>Ga0306924_10001054_pt1 | contig 24659 bp, 25 predicted proteins | sample sta12Can44000111_FD_203756 | JGI IMG/M metagenome (GOLD analysis project Ga0306924, IMG submission 203756) | Lab enrichment of tropical soil microbial communities from Luquillo Experimental Forest, Puerto Rico - statanox.12C.anox.44.000.111 (v2)... | ecosystem: Environmental > Terrestrial >...
GAACCCGCTATGTTGTAGGGGCGTCCTTCGGGGCGCCCCTTCATTTTGTGGCCTGACGAAATATGACGATCCGCCTGCTTCCTGCCAATCTCGTCAACCAAATCGCCGCCGGCGAGGTGGTCGAGCGTCCAGCCTCGGCCGTGAAAGAACTGGTGGAAAACGCCATCGACGCCGGGGCCGGCCGTATCGATGTGGTGCTGGCCGAAGGCGGACAGGCGTTGATCTCGGTCACCGACGATGGCTGCGGCATGCGCCCCGACGAGCTGGAACTGGCGGTCGAACGCCACGCTACCTCGAAATTGCCCGACGACGATCTGTTCGACATCAAGGCTCTGGGCTTCCGGGGCGAGGCCCTGCCCTCGATCGGCTCGGTGGCGCGGCTGCGCCTGACCAGCCGACCCAAGGGAGCCGACAGCGCCTGGACCCTGCTGGTCGAGGGCGGAGCCAAGGGCCAGCCGGAACCCGCCGCCCATCCCTTCGGCACCCGGGTCGAGGTGCGCGACCTGTTCTTCGCCACCCCTGCCCGGCTGAAATTCATGAAGAGCCCGCGGGCCGAGCTGGGCCATGCCAAGGATGTGCTGGAGCGTCTGGCCATGGCGCATCCGCGCATCGGCTTCACGCTGGCCGACGAGGCCCGCAGCATTCTGAAATTCCCGCCCTGCGGCGGCGATGACGAGACCGCCCGCATCGAGCGTCTGGCCGCCGTGCTGGGCCGCGATTTCGGCCCCGCCAGCCTGTCCATCGAAGCCGAGCGCGAGGGCATCTGCCTGTCGGGCCGGATCGGTCTTCCCACCTTCAACAAGGCCACCGCCGTCGGGCAATATCTGTTCGTCAACGGCCGCCCGGTGCGTGACCGCCAGCTGAACGGCGCGGTGCGGGCCGCCTATCAGGATGTGCTGGCCCATGACCGCCATGCGGTGCTGGCGCTGTTCCTGTCCCTGCCGCCGGACACGGTGGATGTGAATGTGCATCCGGCCAAGGCCGAGGTGCGTTTCCGCGATCCCGGACTGGTGCGCGGCCTGATCATCGGCGCCATCAAGCATGCCTTGGCGAATGCCGGTCATCGCGCCGCCCAACCCTCTTCGGTCGGCTTGGGAGCCCTCGGCGCCTTCCGCCCGCAAAGCGCGGTTCCCCTGACCCAGCATCAGCCCAGCTTCGCCAGCTGGACGCCGCCGCCCCGGCCCTCTTATGCCCAAGTCGAACAAGCGGCAGTGGCGCAAGCCCCGTTTGCGGCACCTTTGGGCCTGTCGGAGTTCATCCCCCAGGGCCGGGTCGCCGAACTGCCGCCCGACGCCCCCGAGGAGCCCAGCTATCCCCTGGGCGTCGCCCGTGGGCAGGTCCACAACACCTATATCATCGCCCAGACCGAGGATGGCCTGGTGATCGTCGATCAGCATGCCGCCCATGAGCGTCTGGTCTATGAACGCATGAAGGAAGCCATGGCCGCCGGCGGCGTCGCCCGCCAGGGCCTGCTGATCCCGGAAGTGGTGGAACTGGACGAACGCGCCATCGCTCGCCTGCTGGCCCGCTCCGCCGATCTGGAGGCCATGGGGCTGGTTCTCGAACCCTTCGGTCCCGGCGCGGTAGCGGTGCGGGAAGTGCCGGCTCTGCTGGGCGATTGCGACGTCAAAGGACTGGTGCAGGATCTGGCTGACGAACTGGAGGAATGGGGCGAGACCCTGTCGCTGCAAGACAAACTGGCCCATGTCTGCGGCACCATGGCCTGTCATGGCAGCGTGCGGGCCGGACGCAAGCTGAACGGGGCCGAGATGAATGCTCTGCTGCGCCAGATGGAGGCCACCCCCCATTCCGGCCAGTGCAATCACGGCCGCCCGACCTATGTAGAATTAAAGCTGGCCGATATCGAAAAGCTGTTCGGCCGGCGCTAGGACCATCAGACGGAGACTGCGCATCATGATGAAAATCGACATTCTCATGACTGCCCCGCAGACCCCGGCCCTGACCGCACTGGTCGATGACCATTTCCACACCCATAAGCTTTGGCTGGCCGAAGATCGCCAGGCCTTCCTGACCGCCTGCGCGCCCAAGATTCGCGGCATCGTCACCAACGCCATGGCCGGAGCCGGGCAAGAGCTGATCGAGGCCTTGCCGCATCTGGAGATTATCGCCAGCTTCGGCGTCGGCTTAGACCTGATCGACATCGCCTGCGCCAAGGCGCGGGGCATCATCGTCACCACCACGCCCGGCGTGTTGAACGACTGTGTGGCCGACACCGGCATGGCCTTGTTGCTGGCGGCGTCGCGACGGATTTGCGAGGCCGACCGTTTTCTCCGGGCCGGGCGCTGGCAAAGCGAACGCTTCCCCTTCTCCACCAGCTTGCGGGGCAAGGTCTGCGGCATTCTGGGGCTGGGACAGATCGGGCGCGCCGTCGCCCATCGCGCCGAAGCCTTCGGCCTGCGGATCGCCTATTCCAACCCGTCGCGCAAAGCGGATGTGGACTACGATTATTACCCCGATCCGCTGAGTCTGGCCCGCGCCTCGGACTATCTGATGCTTACCCTGCCCGGCGGCGAAAACACCCGCCATCTGGTTGACACCCGGATTCTAGAGGCGCTGGGGCCGACCGGCTTCCTGATCAATATCGCCCGCGGCAGCGTAGTGGATCAGCCAGCCCTGATCGCCGCCCTGCGGGACCATAAAATCGCCGGCGCCGGCCTGGATGTCTTCGAGGATGAACCGATTGTGCCGCCAGAGCTGATGTCACTGGAAAACGTGGTTCTGACCCCGCATATCGCCAGCGCCACCCATGAAACCCGCCTGGCCATGAGCCAATTGGCCTTTGCCAATCTGCAGGCCCATTTCGACGGACAGCCGATACTGACGCCAGTCTCCTGATTTGCCCGCTCCGTCAAAGCAAAGAAAAAGCCGACCTTGCAAGAAGGCCGGCTTTTTCCATTTGGCTGGGGTTCCTGGAAGCTTATAGAACTTTTTGGCTGGCTCCGGCTCCTGAAATCGGTGTGCTGATGAGAGAGGCGGGCGTGCTGGTTGGCGCGAGCGCGTAGATGGGAGTGCTATCGCCAGGGGCCGCCCGGTTCCCATTTTCCGGTGAAGGCGGAACCATCGGCGAGCGCCGTTGTTGGCGGCATAACGAACGCCGCCACCTTGGTCTGGATGTCGGCGAAGGGTTCCGGCGCCATGGACAGCGCCGTGCGACGCAGAAATCCACGCCACTGGGCTTGCTTCGCGGCGTCCTCGGCAAAGGCCGCAGTCAAAGCGATGGGCATTTGCCGTGGCAGGGCCGTGTCGCGGCGCGCGAAGGTCGCCCGGATCGCTTCGGCGAGGACGGAGCCGTCGAAGGAAAAGGTCTCCCCGATCGCCCAAAGATCGAAGAAATCCTTCATGCGGCTGTTGAGCATACCGAGCGCAACCAGCGCCTGGAATTTCTCGGCCACCACCGTTTCGGGCGGATAGGCCAGAAGCCGGGGTGTCGGCATGTCGAGCAGCGACGGATAATCGATTTCGCGCGTGGCCGGGGTCACGGCATCGCCGAAGCCGACATCGATCTGGATGGGCAAACGCGCACCGGCCATCTCGGCAATCATCGCGGCCCGCACGCCGCTATATTCGTCTTCGGCCCTGGCTGGTTCAGCCCGCAAGGTTTCAGGCTTGAACACCACGCCGTCATCCGCGACATCGATCATGCAGATATCCCGGAAGACGCTCGCAATCCGTTCCGGCGCGGCATCGCCATATCCCAGCAGGTCAAGGTCGCCGGTCGCCCGATAAGGCGTCGGCGCCCACAAGCTGAACAGCATCGCGCCTTTGAGCACAAACCGGTCCCGATGGGGGGACTGGCCGAGCCGGTAGAGGAACCGCTCGATGGCATAACGGATGAGCGCGAGCTGGACGTCTTCCTTGCGCTCCTGAGCGATGCGGGTGAGACGCGCCCGGACGGAAGCGCCGATGTTTTTGAGCGGCGGTTTGGCGGTCACAGGATCGCCTCCATATAAGGGCGCATGACGTTCTGCACGCGGTCGATAGCGGCGAACCGCCAGAGGTCATCGGCGGTAGCGCGGCGGGTGTGGATACAGTCCTTTAGCGCTTCGATGGCGACGTCGAGGCCGACTTGGCTGCGATATTTGAAACAGTCGGCGACGGTCTTGGCTGGGCTGGTGATGGGCACCTCCACCTGCTCGATGACATGGTGTTCGACGCCCGCCGTCAGGGCCTCGCCAGTGGCGCGCATAATGCGCAGCGACACCGGAGGATTCTTCGGCGTCCATTTCTTGTGGCCGATCAGCAGCCAAACCTGATGGGGCAGTTGCGTGGTGAGGCTGTGAAACTTGAGCGCGGACAGCAGGCAGATAGTGCCATGGGGCACGGCCCGGGCCGCCTCGGCGAGGCTATGGGATGCGGAGCTTTCCACGTCGGCAAGCTGGTAGAGGCCACGGCCCATGCGCACGAGAAGGCCCTGGTCTTGTAGCCGCCGCAGCGTGGCGCGCGGGACGCCCGCCGCATCGAAATCACGCGCACGCGCAATGCCACGCTCCTTCGCGATGGTGAGTGCGCGGTCCTTCAGGGGTTCCCTTGGCCGCGGTTCGTTGGCAGCGACTGGCATGTTCCGTATACTCGGCAATAACAGAAAAGTGCCGAGCATTTGTATCACGCCTGCCTTCGCGGTGCAACCGGACCGGCGATCATAACTGGCTTGGTTCACCCCTCCCGTCTCCGGTTCCACACCAGATGGGCCGTCTCGCCATCCTCGGCGGGGAACAAGGCGGCGGTGAGAGGCTCGGACAGGGCGGGATCATCGAGACGCAAACGCCAGTAGGTCTTGGGGTTATCTCCGCCGGTGCGGGCTTCCCAGGCGTCGCCGATGCGGATGGTGCCGGCGAGAATCCGGAAGGCGGGCGCATTGTCGCTGCTGCGGTCGTCATTGGGCACGAGCCGGATCTTGGCGTCGATGGTGAGCGTGCGGACGGAACCGCTCCAGCCGCCATCCTTCGATAAAATGAAACTGCCAATCTGCATCTACTCCTCCTGTCTTTGGGGTACGGGTGATGAGGTGATCGATGTGGTGGGTTGTCCTGCCGCGACGTTCGCGTTGGATCGTGCCTCGGCCTTACGAGCACCACGGCCGCGAAGAGGCGGCGGGTCCACTTCCGTTTCCAGTTCGCCTTCCTTCCGCGCCTTGGCGAAATCGCGGTCGCTGTCGAGGAAGGCATCCAGCATGAAGGGGATGAGTTCGGTGACGGATTCCGCTTCGCCGTAGGTGTCGCGATAAAGCGCGGCGTAGCGGTGTAGCGCCTGGTTCAGTTCGGCGCTGACGGTGATGGTGATCTTGGCCGGTGTGCGATCCGGCAGCTTGGCGAGCTTCAGCATGGTCAATTTCCTTGATAGGCTTTGAGGATCAAATCCTTGTGGACGATGATGCGGACCGGCCAACCGGGGCGGATGGTGATGGTCGGCTGGATGTTGAGATCCTTCTCGACGATCCGTTGTCCGGCCTGATTGGTGGTTTGCAGGGTGGATTGCCGTAACGCCTGGATGAGGTCGTTCTGGTTGGCGGTTGTCCCGACCTGGGAGCCCACCCCGAGCAACGTCGAAAGGGCGACGCCCTTGAGCAGCGTCCAGGTGTGATAATCCACCTGATCTTCAAGGCCGGTATATCCGGCAGCATCGGCCGCGGGCAGATTGTCGATCTGGATGGACGAACCGTCCGGCAGGATGAGGCGCTGCCAGACCAGGAGGGCGCGGGATTGGCCAAAGGCGACGACGCTGTCATAGGCGCCAATCAGCCGGGTGCCTTGCGGGATGAGGAGCGTCCGTCCGGTCGCGGTGTCGTAGACGTTCTCGGTCACCTGCGCGACGACGAGCCCCGGCAGATCGGAATTGACCCCGGTGATGAGACTGGCGGCGATGATGCTCCCCGCCATCACCTCATAGGGCGAGGCCGGCGTTTGCAGGGCGTGGGGGTTGTAGATGCCGGTCGCGTCCCGCTGATGCACAAAGTCGAGTTTGCGCTGCTGATCGTTTTGATCGCGCTCGGGGTCGAGCGTCAGCCGATCGTTTTGGGGTTGCGATGTCGCCGCTGTCGCCGCCGTGGCCGACTTCGATGGTTCGGCCGTGGTGGCTTCCGGCCGGTTATCGACACGGAACAACACGCCGGATTCACGCGCGTGCAAGGCTTGGCTCGCCAGACGTTGGTCCTCGGCTGAAGGATTGGCTCCGCTTTCCCGTTGATGGGCGACGATGGCCATTCCGAGATCGCCGGGCAGCGGCGGACCCAACACCGGGGTCTGCTGCTTCACTTGCGAATAGTCCCCAGGTAAGGCGGCAAGACCATCGGCGGTGGGCTTTTTGCCGGTGTCGTACAGTTCCGGATGTTCCGATGGGCCGCGCGATATCGGCCCGTGCAGGGCAATCATGGTGATGCCGATCAGCACGCCGGAGGCCAGCGCGGTGGCACCGATCACCACGCCGCGCCGGAAACGCACGATGCGGGGACGCGGGCCGGCGCGCAGATCGAGACGGTCGGTGGTCTGTTTCTCCGTCATGGTCCGGTCCCCGTGCCATCCGTCCGGGTGATACGCACCACCTGTTGCGGCTTGGTGCCGAGGCGCAGTTCGGCGGCGGCGAACAGGCGATCGACGATGTAGTAGTTTCCGCGCATGCGGTAATTGACGAGCTGATTGCCGCCATCGGCGCCGACGATGAACAGCGGTGGCGCCTCGCCCTGATCGATCCGGCGGGGGAATTCGATGTAGACCTTGCGGCCATCGTCGAAGGCCCGCAGCGGCTTCCACGGCGGATCGTCACCGGTGACGGCATAGCGGAAGCGGATATGATCGAGCGCCAGATTGGAGGCGACCGGCTGGACCGCGTCGGCTTCGGCGTTTTGGCGATGGTATGTCGAGAGCTGTTCCTGCGGATAGGTCCAGGATACCGCCGCCATCGCGGTCTTCTCCGTACTCTCCAATTGCAGATGATAGGTGCGCCGGTCGGTGGTGATGATGAGATTGGTCTTGAGACCCGGCGCGAACGGTTTCACCAACACATGGACCTGTTGACCATCGCCCGCCCCACTGACGGTGTTGCCGATCACCCAACGCACGGTGTCGCCGGCGGACACCGCGATCAGCTTCTCGCCGGGTTCGATGATGACGTCGCTTACCCGTTCCGGCGCGGCATAGAGGCTATAGAGCGCGCCATCGGCAAAGGGATAGACCTGGATGGCGTTGATGTAGCCGTATTTGGTCGGCTCCTCTGTCGCGGCCCTGTTGGCGTCCTCCACCCGCTGGGTTGGCGGGCGCGTGTCGGGCTTGACCTTGCCGGGAAGCGGCTGAAGCTGGCCCGGCAGCGGCAGCACCTTCGGCACCTCGACGATTTTGACCGGCTTCGGCGCCTCGGGCTCGACGGCGGCTTGAGTGAAATCCGCCGCGTCATAGGCGATCCGTGGCGGCGGATCGGTCGTGGCGCAGGCGGCCAGTGAGAGCGCGGAGACAGAAGCGAAAAGCAGGGAGAGCAAAGGTTTCATGGGACGACATCCTTTTTCGGATCGGAGGGAGAGATAGCGGGCGGGATTGCCTCGAATTCCCGTGACCAGTCGATGGCGTTAACGAACAGCCCGAGCGGGTTCTTGCGGAGCTGTTCGGCGGTGCGCGGCGGCTGAAGGACGATGCCGAGGATGGCGGTCCAGCGGGAGGTGGCGGCGAGACTGCCGCGCTCGAACACCTGTTCGGTCCATTTGACCTGGAATGAGCTGTCTGAAGCACGGACCACGCTGGTCACCTGCACCGAGACGCTACGGGTGCCGATCTGGCCGAAGGGATTGGCCTGGCGGGCATAATCGTTGAGGAGCAGAACGGCGTGGTCGGTGGCGAAATCGTAGGCCGCCAGCCAATCCTTGCGCACCAGCACCGGATCGGTCGAAACCGCGCGAACGTTGGTGATGAAGCGGGCCAGGAACCAAGCGATTTGCGCGTCGGTCGGTTGATAGTTCTGGATGGCGGGGGCCACCGCATGAACTTCGCCGAATTTGTTGACTTCGACGACGTAAGGGACCACGCGGCTCTGCATGGATTGCCAAGCCAGGGCGGCAGACAGACCCGCCGACAGTGCGAAGCAACCGAAGGCCATGAGCCGCCAGTTCCTGGCCTGGACCCGGGCCGAACCGATGCGTTCGTCCCAGAGCTGTTCGGCCTTTTGATAAGGGGTGACGGGTTCGGGCGTTTGCCCGTAGCGTTGAAGGGATCGGCGGAACGGCATGGGTTAGACCTCCTTGTCATCAAGAGACGGGTTGGCTCCAGCCCCAGGCCGATCGCCGTCCTTGACGGCCTGTTCGACCGAGTGACGATGGGCACGGGCTTGCTGCTCTGAGCGAAGGCGTTGAGCCCAGTCAGGGGGAGAACTGGCAGGGGCGGACGTGGCGGCACCTCCCGTCGATGCGGCGGCGTCCTTCATGGAAGCCGTCGGTGTACCGCCGGTCGCTTCCCAAGCGGCCCGGCGTCCGGCATCGGCGCTGGATTTGAGACTTGAGGCGGCACGACCGGCGACGGAGCGCGCGCCCTGCATCACCGATCCGGCGGCGGCACGGGCAACACCGCCAAGACCGGCGCCGACACCGGCCATGCCGGAAGTGCCAGAGGTCGCCTGTCCCAATTGATAGGCGGAAGTCGCCGCTGAACCCATCGCCGTACCGGCGCGGATGGCGGCAAGGCCGCCACCGATTCCCATCCGTCCGGCCGCGAGAGCCGCGCCACCGGTCAGCAGGGCCGCGCCAACGGCGGCTCCTGCCGTTCCCAAAGCCGCGCCCGCGCCCAATTGGGGTGCCCCGGAGACCAGACCGGCGGCGATGCCGGGACCGAAAATACCGAGACCGAGCAGCGCCAAGGCGCCCAGCACCTCCGACATGGCGGCGGCGAGATCGGCATCCTGGCCTGACAGACCCGTGGTGAAGGTGGAAAACAGCGTCGAACCGATGCCGACGATGACCGCCAGCACCATCACCTTGATGCCCGACGAAATCACGTTGCCGAGCACCCGCTCGGCCAGAAAGGCGGTCTTGTTCCACAGTGCGAACGGCACCAGCACGAAGCCGGCCAGGGTCGTCAGCTTGAATTCCAGCACGGTGATGAAAAGCTGAATCGCCAGGATGAAAAAGGCGATGATCACGAGGAACCACGCGACCAGCAGCACGAAGACGGTCAGGGCATTGGAGAAGATGTCGGGAAAGCCGACCAGATTGCCGACTTGATCGAGCAGCGGATGCGCCGCCTGATAGCCGACCGCGGCGATCTTGCCCGGCTTCAGGAGATCGGCGGCGGCAACGGCGCTACCCGATGCCTTGAGGCCCAATCCAGCGAAAGAGCCGTAGACGATGGCGGACAAGCGCTGGAAATTTTCGATGATGTAGGCGAAGGCGCCGACGTAAAGCACCTTGCGGATCAGACGGGCGAGAACATTGTCTTCACCGCCGAGCGCCCAGAACAACCCGGCGAGCGTGACATCGATGCCGATCAGGGTGGTGGACAGGAAAGCGACATCGCCGCCCAGCAACCCGAAGCCACTGTCGATGTAGCTGCTGAAGGTATTCATGAAAGTGTCGATGATGGACAGATCGCTCATCGCCCGCGCCTCACCCGTGGATCAGTTGCCGGAATAGGCCGTGGCGGACCCCAGAAACCGCGTGGTAGTGGCGCGAGCCGCCGCTTCGGTCTGGGCCTTGCGCGCGGCGTCTTCGGCCTCCGCGCGGTATTGCGCCGCCATCAGGTTTTGGATCTGCATCTGCTGCTTGGTGGACAGCGCGACGAGCTGATTTGTGGCCTGTTGTGCCTGCAACGCTCCCGCCGCGTCCTGGCTCTGGGTGACGAGATCGCTCAGGGTCTGCTGGTCGGATTGAACGTTGGCAACGATCTGCGATTGCACCTGCATGGTCTGCTGGAACGCGGCCATGGCATTCTGCCAGCGCCGACGCGCCGCGCTCGCGACGGTGCTGGAAGATAATGTGGCGTCATAGGATGACGGGTATTGCTGCTGCCATTGGCCTTCGAGCTGGGTGAGGTTGAAACTCAGGCCCGAGGCTTGGTTCATCAACCCGCTGATCTGGGTGAGCGTGCCGGTGATTTGCGGCAACGCGGAATAGTCCAGGCTTTCCAGATTGCGGGCCATGTTCTGTAACATGGTGGTTTCGTTCTGGAGCGAGCGGATCTGGTTGTTGATTTGCTCCAGCGCCCGCGCGGCCGTCATGACGTTCTGGGCATAATTGGAGGGATCGAAGACGACCCATTGGGCGAAGGCTCTATCGGCCAGCGTTGCCGTGCCGAGCGTGATGGCGAGGCCAAGGGAAAGCAGTGCTTTGCGGTTCATGATGAGGGCTCCGGAAATGAGGAAGAAAAATCGTTGAGCAGGGCCGCCGCCCAATCGAGACCACGCGCATGAAGGAATGCGGTGGCGAAGGGCATCGCAGCATCGGCGAGAAGGCTGTCGATGAGGGTTTGGTCGGCGGGAGAGGACGCGCCGCACAGGGCCAGAGCCACCGGCCCCAAACCCAACTCGAACAGGCGGTTGCCCCGGCGGGATTGCAGGTAGTAGTGCCGCTTCGGGGTGGCGCGGGCGATCAGCTCGATCTGCCGCTCGTTGAGACCGAAACGCTCATAGGCCGCGCGCGCTTGCGGTTCGATGGCCCTGTCGTTGGGCAGGAAAATCCGCTGCGGGCAGCTTTCGATGATCGCCGGGGCAATGGCGGAGTCGGCGATGTCGGCCAGCGACTGGGTGGCGAAGACCACGGCGACGTTCTTCTTGCGCAGAACCTTCAGCCATTCGCGGATGCGAGCGGCGAACAGCGGGTGGTCGAGGAACACCCACGCTTCGTCGAGGATCAGCAAGGTCGGTCGCCCGTCGAAACGTTCCTCCAGGCGGTGGAACAGATAGGTCAGCACTGGGGCGACCACGTTGGGTTGGTGCATCAGCTCTTCGGTCTCGAAGCACTGCACATCGGACAACGCCAAAGGATCGGCGGCGGCGTCGAGCAGATGGCCGAAAGGACCGTCGAGGGTGTAAGGCTGAAGTGCCGCCTTCAGGGCATTGGACTGGATGAGAACCGACAGGCCGGTCAGGGTGCGTTCGTCTTCCGGCGCTCGGGCGAGGTTCAACAGCGCCGACCACACCGCCTCCTTCACCTCCGGGGTGACGGTGACCTTTTCGTGGGCGAGAAGCGCGCCGATCCATTCGCTTGCCCAGGCCAGCGTTGCCGGGGCGTCGATATCGCGCAACGGCTGGAAGGCCAGCGATCCCGCCGCCCCTAAGGCGTGATGCTGGCCACCCACGGCGAGGGTGGCGGCGCGGGCGGAATTGCCCTTGTCGAAGACGGTCACTTGCGCGCCCGCATAGCGTCGGAACTGCAAAGCCAGCAGCGCCAGCAACACCGACTTTCCCGCCCCGGTCGGACCGACGATCAGCATGTGGCCGACATCGCCGACATGGGTGGAGAGACGAAACGGCGTCGATCCCGATGTCTCGGCATAGAAGAGCGGTGGGCCACCAAGGTGGGCATTGCGCGACGGCCCGGCCCACACCGCCGATAGCGGCATCAGATGGGCGAGGTTCAGGGTGTGGATCAGGGGCTGGCGGACATTGGCATAGACATGGCCGGGCAAGCTGCCAAGCCAGGCTTCTACCGCGTTGACGCTCTCGCGGATGCAGGTGAAACCCAAGCCGTTGACAATTCGCTCGACGGCGCGGGCCTTGTCGTCGGCGGCTTGGCGGTCTTCATCCGACACGGTGATGGTGACGGTCAGGTAGCCGAAGCCGACGTGATCGCCGCCCAGCGCCTGAAGGGCGAGATCGGCATCCACCACCTTGTTGTCGGCGTCGGTATCGAGAAGCTGGACCGGCTCGTTGTACATCACCTCGCGCAGGATGGCGGTGATCGACTTGCGCTTGGCGAACCAGAACCGCCGCTGACGGGTCAGCACCTTGGTCGCCGCCGTTTTGTCGAGCGGCATGAAGCGCGTCACCCAGCGATAGGCGAAGTCCTGATGGTTCAGCGCGTCGAGGATGCCGGGCCGGGTGGTGCCGGGAAATCCCAGGAGGGTGAGCGTGCGCAAATGCCGCTCGCCCAGCATCGGTTCCAGCCCACCGGTGAGCGGCGTATCGACCAGCACGCCATCCAGATACATCGGCGTTTCCGGCACGGCGACCGGATGGCGCTTGGTCGAAATCGTCCCATGCAGGAAGGTCAGGGTTTCGGCATCGTCCAGCGCCCGGATTTCCGGTAGGAACCCCGCCAGAAGGTCCAACACCCGGTCGGTCTCTTCCCGGAAGCCAGCCAGTTCCCGATGCCAGTCACGGGCACCCCCGTCCCCCTTCCGGTCGCGCTCCAGCAGGGCGTTCTCGGTGCGGGCCTGGACATCCGGCGGCGGCAGGAACACCAGCGTCAGGTGGTAGCGGCTCTCAAAGTGGACGACCTTGCCTTCAAACGCCGCGCGCCGTTCTTCATCCACCAGCCATGACGCGGCATCGGGGAACTCGCTCTTCGGGTAATGCAGAGCTTCCAGCCGCTCGGCGTCGAAGAACAACGCCCAGCCGGACCCCAGACGCCGCAGCGCATTGTTGGCGCGGGCGCAAAGGCCCACCAGTTCGGCCTCGGTGGCGCTTTCGAGATCGGGACCACGAAAATAGAACGTGCGCTGAAACGAGCCATCCTTGTTGAGAACGATGCCGGGAGCGATCAGCGCCGCCCACGGCAACAGATCGGCCAGCCGGTCGGCATGGTTGCGATATTCTCCAAGGTTCAGCATGTCCAACTCCCCCTCTGACGCAGATGGCGGACCAGCACCGGCAAAAAGTCGGGATCGCGCTTGGCGGCGAATACCGCGATGCTATGGCCGATCAGGAACAGCCCGATTCCGGCGATCCATTGCTGGAGGCCAAGACCAATAGCCGCCGCCAGGGTGCCGTTCAGGATGGCGACGGCGCGCGGTGCGCCGCCCAGCAGGATCGGCTCGGTCAGCGCCCGATGCAGGGGGGCCTCGAAACCCACGATGTGTTGGCCGTTCTGCATCAGACCAGCGCCCCGCCGCCAAAGGAGAAGAACGACAGGAAGAAGCTCGACGCGGCGAAGGCGATGGAGAGGCCGAAGACGATCTGGATCAGACGGCGAAACCCGCCCGAAGTCTCGCCGAAGGCCAGGGTCAAGCCGGTGGTGATGATGATCATCACGGCGATGATTTTGGCCACCGGCCCCTGAACCGAATCGAGGATCTGTTGCAGCGGCTGTTCCCACGGCATCCCCGACCCCGAGGCGTAAGCCGGGGCGGTGAGCAGGACGGTGAGAGCGGCGGACGTCAAAAGGCGAAGTTTGGTCATGGGACAACTCCTTCAAAGTTTTGCTGTTGGGCGAGGGAAAGCGGGATGATCCGGTAATCGCCGTTGGCATCGAGACCCCCGACCTCGGCGATGGTTTCGACGCGGCGGTCGGAACCGCGTCCGGCGATGAAGACGATCAGATCGATGGCCTCGGCGATCAGGCGGCGGGGAACGATGGCGACGCCCTCCTGCACTAGTTGTTCGATGCGATAGAGCGCCGAGGGTGCGGAATTGGCGTGGACGGTGGCGATGCCGCCGGGATGGCCGGTGTTCCAGGCTTTCAGCATGTCGAGCGCCTCGGCCCCGCGCACCTCGCCGACGATGATGCGGTCGGGCCGTAGCCGCAGAGTCGAGCGGACCAGATCGGCCATGCTGACGATGCCCGGCTTGGTGCGAAGCGCCACGCAATCCCTGGCGGCGCATTGCAGTTCGCGGGTATCCTCGATCAGGATCACCCGGTCTTCCGCTTCGGCGATTTCGGCCAGCAGCGCATTGGCGAGCGTCGTCTTGCCCGAGGAGGTGCCACCGGCGACCAGGATGTTGCGCCGTCCGCGCACCGCCCGCCTCAAGGCATCCGCCTGGATGGGCACCATGATCCGGTCACGGACATAATCGGCCAGCGTATAGATCTTGGCCGCCGGTTTGCGGATGGCGAAGCACGGCCCGCGCGTCACCGGCGGCAACAACCCCTCGAAGCGTTCGCCTGTCGGAAGTTCGGCGCTGACGACGGGATTATCGGCATGGGCCTCGGCGCGGACATGGGAAGCCACCAGCCGGATGATCCGTTCTACCTCGGACGAATGAATCCGCAGGTCAGCGGAAAAGCGCCCATCGCCCAGCCTGTCGATCCAGAGATTCCCGTCGGGATTGACCATCACCTCGATGACCGCTGGGTCGGACAATGCCTGCGCAATGGTCGGTCCCATGGCTGTCTTCAGCATGGCGTGACGGCGTTCGGAAGCGATATCGGTCATTGCGCCCCCCGTTCGCCGAAGGAGCGTTTGCCGCCGGCGATCTGGCGGCCCACCTGCTCAATGAATTTCTGGAAGCGATCCCGCGCCACCGCCTGCGTCGCCTGATCGGGCACCGGCGTATGGGCGTTGAAGGTGAGATAGAGACGGACAAAGAAGGCGAGGCTCTCTGTCAGCACCTCGATATCACGCCGGACCTGGGCGTTCTCACGCGACAGCCGGTCGAGCCGGATTTTGAGCGCCTCGTCCAGTTCGGAAGATCCGCGATGGCGGATGTAATGACGGAGCGCATCGCTGATGATCGCCGACTTGGAAGACCCCGGCTGCGCCGCCAATGCTTCCAATCCGGCGCTGGTCTCTTCGTCGATATAAATATTGTGACGCGGCTTCATTTACGATCGTCCTGACAGAGGGGAAAATGTCAGGACAATGATCGGGGTGAACGCCGGATTCCCTTATAGCCGTTATGTACGCTTATGCCCGCTTATTTACGGCTCTACTCGAACCCTTCGAGAATATCCTTTCCTGGAGTCATGGATTCGTTGACTCCGTACAGGCGCGACGGCAGGGCGGCCTGATCCATGACCCGTTTGTCGGCGACGCTATCGGAATCGTCCTCGACGAAATTCGGCAGGTCGCTCGGTTCCAGCCCAGCAGCGCCGGAATGGTCTTCCTCCGCCAGACCGGGATGGCGCTGCTGCTGAAGACCGCCTTCATCCTGCACCGCCCCCCAAGTCTTGTCGTTCTCGTCGGCGGGCATCAGCCGGTCATCCGGCCCCCGCACCTGTCCGCCCCAATCGTCGGGACGCGATTTCGGACGGTCGGCATATCCGTCCTCGGCCAACACCGGCGCGGGTAGAACGCGGGCGGTGAAATTCCGGTCCTCGTAATAGCGCAGCTTCTTGGCCCGGATCGGCAGCAGGCCGGAGACCAACACCAGCTCATCGGCGGGCGGCAATTGCATCACCTCGCCGGGGGTCAGCAGCGGACGGGCGGTTTCCTGTCGGCTGACCATGACATGCGACAGCCACGGGGCCAGCCGGTGGCCGGCGTAGTTCCTCTGCGCCCGGAGTTCTGTGGCGGTGCCGAGCGCGTCGGAAATCCGCTTGGCCGTGCGCTCGTCATTGGAGGAAAAGGCAATGCGGACATGGCAATTGTCGAGGATGGCGTTGTTCTCGCCATACGCCTTGGAAATCTGGTTCAAGGATTGGGCGATCAGATAGGCGCGGATGCCGTACCCGGCCATGAAGGCCAGCGCCGTCTCGAAAAAATCCAGCCGCCCCAGGGCAGGGAACTCGTCCAGCATCATCAAAAGCTGGTGCTTGCGGGTTTTCTTGGGATCGCCTTCCAGCCGCTCGGTCAGCCGCCGCCCGATCTGATTCAGCACCAGCCGCACCAACGGCTTGGTCCGCGAGATATCGGACGGAGGAATCACCAGATACAGCGACACCGGGTGCTCTGCATCCATCAGATCGGCGATGCGCCAATCGCAAGCCGAGGTGGTCAACGCCACCGTCGGATCGCGATAAAGCCCCAGGAACGACATGGCGGTGGAGAGCACGCCCGAGCGTTCGTTCTCCGACTTGTTCAGCACCTCCCGCGCGGCGGAGGCCACCACCGGATGGACTTGCGGGTGATCCGGCGTGCCGAGATGATTGGTCGCCATCATGCGGCGTAGTGTATGGGCAAAGCTGCGCTGCGGATCGGACAGGAACGTCGCCACCCGCGCCAGCGTCTTCTCCTCCTCGGCATAGAGCACATGCAGGATGGCGCCCACCAGCAACGAATGGCTGGTCTTCTCCCAGTGGCTGCGCCGTTCCAGCGCCCCTTCGGGATCGACCAAGATGTCGGCGATGTTCTGAACATCGCGCACCTCGTCCGGTCCCTTGCGTACTTCCAGCAGCGGGTTGTAACGGGCCGAGCGGGGATCGGTCGGATTGAACAGCAGGCAGTGGGAGAACTTCGACCGCCATCCCGCCGTCAACTGCCAGTTCTCGCCCTTGATGTCATGGATTACCGCCGAGCCGGTCCACGACAGCAACGTCGGCACCACCAGCCCGACGCCCTTGCCGGAGCGTGTCGGCGCGAAGGCCATCACATGCTCGGGGCCATCATGGCGGAGATAGTCGTTCTTCAATCGCCCGAGAAACACCCCCGAGGCGCGGAACAAACCGGCCTGGGTGATCTCCCGCTCGGTCGCCCACCGCGACGAACCGTAAGTCGTCACCAGCCGCGTTTGCCGTGCCCGCCACAGCGAACCGATGATCGCCGCCCCGCACCCCATGAACCCACTGGCCCCGGCCAGCATCCCCGCCTTGTTGAACACCTCCGGCGCATAGGCGTCGTACCAGTACCACCAGGGGAACAACGCCCAAGGCCGGTACACCGGCCAACCGAAGAGCACGAACCACGGCGGCCCAAGCTGCGGCTGATATCCCAGCATGGCGGCGCACCACTGGGTCGCCGCCCAGACGCCGAGGATGACGATGGCGAACACGATGATGATCTGGCCGATCAACAGCTTGGTGGGGGTCATGGGGCACGCTCCGTTGCAGGGGACAAACGGAACGAGCATCGCGCGGAAGGGCGGGAACGTTTATGGCCTTTATGTACGCTGGAATGCGATGAGAGCATAATGGCGACCAATGTGTTCCCTGGCTGATGGTCATTTTCGTCGAGATCGCCCCCCACAGTGATGCTCCCCCTCCCGTGGAAAGCGGCAAGCACTGCCGATTGTATAGCGCGTGTATCTGGACTTTGTTGCACTACCATCCATACACTTCGCATCAACGCCCCAGTGGACTATGACGAGTTTGGGGGATTGGGGAGGAAAGCATGAAAATTGCCAAGGTCAAGATCACTAATTTCAAGTGTTACGAGAAGACCTTTACCCTCTCCTTGAACGACGGCCTCAACGTGATCGTCGGTGCCAACGAGTCCGGGAAGAGCACGATCCTGGAGGCGATTCACTTGGCTCTAACTGGGCTTCTACACGGACGTCCATTGAAAAACGACCTTACGGGCTATCTCTTCAATTTGGCCGCTCAAAACAAGTACGTGCAGGGCCTCGGTACAACGTCTCCACTTCCACCGCCAGAGATCACCATCGAGCTATTCTTTTCTGGGACATCAAACGAACTGGCAGAGCTTGAGGGCGATGGCAACTCGGAGAAGGTCAAGAGCAGCGGCGTGGTCTATAAGATCGAGTTCGACGAAGAAAATTATAAAGATTCATACCAGGAACTGGTGAAAGTCGGCGGACTCAGCTCTATCCCGGTCGAGTACTACACCACGACCATGCGTTCCTTCGCGCGTAAGGGCATCACCGCTCGCAATCTCCCTATCAAATCCGCGATGATCGACTCCTCCAACACCCGGCTACAGAACGGGTCGGACGTCTACGTCTCCAGGATCATCCGCGACGTGTTGGAGGAGAAGGAGCGCGCATCTATTTCCCAAGCCCACCGAAAACTCAAGGAAGCTTTCGTGGCGGACCCAAACCTCAAGCTGATCAACGAGCGGATCACTCAGGCCGCCAAGATCAGCCAAAAGGCGGTCAGCATCTCGGTCGATCTATCGTCCCAGACCGCGTGGGAAAGCAGCCTTATGACCTACATCGACCTCATACCATTCCAATACATCGGCAAGGGCGAACAATGTGTGATCAAGACCAAGCTGGCTCTCAGCGCCAAGAAGAACGCCGAGGCGACGGCAATTCTGCTGGAGGAGCCAGAGAATCACTTGTCGCACACGCGGCTGAACGAATTGATCGCCGACCTGACCGAACATAATGGACAAAAGCAGATTATCATTTCCACGCACAGCAGCTTCGTGGCCAATAAGCTGGGTCTTGACCATCTGGTCGTGCTACGTGGCGGTGAGGTAGCTCGCATCTCCGAACTGAAGGCCAACGACTTCTTCAAAAAACTGGCAGGCTACGACACATTGCGCTTAGCCATCGCAGCCAAGGCCATTCTTGTGGAAGGAGATTCCGACGAGTTGGTCGTTCAACGCGCCTATATGGACGCCAACAGTGGTCGTCTGCCCATCCAGGACGGCATCGACGTCATCTCCGTCGGCACGGCCTTCCTACGTTTCATTGAACTGGCCGACGCCCTGAAAGTTCCGGTCGCCGTAGTCACCGATAATGACGGCGACATTACCGCCGTCGAGAAGAAGTACGCAGCGTTCAAGGACTCCAGCACCATCAGGATCTGCTTTGATCCCGTCGTGGACACCGGCCCCTTGAAGATCAAGGACAAGCCTTACAACTACAATACGTTGGAGCCAAAGCTCCTCAAGTCGAATGATCGCGCAACACTGAATACCATCCTCGGGACGTCAGCAACTACGGACGACGAGCTACGCATCCACATGCGAACCAACAAGACCGAGAGCGCCCTGGCTATCTTCAATTCAACGACAGCAATCACCTACCCGGAATACATCCTGAAAGCCATTGCACCATGATCGGCGAGAACAAGATCGTCATCGCTGCCGCCGGGTCAGGCAAGACCACTTATCTCGTCGAGGAAGCAGCGAAGATTAAAGGCGAACGGGTTCTGATCACGACCTACACGGAGTCGAACGAAGCCGAGATCCGTCAGAAATTTTTCGAGTTGGTCGGCCATGTGCCCGCGAACGTGGTGATCATGACCTGGTTCAGCTTCTTAATTACCCATGGCGTCAAGCCATTCCAAGGCGGGTTATTCGAGTTCCACGTTCGTGGCATGTTGCTGGTAACGAGCCCATCGGGGATACACTACGTCAACAACAAGGGGATCGGAGTTCCGTGGCCGGAAGAGAACATCGACAAGCATTTCTTTGACACGGCCAGCCAAATCTATTCAGACAAACTCCCCAAACTGGTTATCCGTTGCAACGATAAGAGCGGCGGCGCCGTGATCGACCGGATCAGCCGCGTCTTCCCGCACGTCTTCGTTGATGAGGTTCAGGATCTGGCGGGCTACGATCTCGACATCCTGGCAGCCATCGCTGGTAGTTCATCTCGGTTGCTCATGGTCGGCGACCCACGGCAGGTGACTTACCTGACTCACCATGAACGACGCCTCCATAAATATGCTGATGGCGGAATTGCCGATTTTCTGCGCAACGAGCTTCCAAGGAAGATTCCAATCGAAATCGACGAGACGACATTGAATCGGTCGCACCGCAACAACGCCGTCATCTGCGCGGTATCGTCACGATTATTTCCAGCCATGCCTGCCGCTCAGGCTTGTGATTGTGTCCAATGTCGCGCGGGAACGATGGCGAGAACCAGCGTCCTTATCCTCCGAACGAGCGATTACGCCCACTACATGGAGGCGGTCCGACCAATGCAACTGCGTGACAAGATTACCAGCCCTGGCGTTGACCATCGACGGCCTGTAATGAATTTTGGGGAATCGAAGGGCCGAGGCTTTGACCATGTGGTCATCCTCCCCACCAAACCAATGCAACAATGGATCTCCGATTCCACGACAGCCTTAAAATCCCAGAGCCGGGCGAAGTTGTACGTCGCATTGACACGCAGTCGCTATAGCGTGGCCATCGCGATGGATTGGGGAACAGAGCCTCTGCCAGCCGGATTTTCACTCTACGAGCGTGCCGTGCATATACGACATTGATCCCGGTTGGCAGATAGCCGGTTCAGGAAGCAACCACCGACATCCGAATTAGCTCACTCAACCCCCATCCCCCTTCCTCGCCCGATGGTCCAGTTGATGCCATCACCACGCATGATGCCGGACACCGTTTTTCCGATGTGCGGTTCCAGCACCGGACGCCAGGGGACCAGAGTGAACTCGCGGGCATTCTCGACAACGGCGTATTTGCCGCTGGCGAGGTCGATGGATCGGCGCAGCGTTCCTTCCACCGGCATCCCGGAACGGGTTTCGATATAGGCGAGGCCGAGTTCGTCGGAAAGCTGTCCGGCGACCCGGACCAGTTCCCGCCGCCGTAACGTCGCCAGCATGTTGGCGCTGTAGATGGTGCGCTCTTGGTCCTCCCGCGCCAGCCCTTGCTCGATCAGTCCTTGGCGACGGCGATTCATGGCCTCGCGCACCTCATGGCCGAAGCCGGAATCGCGGGTGGGTTCGGGATGGCCGGAAAGAAGTTCGCGGTCGAGCCAGGTTGCACCGTCCGCACCGACTTGCTGGTCGAGGGTCAGGTGCGACAGCTTGGCGACGATCACCGGTGAGGTCTTGGCCTGAGTGCGCTCATACTCGATCACCCGGTCGAGATGAGCGGGGGCGATGGTCCAGGTGCCGTCGGCTTCGCGGGTGACTCCGCCGGTGGCCCGGCGGAGCGCTTCCAGGCGGCGAACATGGGTCTCGGCGAAGGCTTCGCTGGCGGCAGGATCGTGGCGCAGATGCCGGTCGATGGAATAATGCCCGCCGTTGGCGGCGGCCACCTCGACGATGGTGCGATCCACCGCCCGGGGTTCGATGGCTTTGGCCGTCACCCGGACGATGCCGCCTTCCGGTAAAGGCTCTGTGGCCTCGCCCTTGCCGATGTCGATGTAATGGGCACGACCGTCCAGGGCATCGACGATCAGGTAATGACGGTCGTGCAGTTCATCAGACAGGCCGCGCGCCACCACCCGCCCGACGACGGACGGTGATGCGGCGGGATCGAAGATCGCGTAATCCGCCGGGCTGTGGGCCAGCGCTTTTTCCGCCATCTCGCGGTGCAGGGTCTTGATGATGTCGCCGCGCTCGCCCATGCGCCGCAGGGTGTCTTCCACATCATCAGCCAGACGCCACTGGCCGGGGCGCTGTTCCTCGGCCAAGCCCAGACGCTGGAGTTTGCGCAGCCGTCCCATCCGCAAACTCTGCTGAAAAGTGTCGTGGTCGGTTGCCGCGACCAAACCGTCATCGTCACGGTCGCGCAACAGGCGGCGGTCGATGCTGGTCAGGCGTTCCTGGTCGATTTCATGGCGCAAGCGGTCTTCGATCTCGCTGTCGGAACGCGGCCCGAAATCCAGACTGACGATCTCGGCGGCCCGTTCGCGCAGGCCGGTGGTGATGTAGTCGCGGGCGATGATCAGATCCTTGCCCCAGCCATCGCGCCCGCGCACCAGAATATGGGTGTGGGGATGGCCGGTGTTGTAATGATCGACCGCCACCCAATCGAGCCTGGTTCCCAGGTCTTCCTCCATGCGGGCAATCAGCCGACGGGTGAAGGGCTTCAAGTCTTCGTACTCCGCGCCGTCCTCGGCCGAGACGATGAAACGGAACTGGTGGCGGTCGCCATCGGCCCGCTCCAGGAAGTCTTTTCCGTTGGCCTCGTCCCCCCGTCCGTCGTACAGCTTCCCCCGCTCCCCTTCACGGGTCACGCCGTCGCGCTGGATATAGCGCAGATGCGCCCGTGCCGCGTCCATGCCTTTTCCCGCCAGTTTGACGATGCGGGATTTGACGATGACCCGGCGTTGACGGAACGCGGCATAACGGTCACGGCTGGCCAGCACCCGACCGGCCCCGGCGCCCCGCCCGATGCGGCTGCCGGTGAAACGCGGTTTGCGCACACCGGAGGAACCGCCGCGCGCCAGGTTCGAGGCAGCCAGAACCCGATGCAGGAATTTGCGCCCGCTCTTCGATCCGGTGGAGCGGATTTTGCCCAATTTTGGAATGAAGTCGTCGTCATCGGTCATGGCGAATTCTCCCCAATCCTGGTGCCATCGGCCGCCAGGAAAACTGCGGCTTTCCGAGTGCCTTGGTGCCAACCGGGCGGGCATGACACCAAGGGTCAACCCTAAAAAGGATGTGCAGACAAAGGCTTACCATCCGCGTGAACGCGGCTGGTGCCACTGCTTCATCTTGCCTTACGGACCTTTCTGCGTTGGCCGTGCGATGATCCACGCTCATTTACGCTCACCTCTCAAGGATGGGAGAAAGGGCTGCTCACTTGCCCTCGGCTTTCTGCGTCGTCAGCGGCACGAAAAGGCCCTGGGACGGTACGGAATTTTCGCTGCCTGACGCACTGTCTGCGACGCTCGAAAGCCGGAAAAACAGTCGTGTTCCCGAGGCGATTTGCACCGACGGCAATGGATTTTCCGGTATGGATTCGGCGGTGCCGGACAGCGTCTTTTCCACCTCGGCGATGTAGGCCAAGGTCTCGGTGGGCAGCGACTTTCCGCCGCGCAACGACTGTTCATAACGGACGGCCCCGGCGTTGTAGGCGGCGAACAGGGCCGGATAACCGAAGCGGTCGTTCATCATTTTGAGGAAGGCGGCACCGGCGAGAATGTTGGCGCGCGGATCGAAAGGATCGTCGCCAAGAGCGTATTTGGCCCGCATTTCCGCCCAGGTTTCCGGCATGAGCTGCATCAATCCCATGGCCCTTTTCGGCGAAACAGCCTTGGCCTCTCCAGCGCTTTCCGCCTTGATGACGGCGCGAATCCAGGCGGCGGGAATTGCGAAACGCTGCGACGCTTCGGCAATCTGTCCCTGCCATTGGTCGAGAGAGTCCGCATCGGCGGGGGCGATCAGGGCGCTGGTCGCGGCCAGAAAAACAAGGCTCATTCGGTCCATAGGGCGACGAGCCTCCCGATGATAGTGGTGGTCGGGACCGGCCCGAAATACCGGCTGTCAAAAGAATCGGCGGCATCGGCCAGCAGAAACAGTTCGTCGCCATCCAGTACCCGACAACCGCTCCATCGCGGCAACGGGCGGCTGACATGATCGACGGCAAGCAGACGGGCGACGATCTGGCCGTTGATGAAAACCACCCCATCAACAGCGCAAACCCGATCGCCCACAGCGGCGGCAATGCGCTTGACCAGCGGCACCCCGGCGGGCAGATAGCGGCGCTGATCAGCCAGCATCGCGGCGCTTTCCGGCGGACGGACCAGCACCAGATCGCCGCGCCTCGGCACCCCCGGAGCCTTGCGATAAAGGCCGATGGGCAGACTGGCCGAGGCATTCCAGACCAGCAGCGGCGCCGGGGGAGCGAGGCTGGCAAAGCTCAATCCGGCGATGCCGATCATGGCGACGGTGAGGAAAATGGCGGGCTTTCGCATCATTGCCCTCCCTCGTCGGAAGTGGATTGATGCCGCCGTCCTTCCGACCATCCATCGAGATCGTCGATGTGATAGCGGACATAGCGGCCATGCTTGCGAAAGCGCGGACCATGGCCGCAAAGGCGCATTTTTTCGAGGGTGCGCGATGACAGGCCGAGATAGAACGCGGCCTCCTTGGTGCTCAAGAACGGGCTGCCCTGGCGAGCTTTCGATGCCCTGATCGTCTCATTGTCCATTCGCGTGATCCTTTCAGCGAAGATCGGGAGGAATGGGCAAAGGATGGCGGGGGTGAGCGCGACTGAGGACGCTCGGAAACCGGGGGGTAGGGAAAACGATCCCCCCGGCGAGAAGGAAAAAGCGGGGGCATCAAGCCCCCGCTCCCGCCTTCCGCAGGGCGTCGAGAAGCGCCTCGTAGCGGACGATCTGACGCTGGGCGATGATCCGTTCCCGCTTCGGCAGGCCGTTGCGCAGCTCGATGGAAACGAGCCAGAGGGACTCGTGCAACTCGTCCGCCGCGAACGATTCGCCGCCATCGGTGATGCGGTCGCCGCTGATCTGGAACGGAATGGACATGGTGAAACCTCCTGCGATTGAACCGCTCTCTCGGTCGAGAACGGGTTCCCCCGTCATCCGGATAGAGCCGGTCAAGGACGGCGCAGCCGCCGCGCAAGCGGGCGTGGGAGGAGCCAAAATTCGGGAGTGGAGCTTGGCGGAACGGAGAATTTTGGAGGGTGCCCGCGATCCTTGACGGGATCGACGCGCCGGATGGCACGCTGGGACGATCGAGACGGAAAGCCTGTCGGCGCGCCCGCGCCGACGCCGCATCAATCACGCCGGTTCAGCGCGACGGCAGCATGAGAAAGCCCCGCCGGTGGGTGCGCCCGGCGGGGTCTTTGGAGGCGGGATGTTCAGCGGTCCTTCGGCTCCCACAGGGCCAGATGGGTCGGGCCGTCCTGCTCCGGCGCTTCCAGCTTGACCAATCGGGCGCGCAGCCAGTTGGGATCGAATTCGGGGGCGCCGATCTTGAGGTTGAGGTAGGTTTCGCCGCTGGTCTTGGCGACCTGGCTCCAACCGGCACCGACTTCGTAGCGCTGACCGTTGCCGGCATAGACGCGGTAATCGGGGGCCTGTTCGGACTGCTTCGTGACGGGCACGATGGTGAGATTGGCGGTGATGTTGAGGGTCTTGATGGTGCCGGTGAAAACGCCGTCGTCCATCTTGGTGAAGGTGCCGAGGGTGATAGCCATGATGAGTTTCCTTCGCTGTTCGTCGCCAGGGACCATCCCTGCGATGTCACCAGCGAAAAGACCGTCAGGCCGGGTCCGTTCACCCCCGCGCGC
>Ga0306924_10001055_pt1 | contig 24653 bp, 22 predicted proteins | sample sta12Can44000111_FD_203756 | JGI IMG/M metagenome (GOLD analysis project Ga0306924, IMG submission 203756) | Lab enrichment of tropical soil microbial communities from Luquillo Experimental Forest, Puerto Rico - statanox.12C.anox.44.000.111 (v2)... | ecosystem: Environmental > Terrestrial >...
GGTCAAGATTATGCGCGGTCTGAGCCTCGAGGGCCAATACGATCATCGCGGCGAGTTTCGCTGCCGCCAAGAAACGATAGACTTTCTGGTCGGCTGCGCCACTGGCATCCGCGCGCAACCGTGCCGGACAAACGGATTGGCTTTGCCGGCTTGACACCCGGTAGAGGCCGCCTTATCTCCGCAGCACTTGCTTGGCACTCAGCAGAACAGAGTGCTAAGCCACTGCCGAAATAAAACTTTCAGCAAGACGGGCGCGCGTCACGGCGATCGCGCCAGATGAGGGTGGTCATGGCAAAAACAAAATTTCGGCCGCTGCACGACAGGGTGGTCGTCAGGCGTCTCGAGGCGGAAGAAAAAACCAAGGGCGGCATCATCATTCCCGACACTGTCAAAGAGAAACCGCAGGAGGGCGAGGTCGTCGCCGTCGGCCCCGGCGGTCGCGACGAGAACGGCAAACTGGTCCCGATCGGGGTAAAGGCCGGTGACCGCGTGTTGTTCGGCAAGTGGTCGGGCACCGAGGTCAAGCTCGACGGCGAGGAGCTCCTGATCATGAAGGAGTCCGACATTATGGGCGTGGTCGTGTGACCGAAGGGCGGTCGCATCCGAGCCCACGAGATCTGATCTCTGACATTTGAGGAACGAGCAATGACTGCCAAAGATGTGAAATTTTCCGGTGACGCCCGCCAACGCATGCTGCGCGGCGTCGAGACGCTGGCGAACTCCGTGAAAGTGACGCTTGGCCCGAAAGGCCGCAACGTCGTCATCGAAAAATCCTTCGGAGCGCCGCGGATCACCAAGGACGGCGTAACCGTCGCCAAGGAAATCGAACTCGAGGACAAGTTCGAGAATATGGGCGCGCAGATGGTGCGCGAAGTGGCGCAGAAGACCAACGATCAGGCCGGCGACGGCACGACGACCGCGACCGTGCTGGCGCATGCGATCGTCAAGGAAGGCGCCAAAGCGGTCGCCGCCGGCATGAATCCCATGGACATCAAACGCGGCATTGATCTCGCCGTTAAGGCCGTGGTCGAGGACATCAAGGGCCGCGCCAAGAAGGTGGGCTCGTCCTCCGAGGTCGCTCAAGTCGGCACCATTTCATCGAATGGCGACGCGAGCGTCGGCAAGATGATTGCCGAGGCCATGCAGAAGGTCGGCAACGAAGGCGTCATCACGGTCGAGGAAGCAAAGTCGCTCGGCACCGAGGTAGAGATCGTCGAGGGCATGCAGTTCGACCGCGGCTATGTCTCGCCCTATTTCATCACCAATGCCGAGAAGATGCTGGCCGAGCTCGAAGACGCCTATGTGCTGCTGCATGAAAAGAAGCTGTCGCAGCTTCAGGCCATGCTGCCGCTTCTCGAAGCGGTCGTGCAATCGGGCAAGCCGCTCTTGATCATCGCCGAGGATATCGAAGGCGAAGCGCTGGCGACGCTCGTGGTCAACAAGTTACGCGGCGGATTGAAAGTCTCGGCGGTGAAAGCGCCCGGTTTCGGTGATCGCCGCAAGGCCATGCTGGAAGATATCGCCGTGCTTACCGGCGGTCAGCTCATTGCCGAGGATCTCGGCATCAAGCTCGAGAGCGTCACCCCGGCAATGCTTGGTCGCGCCAAGAAGGTGGTCATCGAGAAGGAAAAGACCACGATCGTCGACGGCGCGGGCAAGAAGAAGGACATCGAAGCACGCGTCAATCAGATCAAGGCGCAGATCGAGGAAACGACCTCCGATTACGACCGCGAGAAGTTGCAGGAGCGGCTCGCCAAGCTCGCTGGCGGAGTCGCCGTGATCCGCGTCGGCGGCGCCACCGAAGTCGAAGTCAAGGAAAAGAAAGATCGCGTCGAGGACGCGCTCAATGCGACCCGAGCGGCGGTCGAGGAAGGCATTGTCGCCGGCGGCGGCGTTGCGCTCCTTCGCGCCAAGAAGGCGATCGCCAAGCTGCGCAGCGAAAATCCCGACGTGCAAGCCGGCATTAATATCGTCCTCAAGGCACTGGAAGCACCGCTGCGCCAGATCGCTGAGAATTCCGGTTTCGAAGGCTCGATTGTCGTCAACAAGATCCTGGAGAACAAGTCGGAGACCTATGGCTTCGACGCCCAGACCGAGGATTATGTCGACATGTTCGGCAAGGGCATCGTCGATCCTGCCAAGGTGGTGCGGGCAGCGTTGCAAGACGCCGCCTCGGTTGCCGGCCTCCTGGTCACGACCGAGGCCATGGTCGCCGAACTGCCGAAGGAGAAGCCGCCAATGCCAGCCATGCCCGGCGGCGGCATGGGCGGAATGGATTACTGACGCGAAGCGGCATTGCAGTCGCAGTCGCAGAAGACTGGCTCAGCAGAGTGAGGGCGCGGTGCAAACCGCGCCCTTTTTCATTTGCAGCTGTCACGTTGTTTTGAGCTGTGGTTAGACATCGCACCCAGAGCCGAGGAGGCTATTCTTCCTGGCGAGGATGACGACTAACAGTCGCTGAACAGCTGCTGCCGCACGCGCTGCTTGCCGAGCGGTTTCAATTCGTCATCAGTCGGAACCGCAACGGGGTCACGCCTATCAACTCGACAAGTTCACCATCGCGCCGCCAGTTCGTGACCTGGGCCAGCGCGGCCAAAAGATCGGCATCGCGCGATTGACGCTCCGCGTCGCATTGCGCGCTTTGCAAATCACCGGGAACGATCGTGATCGAACCATCTGCCACGGTGGTCTGCGCTTGAGCGCGCGCGCACCACAGGTCTATCGAGGCGATTCCGTTCTCTTGTATCTCGATCATCGGAATCCGCTTCGACCCGCGGATCGGCGCGGTGTCGAGCATCAGCGTACTACCGAATGGAAACGGTTCGCCGGCGTAGGCCGGCGCGATTGGCAAAACCGAGATGAAGGCCAAGAAAAGCCAACCCGAACGGCGTACGCAACCCATCATCAACTCCGATGCAGTGAGCTCTACAGCGCGTTTCCAAAACTAATGGGGCCGCACGGGGCGGCCCCATGAATGTTAATGTGCGCAGCGTTTACTGCACGATCATGCCGGTGAACACATAGGCCTGGAGCATGACCAATATGCCGACCAGGCAAGCCAGCGAGATCGAGTGGAAGAACACGAAGCGCAAGATCGTGCCTTCGTGACCGTACCAGTTGGTGGCTGTCGAAGCCACGACGATCGATTGGGCGTCGATCATCTTGCCCATGACGCCGCCGGACGAGTTCGCCGCGCCCATCAGGATCGGCGAAATGCCGAGCTGGCCAGACGTGATCTTCTGCAAGTTGCCGAACAAGATGTTCGAAGCGGTGTCCGAGCCAGTGAGCGCCACGCCGAGCCAGCCGAGGAGCGTGCCGAAGAATGGGTAGAGCACGCCCGTTGCCGCGAAGGCGAGACCAAGTGTCGCGTCGATGCCCGACAGCCGGGTCAGCGTCCCGATCGCCAGCATGGCCGCGATGGTGATCAGCGAGTAGGCGCAGATCTTGATCGTGCGGCCATAGGCGGTGACCAGGCCTGCCGGCGAGTAACCCATGATCAGGCCGGAAATGATCGCCGCGATAAGCATTCCGGAGCCGGTGTAGGACAGCCAGGTAAAGCTGAACACGGCGGCTTCCGGCGTCGGCTTGGGCACGATCGGCGCGACCTTATTGATCATGTTGTGCAGGTCGGGAACGGCATAGGCCAAAGTCGCCCATGGATTGACGAGGGCTTTAAACCAGTTGGTGCCCCACACCAGGAGAACGACGCAAACGATGATCCAGGGCAACAAGGACAGCCACATTTCACCGGACGCAACCAGCCTCGTGGTGGTTGTCCGTGGAGGCATCGTGGCCGCGGATTCGTCGTGGCTGCGCAGCGCCGGAGAGAGCCACAGCTCCTTCGGATGCCAGACCTTCAAGAACAATACGAGGCACGCCATTGAAACGAGCGAAGCGCCGATATCGACGATCCACGGATTGATGAAGTTTGAAATCAGGAATTGCGGGATTGCAAAGGATACGCCGGTCACCAGGACTGCAGGCCAGACCCCTAGCATGCCGCGGAAGCCGGCAAACGCCCAGATCAGCCAAAACGGCACGATCAGCGAGAAGAACGGCAGCTGCCGGCCGACCATGGCGCCAAGCGGGAATGGATCAATCCCAGTAACGCTGGAAAGGCCCGCTATCGGGGTGCCGAGCGCGCCGTAAGCGACCGGTGCGGTATTGGCGATCAGTGACAGACCCGAGGCGGCGAGCGGCGAGAAACCAAGGCCGATCAGGATCGCTCCGGTGACCGCAACCGGCGTGCCGAAACCCGATGCGCCCTCAAAGAACGCACCGAACGCAAATGCGATCAAGAGCAATTGCAGCCGGCGGTCTTTGGTAACGCCGCCGATCGTGTTCTGCAACGTCTCGAACACTCCCTTCTCCACTGTGAGCCGGTAAAGGAAGATGACGTTGAGAACGATCCAACCGATCGGGAAGAAGCCGGTCACGGCGCCTAGGGCGCTGGCACGCACCGACATGCCCGCCGGCATAGTGAAGATAAAGATCGCAACGAGATTGGCCACGATCAGCGCGGCGATGGCGGCGATATGCGCCTTGACCTTGTTTGAAGCGATGAGGACAAGCAGGGTGACGACGGGTAATGCCGCGGCAATGGTCGACAGCGTGGCATTTCCGAACGGGTTATAAACTTGATTCCACATCACGAAGTCTCCTTGGGCGCCGGTTCCGCTGGTTGGGCGGTGGCTTGTTAGTGCATCAAGTCACATGCGGCGGCGCGCAGGCCTTCCCGGCTGCGGGCAGCTATCGTGAGCCCCGAGAGAGATCTACGCCGTGCTGTTGATTAACCCCACACGCCGGCCGGTTTTCCCGGTCTTTCCGGTCAGTGCGAGAATCCTCCCAAAGCCCCATCTATGGTATGGCGAAAACCCATCGCGCCACAAGGTCAGGCTGGAGCGGCACATCACAAATATACAAATGCCGCGTTGAAATGCCGCAAAGCTTTGCCAATGCTCGGGTGCGCCACCAATTTTTCGCTCTCCAGCACCGATAGGAGATGCTTTCCGTGAAACGCCTATTTGCGACGCTTGCCACGATAGGCCGGCTGGCCCTGCCCTATTTCCGCTCCGAGGACCGCTGGCCGGGCCGGCTCCTCCTTGGCGCCGTTATCGCCATTGAACTGTCGATCGTGGCCGCCACCGTCATTCTCAACCAGTGGTACAACCGTTTTTACAACACGCTGCAAGACCGCAATTGGGACGCCTTCGTCAGCGCGATTTTGTTTTTCTGCGCGCTTGCCGCGGTCTACACCGTGCTCTTGGTCTACCAGAACTATCTGAATTACTGGCTGCAGATTCGTTGGCGGCGATGGATGACGCAAACCTATTTGCGTCAGTGGCTCAACAGCGCCACGCACTACCGCATGCAGCTTCTCGGCGATGCCGCCGATAACCCCGACCAGCGCATTGCCGACGACCTTCAAATGTTCGTGCAACAAACCCTCTCGATCGGCACGGGAATATTGAATTCGGTTGTGACGCTGTTCTCGTTCATCGTCATTCTGTGGACTTTGTCGGAAGATGCGCCGCTGCATCTGTTCGGCTCGAGCTTTCAAATTCCGGGATATCTGGTTTGGGCGGCACTGATCTATGCCGTGGTCGGGACCGTGCTGACGCACCGCATCGGCTGGCCGCTGATCCCGCTCAATTTCCAGCAGCAGCAGTTTGAGGCCGATTTCCGTTTCAACCTGGTGCGCACCCGCGAGAATTCCGAGCAGATTGCGGCGCTGCGCGGCGAGGCCGCCGAGCGCGAGCGTCACTCCGACCGCTTTGCGCGCGTGGTGGCCAATTGGATCGCGCTGATCAAGCGGCAGAAGCGACTCAACTTCTTCACCCAGAGCTATTCGCAGGCCTCGGTGATCTTCCCCTATCTAATGGTGAGCCCGGTCTATTTTTCCGGAGCGATGCAGCTCGGCGGCCTGATGCAGACGGCATCGGCTTTCAACAGCGTGCAGACGGCATTGTCATACTTCGTCACGGCCTATCAATCGATCGCGCAATACCGTGCGGTGGTCACGCGCTTGACGGGTTTTGAGGACGCAATCGTCGCCGGCCGCGACGTTGCGCTTACTCCGCCGATGGTCGAGGTTTTGCCGCGCGACAATTCAAATGTGATTTCGATCGACCAGCTCAGCGTTCGGCTGCCGAACCGGCAGCCGCTGGTCAATGCCGAGCACATGGTCTTATCGCCTGGTGAGCGCGCGCTGGTCACTGGACCTTCTGGCGCGGGCAAATCGACACTGTTCCGCGCCATTGCTGGCATCTGGCCGTTCGGCTCCGGCCGCATCCTGGTGCCCGAGGACGCCAAGGTCATGCTGCTGCCGCAGCGACCGTATTTCCCGGTGGCTTCGCTCGCCGCCGCCGTCAGTTATCCGGCGCGGCTTGGGACGTTCGACGATGCCAGGCTTGCCAATGCGCTCAAAGCGGTCGGCTTGGCGGAATGGGCAGACCGGCTTGACGAGGAAGCGCATTGGAACCGGATGCTGTCGCTCGGCGAACAACAACGGTTGGCGATCGCCAGAGTGCTCTTGCAGGAGCCCGATTTCTTGTTCCTGGACGAGGCCACCGCCTCGCTTGATGAAGCGGCTGAAGCAAGCCTCTATCGGCTCCTGCAGGAGCGGCTCAAAGGCACGACGATCGTCTCGATCGGCCACCGTTCTACGCTTGGCGCCTTCCACCGCCGGCGTTTCGAAGTGGCCCGAACCGAAACGGCATCGCAAGTGCGCGACGTGCCGCTGGTGGCGGCGGAGTGAGCCGGCAGGAAAGGACACCGGCTCGACCGAAATGAAATGGCCGGCGACGTTTCCGCCGCCGGCCGCGTGTTCGAAATTCGCCGAAACAACCTTACTTAATGTTGCTCAGATTGGTGGCGAAGGACAGCTTGGCGACGAAGGCCGCGCTGCACCAATTGGAGCCCAGCCCACCCGGGTTCAAGTTGGTGACGTTCCCTGCGTTGAATGTCGAGGTGTGATCGCTGTCGAATACGTTGCACTCGGCCTTGGTAAGGTTGGTATCGTAGTAGCGCAGGTCAAGCGTAAACGCCTTGTAGGTGAAGCTTACGCCGGCGTCCCAAGTCCAGTAGCTCTTGTACGGCACGCCACCGGGGTACACTCCCGAGCACCCGAATCCTGTACTTGAGGTATTTGTGGGGATAGGTGTGCCATTCGGGAAACCGGCTGTGCAGTAGAAGTTATCGCTGGTGCCGAGCGCCCAGTAACCAGCATCGCCGGAGATCAGCATGCCGATGCCGCTCGGAAGCCAGCCGCTCGGGGTGGTGAAGGTGATGTTGCCGGTGGTGAACCAGCCGTCCGCACCCGAATTCAGAACCGACGGCGAGTACCATTCTTGAATGCCGACGGCCCACTGGTCGTTAATTGTGTACGTCGCCTTGCCGTAAATCTCGACGAAGCTCAGGTTACCCTTAACGACGTTGCCGTTCGGTAAAAATGTTCCGAAGGGTGAGTTTACACCGGGGTTGGCGCCGGGTGGATTGCAGGGCGTGGTAGAGCTGCCGTTGAAGCACTCGCCGCCCGGATACCAGTAGTACCAGACGCCGAAATCGAGCGCGAGCTTGTCAAAGGTCGGGCGAATGCCGCCGTAGAAGTCGATTTCGGCCGCGGCGTGGTTCGGGAAATCGATGCTCTCACCAGAAATGCCCGCGTAAGTTTGCCACTGCGGATTGAAGGTGTAGCGCAGCTCGAATCCGCCTTGGACCGACGGCTGGTGCCGGGACTGGGTGATGCCGCGGAAATTGTAGTCGTTCATCAAGGCCGCGGTGATCGCCACGTCCCATGGCGAAGGTGGCGGTGCCGGCGGTGCCGGCGGCGCCTTGGTGGCAATATCGGCGGCGAGCGCTGAAGTGGTCAGGCCAGCCACAATGAGGAACGGTAAAGCGACTCGTTTCATAACCAACCCCTTTTTCTATCCCCTGTTCGCAATTGGGTGATTTGATAAAGCCCAACTGCGAGTGCCCCTGCGCACCGGCATGCGCGGCTATGAACTTGGCGAATATTTCAGTTTTGCAACTGCACAGCCAAGCTTAAATCCACGGCAAATGATGCCTTTTTATGCTTTTGTTGGAAAACTTCATACTTTGTCAAAGAGTGTGGCGGCCGGGATACACCGCCCTTTGTGGCCACGCCCTTCCGGCGCTACAGAACGCTTATATTGAGGGGGGCAAAACGTGGAGCGCAGGTCATGAAGGCGGTGGTTGACGGTATGACTGTTGCCCAGAGCAACGACGTCATCGAATGCAAGGGCTATCAATATTTTCCGGCCGATTCGGTCCGGCGAGATTGGCTGGAAAAGACCGATAAAACCGCGGACGATCGCGCCTGCCCGCATGGCGTACAGTTTTACGACGTGGTGGTCGGCGGCAAGCGGCACAAACGCGCGGCGTGGAGCTACGAAGCGCCCCGGCCGGAAATGAAAGAGGTCGGTGGCCGCTTCGGCTTTTGGCAGGACGTCGAGATCAGCTAATCAACGGCCCAGATTGCGGCTTAGTGCTCAATTCGGGCCGTCATTCTTCTGATGCGCGACTTTTTCGCTAGGCCGCCTGCTTCTTGCGGTTGGCCTCAAGCCGCGTGTCGACCAGAACGACCTGGGCGTCGATCGCCGGATTACTTAAGCCTTTCTGCCTGGCAATAAGTTGCACGAGCTTGTCGGCGCGTTCGATGAATGGCGCGCCGTTCTGCAACGCCCGCGCCGCGGAGGCCGGCCGGGTGAGAGACTGCGCGGCAGCCGCATACTTCTCGAACGGCACCAGGTCCTCGGGCTTGGCACCAAGCTTGATGCAAAGATCGTTCACGAAATTGTAGACAGAGCGTGACGTGGCGATGTCGCTGTGCACGGCCTCTTGCGCCGTGCGCATGCCGTCCTTGGTGATGCAGCGGTAATTGCCGGCGAGCAGCATGGCCCATTTGGCCAGCGGCACGAAGATCGAATCGTGCACCTTGAGCTTGACCGGCAGCTCGATCTTGCCCTCCGGCGTGTCGTAGCGGATCGCTTCGATCTCGTTCTGCAACTGGCGCAGAATAGCCGTCGCTTTCTCGTCTTCGAACCGGGCCACCTTGAAATTCGTCGGCAGCGTGACCAGCAGCACATTGACCTTTTCATCGGGCGGACGGATCGCCTGCGGATCGGGGCTGTTGAGCGTGATGGTCTTCGGATCGAACGAATCCCACACCGTGGGATCGGTATAGGCAGGCTTGAGCGCCTCGTAATCGAGTCCGGGGATGCGCTTGATGTAAGGCAGCGGCGGCATGTTCATGATCGACATGCACGGCACCCGCGATTTGCCGACGGCATCCAGAAGCTCGCGCACGCCGGCCGAGCGGTATTGTGGCTCCTGCATGGCAAGGCCGACAAGATCGTAATCTTTCGGGTTGACGCCCGCCGCCGGGCCGGCGGTGACCTGACCTGGCAGCTTGCGTGAGTCGAGTTCGAGAAAATCCTTGCGGCCGCGCACCGGCAGGCGAACGCGAAAGCCTTCGCTATTGATCAGATCGGCCTCCGCGGGGAGGCAAACCAGATGCAGCTTGTGGCCGCCGAACAGGATTTTCGAGGCCAGAAGCGACCCATAGGACGCTCCCATGATGAGGATCTTGTAGGGTCCCGGCATAACACACCTCCTGAACTGCAAAAACGCCGCTGGTCGCCAGCCCACTGGCGGGAAGGCTGGGTCCGACCATTGATGAAAATGGATGCTATTGAGCCTGCTAGGGCTATGCAATGCATAGCGGCGGCGCGTGGCGCCGCCGCTATGGCTTCAGTCAGCTGACGCCTACGTTCCGCTCTCGCCGCCGCCGAAGTCGCTCGGCGGGCTCCATGAAGGCATCGGCGCTGGTTCGGCAGCCGGCATCGGGGGCGCCGCGGGCTTGGGTGCCGAGCGGCGCCGTTTGGGAGCCGCCTTCCGAGCCGACTTTTTCTTAGTCGACCGCTTTGCCGCCGCCTTTGCTGTCCTGCGCTTTTTGCGCGCCGGAGCGGCCCTCTTTTTAGTGGATCGTTTCTTCGCCTTCCTTCTCTTCGCCATGATCGACCTCCCGATCCTCTATCCAATTCGTGCGGTCGCTACGCCGAAACCGGCACCGCGCTGTGGCTCTTCGCACCCGACACTCGGCCGACCCCTTTTCAGCCGATTGCCGTTGCAGACTCCTTCGCCGGGCTCGCAACTTCCTCGGCCCGATGCTTCCGCAGCATCGGGGGACAAGGCCCGCCTGTAGCCCAATCGATCAACTCGACCGTATGGACCGTCGGGAGATCCGTGCCCGCCTCGATCTGCGTGATACAACCGAGATTGCCGGCCGCGATCACGTCAGGTCGCAATCTCTCGATAGTCCTGACTTTACGCTCGCGCAACCTCCTTGCGATGTCCGGCTGAAGAATATTGTAGGTCCCGGCCGAGCCGCAGCATAGGTGACCTTCGGGCACATCTTTCACGACAAAGCCGAGTTTAGTGAGAATCTCCTTCGGCTGCCGCGTGACGCGCTGTCCATGCTGTAGAGAGCAGGCCGAATGATAGGCAACAACCAGAGCATCCACGTCTTGTTTGGGCGCGAGCGGTAGCGAGGCGAGATATTCGCTCACGTCTTTGGCCAATTTTGCCACGCGCGCAGCACGCTCGGCATAGGCTTTATCGTCGCGTAACATAAAACCGTAATCCTTCACCGTCGTGCCGCAGCCAGACGCGGTAATCACGATGGCATCGAGATCGCCGAGCGCGGCCCAGGCGTCGATATTGGCCTTTACCTGCACCAGTGCCTCGGCCTCACGACCCAGGTGATGGGCTAGCGCTCCGCAGCAACCGGCACCTTGCGCTACCACGACCTCGACACCGAGGCGCGTCAGCAGCCGGATCGCGGCATCGTTGATCTGCGGCGACAGCACATCATTGACGCAGCCGGTAAGAAGCGCGACGCGCGCCGCACGACGTGAGCGGGCGATTGCTGGAAATGTCTGCGGCGACCGCGGCGCATGCACGCGCCGCCAGGGCGAGAGCCGAAGCAAGGCAGCGAGCCGCCTAAATCCCAGAGCCTGCGCGAGCGCTGCGAACGGCTTGCCCAATCGCCCCGCTTGTGCCGCGAACTGGAAGCGCCGCGGGTAAGGCATCACATTGGCGAGCAGCAAGCGCATCAACCGCTCCGCGAATGGGCGCCGGTAGGTGCGCTCGATATGGACGCGCGCATGGTCGACAAGGTGCATGTAGTGAACGCCTGATGGACAGGTTGTCATGCAGGCGAGACAGGACAGGCAACGATCGATATGCGTCGCCACCTGGGCAGTCGCGGGTCGATCGTGTTCCAGCATTTCCTTGATCAAATAAATTCGACCGCGCGGGGAATCGAGCTCATTGCCGTCGAGCACATAAGTGGGACAGGTCGCGGTGCAAAAGCCACAATGCACGCAGGCGCGCAGGATCTTTTCCGATTCCGCGATATCAGGATCGGCAAGCTGCGCGATTGTAAAATTGGTCTGCATGATCAGAACGAGCTTACGACCTTACACGCCGGCCCACATGCGGCCGGGATTGAGAACACCCTGCGGATCGAAACCTTTGCGCACGCGCTGCGTCAAAGCAGCAAGCGGCGCCGGCTCAGGAGTAAACACGTCGACTTTGGCACGAACCGCGGCGGGCGCGCGGATCAGCATCGCATGACCGCCGCTTTGCGCCACGATTGGATGTACCAGGTCGGCATGGGCGTCGTCGCTGCGCGGCAATGCCGCCCAGACGAGCCCGCCGGCCCAGTCATAAAGCACATCGCCGCCGGCCTTATCGGCAAGGGCGCGGCCGATATCAGCACCGCGGGTGGGAGCCGTCGAAATGCGCCAAATATCATGACCGCCCCGCGAAGTCCCGGTAGCAAACGGCGTGACATCGCGGATCGATCGCCATATGGAGCGCGACGCCGCTTCTTCAAGCACCGCCAGTGCTCCAAGGGGGCCGAGCAGCGTTTCCAAGACCGCCTTGCGTTGCGTGACCGAGGGCGCAACGCCCTCCAGGCGCAGTGCCGTTACTGCCGTGCCGGCGGTGGCGATCTCTGCGACATCGCTGGCAACCGCCGCGGGGATATGCGCCGCCGCCGAAACATCGGCAAACGAACCCAACGCCGCGGCCATCACCTTGGCGGCGGTAGCGGCATCTAATCCAAGCACCAGGACCGTTTGCTCCGTCTCGGCGATTGGCAAGGTCTTGATCGTGACATCGGTCATCGCCGCGAGCGTGCCCCAGGAACCCGCCACAAGCTTGCACAGGTCATAGCCGGTGACGTTCTTGACCACCCGGCCGCCGGACTTGAACGTCTCGCCGCGACCGGAAACAGCGGTAAAGCCCAGGAAATGATCGCGCGCCGCGCCGGCTTTAATCCGGCGCGGACCGGACAGGTTTGCCGCGATGGCGCCGCCAATCGTAGCGGCGCCAGAGGCGCCACCCAATAGCGGTCCATAGTCCATCGGCTCGAACGCGAGCTGTTGGCGTCCTTGCGCGACGACGGCATTGATTTCGGCGAGCGGCGTGCCGGCTTTGGCAGACATTACGAGCTCTTCCGGTTCGTAGAGCGTAATGCCCATCAGCCCTGACAGGTCGAGCGTCGCGTCCCATTGCGCGGCACGACCGATTGCCCGTTTGCTGCCATGGCCGAGCAGTTCCAGCGTTTTGCCTTGCTCCAGCGCCCAGGCAACCGCCTCTTCGACTTGTTTCGGCTCGCGTGGCCGCAGCGGCTCACTCATTGCGGCATCACTGTTTTGCGGCATCCTATTCTGCGGCCTGTGCCGTATCGGCGCGGGATGAAAACGACGGCATGATTTCACGGGCAAATCGTTGCAGCTGCGCCACGCCGCCGGAAAAGGTGAGAAGGACGTAGCACGCGCCGGCCTGTTCCAGGTTCGCGAGTTTGGCCCGGATCTCGTCGGGCACGCCATAGAGTGCGTGCGCCTCGGTAGCGCCGGCTGTATCAGCATAGGCGAGCACGTGAGAACCGCCGTCTGCGCGACCGGGCATGCGCGACACTTCGATGGTCCGCTGTGTGTAGGCGGCCTGACGCCGCAGCGCCGCTTCTTTGTCGGCTTGATCGGTGGCGACGTAAACCTGGCGCGCGACCGCGACCCGCATCGGATCGAATGAAAATCCGTGCGCTTTGCATTCGGCTCGGTAGAGCGCAATGCGCTCGGCGATCAACTCGGGTCCGGCATATTGGTCGAGGATCAGATTGAAGCCGCGCGCTGCAGCGCGCCGGATCGAAGCGGCGCTGCCGGCGGCGACCCAAAGCGGCGGGTGCGGGTTTTGCGCCGGCGCCGGCTCGACGACAATATCTTCGAACTGCCAGAAACGCCCGCGATGGGAAAACCGGTTGCGTTCGGTCCAGGCGCGGATCATGACCTCCACGGCCTCGTCGAAGCGCGCTTCGGCCTCCTCGGGCGCGATCTGAAAGCCCTTGAATTCGCTGTGACGATAACCTTTGCCGATACCGAGATCGAGCCGGCCGCCCGACAGCAAATCGAGAGTCGCTGCTTGCTCGGCGAGTAACACCGGGTTGTGCCAAGGCAGCACCATCACCGCCGAGCCAAGCCGCAGCCGCGTCGTGCGCATGGCGAGCGCGGTGAGCAGCATCAGGGTCGAGGAAACCTGATTCCAGCCGCTGAAGTGATGCTCGACTGAAAAACTCGATTGAAAACCCAGGCGTTCGGCGGCGACGTTGAAGTCGAGATAATCGCCAAACCCGTGGCCGCCCTGCGGGCCGAGGTCGCCGCTGTGCGCTTGCGCCGATGTGAACAAGCCGAATTTCATGACTGCATTTGCTTATGTATAGACGCTGAAGGTCAAAACCGTGGAAGATCGGGAAACGCCAGTCGTCCCGCATGGACATGCATGCGTCCGAGTTCGGCGCAGCGGTGCAGCGTAGGAAACACCTTGCCCGGATTGAGCAGGCTCTTATCGTCGAACGCGCATTTCAGCCGCTGCTGCTGATTGAGATCGGCCTCGGAAAACATCGTCGGCATCAAATCGCGCTTTTCGACGCCGACCCCATGCTCGCCGGTCAACACGCCGCCAACCTCGACGCACAGCCGCAAAATATCGGACCCGAATTGCTCGGCGCGCTCGAGTTCGCCCGGCTTGTTCGCATCGTAGAGAATGAGCGGGTGCAGATTGCCGTCACCTGCATGGAATACGTTGGCGCAGCGTAGCCCGTATTTCGCGGACAATTCCTGCATGCGGCGCAGGACAAGCGGCAGCTTCGCGCGCGGGATGGTGCCATCCATGCAGTAATAATCCGGCGAGATGCGGCCGACTGCCGGGAAAGCCGCCTTGCGCCCGGCCCAGAATAGCAGCCGCTCCTCTTCCGAATTGGAGACGCGGCACGTCACCGCGCGGCATAGCCGCGCGATGTCCTGCACGCGTTCGAGCAGGTGGTCGACCTCCGCCGCCGGACCGTCGAGTTCGACGATCAGCAATGCCTCGACGTCAAGCGGATAGCCGGCGTGGACGAATTCCTCGGTGGCGTGGATCGCAGGCTTATCCATCATCTCCATGCCGCCCGGGATGATGCCGGCGCCGATGATCTTGGCGACGCATTCGCCGCCGTCTTCGGAAGCGGCAAAGCCGATGATCGCCGCGCGCGCGGTTTGCGGCCGCTTAAGGATGCGCACAGTCACCTCGGTGACGACGCCAAGCAGCCCCTCGGAGCCGGTAACGATTCCCATAAGATCGTAGCCGCCGGAATCGAGATGCTTGCCGCCGAGCCGCACAATTTCGCCGGTCATCAGCACAAGCTCGCAACCAAGCACGTTGTTGGTCGTCATGCCGTATTTGAGGCAATGCACGCCGCCGGAATTCTCCGCCACATTGCCGCCGATGGTGCAGGCGATCTGCGATGACGGGTCGGGCGCGTAATAAAAGCCTGCTGCCTCGACCGCCTGCGATACCGCAAGATTGGTGACGCCGGGCTCGACCACAGCCACGCGGTTGTCATAGTCGATCTCGCGGATGCGGTTGAATTTGGCGAGGCCAAGGAGCACGCCGTCGCCAAGCGGCAACGCGCCGCCAGAAAGCGATGTGCCAGCACCGCGCGGCACGACCTTGATGCCTTCGCGGTGGCAATATCCAAGCACCGCCGCCACCTGGTCCGTGGTTTCCGGCAGCACCACCACCATCGGCAGTTGGCGATAGGCGGTCAGGCCGTCGCTTTCGAACGGCCGCATCGCCTCTTCCGAAGCGATGACCCCCTCACCCGGCACGATGCGCTTGAGCGCCGTGACGATCTCGGCGCGGCGCGCCAGAACGGCAGCATCGGATTGCGGCATCAAAAGCGGCATTGCGGTCTCGCAAAGTTTTCGACGGATATTATAGCCTTTTGCGCTAAAAACGCGCAGACCCTCGCTTGCAGCGCTGCATCGCCCATTTGGCGTTGACACGCCGTATCAGGATCGCTTGAAACGCCCTGTGACATGTATTCGTGCCGTCGCAATCGGCCGGGCGCGCCAGCAAGGGAATACTCAGAATGACTCGATTTTTGTTCTCGGCCGCCGCATTTATCGCCGCTGCGGCCGGCCCAGCGATGTTGCAAAAAGCCGCAGCGCAGGATGTCGAGAAAGGCCAGCGCTCGTTTAACAAGTGCTTGCCTTGCCACGCCATCGGGCCGGGCGCCGAAAACAAGGTCGGACCCGATCTTAATGGACTCGACGGCCGGCGTGCCGGTGCGGTGGCTAGTTTCAACTATTCGGAGGCCAATAAGAATTCAGGAATTGCGTGGAATGAGGCGACCTTCAAGGATTACATCAGGAGTCCCCAAGCCAAAATACCGGGGACCAAAATGGTGTTTGCCGGGATCACCAATCCGCAGGAGATTGACGACCTGTGGGCCTATATCAAACAATTCAACGCCGAGGGTGAAATCAAGAAATAGCAGCCCCGCTGCATTGATCCAGCGCAAAAGCGGCTTGATAGGGTTACGATAGAGTACGGCATTCAGGAGACGCCCCCATGGTCAAAGACATTATCGTCAATCTGAGTGTCACGAACGGCAGCGCGGTCACAAACTATGCCGTTTCGGTTGCCGCTGCGCTGCAAGCGCACCTCACCGGCGTCGCCTTCATCTATGATCCCATCGTGCCGATCTCCGGCACCGGTTATATTCCCGCCGACGTGATCGAAACGCAGCGCGCCGACAACGAAACCGCTGCCGAAGCTGCGATCAAGACTTTCAATAACGTGAGCGACCGGGCCGGAATCTCGGCCGAAGCGCAGCTGCCCAGTGCAAGCCTCACCGGCGCTGCCGACCAGTTTGCGCGCATGGCGAGGCGCTTTGATCTCGCCATCGTCGGCCAAGCGCAGCCCGAAATGAGCACAATGGAGCAGATCATCGGCGAAACCACGCTGTTTGAATCTGGCCGGCCGATGATCATGGTGCCCTACATTCAGAAAGCGCAGTTCAAAGCCAATAATGTGATGGTCTGCTGGGACGGCAGCCGCACCGCGGCGCGGGCCGTTGCGGATGCGATTCCCATAATTGGCAGTAGTGGGCGTGTCGAAGTCGTCATCGTCACCAACGAACGGGGCAAGGAGGATGAAATCGAGGGCGCCGATATCGGCCAGCATCTCGCCCGCCACGGCCTTAAAGTCGACGTTCACCGCATTTCGGGTGGCGACATCGATGTTGCCGACGCGCTGTTATCTCATGCCGCCGACAGCGGTGCCGATTTCATGGTGATGGGCGGCTACGGCCATTCCCGGTTGCGCGAATTCATACTGGGGGGTGTGACCCGCTCCATATTCGAGTCGATGACCGTCCCGGTTCTTATGTCGCACTAGGAGCACTAGACTTTGCGCTAGAGCGGAAACCGCCAGTTCAGACTAGCACGCATGAGATTATCCTGAACGCGGCCGGTGAGGGAAATGCAAGGGACCGGATAAAGTTCCTGTCGCGGCCTGAAGCAGAACGCCCAACTCACGCGTTGCTGACCGTCGTTTGCACCACAAGGCCGCGGGCGCGCGCATCAGGCAGACCGAGCGCGCGCAATGCTGTCAGCGTCAGCGTTTGCACAATTTCGCGCTCGCGTCCGGGCGCCTGCGGCGCCAAGGGCCCGATCGATCCTTCGACCAATAGGCCGAGTACAGCCGCAGCTCCAAGCGCCGAATCCTGATCCGGTAAGTAACGAGCGGACACGGCGGCAGCGACACGCTTGGCGAATTCGCCGGCCAATGATTTCCGAAAATTCACACGTACCGGATCGAGTTCGGCGTCGATCGGTTCGGCGATCGCGGCGAAGGTGAGCCGCCGGTTACGCAACGCGCGGTCGGCAAAGGTCATGATGCAGCAGCACAATGCCGAGAGCGGTCCCGGCGCCTCGTCGCCGGCACGGCGTAGCGCGCCGATCTCGCGCGCGGTGATTTCTGTGAGCAAAGCTGCGACAAGATCGGTCTTGCCCGGAAAGTATCGATACACCGTTCCGGCCGCGATCCCGGCGCGGCGCGCTATCGGTACAATCTGCACGGCGGCCATCCCAGCTTCGCTTGCGGCCTCACGCGCCGCGGTAATGATTGAGGCGCGGCGGGCGGCAAGCCGGCGCTCGACATTTTCGGTGCGGCGGTAAGGCATCGGTTCGGGAAAGTGCGAATGGCGTAACAACTGAACCATGATTCAACAACCGCAGCAATCCGGTCGATAGGCGGTCGGCGGCAACTTGGCGCTTTGGCGGCGGACGCTCCTCTGGCATGAGAAGAGACGCGCCGAACGGCCGGGAGGGAGGAATGAGGGGAAAGTCTGTCATTGCCGTTTTCGCCGCTGCCGTCAGCCTTGCGCTCGCGCCTGCGCTCGGTCATGCGGAGGATTACCCGTCGCGGCCGATCACCATGATCGTGCCGTTGGCGCCCGGCGGCTCGACCGACACGCTCGGGCGCATCATGGCGCAAGGCATGCGGCCGACGCTCAACCAGCCGGTCGTGGTCGAGAACACGGCGGGCGCAGCCGGCACGATCGGCGTCACGCGCGCCGTGCGCGCCCTGCCAGACGGCTACACCGTCTTGTGGGGCATGTGGGGCACGAACGTTGCCAACGGCGCAATCTATCCCCTCGATTTCGATCTTCTGAACGATTTTGAGCCGGTCGCGCTGGTCGCCACGCAGCCGTTTCTGATCGACGCCCGCAAGACACTGCCGGCCAACAATCTCAAAGAGCTGATCGCCTGGCTCAAGACCAATGCGGACAAGGCGACGATGGGCACATCTGGCGTCGGCAGCCCGAGCCATGTGGCAGGTGTCTTAATGCAGCAACTGGTCGGCGCGAAGTGGCAGATGATCTCGTACCGCAGCGCCGGGCTTGCCACGCAGGATCTCTTGGCCGGCATCACCGATATCCAGCTCGACACGCCGGCGGTGTCACTCACGCATGTACGATCCGGCGATCTCAAAGCCTATGCGGTCACGGCCAAGCAGCGCATCGCCGTGGCGCCAGACATTCCGACCACTGACGAAGCTGGGTTACCGGGATTTTATTTCTCGTTCTGGCACGCGATGTGGGCGCCAAAGGGCACGCCGAAACCGATCATCGCCAGGCTGAACGCCGCAATTGTTGCCGCTCTGGATGATCCGGACACCCGCAAAAAGCTTGTCGACCTCGCGCAAGAAATCTATCCGCGCGACCAGCAGCGGCCGGAAGCGCTCTACGCGTTTCAGAAAGCCGAGGTCGAGAAGTGGTGGCCGATCATCAAAGCCGCCGGGATCAAGGCGCAGTAAACAGATGCGACCTTATTGCTGCGGCTGGCTCGGGTTGTTCTTTTCGTTCTTCTTGGCCTCATGACGGCCGATGACGCAGCCGGCCGCCGCGCCAACAAATCCGTGATGACCGGCGACGTGCCCGGCGGCGCCGCCGACCGCCGCGCCCTTAACGCAGCCTTTTGCTTGAGCGGAACCGCCGGTCAGCGCGACGGCAAGCGCCAGAGCGGCGCACCCTGGAAGATTCTTCATCGTTCGAACTCCGTGACTACCCCCTGTCAAGTCGACGAAGTTCGTATTCGTTCCCCACACTCCGACTCGCGACTTGAACAGCCAGCGGCAGTCTTATTTCTTTTCGGCAACGGCCCTGGCGCGAATCTTGGCCAGCGTCGTTCCCGGCGTGATCGCTTCTGGATCGATCGCCAAGCGCACGATGGCCGGCTTGCCCGAGGCCTCCGCAGCGCGGAACGCCGCGGGAAAATCCTCAGTGCGTTCGACCGACACACCGAATCCGCCGAACGCCCGCGCATAGGCCGCAAAATCCGGATTGCGCAAATCGGTCGCTGAAATTCGTCCCGGATATTCGCGTTCCTGATGCATGCGGATGGTCCCGTACATGCCATTGTCGAACACGATCGTGGTGAAGGGCAGGTCGTATTGCACGGCGGTAGCGAATTCCTGGCCGTTCATGAGAAAGTCGCCGTCACCGGCAATGCAGATAACCTGGCGCTCTGGATGAAGCCGCTTCATCGCCACCGCTGCGGGCACGCCATAACCCATCGATCCGGACGCCGGCGCGACCTGCTGGGCAAAGCGCCGGAAACGAAAGAAGCGATGAATCCACGCGGCGTAATTGCCGGCGCCGTTGCACAAGAACGCATCGCGCGCGAGATTCTCACGCAGCCAAATCATCACCGCGCCGAAATTCACCGCACCGGGCTGTTCGGTCGGCTTGTCGGTCCAGGCGCGATAATCGGCATTGGCGGCTTTCGCTTCACCCGCTGCAGCGCGGGAAAATTTGAGCGTTTCGAGCGCCGCGGTGAAAGCCGTCGGTGTCGCATTGATCGCGAGATGCGGGCTGTAGACACGCCCGAGCTCCTCGGCGCCCGGATGCACATGCACGAAAGGGTGCTGCGGGCGCGGAATATCGAACAGCGTGTAATGTTGCGACGGCAACTCGCCCAAGCGCCCGCCGATCACGATGACGAGATCGGATGATTTGATCCGTTCAAGGAGCTTCGGATTGGGGCCAATGCCGAGGTCGCCGGCGTAACAGGAATGCGTCTGGTCGAACAGATGGCCGCGCCGGAAGGTCGTGCACACCGGCAGTTTATATTTTTCGGCAAAACGCGCCATGCGATCGCAGGCCTCTTGCGACCAGCGGCTGCCGCCAAGGACCGCGACCGGCGCCCGCGCGGCTGCGAGCAATTCGGCGAATTTTTGCATCTCGTAGAGACCCGGCGACGTCTCGATCGCGCTGAAAGGTGGGGCATCGTCCACGGCGATCCGCTCGACCAGCATGTCCTCCGGAATGGCGACCACGACCGGGCCTGGCCGGCCGTTAGCGGCGGTATGGAAAGCGCGCGATACGATCTCCGGCACGCGCGCCGCGTCATCGATCTCGGTCGCCCATTTGGCCATCGAACCGAATACGGCCCGGTAATCGAGCTCCTGGAAGGCTTCGCGCTCGCGCGTTTCGCGGGCGACTTGCCCGACGAACATCACGAGCGGGGTGGAATCCTGGCGCGCGATGTGGATGCCGTGCGCGGCATTGGTCGCACCGGGACCGCGGGTGACGAAACACACACCGGGCCGGCCGGTCACCTTGCCGACCGCTTCCGCCATGATGGCGGCGCCGGCCTCCTGGCGGCACACCGTGACGGTCAAATCGCTGTCATGGAAGGCATCGAGCACCGCGAGATAGCTCTCGCCCGGCACGCAAAAGACGTGACGCACGCTATGAATGCGCAATTGATCGACCAGGACTTCGGCGGCACTGCGCAAATTGTCCTTACCGCGCATCGGCGACGTCTCCCCAAAATCTGTCTCGGCCTCGTGGTCTGCCTGGCCGCTACGGGTGAAAGACCGAGCGAGCGAAAGTGAGCGAGGCTAGGAGGTTAGCAGACCAAGCTTCTAGCTCGGTTCCGATCCCTGTCCCTCTACCCTCTCCCCTCGGGACACAGCGAGTCAATTACCGGCGACTGGCTGATTGACTAGGCGGTCCATATGGCGACATAAGCTCCACCCGGACCGCAACGCTGATGGCGAAGGACTGATGATGGCGAGCACTGCATCGAGCACCACCGCCGGCCACATGCCGACTGGTACCCGGCGCGACTTTCTCTACATCGCGACGGCAACGGTCGGCGGCATTGGCGCGGCCGCGACCTTGGTGCCGCTTGTCGATCAGATGAATCCCGACGCCTCGACTTTGGCGGCGGGCGGCCCGGTCGAGCTGGACATTAGCAAGATCGACGAAGGCCAGCAGGTGATGATCCGCTGGCGGCAGCGCCCGATCTTCGTTTTCCGCCGATCCAAACAGACCCTGGACGCCCTGCAGGGCCAGCAGCTGAACTCGCAGCTCGCCGATCCGAATTCCGATCAGGTTCAGCAGCCGCCCTACGCCACCAATTGGCACCGCTCGATTAAGCCGGAGATCGGCGTGATCGTCGGCATCTGCACCCATCTCGGCTGCATCCCGTTGTTTTATCCGAATGCGAGCGCGACGACGCCGGTGTCTAATTGGCCGGGCGGCTATTTCTGTCCGTGCCATGGCTCGAAATACGACGGGGCAGGCCGGGTATTTTCCGGTGTACCAGCGCCTTATAACCTGCCGGTCCCGCCCTATCGCTTCACTAACGATAAGACGATCCGCGTCGGCGAGAACGACCCGAGCGCCACAGCTTGGAATTTCGATTCAATTCGCCAGCTGTAATCTTTCGAAGATCGCAAGCGCGTCAGGACTTCGAGGCGGCGGCGCGCATCGGCAGAGCCAGGAAAGTCAGCCGCCCCGCTCCGACTGCGACGCCCCAGCTTAGAAAGAGCGCGCCGGCAAAGACCGTCAGGCCTTTGACGATTGCCGGGATGGCCGCACCCAGCAGCGCATATTGCAGCCAGACAACGAATACGTAGTGCACCAGATAGATCGTGTAGGCATGCTCCGAAAGTGAATCGGCGATGGGCGAGCGCCTAGCGGCATAGCGCAGGAATAACCCAAGCAAGCCGAGGCAGACCGTCGCCACGACCAAGGCCACCGTCAGATAGGCGCACAAGTCGATGAAAACGTTGCTGCGGCCGTAGGCGGCAGGCGCCATCGACGCCATCCACAACAGGAAACTTATCGCCGCAGCGCCAATCCAGAAATGCCAGCGGCGCGCCAGTGCTCCGCCGGCGCGCAACAGGCCGCGATCGTAACCTTGCACGCCGATGCCGACGCCCGCGAAAAAATAAGCGAGATAAAGAAGCGGCCGATCGGGTTGCAAATCGAAAGGCCCAATTTCGGCCCACGACGAGACGCCAAATACAAATGCAAGCGGCAGGTAAGCCACGGTCGAGATTGCGATAAGAACGAAGCAATACCGGGCGGGCGCATCGGCGGCGCGCGCGGTAAAACGGCCGAGCATTTCGATCGAACGCGGTAACGTTGCAAAAAGCAGAACCGCCAAAATGTCGAACGCCAACAATTGCCACAAAAACCAGAGCGGGCCGCCGGGCCAGAACGGCAATACGGCCCAATGTTGCCAATAGGCGGCCCAGCTCGGATCGGCCGCAGTAACGCGATAGACGGGATAATAGGCGATCGGCATCAGCAGGTAGACACCGAACACAAACGGCAGGCCGATGCGCCACAGCCTGCCAGACAAGAAATTCCAGGCGCCTTTGCGAACGAGCGAGGGCCAGACAAATATCCCGGACAAGAAGAACATGACCGGCATGAGGGCGACGTATTGAAAGGCCGCGTAGATGTCGAAGCCGAGCCAGCGTTGATTGTCGAGAATGGGAGTCGCCAGCCAATGGTATGGCGGCGCGTTGAACGGTTGCGGCGCGGCCGGCTGTGAGGCGAGATAGGCCAGCACCGAATGGAATGAAACGACAGCCGCTATGGCAAAGCCACGCAAGTTCTTCAGCGCCTGACTGGTCGCAGATGCTAAAGGGGTGGCCGCGGTCTGCCCGATTTCGGCATTGCTCTGAGACGAGGAACCGGACCTGCGTTCCATAATGCCATCAGACATGAGCGGCCCGCCTCGGATGCGGCTGGGCGTGGCGGGAGTCGGTGGTCTCGTTCCGCAGCATTGACCGTGCGCTTGGGGATTCGAGCTTGTCGGTCGCGATGAGGTCGACGCCGCCACACATCGGCGTGCTGGAATGTCCGTGAATCCACATCATTCCTTCATGACCATCCATAACCTCACGGCCCGATTCGTCTTTGAGCATGATTTCGTAGCCGGGAACGCACATCCCGGCGGCTCCGGCCTTCTTGCGATCAGCCGTGTTTTTCAGCCTGCCGACGCTTTACACGATTCTGGTGCATGCTCCCGAAATCTGCAACGCCGATTTCTCTTCACTGCGGCTTGCGGTCTGTGCCGCCGAAATTCTCTCCGGCGAAATCTTCAATGCTTGGAACGGCGACTGGATTGGAGATCGTCGAGTGTCTCGGTTCGACCGAAATGCTCAACGTCTATTTGTCGAACATCGCTGGGGCGGTACTGGCATTATAGCGCTCGGGGATCGTGAAGGCGATTTTCTCGGACGCCGGGGCAGTCCCATGGCACGCGATCTGGGACGCGATCTCGCACTCGATCTGCGACTTGGTCTGGCACTCGACCAGTCGCCCGATCGTGCAACGATGAAGGTGCGTCGGTCGTCTGCGAGGGCGCAGCAGATGCGGACTCCGCGCCCGACGGCGGTAACGGCGAACAATCAGGTAATCGAGCCTCGCCATCGCAAGCTCCGGCTTCATCATTCCTCGCTGCGGATCAACAGCGGTGCTGGTCTTCAGGGTTTCGTGGGGGGCTCTAGCTCGGATTTCTCGCCCAGACGGCGCGCGAGCACCGTCGTTCCGTTCTAGTCGTCACGCACGACACCCGGCTGCTCGAATTCGCCGATCGCATCATTTATATCGAGGACGGTGCACTGAAACGCGAGGAAGCTCCCGCCAGCAATGTCTATCGGATGCGCGCCTAACGCCTCGGTTTGAGCCTTGACGCCGAACAGAGCTGGCATGGGGCGTGCTTTCGCCCGGCGGCTCGCCGATAATGTCCTATGGCTTTGGATCCACGGAGCTTTGCGGTCGCCACCGCGGGCTTTGCCGCTTTCGTCAATCTCTATTCGCCGCAAGCGCTGCTGCCGAAACTGGCCGATGAATTCCATGTCGGCCCGGGCGAGATCAGCGCGCTAATGACGACGAGCACGGCGGCAATTGCGCTGTCGGCGCCGTTCACCGGCGCGCTCGCCGATGTCGCGGGACGTAAACGCCTGATCACGGCGGCGATGTTTGCGGTCGTGGCGCCGACCCTGATCATGATCTTCGCCGCGAACGTACCGCAGCTCGCATTCTGGCGCTTCGTCCAAGGCTTATTGCTGCCGCCGATCTTCACTGTCGCGGTGGCCTATGTCGGCGACGAGTGGCCGCCGGCCGAAGTCACGCGCGTCGCCGGACTGTACATTTCCGGCTCGGCCATCGGCGGATTTTGCGGACGGTTCATTCCCGGTCTGTTGACGGACGTCATCGGCTGGCGCGCCGCGATTGGGGTGGTGGCATCGCTCACCTTGATCGCCGCCATCATTGTCGCTGTGCTGCTGCCACGCGAACGCAATTTTGTGCGCTCCTCCGGCGGGATAGTCACCTCGTTCACGCAGATGTTTCGGCACTTGGGCGATCGGCGCTTGCTCGCGACCTATGCCATCGGCTTTGGCGTGTTGTTCAACTTCGTCGCCACGTTCAC
>Ga0306924_10001057_pt1 | contig 24637 bp, 23 predicted proteins | sample sta12Can44000111_FD_203756 | JGI IMG/M metagenome (GOLD analysis project Ga0306924, IMG submission 203756) | Lab enrichment of tropical soil microbial communities from Luquillo Experimental Forest, Puerto Rico - statanox.12C.anox.44.000.111 (v2)... | ecosystem: Environmental > Terrestrial >...
ACGCAGGAAGGTTTCCTGCTCCACCGTCTCCACGCCTTCGGCGACGACCGTAAGCCCCAAGGCTTTGCCCAGATTGATGATCGCCTGCGCGATGGCCTTGTCTTCGCAATCCTGCGGCAGTTCCCGGACAAACGACCGGTCGATCTTGATCGTGTCGACCGGAAAGCGCTTCATCAACGACATCGACGAATATCCGGTGCCGAAGTCGTCGATGGCTAGCCCGATGCCGCGACTTTTGATTGCCCTGAGCAGCTTTACCGCACGGTCGACGTTGGTCATGACCATGCTCTCGGTCACCTCAAGCTGAAGCAAGCCGGGCGACATCCTGGTTACCTCGAGAACCTCGTCGATCACCGGCAGCAGGTTTTCGTCCGAAAACTGGCGGGGCGACAGGTTGACGGCCACCGAAATCGGCGGAAGCCCCAGCCGTTGCCATGCCACGTTCTGCCGACAGGCTTCATGCAGGACCCATCGGCCGATCGGCACGATCAGTCCAGTTTCTTCCGCGAGCGGAATGAACTGCGCCGGTGCCACCGTGCCAAGATCGGGGTGATGCCAGCGGATCAGCGCCTCCACTCCCGTGACCTGCATCGTCGCAAGCGCGCGCTTTGGCTGATAGTCCAGCGAGAATTGATTCTGCTCGAGCGCGTGGCGAAGACCGGTCTCCAGCATCAGGCGTTCGACCGATTGGGTCCTCGTTTCCGGCGCGTAAAACCGTACGTCATTCTTGCCTTGCTCTTTGGCGAGATACATCGCGATATCGGCGTTCTTGGTCAAGGCCTGTTCATCCTCGCCGTCGGCCGGAAACATGGCGATGCCGATGCTGGCCGTCGTTCGCCATTCGTGGCTGCTGAGTTGAATGGGTCGGCTCAGGATTGACAGCAGCTCGCGCGCGATGCGTGCCGCCTGCTCACGTTCCGAAATACTCCCGAGGATAACGACGAATTCGTCACCGCCAAGCCGGGCGACAACGTCGCCGGCGCGGAGCGAGTTTCGCAGCCTGCTCCCGAGCATCAGAAGCATTCGGTCGCCCGCAGAGTGCCCAAGCGAATCGTTGATGACCTTGAAACGATCGATGTCGATGAACAGCAATGCGAACTGCCGCTTGCGGCGCTGCGCATCCTCGATCTGCCCGGTCAGGAGACGGCTGAACGTCGCCCGGTTTGGCAGGCCCGTCAATGAATCGTGCGTGGCCAGATATGTGATGCGCTCATCGGCTTTTTTCTTTTCATCGGCGCGGTCGAAATTCGCAAGGGAAAACGAGACGTTTTCGGCCAACCTCTCCAGAAGCTGGACAAGTTCCGGCGTAAACACGCCGCGCTCATCGGCCAGGAACAGGAGGACGCCGATGATGATTCCATCCTTCAGTAGCGGGAGCGCTGCGCCGGACTTCGGTCCTCCATTACGCGCGAGCTCCTGAAGGGAGACGCTGCGCTGGTCGGTAAGATAGTCGTTGCTGATGCAGTGTTTGCCGGTGTCGAAGGCTATTCCGGTGACACCTGCTCCGCGGGGCCATTGCGTGGGCAGGGCACCGGCATTGGCGCCGGCCGCGGTCATCACACGCAGGAATCTCTCGTCGGATTCCGCAAGGATGATGGCGCAGGCATTGAAGTTGCCGCCTTGCACGGCTGCGGCGCAAACAAGCTGGAAGAGCTCGGTGCGGCTTTTGGCCCGCATGATCGCTTCGTTTGTCGCGCTGAGCGCCGAGAACATTCTGGAGAGACGATCCTTCTGCCTTTCGCGATCGAAGTTCTCGATGCCGAACGAGATGTTCTCGGCAATGCGCGCCATGAGCTTGATCATCTCGTCGTCCAGCCGGCCGGTATCCTTGCCGAAGAAAAAGGAAAGGCAACCGACGATTTGCCCGTGCACGACGAGGGGAACGGCGGCGCCGCTGGTTGCGCCGCTGGCGAGCACCAGCGAACGCCAGGGCCGGATTCGCGGATCGGAAAGATAGTCGTGGCAGACGCACACTTCTCCCGTGCGGAAAGCGCGCCCCGCCAGTCCCTGGCTTTCCGGGATATCGGGATCGGACGACACCTTCATGTTGATCGTGTGCTTGCCGGAGCCGGCGGCGCGTCTGAGCCAGGTCGAATCGGATTCGGCCAGGAATATTGCGGTTCCCAGCGCCTTGCCGGGACCGGCGACGGCGTCGCAAACCATCTGGAACATCTCTTCGGTGGTGCGGGCGCGCAGAATTGCTTCGTTCGTGGCCGTGAGCGCGCCGAACATGTGGGTCAGTCGCTCGCGGCGCAACTCGGCATCGGCCCTGATTTTCTCCCGTTCGAAGTTGTCGAGTGCATAGGCGACGTTCTCCACCATCCGCTCCATCAAACGGACGATCTGATCGTTGAGCGAACCCGGCTCGCGCAGAAAGAACAGGAAGACGCCGATGCTGCGACCATCCCTGAGGATCGGCACGGCCGCGCCCGCGCCGATATCGAGCTTGACGGCGACATCGTGCCAGGGGGCTGTTCGGATGTCTTCTTGATAGTTGTTGGAGCTGCAGGCGCGGGCGCTGCGGAATGCGCGTCCCGCAAGCCCCTTGCCATGCCGCGAATTCGCATCGACGGAGACTTGGATCTGCAGGAGGCTCTCCTTGTCGAGATCGCCCGTGCCCGCAACAAATCGCAGCGCGCCGTCCTTGCCGGCCAGCATGGCGCTGGTGCCGACGAATCTGCCGTCATGCACCGCGGCGTCGCAGACCCGTTGAAAGAGCTCGGCCTTGGATGTGGCGCGCAGGATCGCTTCGTTCGTTGCGCTCAGCGCGGCATACATCCGTGCTTCGTTGATCTGCTCAGTCATGTGCCGCCCATTTCTTCTGGATCGCGGGCCAATACCAAGCCCGGCCTAAGCGGCGGTTAGGATTTACAGTGAAAACATCTTGAAGTTGTGTCGATCGCACTTCGGTTGTGGCGTGCTCGGCGCTTGCGAAAAGTGGCACGCACAAAAATCTACCGTAGGTTGTATCAGGTTGTACCGAGGCCGGAGAAGCCGAAGACGGCCCCGCCATGCGGCATGGAAGATGCGTACGGAATGCGCCGGCGGTTGCAACCGCCGACTTCGAGGTCTGGTTTCTTGCGCCGTCGCGTTCGGCCTAAAAGCCGAAAGAATGACCGATCTGCCGCAGCACGGACACAACGGCGTCGCTGAAATAGCCGTTGTTGTAATAGCGGTCGTATCCGTTGAGCGCGGCCAGCGCAATCACAGCGATCGTTAGTCCCCGGATCATGGCCGCCGAGCTTGGACCAAAACGTATAAGGAATGATTGCCAGTTTCGCTGTGCGAAACTGCCGAGCAGTGGCCTTCCGACAGCAAGGTTCAAAATTTTCCTTATTTTTCAAAAACATAATTCCGGGCTCAAGCGAGAATTTTCGCCGCCGGTCGGCAGCCTGATCGATTTTCATGACGTTGTGGATACCAGCGGCTTGTAGACGTTCAATTCGAGATGCTCGAAAATGTCACGGCCCGATCGGGTTTCTCGATTGACCGTTTTGCGGACAGGTTGGGAGCAGCGGCGATGACGGCAGGGTTGATGACAATCAGGAGCAGCAACGGCCCGGAAGAGACGATGAACCGGTTCGAAGCCGAGGTGAAGAAGCGCGGCATGACCGTATTTGCGCGCATCGATCATGCGGCCGGAGCTGCAACGGTCGGCATGTCGCTTCGTCCAACGGAGCTCATGATCTTCGGCAATGCCAGGGTCGGAACGCCCTTGATGCAGGCGGCCCAGACCATGGGTATCGATCTGCCGCTGAAGGTGTTGGTTTGGAAGGACGAGGCGGGCGTGATCTGGCTCTCCTACACTGATCCAGCTTGCCTCGTGGAGCGCCACGGGCTGGACAGCGAATCCGCACCCGCAGTCCGTCAGATGACGGTCGCGCTTGCGGATATTGCACAAAAAGCGGCTGTTGCGGGATGATGCCGACCAACGACGAGTCGGTTGCATCCGGCGCCTCGAACGCGACCACTCCGCCTGAGGCCGAGGTGCCCCCGCGTTTTGACGCCGCCTTCCGCGCGCAATTCGCCGAGCTTGTGCGCTGGCGGCGCGACGTCCGCCGTTTTCGAACCGATCCGATTCCGCCCGACCTGGTCGCGCAATTGCTGGCGCTTGCCTCTTGCTCGCCCTCCGTCGGTCTGAGCCAGCCGTGGCGCTTTGTCCTTGTCGAAACGCCGGCGCGGCGCGCCGCAATCCGGGAAAACTTCGCGAAGGCGAACAAGGTGGCGCTCGACGGCTATGCCGGCGAACGCCGGGCGCAATATGCCCATCTGAAGCTCGAGGGATTATCGCAGGCGCCTGTCCATCTTGCCGTGTGTGCCGATGAAGGGACCACGCAAGGGTATGGACTGGGACGCCAGACCATGCCGGAAACCGTCCGCTATTCGGTGGTTGCCGCCATTCAAACGCTCTGGCTTGCCGCGCGCGCAGAGGGGCTTGGCGTCGGCTGGGTGTCGATCCTCGACCCCGACGAGGTCAAGGTCATGCTGGATCTGCCGTCGCACTGGAGCTTCATCGCGTATCTGTGCCTTGGCTGGCCGGAAGCGGAAGATGACGTTCCCGAACTCGAACGGCATGGCTGGGAACAGCGGCAATGCGAAGCCTCCGCCTTGCCATTGCGGCGCTAGCCGCCCTCCGCGGCGCCATATCGGCTTACGCTCTTGAAAACGCCAGCAGCGTGCCGTTGCCTGAGCCGGGCGGCACGCAGAGGCCTTCGCCGCTTCGAACCGCCGCCGAGCCGAGCGCCTTTTCCGCGAGCGCCAGGTCGGCGGCAATCGAAAGCCCGGCGCCGCCGCGCTCCGGCAAACCGGCAAGCGGCACGTTGGGAAAACGGCGGCTCAGCTGCTCCCTCGTAAGGAAGACGAAGTCGGCGCGATCAGCGCCGGAAGATACACTGACCGCGCCGTCCGGCTCGTTTCGCAACTCGCGATCGATCATGCGCGCCAGATGAGCGGCCTCGACCGCTGGTTCCGGCGCAACGAGGAGCACCTGTCTCAGGCGTTTTGCGCCGTTGGCATGCTTCATCAGCTCGGCAATCCAAACGGTTTCGCGTGTCTTGTGCTGGCAGGCAAAGATGCGGACGCCGCCGGGTGCTTCTGCGGTCGGCCATTGAAAGGTCCGGAATTTTGCGGCGGAAAGCGTTCCGTCAGGCATCGTCACCGGACGCTCGAAATCGGTGGGACCGAGCGGTGGATATCCGCGCAACCGAATTTCCTCGGCTCCCGCGGCTGCATCGACCGCGGTGAAGGCGACGCGCTCGATGCCTTCGCGTTTTTCGAGAAAGGCGCGCGCCGGCGCATTGTGCTCCGTCGGGGCAAGCACGCCCAGCAATTCGATATAGTCGGGCTCGAGCATGATGGTGTAGTTGCCCGATCCCATATGCGCGCTGTGGGTGCCGCGCGGCGAAACGGTGAAGCCCAGGCGCTTCCAGTTCTCGGCCGCCTTGTCGAGGTCTCTCACCATGACCACGGCGTGATCTATCCCGATGATGTTTTTCAATGCCACGCTTTTGTTTCCTCGATACCTCTTGAGATATTAAGCTAACCAGATCGATGGCGCCGCCGCAAGGTAACCTCTGCCGCGCCCGTTCGTGAAAGGAAAGCGATGAGCAGCGCAACCGTCCGTTGGCCCAACTCCTTGTGGGCGGCGGTGACACCGAGCGGACCCGATCTGCCAGAACTGGTCGGCACAGAAGAGGCCGACGTCATCGTGGTCGGTGGCGGGTTTACCGGGCTCTCGACGGCGCTGCATCTGCGCGAGGCCGGTGTCGATGTCGCCATCGTCGAGGCGATGGAGCCGGGCTGGGGCGCTTCGGGCCGCAACAACGGTCAGGTGATTCCAACCCTGTCGCGTCCTGATCCGGACGACATCATTGCCAAACACGGCGCGGCAGGCGAACGCTTCGTTGCTCTCTTGCGCGACAGCGCCGCGGCACTGTTCGACCTGGCGAGCCGCTACGAGATTGCGGCCGAGCAGGAGCAAAAGGGCTGGGTACAGCCGGTGCATTCGCCCGGCCGCATCAAGATCGCCGAACGCCGCGTGCGGCAGTGGTCGAAATTCGGCGCGCCGGTCGAACTGCTCTCGCGTGAACAGGCGCGCGACCTGCTGGGATCGGACGCCTGGTTCGGCGGGTTCTGGAACCGCAGCGGCGGCCACATCAACCCGCTGGCATTGGCGCGGGGAATGGCGCGCGCGGCGCTCGCGAAGGGCACGCGCATCTACGCACGATCGCCGGCCGCAAGCTTTGAGCGCCGCGACGGCAGATGGCTGATCAAAACCGGGAAAGGCGAGATCAGCGGCCGCGCTTTGGTGGTGGCGACCAACGCCTATAGCGGCGAGTTTTCGAAATCGCTCGTGCCTGATATCGCGCAAGAGGTGATGCCGGTGCTGTCCTGGCAAATGGCGACGCAGCCTCTGTCCGACAATGTCCGCAACACCATCATTCCGGGCCGGCAGGCCATGTCCGATACCCACGGCGAGCTCTATTTCGCCCGCTACGACGCGCGCAATAGGCTGGTCACCGGCGGCGCGGTGATCGGGCCTGGTAACAAGGCCGAGCGGCTCAAGGCGCGGGTCGCCGCGCGGCTGCAGCGGCTGTGGCCGCAGATCGGCGAGGTCTCGTTCGACTATGTCTGGAACGGCTATGTCGGCATGACCACGGACTTCCTGCCGCGCATGCATCGCCTGGGCCCCGATGCCTGGGGCTGGACCGGATGTAACGGCCGCGCGGTGGCTCTGACCATTGCATTGGGCGACGAGTTGTCCAAGGCCGTGCGGGGGTCAAGCGAGCGCGATCTCGCGCTGCCGTTGACGGAGCCGGTGCGCATTCCCGGGCATGGATTGCTGCGCCACATCGCGCCCTTGATGCTTCTGGTCTATCGCTGGCGCGATGGGCGCGAGATTGCGTAAGCGCGGTCGGCGCAGGCCGTCAAGGTTGATCAGCGATTCAGAGTGACGAGATCGAGCCGACGACTTCCTTTGCGGTGACAATGGCGCCGGCATAGTTCGGGATATTGATGTCGAGGGCAGCATGCATCATCTCGTCTGAGTAGTCCGCCGTTGCATCCTTGACGACGGTGACGTCATAACCGAGCTCGGCGGCATAGCGCACAGTCGCTTCGATGCAGGTATGCGCGATGAGTCCGATGACGATGAGCTGATGGATGCCATGCTTCTTGAGCTGCAAGTCCAGGTCCGTGTTGGCGAAGCCGCTGGAACACCAGTGTTCCTGTGCAACAATCTCACCTGCCACCGGCACGAACTCGGCACGGAACTCGCCACCCCACGTGCCGTATTCGAAGGTCTTGTGCTGCCACGCGCCTCGTTGAACCGGGGCGATGTAGGTCCACGTTTCGTAGTCGCCTGAACGATACCGATGGTGCATGGCATAGAAGACGCGAAGCTTCGCGGCGCGCGCGGCATTCAGGACCTTCAGCATGTTGGAAACGCAGCCGTTTGCTTCAGCGACCGCTTTGATGCGGGGCCAGATCTTGCCGCCCTCGGAAATGAAGTCATTGTAGGGATCGACCACTAAAAGGGCGCTGATGCTCTTGTCATATGTTGGCATTGCGGGTCACTCCTGCGGTAGTCGGCACGAAATTTTTCGCCTTGGGCGCGGTCTGCGCGAACGCGACACGAGACACACAAGCGAATGTGCCGTCGTCGCAGCCGTCAAATCCACAGAGGTACGGCCAGCCTCTCGTTGTCGCCTAAATGCTTGCCGCACGCCGGTGGGCCGACTAGTCCACGACCGCGCATCGCACCCCGTGAAGCTTCACCACAATTCCGGCAATCTCTTCTTTCAATTGCGCGAGGGACGACCCCTTCAGATGCGCCTCGAATGCAGCGGCGTCGCGGTACATTTCGTACGAGAGAACTTTCGTATCGTCGTCTTTCGGCAACAGGACGTCGAATTGCAGGGTGCCGGATTCAGCTTTCACGCGGGTCTTGTGCGCCAGTAGCGAAGTTACGACCTGATCTCTCCGCCCTGGTGCAGTCTCGATCGTGACGACGTTCGCAAATTTTGACATGACGGTTGCCTCGTAAGGTAAGAGGAAGTTGACTTCGACTAGTTCCGACTGTCCGCGTCGCATCAACCGTATGTGGCCGGTCGGAGCTGCAGGTTCTCGCGTTGTTGCGGGCCGCGGGGCCCGTAGTCGAGGTCAGCCCCCTTGTTACTGCTGTTCAGCACTGGAGCGAGAGCGTCGTACCGGTCCATGATGGATTCGACGAAAATCAACGCGTCGTTCGGCGCGCTGAGGGCCTCTTGCAGGTCCTTGACGGTTTTGACGACGAACGATCGTGCCCTTGTATCGGGACGGAACACCTTCGGCAGATCGGCATAAGACCAGTTAGCGATGTCGTTGTAGGTCTCGGTCTTGCCGAGATAGCCGCGTTCGATCGTGTATCCGCCGTTGTTGATCAGGAAAATTACCGGTTTGTGGTCGTGTCGCAGAATGGTCGACAGCTCCTGCGCCGTGACCTGGAACGAACCGTCGCCGACGAACAAAATGTGACGGCGTTCCGGCGCTGCGGTCAGTGTGCCGAGCAGCGCGCCGACCGAATAGCCGATCGACCCCCAATTGACCGAACCGATGAAGGTGCATTTCGGCGGAAACTTCAAGCCGAAGAGAGCGTACGACGTGCCATTGTCGACGAACAGGACATCGCCCTCCCGCAGATAGCCCTGCATGGCCTGCCAGTAGGCCGCCTGGGTCAGTTTGGCGGACGGGTCGGGATGCTTGCGAGCCGCCGCGGGCGCAACAGGACGCGGAGCGCGGCTCGTGACGCGCGGGATTGCGTCGATAACGCCGTTAAGAACTTCCTTGAGTGTCACCGCTTGGTAGTTGTCATCGCCGACATCCACTGAATGGCCGCGGGCGTGAATCGTGTTGGCGGGAAGCGAGGCCGAGAAGTCGCCCGTGGTCACCTCGAGCGGCCGGTAGCCGATGGCGAGCAGGCAATCGCTGGTCTCGATCGCATCGCGTACATGCGGTTCGCTTGGCTTGCCAATGTAAATGCCGAGATAATGCGGGAACGTCTCGTCGATCACCGATTTGGCCGTGTTGATCACTGCTATTGGAACCTGCATCTTCTCGGCCAGTCCCATGAGTTCGGATGCAACGCCGAACCGGTCCGCGTCCGCATCCACAAGGATCGCCGGCGACTTGGCGGCAGACAGTCGCCCCACGATCGCAGCAATGCACGAACGCAGCCGTTCCGGGTCGCTTGGCGCGTCGGCGAGCACAAGCGGATCTGCTGGAACCTCGATGTCGAGGTAGGCGATGTCGGACGGCAACTCCATGTACACCGGGCGCTTCTCCCGCCAGGCGGTGAGGATCAGCCTGTCGATCTCGGTGGCCGCGTTGCGCGGGGTGAGCCTAGCGTGCGCGGCAGTAACGTGAGCAAAGGCGTCCAGGAAATGGTCATAGCTCCCGTCGGCCATCGTGTGGTGCATCCCCAGGCCACGTTCGACGGACCTGAGCGGTATCGATCCGGCAATGCAGATGACCGGGACGTGCTCGCTGTAGGAGCCGCCTACACCGTTGATCGCACTGAGCGCGCCGACGCCGTTCGTCACCAGTAGCGCGCCCAGGCCGTTCAGCCGCGCATAGCCGTCCGCCGCATAGGACGCATTTAGCTCGCTGCACGTGCCGATCCACTTCAGCGCGCCAGTGTCCTGGAGTTGCTGCAACAGTTCGAGGTTGTAGTCGCCGGGAACGCCGAACAGGTACCGAACGCCAGCCTGCTTGAGGCGTAGAAGCAGGAAGTCGCCGATCTTCATTCGTTGGCCGAGGCTGCTGGACATCGTTCTTGCCTCCTTCACTGCTGCAACCGCCACCATTCCTGCGTATAATTCCGCGGAGGTCGGCTGGTTGCACTACACAACGCAAAACTCTCCTTCGGGTCATTTTCGACCGAGCCGGCGAGGCCTTACTCGCCATTGATGTCCCCTTGCAACAAACGCAACCGGTGGCGGAGCCAGGCGCAGACAAACACGTGCTGACCGTCAACGTTGCGCGGAATTTCAACGCGTGGTAGTTTGAAAGCATATTTACGTGCTACGGGGGTGGTCGTGCCACGCAGAGCTCGTATCCTTGCTGCATTTATTGGCGTCTTCGCCACCTCCGAGGCGTATTCCCAGTCCTTGGACGTTCAGACCCAGGCGCTGGCTTTGATTACGCAGACGGCGGATGGCATTTGCGGCATCGTCAAAACTGCGGGAAGCTATCAAGACCTGAAAGTCAAGGGCGATGTCAAAGCCCAGCTGAGCGGTCTGTTCAAGCAGTTGGCTGACCTCGGTATCTCGGGAGCAGCCGATTATGACACAGACCAATACGAGGGATTTATTCGGAGCGATCTTGCTTCGACTTTCGAGCACACCGCCGATTGTAAGTTCAAGGTTTTCGACAAGCTCCAGGAAAAAATGATCAAGTGAACTTTGGGTGTGATCCGGAAGCGTGTGAAGCAGTTTTCCGAACGATCATGCCCAAACGAGCAACCGAACCGCCATTGCCCTATCCGAAAGTCATCGCGCCTTGGCCGCTTTCGCACGCGGCGATTCGTTTCCACCCCACTTGGGGTTTGAATCCAGATCAGCGATCGGACGACGATAGGTGTCGACGCGACGCAGCCAGCCTTCCTCCCAGATGCGGTTGGCTGGAAGGTTGCGAACCCTTTGCCGCAGGAGAAATTGTGCCGTATCGGCAAATTCTGCAAGCACGGCCTTCCCGTCGCTTGTGGTCCCGTTCATTCTGAGAAGTACCTGCTTAAGACCCCATCCCTGCCGGTTTCCTGTTTGCTTGTCGATTGCCGTTTCGGCAGGTTCGGTACCGTCTCCCTTGAAGTTTATATAGTCGATCAGCGGATAGAGGTCCTTGGAAGCCTGCACTACGCGTGAGAGTTGGGTGATGATGTGCTCGCGCTCCGCGTCATCAGGCGTATTTTCGATGATCTTTTCCACAGCGCGCTGGGCACGCGCCACGAGAAATTGGGTTTGTCCTGCGACCGTATCAAGCAGGAATTGTCGCAGTTGCTTCATCGCGGGGGAGTTGATTTCTTTTTTGAACTCCGCCCTGTTCATCCAGGGACAGGGTGGAATTGGGGTCTTGTCGAGCCAGGAGGGTAGATGCGTCCCCTCTCTGCGCAGGAACTCGAGCAAGAGCGGAAAGTCTTCTTCGAAAGGCGCCGTCTTGCCGGCTGGAAACCAGAGGAAATGACCTATGCCAAGGGAGGCAAATTCCTCGTTCGTATTCCATGACGTGACCGCATCACGACTGCCGTCCGATTCGTTCAACCAAATCTTTTGACCGACCGCTTTGGCCACATCGGCAGGCAGCACGAGCTGCGGCACGGCGAGGTCGGTGGCCTTGCGGCTCGATTTCTGCGCCTCGGGCTGCGGCGCGACCGTTTTTGTTTCGGGTTTGGAGGTCTGGGCATCCGACGGAGGCGCCACGGCGTCAGGCCCTGATTTCTGCTCCTCAGGTAACGGCACTGCCGCATTCGGCTTCGGCTCTTGCGCCTCAGGTTTTTGTACTGCTGCGTCGGGTTTCGGTGTCTGCGCCTTGGTTCGCGGCGAGGCACCGTGCTTCACCTGCTTTTTCTTCTTATCGGTTACCTTCGTCGCGGCCCGCGCCGCGTTCTCTGTCGATGCTGTTTGCGCTATGATGACAGCTGCGATGACGCACGACAGCAGCAACGCGCCGCAAGCGGGCACCCACCGGTAGGTCCATCTGTGTTTCGCCTGGTGAGCAGCTCTCATACCGCTGACCGTGCGCGGTAGCCGACAGGATCACCGCCCATGTTCAGTCACCAAAGGACGCATCTCGGCTAAAGTGCTTTTGTTCGAGTGATGATCGCGCGCTAGCTTCTTGTTTGGGCAAATTTTTGCCGGAAAACGCTTCGCATTTTCCCGTCATGCCCTACTGGTTGCTCGACAACACGTCGGTCCGGCGCGCGACAATATGCGGTCCGTTGGCGTCGTTGTTGATGGTGAACCCGAACCTGAAATTGTTCAACTCCACTTTTCCGGTAGAGCTTTGCTTGTAGCCGTTAATGTCCTGCGTGAGCACGCATTGTCCCCCGACCATGGCCGCTGAAGATGTTGTCGGGCTATACCTTTGCATTGGATATAGCCTTCGGAAGAGGCCCTCTTCCTTGGCAATGTCCGCCCGTGTCTTCCGGGATGGATTTCCGTTGACGATCCAATTGATATTGTCAGCATAGATGGAGATGTCGATCGTCCGATTGCCATAAATCCCGTGCTGGTCGAGCCAACTCGTGACCTGCTCCTTCACGCACGGTAGATTTGTTTGTACGGGCGGCGGCGGGTTGCGCGGCGCGATTGATTCGACCTCGGTCGGGGATTGGTAACCGGGAAGCAGCTTCACCTGCAGGACTTCGAAGACTCGGAGCTTGCAGCCTGCAGTGGTGACAAGAACGGACGCAAGCTGTTCCCGTACGACGCCCTGATATGCCTCGGTAGTGATCCCGCCGCTGCCCTGCATGCCGGCATTCACAAGTTGTGAGGCCAGTCCCTGTAACTCGACTTTAACGGCGCCTTTCGCCTCCGTACTTGTGGCGCTGCCTGCGGGCACGACTACGCCGCAAATTCGATCTGCTGTGTTTTCAATCAGGGTGAGCGTTACTTCAGCACCTTGAGCATGAACGCTGGACGACACAAAAAGCACCTGCAACAACGTCAGAACGACCAAGAACAATAGCCTTTGACCCATGGAAACGCCCTCCAGCCCAGAGAGTAAAAACTAAATTATACGGGCGAGTCCGCTCACTTTGCAACCTCCTATTGCATTGGATTTGCTCACGCAAGAAGCGAGTTCGTCCCGATTCGCCCGGCGGGCAAATCAAGCCGATTGCCGCTTGCGTTGTATGAGTGGCTCACGGGTCTTCGACGTGAAATCCCGTGCGCCAATGGGCCAAATTTGCAAGCGGCTTCAACCTGATTTGGGTCGTCCAGTCCCCTCGGCCAAAATAATTCGCTTTCCATTTATCCCAGATCGGTGGTTATTCCCGCGCATCCCGCCTCGATCGGAGGGGCGTTGCGCATCGTCACGGACGTTGAGCGCGGGATGCGATGGACGCGAGGTGCCGCAAGACGAACGGTGCTGACGCGGACGGCGAAGTCGTGTGGTCCTGACATCCCGACGCTGATGTCAAGCTTGCGGTTTTCCGTAGGCGACGGTGGCAACAAAGCCCGGCTCACCGAGGAGATCACGAAGGAAACCGTTAAAACCATTCGCGCGGGGAAGGCCGGACTGATCCGGTTGAACCTGTGGTGACTATGCTGGTGTGCTCTCATCTTCCGCACGCCAGGCTGCGGGTGCAACGGGCATCCGGCTTTCCCTGCGCCCTCTGTCTTTCGAGGGATCGTTGCAGCAACTCGGGCGTAATCGCGTCGCGGGAGCGTCGGCGCGTGCCCCGGATGCAGCGCAGCACACCCGGCGATGCCAACGGCTCCACTCAGAGCAGCGGCCCGATGACCGGCTCTGCATCGTCCGGTGTGATGCGCTGCTGAGCCGGGCCCATGATCCTGCTCGGTACGGAAGGGTCCCGGCTCTGCGGCGCACCACTGAAGAAGCGCTGCGCCGCGTCCGGGACACGAAAGCGAAGGGTGGGCAGAGGCGCATCAACGCCGCACAAGGCATTGTGTTGCAAAATTGTAACGATCGTTACAATTCAGGGTAGATCGTCATTACCTGTCGGCAATATGAGCATGAGGCGCGCCACCGGTTAAATATAAGGCTTCTCTTCGCAAATGAACGGCGCAAGTGTCGGACAGGCCTTGATCGTTCGCTCGTCACTCTGGGGTATTGGAATGTCACTTCGTCAAACAGCAATCACAGCCGCGGCGCTGTCATTCGTGGCGCTTGCGTCGGCTGGTCTTGCGGAGGCGGACGACCTTCCGATAAAGGCCGAAAAGAAGGCGGCGGACCTTCCGTTTTTTCTCCTGAACGATAACCGCCTGACTTATTCCTACATCTTCAGCGGCACCGACCCCGGCGTCTGGACGCTTGGGCCCAATGGCAGCATCGACGGCAAGACCGCCAAGCAGGTCTTTTCGTTCACCCACTTCGACATCTGGGCCTACGGCGCCAACCTCTTCAACGTTTCCATGTTCAAGTCGGACCACAACGATCCGGCCTCGCCCTGCGTCACGAATAACGGCGCGATCGTGGACGTCACGACCAACCTTCCGGCTTCCTGCGCGGGCGCAACCGAAATCTACGGGTTTCTCCGCTCGACCTTCGGTTGGAACGAAATCTTCGGCACCAAAGCCTTCACCATGGGGCCGCTGCACAACGTCTCGTTCGAAGTCGGGATGGATGCCAATACCGAGAACAACTTCGTGGCGCCGGCCAAGCGCGACGTAGTCGCAGGCCTGCAGTTCCAGTTCGACCTGCCGTACAAGGGCTTCTTCAACGTCGCGCCATTGATGTACTGGGAGTTCTCCAACCACAACTCGTTCGCGGAGTGCGGCCTGTTTGGTCCGGGAATTCCCGGCGTCACATGTCTCATCGGCGGCCACACCCACTTTAACCCGACCTGGGCGGTCGAGACCAACTACTATATGGACCTTGGCTTTCTGCCGGAGAGCATGCGGTATTTCTCGATCAGTGGTCGTGCGGCCTGGTACGGCAACAAGGGAACCGAGAACAATCCTCTGCCCTTCATGGCGCCCGGTAACATCAATACCGTGGTCGAGTTCAACTCGGAGCCGATCCGTCTCACCTTGGATGCCTCCAAGGCGATCTGGGGTCCGAAATATACCCATTTCGTGGATGTCTGGGTGGCCTACCGCTACTGGCAAAACAAGTTCGGCTTCAATCATTCGCTCAGCACCGTGTGCAACGTCTCGCCGGGCGTGAGCAACAACAGCTGCACGGAGAGCTCGCTCTACTCCGGTATCACCATGAAGTTCTGATCACGCGCTCACGGCCTGTCGTATGCCGGCTGCGTATCGGTCAGGGCAAAACGCGCAGCTTCCATTCCCCGAGGATGCGGAAGCGCGAATGGGAATCGTCCTGGCAAAAGACGGCGATCCGGTCGATCGCAAGCCTTTCAAGACCGATGATGGCGAAGCGGTCGCGCAGCATCCCAAGCACCGTCTCGCGTCGCGACGGGTCAAGCCGGCCTGTCAAGGTCATGTGAAAGCGGAATTCATCCATGACGTAAGGATAACCCCAGCGGTCGAGATACTCGCCTTGGCGCAGCGTCAACCGCTGCGGATTTCGCCGCGCGCGGTCGGCGGCCGTGAGTGGCGCGCGGAAGGAGTCGAGCGCCGTTACACAATCGGCGGCAAATCTTTCCAGTTCCTCCGACCGCTCCTTTGCAATCACCGCAATGAAGCCGCTGATCGAGCCGATCACCGGGGCGATGACGGGCGCGGGTCTCGCAGCGTCGGCAAAATCGGCGCAGGCGGCGAGAAGCTCGGCTTCGCTCTTGCCTTGCGCCAGCGGAAAGGGCGCCTTGAGGGTAGCGTGAAAACCATACTTTCGCGGGTCCTGGGTCAACGCATGCCAATCGGGCACAGCATGCAGGACATCGTCGGGGAAGGAAACATCTTCGCCGCTCCGCGCGTCATAGCCGAGCAGTTCTGCGCCGAAGCGATCCAGCGCGCTGCCAGGAGCCGAGACATAATAAATCGCGTAGCGCGGGAAACTCGCCATCGGCTCCAACAATAGAGAGATGCTACTCGGCTGCAACCGCCTCGCGCCGCGTCGCGCGCAAGCTGACCAGGCGTTCGGCCTCAGTCAGATAAACCAGGCGACCGGCAGCGATCACCGCGACGATGCGCGGCCGCAACGCCAACGCCTCATCGACGAGCAGCAGATCGGCGCGATGTCCTTCGGCCAACGTGCCCCGGTCGGAAAGGCCGGCGGCCCGCGCGGGTGCCGCGGAGATGAGGTCCCAGGCCCGCGCGAACGGCACCACATCCTCGGCCGCAAGGCGGAATGCAGCGAGGATCTGCGCGGGATAGTAATAGTCTGACGCGAGCACCGAGCACAGGCCCTTGGCAATCATGTCGGACGCCTTGGTCCAGCCGATATGGCTGCCGCCGCGCACCACATTGGGCGCGCCGAGGACGATGGCATCGTTACCTGCCGCCGCCTCGCGCGCCGTCTCTTCGTTGACCGGAAATTCGGCGATTGTCACGCCCTGGGCACGAAACGCGCGCCGCATGGCCGGACTTTCGTCATCATGCGAAAGCATGGGCACGCGGGCTTCGCGCGCGACCTTCGCCAGCCGCGAGATCGATCCGGGGACCTCGTCGGAGCGGGATAGCACGCGTTCCACGAGAGCGTCGAACGCTTCGCTCGAAAGCCCGGTTCGTTCGACCATGCGGGTGCGTTTCTGCGGCTTGTCCAGCAAGGCCACGGTGTTGTCCATGTGGTCGTTGAAGGCGAGCAGGTCGACCCGTCCGGAGGAGAGCCATTGAGAAATTTGCTCTTCGGCGTCGAGATTGTAGGTCTCGTGGCGAAGGTGGAAGCGCGTGTCGGCGGCAAGTTGCGGCCGTAGCTTTTCGATAGCCTCAAGCAGCTTGGTTGCGTTGTCGCCGCAGCGAAGCCCGGGCTCCCACGACCAGGTTGTGGCATGGAAAACGGTGGTGATGCCGTTACTGACCGCCTGGCGGTCGCTATCAAGAAGGGCGACGTCGATGGGAAAATCGACACCGGCTCGCGGCATCATCTGCCGCTCGAACGCGTCGCCGTGCAGATCGACGATACCGGGCAGCACCAGGAGACCCCGCGCATCGAACTCGATCTGGCTGCGGACCCGGCTGCGGCCGATGTCGTGGATCTTGCCATCTGCGATGGACAGCGAACTTTGCAAAATTTCGCCGCCAAGCAGGGCGCGGCCACCTTCAATGAAAATCTCGGTCACGATACGGCTGATCTCTTTGGATTTGCGGAGTTAAGGGTCGTCGTCTCGTATTTATCGAGGAACTCCTCGACGTTGAGCTTTCTGAAATCGGGGAGCGCGCTGCGGAGCGCCTCATGATCCCAGTCCCACCAGGCGAGGCGGGCAAGCCTGTCGGCGAGGTGCTCCGGAAATCGCCGCCTGATCGGACGCGCCGGATTGCCGCCGGCGATGGTGTAGGCCGGGACGTCCTTTGTCACGATGGCGCCAGCCGCAACGACTGCGCCAGTGCCGATGCTGCGGCCGGGCAGCACGATCGCGCCATGCCCGATCCAGACGTCATGACCGATGCGGACGCGATAGCTCTTGCGCCATTCGAAGAACTCGGCCTCGTCGCGCTCGCCGGGGAAATATGCGCTGGCGCGATAGGTAAAGTGCGCTTGACTGGCCCGCTGCATCGGGTGATTGCCGGGATTGATCCGTGTCATCGCCGCAAGCGAACAGAACTTCCCAATCGAGGTATAAGTGATCTGCGCGTCATTCACGACGTAGGAATAGTCGTTCATGTCGACATCGAGCAGCATGGTTCGCGCGCCAACCTCGCAGTAAGCGCCGAGCCGCGTCTCCCGCACATTTGCGGTCGGATCGACGGTGGGTTCAATCGCAAGCACCTTGCCGGCCATGTCAATTTCCAGGAATGCGGATGGGCAGGTCATCAAGCGGGTTGATGACAACTTTATGACATTGAAGTGACGGCCGGCTCCGGTGTTGATGACCGCCGCAGTGCAGCGACACTGTCACATAACTGTTGAATCCCAACGGTAGCCATACACGGCAGCGTCTGGAGCATGGCATGCTGGTGGTGGAAGGTTTGACGTGCCGTTTTGGCACCAAAGCGGCGGTCGACAACGCCTCATTCGCCATTGCTCCGGGTGAGTTCATCGGCGTGATCGGCCGTTCCGGCGCCGGCAAGTCCACGCTGCTCAGAACGATCAACCGCCTCGCGCCTGTCGCAGAGGGTCGCATCCTCTTCAATGGCGTCGACGTGACTGCGCTTCGCGGCAGGGAGCTGCTCAAGTGGCGCGCCAGCGCGGCCATGATCTTTCAACAATTCAACCTGATCGGACGGCTCGACGTCTTGACCAACGTGCTGATGGGGCGGCTGGCAGTCGTCTCTCCGGTACGGGCGCTCTTGAAGCTTTGGCCGGATGCGGACAAGGCGATCGCGCTGGCCGCACTCGAACAGTTCGAAATCGCTTCACTGGCCGCCCAACGCGCCGACAGGCTTTCCGGTGGTCAACAGCAGCGCGTGGCGATCGCCCGCGCGCTCGTGCAGGAGCCGGACATCATTCTTGCCGACGAGCCGATCGCATCGCTCGATCCCCACAACACAAAGGTCGTGATGAACGCGCTCCAGCGCATCAACAGGGAGCTGGGGATCACCGTCATCTGCAACCTCCATTCGCTCGAATTGGCGCGCAACTATTGCGGTCGTCTGATCGGCATGGCCGCTGGCAAAGTTGTGTTCGAGGGCACACCGGAACAACTTACGGGACCGGAAGCGCAGCGCCTTTACGGCCTGGAATCCGATGCAGGCAGCACTGGCGTCACGCCGGACAGGGTCGGGGTCGGCGATTCCATTCCGGGCGTACCTGCCGTCGCCTAAATCAATGCGCGTGGCCCGTCTCACCTGTGCCGCGTCGATCGAAGAGAACCTCAACCCCAACAGGAGATTGACTATGCTCAACCGCCGCTGCTTCGTTTCCGCAGGCACGCTCGCGCTCGCCCTTGCCGCGGGCGCCGCCCACGCCGATGACTGGAAGTCAAAGTACAAGGAGTTGACCTTTGCCGTGGTGCCGGCGGAAAACGCCTCCGGCGTCAGTGACCGTTACGCGCCCTTCATGGAATACCTGACCAAGGAACTGGGCGTTCCCGTCAAGCTGCGCATCGCCAACGACTATGCCGCCGTGATCGAGGGGCAGCGCGCCGGCAAAATCCAGATCGCCTTCTACGGTCCCGCGTCCTATTCGACCGCCTATATGACCGGCGTCAAGACCGAACCCTTCGTCACCACCCGCAACAACGATGGTACCGTCGGATACTACTCGGTGATCTACGTCAAGGCCGACAGCCCCTACAAGGAAATCCAGGATCTCAAAGGCAAGACCATCGGCTTTGTCGATCCAAATTCGACCTCGGGTTACAACGCGCCGCGGTTTTTCCTGCACAAGATCGGCATCGACGCCGACGGATTCTTCGGCAAATCCATCATCACAGGCAGTCACGAGAACGGCGTGATTGCACTGGACAAGGGCACGGTCGATTGCGCGGCCGATTGGTGGAATTCCGATACCGATTCCAACCTGACGCGCATGGTCAAGAAAGGGATGGTCAAGAAAGAGGACTTCCGGGTCATCTTCAAGTCCGGGTTATTGGCCGGTTCGCCCTACGCCTACCTTTCCGATCTGCCGGCCGATCTCAAGCAGGCCATCGCGAAAGCGTTCATGGAGGCGCCGACCAAGGACAAGGCGGCCTTCGATCGCCTGTCCGACGGCAAGGACAAGGAATTCGTGCCGGTGACTCACAAGGACTATGAGACCACCGTAGAGATGATTCAGTTCGTCAACGAAATGCGCAAGAAGCGCTCCTGAGACTTTGGGGGGAGCGGCAAAGCTATTTTCGCCGCTCCCCCACCTTCGTAGATTGCGCAAAGTCATGCCTTCCAGCATACCGACTTTACCGCGGGCACGCCTAGAGGTCCTGGTCGCCGACTATCAGCGCGAGGTAACGCGGCGGCGGCGGCTGTCATTGCTGGTGCTGGCCGTCATGGCCGTCCTGATCTTTCTTGCCGGGCGCATCGGCGAAGTCGATCTCAAAAATCTCGTGCAGAATCTACCGAGTTTCACAAGCTATTTCAGCCGAATCCTGCCCAAGCTCAGCATCGCGCATTTTGGCGCAGATGTCGCCGATTGGTACTGGAATATCACCGGCTGGCTCAAGCTTCTGTTCGACACCGTGCTGATCGCCTATCTCGGCACGTTGATCGGCGCGACTGGCGCCTTCCTGATGTCGCCGCTATCGGCGGCCAATCTTGCGCCGAGCGAGCCTCTACGGTGGAGCGTCAAGCGCCTTTTCGAGTTCTGCCGCACCGTTCCGAGCCTGGTGTTCGCGTTGATGTTCGTCAGCGCGTTTGGCCTAGGGCCGCTGGCAGGCATCCTTGCCATCGGCATCCATTCCTTCGGCGCTCTCGGCAAGCTTTTCAGCGAAGCGCTCGAAAACATCGATATGAATCCGGTCGAGGGTGTGCGTGCGGCCGGCAGTCGCTTTGCGGAAATGGTGCGGTTCGGCGCGTTGCCGCAGGTGATGTCGACCCTTGCGAGTTACACGCTGCTTCGGTTCGAGATCAACGTGCGCTCGAGCTCCGTGGTCGGCATGGTCGGCGCCGGCGGCATAGGGCAGGACCTCTTCGTGGCGATCCGGAAGTTCTACTACACCGACGTCAGCGCAATCCTCCTCCTGATCATCGCCTGCGTCGCGGCCATCGATCTCGTGACTGAGCAGGTTCGGCACCGCCTCTCCGGTCAGGAAAATGTCTCATGAGCGCGCTGCGCACGATGCGGCCCGATGAGGTAAAAGCGGTGCTCGAGCGGCACCATGGCCTTCTTGGCGAGACGGCCTCAAGCCGTGCCTTGCGCTACGCGGTGCCGCTCGGGATGGTCGGGCTCACGATCTTTGCGGTGTGGTGGCTAGCTATTCCCTTCGGCCAGATCGGGCCCGGGCTGGCCTTACTCGGCAAATTCGTCGCCCTGATGTTTCCGCCATCAACCGGCGGTCACCTCGACCTGCTGCTCAAGGCGATGGGCGAGACGCTCGCCATCGCCTTGCTTGGGACATTGACTGCGGCCGTCGTCGCCGTCCCGATCAGCTTCCTGGCCGCCAGCAACACTTCGCCTGGAGCCCTCGTTCGCTTCGCGATCCGACGCTGCCTCGACACCATCCGCAGTATCGATGCGCTGATCTGGGCGCTGGTTTTCGTCGGCGTCGTCGGCCTTGGTCCGTTTGCGGGAATTCTCGCGATTGCAGTGTCCGATACCGGCGCGCTCGGCAAACTGTTCTCGGAAGTGATCGAATCCGCCGACGAGCGTGCGAGAGAATCGGTCGTGGCCAGCGGCGGAACCTCCTTTCTGGCCGTGCGTTTTGGCCTGTTGCCGCAGGTGCTCCCGATTATTGCGGGACAGGTGCTCTACTTCATCGAATCCAACGTACGCGAGGCGACGATCATTGGCATCGTCGGAGCCGGCGGGATCGGGTTGCAGCTTTCCGAGCAGATCAGAACCTATGATTTCGATCAGGTCGCATTTGCCATCATCATGATCCTGATCACCGTGGCTATCATCGACTGGATCTCGGGCAAGTTGCGCTTTGCCATTATTGGAAGGCGCGCGGTGGTCTGACGCGCGCCTCAGCCATTCTCGACCAGAAACTCCACGCGTTCGGCGGCAAAGCGGGAGCGCTTGGTGACAAGCGGACTGCCGTTTGTGTCGACGTCGGTGCTGTCTACCACCAGGATCGGACGGCCAAGCGCGAGATCCAGCCGCGCAGCGTCGGTCGCCTCCGCAATAGCTGCGCTGATCCGGGTGGAGGCGCGGCGATAGTCGTTGATGCCGTAGTGCGCAAGCAGTCCGGTCATGGAGCGAAGCTTGGCAAAGACGCGACCGGCGTCCGGGAAGCGGTCGGCGGCGAGCCAGGTCGTGCTCACACAGATTGGCGTGCGGTCGGCAAAGCGCAGCGCCTCGATCCGAATCAGCGCCGCGCCGGTCTTTAATCCAAGCTCCCGCGCCAATTCCCGTGTCGCAACGTCCGTCGATGCGTCGATCAATTGCCCCCGGGGTTCATGACCGCCGGCACCGACGATCTCCGAAAACCGCGTCCGTGAGCGCAGGGGATAGGCAAGGCGGCGGGCTTCCACATAGGTGCCGCTGCCGCGCTCGGCGCGCACCAAACCGCGTTCGGCCAGCGCAGCCAGCGCGCGTCTGACCGTGTGACGGTTGACGCGATAGGTCTCGGCGATCTCAGTCTCGCCGGGCAACTTCTCTCCCGCGGCGAAAGTACCATCGGCGATGCCGCGCTCGATGCCATCGGCGACCTGTCGCCACAGCGCCACGCCTGAAGCTGTGTCCGGCATGCTCATGATGTCGCAAGCCTTTGGCAGAGCATCGGAAAAATCACGCCTTTGTCACGAAACAGTCATGGCGCTTCACTATGAAGTTGTCTATTATCATAGACAACTTGATTCCGGCAAGCCAGCACTCAAGAGATATTATGACGGCAAGCGTCGAGACCAGGCAGGACGAGACGGAAAAGCAGGCGCGGCGCGCCGCGGCGATGGCCGTGCTTGCGCACTGCTGCACTGAAGAGATTGCAGAACGTCTCGGCGGAATCGCACTGCCGGCCTATGAAGATGTGCGCGAGGCGGAGAACGGCCTTGTCATGGTGCGCGGGCGTATCGGTGGCGACGGCGCGCCGTTCAATCTCGGCGAGGCGACGGTGTCGCGCGCAGCCGTGCGGCTTGCGAGCGGCGAGGTTGGCTTCGGCTACACGCTCGGCCGGGAGCGCGAGAAGGCGCGATTGATCGCGCTATGCGACGCACTGGTGCAGTCAGATGGATTTGTTGACGCCGTCGAAGCCACGGTAATCGCGCCCCTGCGCGCTGCGCTGTCCCACCGGCGCAGCCGGAAAGCCGCGCAGACGGCTTCCACAAAGGTCGACTTTTACACGATGGTGCGTGGTGAGGGTTGAGTGATGACAACGATTGCTGAACTGCCGGCCGGATTTGCCGACAAGGTAAAGTCGGCACAGTCGACCTTCCGCGTGGTGATGGAGGCGATGGCGCGTCCAGGCAGCGTTCAACGGGTCGTCGCCACTGTCGGCGCGCCCACGCCCATGATGCACGGTACAGCCGCGATCGCATTGACTTTGTTCGACCACGACACGCCGATCTGGCTGGACGCGAAGATGTCGGAAACTTCCGAAGTCGCGAAGTGGCTCAAGTTCCACACCAGCGCGCCGGTGGTCGCCGATAACTCGATTTGCAGTTTCGCCCTGATCGGCGATGCCGGCGCGCTTCCGGATCTCTCCCATTTTGCGCTTGGGACCAACGAATACCCTGATCGTTCGACGACGCTGGTCCTCCAGATCAAGGACCTGACCAGGGGAGAGGTTTACGAGTTGCGTGGTCCCGGCATCGACGGCAGCGCCGTGCTGCAGGCAATAATCGAGCCCAAGAACCTGTTTGAGCGGCTCGCGGTCAATGGGTCTCTGTTTCCGCGAGGTATCGATGTCGTGCTGGTGGCGGACGATGCGATCGTCGCCATCCCGCGCACCACGCGACTGGTCGGTCGAGGAGGCTGAAGCATGTATGTAGCGGTCAAGGGAGGCGAGCGCGCCATCGAAAATGCCCATCGTCTGCTGGCGCATGAACGTCGTGGCGATCGCGACGTGCCGGAACTCTCGCTTGCCCAGATTTCCGGGCAGCTCGGATTGGCCGTCGATCGGGTCATGAGCGAGGGATCGCTGTATGACCGCGAACTTGCATCGCTCGCAATCAAGCAGGCGCGGGGCGACTTGATCGAGGCGATCTTCCTGGTGCGCGCCTTTCGTGCAACGCTGCCGCGCCTTGGGGCGAGCGAGCCGGTTAATACCGGCAACATGCGCCTGCGTCGGCGAATCTCCTCCACCTTCAAGGATATTCCAGGCGGCCAGATCCTCGGGCCTACCTTCGACTATACCCATCGACTGCTGGATTCTCAGCTTGCCGAAGGCTTCGTTCCCGAGCAGCCCGCGACGTCGGAGGTATCCGAAGCCACAACGCCACGCGTCACCGACATTCTCGGTCGCGACGGCCTGATCGAGCCTTCGCCGCCCGAGGACGATATGCCCGTTGGCGACCTCACGCGAGAGCCGCTCAGCTTCCCCGCCGCGCGCGATTTGCGGCTGCAGAATCTCGCGCGCGCCGACGAAGGCTTTCTCTTGGCGATGGGTTATTCGACCCAGCGCGGCTACGGCCGCAACCATCCGTTCGCCGGAGAGATTCGCTTCGGCGAGGTCGAGGTGGAATTTTTTGCGGAGGACGCAGGCTTTGCGGTGCCGCTCGGTTCGATTGAGTTGACCGAATGCCAGATGGTCAACCAGTTCAAGGGATCGGCAACCGAGCCGCCATGCTTTACCCGCGGCTATGGCCTGGCCTTCGGCCAAAGCGAGCGCAAGACAATGTCGATGGCACTGGTGGATCGCAGCCTGCGCGCCCGCGAGCTGGGCGAGGAAATCTTGGCGCCGGCGCAGGACGAAGAGTTCGTGATGTCGCATTCGGACAATGTCCAGGCTACCGGCTTCGTCGAGCACCTGAAATTGCCACATTATGTCGACTTCCAGTCCGAGCTCGGCTTGCTGCGCAAGCTGCGCAAGGAATTCGCACAGGCTGTCGGCACAGAGCCATTGCAGGAGGCCGCCGAATGAAGGCGCCAACCTACAACTTCGCCTATCTGGACGAACAGACCAAGCGGATGATCCGCCGCGCGATCCTGAAGGCGATCGCAATTCCCGGCTACCAGGTGCCGTTTGCGAGCCGGGAAATGCCCATGCCTTATGGCTGGGGCACCGGCGGCGTTCAGGTGACTGCGGCAATCCTTGGACCGGACGACGTGCTCAAGGTGATCGACCAGGGATCCGACGACACCACCAACGCAATCTCGATCCGCAACT
>Ga0306924_10001058_pt1 | contig 24631 bp, 27 predicted proteins | sample sta12Can44000111_FD_203756 | JGI IMG/M metagenome (GOLD analysis project Ga0306924, IMG submission 203756) | Lab enrichment of tropical soil microbial communities from Luquillo Experimental Forest, Puerto Rico - statanox.12C.anox.44.000.111 (v2)... | ecosystem: Environmental > Terrestrial >...
GGCTTTAGCCGTGCCGATCGAGACCCTCATGAACGCGGGCTTTAGCCCCTGAGGTCCGTAAGCGTGCCCACAGCCTGTCGAAGGACGCTCGCCGGCAGCTGTTGACGTTGATGTTTAGCCGACGACCGAAGACCGACGACAGGTTCTTAACCCACGATCAACGACTCTTGCTTTAGCTAACGACCAACGACCAAGGATCAACGACTGATTCATGAAAACCCTGGAACGCACCCTCACCATCATCAAACCCGACGCGGTCAAGAAGAACGCCGTCGGCGACATCATTGAGCAGTTCGAAAAAAACGGCTTCCGCATCCTGGCCATGAAGATGCTCGAAATCTCCAAGCACCAGGCCGAGCAGTTTTATGCCGTCCACGCCCACCGGCCGTTCTACAACTCGCTGACGAACTTCATGTCGAGCGGCCCCATCGTCGTGCTGGCGCTCGAAAAGGAAAACGCCATCGCCGACCTGCGCACGCTGATGGGAGCCACCAACCCGGCCCAGGCCGACGAGGGCACCATCCGCAAGAAGTGGGCCACGAACATCGAGTTCAACGCGATCCACGGCTCCGACGCCGACGAGACCGCTCGTTATGAACTGAGCTTCTTCTTCGCCGGATACGAACTGGCGAAGTAGAAGCTTCAAGCCAAGAGCTAACAGCTAAAGGCCAAAAGCTGATTTCCCATGCCCCTCATCCAGATCACCATGCTCCAAGGCCGCACGGCCGATCAGAAACGTAAACTCGCCCAGCGCATCACCGATGCGATGGTGGAAGAGGCGGGCGCCCGCCGCGAAGCCATCGTGGTCACGTTCGTGGAAGTGTCGAAGGAGAGCTACGCCTCAGGTGGCGTGCTGATGGCGGATCAGAACAAGTGATTTCTGTGTGGCGCGGGGTGCCTTCGCCCGCGTCCACTCCGGATATGCCCGGCTATTTGATTTCTTTGGGATCGATGATTGCGTGTTTGATGCGACTACGATTCCAGGTATAGACAATGTGGATCATCTCGTCGGTACTCTGAATAACCGCCGGGTACCAATACTCGCCCACTTCTTCCTCGAGTGTGAGCACAGCACGCCAACTTTCGTCGTCCAGGACTCCCACCTTGAGTGGAGTGCGTTCTGTAGCACTGTGGTTGTAGACGAGTAGACTCCGTCCCGCAAAATGAGAGCGTCGATTCCGCTATCGGGGTTTGGGAGAGAAATCAATTCCATCCTGCTCCAACTGAGCCCTTGATCCCACGAACGAGATTCCGCGATTTTGTCGGGCCGTGTACGGCACAGAATTCGCAACTCCCCCGAGGGAAAACTGAGAATTGTCGGTTGGATCGCCGCGAGTTTTCGGCCGTCGTTTAGACTTTCAGTTTTGGTCCAGCTTTCGCCAAAGTCTCTTGTCATCTCCAATGTACGGTCCAACCCTTCTGTTCCGGACTGGAACCGCACAGGAGAGTCCCGTCCTTCCATTTCAGGGGTTTGTTCTTAATTGGCCCCAAGAAGTCGTCAGGCAACCGCTTTGACTGCGAGCAGTGTTTGCCCTCGTCGTTGGATGTCATGAGTCTTCCCCGCCAACTCCTGGGGCTCTTCCCAACTTTGTAGAACAGTAGTGTTGGATCGCCGCTTGCCAGAACAAAACGGGATTCCAACAGGCATACCTCCTACCCTCTTCATCCAACCCGGTCGCGATTTCCCTCGGTTGTGACCACCCTCCGCCCTCGTGTCGCGACAGCCAAATACCAACATCAGGGTTCCTCTCGTCTCCACCTATAAACCCAGCCGCAATCAACCCACGACTCGTACTAGCGATGGTGGCTGCGTGGCTGAAAGCAAACGGGGGATCGTTGAAGAGGAATTCGGCGTGCATCGTGAAGAGGTTCGTGATCGAGGCGGCGACCGGCGACTGGGGCCGCTACCCCAGTGGGACGAACAGATTCCCTTCCACCCGGTCCGCCACCCTGGGAAGCTCTTTCTTCGCGAATTGCAGGAAGTGGGGCGCGGCGCGATGCGCCTCGAGGGCAGCATCATCCCTATATTGCTCATAAATAAAAAATCTGCGCGGCTCGGTCTTGTGGCGGTGCACGACGTACATGGCGCATCCCGGCTCCTGGCGTGACGCCTCGGTGAGCTTCGAAAAGATTGCGGCCGTTTCGTTCTCGTGTCCCACCTTCGCCATCCAGGTCACCGCCAGCACCACCATCGCCACGCTCCATCCGCACTTGGCTACAACCGCTTCGGATTTGCGAACATCGCCGATAGCCGTCTGAATGTCAACCACTTTCGGTGCGACCACCGGGATTGCAACCATTTATAAGGATTGTCATTCCGAGCCGTCCGCAGCCCAGGCGAGGACGAGCGAGGAATCTGCTTTATTACAAACCGCAGATCCCTCGCTCCGCTCGGGATGACAAATTTTTCGGGAACCATTCTCTGACAAGTACTGGCGCCACGGGCTTACGCCACTCGTGCCGCCGCCTTCATCGCCCCGGCAAACTCATCCACGAAAATCGTATGATCCCGATCCGGCCCCGTGGAAACCATCCCCACCCGCGCCCCGCTTTCTTTCTCCAGGAATGCGAGGTACTCGCGCGCGGCCTTGGGCAGCTTCTCCATCGACGTGATGCCTTGCGTCGCAGTCTTCCATCCCGGCCGCTCCTCGTAAATGCACTCGATCTTCTCGTAGCCGCTGGCCTGCGCAGGCACTTCGTCCGTCTTCTTGCCGTCGATCTTATACCCCACGCAAACCGGAATCTCGGCGAACTCGTCGAGCACATCGAGCTTGGTGACCACCAGCCAGGAGGTGCCGTTAATCATGCCAGCGTAGCGGAGAAGAGGCAAATCCATCCAGCCGCAGCGCCGCGGACGCCCCGTGACCGCGCCATACTCATTTCCTCGCGACCGCAACAGCTCGCCCTTGTCGTCCATGGCCTCGGTCGGGAACGGCCCGCCGCCCACGCGCGTGCAGTAGGCCTTGGTCACGCCGATCACCATGTCGATCGCGGTCGGAGCCACGCCGGTTCCGATCACTGCGCCACCTGAAGTCGCGCTCGACGAGGTCACAAACGGATAGGTTCCGTGATCGATGTCGAGCATCGTTCCCTGCGCGCCCTCGAACACAATCGATTTCCCATCCCGCAGCGCCTGATTCAGCAACACGGCCGTATCGCGCACGAAGGGTGCGATCTTCCCAGCCGCGGCCGCATACTCGTCGTACATTTTGTCGGCATCTAGCGGTTCGGAATTGAACAGCGCATGCCCGATCATGTTCTTCTCGCGCACTGCGTTCTCGATGTGCGTCTTGAGCAGCCTGAGGTCGAGCAGATCGGCGACTCGCAGACCGCGCCGCCCCATCTTGTCTTCGTAAGCTGGGCCGATCCCGCGCGAAGTCGTGCCAATTTTCACCCGTCCCGGAGCATTCTCGGCGGCCAACTCGATCATGCGATGATAGGGCAGGATCACCTGGGCACGATTGCTTACAAAGAGATTGCCATCGACCTGCACGCCCATCTCGCGCAGGGCTCCGACTTCCTTCAGGAACGCCATCGGATCAAGCACTACGCCGTTGCCGATCACGCTGAAGCAACCCGCCCGCAGCACGCCGCAAGGCACCAGTTGGAGGATGAACTTCTTCCCGTTGATGATGACGGTGTGCCCGGCATTGTGGCCGCCCGCATACCGAGCCACCACGGGAAAGCCTTCCGAGAGCACATCGACAATCTTGCCCTTGCCCTCGTCGCCCCACTGCGCGCCAACAATGACCGCCGTCTTGCCCTTTTTCACGGACCGCTCCCTACGGAAGGTTTTTGGGATCCCAGGTTTCGCGCACACACGCGAGCCCGCGGTCGTTCGCCGTCTCAACAATGACTGGGATTTGAGCGGAGCGGGTGTGTACAAGTAAGAATACCATTGGAGAGTAAGTCAGGTCACGGGTCACAGGTGACGGTTACAGTGATTGCGCCGGGTCCTGTGACCTGTGACCCGTCCCCTATAAACTGTTTCCATGCCCGAACTCCCCGAAGTCGAAACCATCGCGCGCGGCCTGCATCAGCGCGTGGCGGGTGACACCATCGAGTCCATCTGGCTCGGCTCCAAGCCGCAAACCATGAAGTCGCACCCCAGGGAGATCGCAGCCACGCTCGAGCACACCCGCATCGCGCGGGTTCGCCGCATGGGCAAGCACATTGTTTTCGATCTCGAACGCGACGGCGTAGGGCGGGCGCCCTCGCCCGCCCATTCCTCCCCCGAAGCAAAGGCGCGGGCTAAGACCTCCACCAAAGCCGCAAAGAAATCCATTCCCCTGGGCCCGCGTTCCCAGTGGATTGTCCACCTGGGCATGACGGGGCGATTGCTGGTCACCGACCCGAAACAGGAGATCGTCAAGCACACGCACGCCGTGGCGACCCTGACCTCAGGAAGGGAGATCCGCTTCATTGACCCGCGGAGGTTCGGGCGTCTCAGCGTCGCGAGTCTTGCCGGCTTCGAAGCCGGAGGGGTCGAGCCTCTGGAGGTTGATCGCGAGCGCTTCTTCCAGTTGTTCCGCGGCCGCAAAACGCCGATCAAGGGCGCGCTTCTGAACCAGAAACTGCTACGCGGCGTCGGCAACATCTATGCCGACGAATCCCTGTTCCGCGCCGGGCTCCGCCCCCGCCGCCGCGCCTCGACCATCACCCGCGCCCAATACGAACTCCTCCATAAATCCGTACAGGAAGTCCTGAACGAAGCCATCGCGCTCGGCGGCTCCACCGTGTCCGACTACGTCGACGCCAACGGCGAAGCCGGCTTCTTCCAGTTGCAGCACCGCGTCTACGGCCGCGAGGGAGAGCCGTGCCTGGTCTGCAAAACACCCATCAAGCGCATCGTGTTAGGTGGCCGCAGCAGTCACTACTGCCCAAACTGCCAAAAGTAGCGCCAGCGTCTCGCCGGCTGTCGCGAGGGTGTCCCGGGCTGGCAACCAGGTCCCGGTGCCTGCATTGAATCGTTACAGCACTGGCATTTTGACCGATTGCTCACAATTCAAAAATCGACAATCCCTTTCCCGCAGTGTACTCTGTCTTGTTTTTTGCAGCGTACTCGACTTCTATGTCCAACTTTGCAATCGGTGTAGACTTGGGCGGAACCAACCTGCGCATCGCGGCCGTGGATGAGCAGGGTCAGCTCATGGAAAAGCTGACGCTCGGCACCAAGACGATTCTCGGCCGCGACCACGTGCTCAACGACATGTGCGCCGCCATCCGCCAGGTCTCCGATAAATACAAGAACTCCGGCACGCTGGTCGGCGTGGGCATCGGAGTCCCTGGCATCATCGACCTGCAAACTGGCATGGTGCGCGAGTCACCCAACCTCCCCGGGTGGTCCGACTACCCTGTGCGCTCCGAAATCGAGCGCCGCCTCGGTGCGCCCGTGATCCTCGAAAACGACGCCAACGTCGCGGCCTTCGGCGAGAAGTGGCTGGGCGCCGGGCGCCACGTTGGCGACATGGCGATGCTCACGCTCGGCACCGGAGTCGGAGGGGGCTTAGTACTGAACGGAAAAATCTGGCACGGCATGACCGGAATGGCCGGCGAATTCGGACACATGACCGTCGAACCCGAAGGCCAGCTCTGCGGCTGCGGCAATCACGGCTGCCTCGAGCAGTATGCTTCTGCGACTGCGATCGTGCGCGTGGCACGCGAGGCCATCGCCAAAGGCGATGCTCCCGGCCTCGCTAAGGCCGCCAGCTCCGACCTCGAGTTCAACGCGAAAGAAATCTACAACCTGGCCATCCAAGGAGACGAGCAGGCCCGCCGCATCTTCCGTTCCGTCGGCCGCGCCCTCGGGATTGCCCTGGCCGCCATGGTGAATGGCCTGAACCTCGAGATGTATGTGATCGGCGGCGGAGTCTGCAGCGCATGGGACGCCTTCGCCCCCAGCATCTTCGACGAACTCCGCCGCCGTGCCATGGTCTACGCTGCCACAGCTCCTGCCGATCCCACCCGGGTGCCGTCCGGCGCCGCGGGACAGGTGGAACCGGGCGAGGGCCGCAAGACCATCATCACTCGTGCTCTGTTAGGAAGTGACGCCGGCCTGTTTGGAGCCGCCCGCCTGCCGATGACGCGGGAGAAATAGCCCGACCATAGCGAGCGAGCTGAGGGAGCCTGCCCTGAGCGCAGCCGAAGGGTCCCACCTCGCCCACAGAACCGCCTCCAGAATTTGCCGAGAAAGATTCGTATCAGAACGTGCTTCAGGCACGTCGTCGAGGCTGAGCGTGGAACGCGCCTTTAGGTGCTCTCGTTCCACCCGGCCAATCCCGCCTACGTCCTCGCCTTCTCCAAATCGCGCCCCACGCTATCAAGCACGCCGTTGATAAACTGCACCGACTCCGGACTCGAAAACTTCCGTGCGATCTCGATCGCCTCATTGATCACCACAGCCCGCGGCGTCTCCGGATACCCCAGGAACTCCGCCACCGCCCCGCGCAGAATATTCCGATCGACCGCCGCCATGCGCTCCATGCGCCAATGCTCAGCGTGTCCTTCAATCAGCTTGTCGATGTCGGCCGTGCGGTCCGTTGCCGTACGAAACAAATCATCCGCAAACCCCCGCACATCATCCCCCACTTCCTTCCGCTCAGCCCAGAACGTGCGGCGCACCATATCCGCCGTCTGCCGCCCCATGTCGGCCTGAAACAGCATTTGCAGGCATAGCTCGCGGGATTTTCGTCGGGTCCCCATGGGGCAGTCGTTAGTCGTTAGTCGTTGGCTGGTCCATTGAAGATCGAGGTGTCTCGCGCAAGATTGAACGTCAGTTTACAGGAAGGATAGGCGGACAAGGTCGCAAGTTTTCAGCGAGAACGTTTCTTACTAACGTGTCTTGTCTTCGATTTGCCTGACCGATCGCCACGAGTGCCTTTGCCAACTACCAACGACGAACGACCAACGACGGTTTTCTTTCCCGACGACCGACGACTGCTCTTCGGCTGCCCCGAGCCGGGCGAGGGGACCGAGGACCGTTTCCCCTCCGACCGACGCCCCACAGCTCTCCTCACCCCCGCCATCTCCACCGCCGCCAGTGCCGCCTCCATGCCCTTATTGCCCATCTTCAGCCCGGCGCGGTCGATCGCCTGCTGTAGCGTGTCGCAGGTCAACACTCCGAAGGCGTGAGGAACCCCGGTCTCCTGCGCCGATTGCCCGATCCCACGCGCACATTCGTTCACGATCACATCGTAATGCGCGGTATCGCCGCGCAACAGGCATCCCAGACAAATGATGGCGTCGAACCTGCCGCTTTCGGCCAGCAGGCGCGCCGCCGCGGGAATCTCGAAACTGCCGGGCACGCGCGTGATATCGATATCTTCCTTCCGTGCCCCGGTGCGCCGCAGTCCATCAAGGGCACCTTGCAGCAGCCGCTCCGTGATGAAGGAATTGAATCGGCTCACCACGATCGCAAAGCGCTTGCCTTCTGCCTTCAGCTCGCCTTCGATCCCTGCGGGTGGCTCTTCCGGCCTGCCGTACAATGTCACGACGATGTCCCCTGGCAGTGCCAGGGAAAAGCTGCGCTCTCCTGATTTGGGCGACGCCGTGTCGATCAGCACCCTGAGCTTCTGCTTTTCCGCGATGGCAAAAGCATCGTCAGGATTGCTCACCTCCACGACAATCAGGCGATTGACATCCTTCAACTGCTCGACCAGTTCTGCAGGAGCCTCCGGAGGAAGCGCATTGATGCTCAACAACCCCACCGGGGCCGAAAACAAGGCGGAACGCTTGTCCGTCGTCGTCACCGGACGAAACCCGATCGCCTCCAGGAATTTCGTCAGCGCGCGCAACTCCTCAACCTTGCCGACGTAGCGCCCGATATGGAGAGATTTCAACACGAGAAAAACTTCCTCTCACCACAAAGACACAGAGCCAAGAGAATACCTTTAAGATTTTGCGTTACTTTCCCTTAAAGCTTGCCGCCCGCTTCTCCAGAAACGCCGTCGTTCCTTCTTTCTTGTCCTCGGTCGCGCAGCACACGCCAAACAGTGTCGCTTCCAGATACAGCCCCTCCGCCAGGGGCAGATCGAGGCCGTGATTCACGGCTTCAATGGCGTACTGGATCGCCAGCGGCGCATTCGCAATGATCTTCTGCGCAATCGCTTCGGCTCGGCCAATCAACTCGCCCGGCGCGGTGACTTCGTTCACCAACCCGATGCGATGCGCTTCCTCGGCCGAAATCGGATCCCCGGTCAGCACCAGTTGCATGGCAACGCCGCGCCCTACTAGCCGCGGCAGCCGCTGCGTGCCGCCATAGCCGGGAATGATCCCCAACTTCACCTCGGGCTGGCCCAGCTTCGCATTCGAACTTGCCAGCCGCATGGTGCAGGCCATCGCGATCTCGCATCCGCCACCGAGCGCGAACCCATTGATGCAGGCAATCACCGGCTTGCCCAGGCTCTCGATCAGATCCAGCACCGACTGCCCACGATGCGTGTACTCCTTACCTGAGACCGTGTCGTGCTTGGCCAGTTCCGAGATGTCAGCGCCAGCAACAAACGCCTTCTCACCGGAGCCAGTGAGGATCGCCACGCGAATGGCCGAGTCGTTCTTGATGTCGGTGAACGCCGCCCGCAGTTCCTCCATGGTCGCCATGTTGAGCGCATTGAGCACCTTGGGACGGTTGACGGTGACGTAGGCGATGGAATTTTTCTTTTCGAAGAGGAGATTTTGGAGTTCCATAAACTAGTCTCCGCGAATCAACGCGGGTTAAGACGGATCGGGTTTATCTCTATGCTCTGCAAATAGAAATTCTTGACACTTGGCAAGGGTAGCAGGACGAGAACACGCACCGGCGCCATTGTGATCACAGCGGTGTACAGATGAATGTCCAAGCCCGTATGCACAACTCCGTAGACCAGGACGACTACCCAGAACAAGTCACGGGTTTATAGCGAGCCACCCACTCCAATCTCTATTTCCTTGGCAGGGCGACCGCACTAATCAATCCCAAAAGCAGTGCCGGATCGAGAAGAGCGGATAACCCGGCCCCATTTCGTAGAAATAAAGACGGTCGCGTCGACGAGATCGGCCGGAATTTAAGAATTGCCCGGCTCTCGCCACCACCACCCAGAGGGGACGCCCCAGAATCGTGCGGCCGTAAGCTCTCGAGTCCGTGCTCATCCGTGCAAATCCAAGAAAGGGGAGTTTACAGTTCGTTGGGGCGAGGGTTCCCCGACTCCGCATAGTCATAAAACCCGCGTCCCGACTTCCGCCCGTACCAGCCCGCCATCACCAGTCGCTTCAGCAGCGGAGGCGACGCAAACCGCCGCTCCTTGAACTCGTCGTACATCACGTGCGTGATGTAGTACGTGGTATCGAGCCCCACAAAATCGAGAAGCGTAAACGGCCCCATGGGATAACCGCAGCCCAGCTTCATCGCATTGTCGATGTCCTCAATCGACCCCACGCCTTCTTCGTACGCCCGGACCGCATCCAGCAGATACGGCACCAGCAGCCGGTTCACGATGAAGCCCGTCTTGTCCGAGGTCCGCACCGGCACCTTGCCCAGCTTCTTCCCGAACTCGTACGCCATGTTGTAGACCTCAGGCGCGGTCGCGATCGTCTTCACCACCTCGACCAGCTTCATCAGCGGCACAGGATTGAAAAAGTGCAGCCCGATAAACCGCTCCGGCCGCTTCACCGCCGTCAACAGTTCAGTCACCGAGATCGAAGAAGTATTCGTGGCAAAAATCGCGTCTTTCTTCACGATCGGATCAATCGAGGCATACATCTTCTTCTTTTCTTCAACATTCTCGATGATGGCCTCAACCACGATGTCACAATCGGCCAGGTCCTGCTTCGAAGTCGTCCCCTTCAGGCGTGCCCGTACCGCCTGCGGCGGCTCTTTGAGCGTGCTCTTCTCGGCAAACTTTGCCAGTGACTTCTCGATCCCGGCAAAGCCCTTGTCGAGAAACTTCTGCTCGACCTCGAGCACCGTCACATCAAACCCGGCTGTCGCCGCCACCTGCGCGATACCGGAGCCCATGAGCCCACAACCGAGTACACCGACTTTCTTGATATCCATATGAAGGCCTTTCTTCACCACAGAGGACACAGAGAAATACTTAGTCTGAAAAGCGAACAGCCATTTCGACGGGCGTGTCACCCGCCGCAAGTTCACGGATGAGACCCACAAATTTCTCCGCCCCTGAGCGAAGTCGAAGGGTGTCTCCGTGGTGGAACCGCCCTTACTGAAAGCTCTCCACCACTATCGCGATCCCCTGCCCGCCGCCAATACACGCCGTCGCCAACCCGTACTTCTTCTTCCGCCGGCGCAGTTCATACAGCAAGGTGATCACCAGCCGAGTCCCGGTCGCCCCCAGCGGATGCCCCAGCGCGATCGCCCCGCCATTTACATTCACTTTGCTGCGATCCAGGCCCAGCTCTTTCTCGACAGCCAAATACTGCGCTGCAAACGCTTCGTTCACTTCGATCAAATCGATGTAGTCCAAAGTCAGTCCTGCCCGCTGTAGGGCCAGCTTGGTCGCCGGCACCGGCCCGCGCCCCATCACACTGGGGTCCACTCCCGCAACGCCCCAGTTCACGATTCGGCCCAGCGGTTTCAGATCCCGCTTCTGCGCATTCTCCACCGACATGACGACGACCGCCGCCCCACCGTCCACAATGCCGCTGGCGTTTCCTGCGGTTACCGTGCCGTCTTTGCCGAATGCCGGACGCAGCTTTGCCAAGCCCTCCATCGTCGTCTGCGGACGCCGATGGTCATCTTCGGTAAACATCTCGCCCGTCGCCTCGCCCTTCGAATTCCGCAGCGGCACGGGCACCAATTCTTCCTGCAAACGTCCCTCTTGGTAAGCCGCGTCTGCCATTTGCTGGGAGCGCAGCGCAAACTCATCCTGCATCTGCCGGGTGATTTCCTGCTGCTCACCGTATTTCTCAGCCGTCTTCGCCATGGGCAGCCCGCAATAAGAATCGACCAGGGCCACCATCAGCGAGTCTTCGAGTTTCCCGCCTGGCGCCAACGTAAACCCATCGCGCCCGCGGATCACGAACGGCGCCTGCGACATCGCTTCCATCCCGCCTGCCAGCACGATCTTCGCCTCTTCCGTCTGGATCATCTGCGCCGCATTCACGATCGCCTGCATGCCCGACCCGCACAGCCGGTTGACCGTCAACGCCGGAGTCTCAATCGGCAGCCCGGCCAGCAGCCCCACGTGCCGCGCCCCGTACAGCGCATCGCCCGAAGTCTGTTGTGCATTCCCGAACACCACGTGCTCGAATTCCTTTGGATCAATCCCCGCGCGCTCGATCGCACCCTTGGCCGCGACCGCTCCTAACTCCTGCGCAGTAAAGTCTTTGAGCTTGCCGCAATACCGCCCCATGGGCGTACGCGCACCGCTGACAATCGCAATTTCACCGGCTTTCAGCATGAAATCCTTCTAGAACGAGGCCAGATGTAGGGAGCTAAACTAATCAGTTTAACAAGAAATGCCGCGAGCTTCGAGCCACGGGCTTCGCGGCTGTCATGAGTGAGGCGGGGTACACTAAGGAGCTTTCAGCGGAACGGGCGCGAAGGTTAGGCTCAGAGGAGTCTTTCGGAATATGAATCAAGGCCCAACCCGGCTTCTTCACATAATGTTCTGGGCTTTATTAGGAGCGAGCGCCTTCGCGCAGCAAACCGCCCCAACCCCCAAGCCCCTCTCCGGCCTCGAGCGCTACCGCAACTCTCGCATTAGCATCTTCATGAACGATTTCGGAGAACTCTCGCGCTACCGCGACGCCAACGCCGCCCTCACCCCACCGGTTGCCGGCGAGAATCGCGTCGTCTTCTTCGGCGACTCCATCACCGACATGTGGCATCTCCCCGAATACTTCCCCGGCAAGCCCTACATCAACCGCGGCATCGGAGGCCAGACCACGCCGCAGATGCTCGTCCGATTCCGTGAAGACGTCATCAACCTGCAGCCCAAAGTCGTTGTCATCCTCGCCGGCACCAACGACATCGCCGGCAACACCGGCCCCATGACCCTCGACCAGATCGAAGCCAACTACGCCTCGCTCGCCGAACTCGCCGCCACGCACCACGTCAAGATCGTGTTTTCTTCCGTGCTTCCCGTGCACAACTACACCCCTCAGTCGCAGGAAATGTACGAGCAGCGCTCGCCAGCCAAGATTCTCGACCTGAACCGCTGGCTGAAAACTTACTGCGCTGACCACGGCTGTCTCTACCTCGACTACTTCAGCGCCATGGTCGACGACAAGGGCCTGCTCAAGAAAGACCTCGCCGAGGACGGCCTCCACCCCAACGTTGCAGGCTACAGGATTATGGCGCCCCTGGCGGAAGCAGCCATTCAGCAGGCTCTCGGCGGAGGCGCTCACTAATCGGCGCTTGCTTCCGATAGCCTCCTAGCTATCTGTTCAACTCGATGCCGCGACGGGCGTCATGCCCTGCCCTTGTCCGAAGCGTCCTCGGCCGTCGGGCGGGACGCGGCTGTCCCAGTGGACCGCGAAAGGTTTATAATCAGCGGCAGTTTCCGACCTCCGCAGCCCCACGGGAATACCCGGGCGACGGAGGCGAGGGTTGGTTCGGTTTCGCGCCTCACCAAAAACAGTCGCGATAGGTACACGGATTTTCTTCGCGGCCGTTCTTAGCGACCTTTTTGGTTGGGAGCTTTCCAAGGACGCAACCGACCACTCCGAGGGCGTCGGTGGAAACGCCGGTGCCTCCCGCGCTTTCGACAAAGCGCCTTGGAAAGGAGACGCTCCCCGCTGCACCTGCTCCGGGTGCGACCCCTTTTCCAAGAACAATCAGCAGTCAGCACTCGGCATTCAGCCCTTCAGGACTGTGCGCGAGTCGACTGAACTGAAACTAGCTGAACGCTGAATGCAGCGTGCCCCATCCTTCCCGCGTAGCTTGCGGGAGGGTGGGATTCAGGAACAAGCTGCAGGGGCTAACTGCGAAATGGCTGCTCTTACCGACAAATTCGGCCGCCCCATCACTGATCTCCGGATCGCGATCACCGACCACTGCAACTACAAGTGTGTCTACTGCCGCACCGGCAACGACGGCGCCATCTACGGCGACCTACCCTTTTCCGACTATCTGCGCATGGCCCGCATCCTCGCCGGCCTGGGCATTCAGAAAATCCGCCTCACCGGAGGCGAACCGCTTCTCCGCAAGGGCATCGTCGATTTCGTCCGCGATCTCTCCCGCCTCCGTACCCCCGACGGCGCCCCCCTTGAACTCGCGCTCACCACCAACGGCCACCTGCTCGCCGACCTCGCCCAGCCTCTGAAGGACGCTGGCCTCCACCGCGTCACCGTCAGCATGGACGCGGTCGACCCCGACCGTTTCGCTCGCATCACGCGCGTCCCCAACGGATACGAAAGCGTCCTCGCCGGAATCCGCGCCGCCAAGCGCGCCGGACTCGAGCCTGTCAAAGTGAACTGCGTCCTACTGCGCGGTTTCAACGAAGATCAGATCATCCCCTTCGGCATGTTCGCCCGCGAAGAAGCCGTCGTCCTTCGCTTCATTGAATTCATGCCTCTGGAGGAAGACCGCGTCTGGTCCCCCAACGTCGTGGTTCCGCTCAACGAAATCCTCGATCGCATGGCCGAGTACCGGCCCCTCATCGAAATCCCGCACGCACGCTCGGAAACTGCCCGGCGCTACCGCTTCGATGACGGCCTCGGCGAAATCGGCATCATCGCGCCCGTCTCGCACCCGTTCTGCGGACACTGCAGCCGCCTCCGCATTACCTCCGACGGCAAAATTCGCACCTGCCTTTTCTCCGTCTGGGACCACGATCTGCATGCCCAGATGCGCCGCGGCGTCGGCGACACCGACCTCGCAGACTTCATCCGCGGCGTCGTCCTCCGCAAAGAAGAACGCCACCACATCGGAGAACCCGACTTCGTCCCCGCCTCCCGCACCATGGTCCACATCGGCGGTTAATCCACGCCGCAACACGCCCTGCGACAACCCAGCTCGTGCCCCCGATCACAGCTTTCAGCGGCATCCCTCTGCATCGTGGTATTTCGAAGAACAGGCCCGACTCCAGCCCGCGACCGTGTCGGTCCGCACCGCTGCGAACCGCACAAGGAGGTTCTCTCGGTCAGGAAACGCTTCGCGGCGGGAGAGGTCGCAGCCAGGGTTTCATCCGCTGCTTCCGGACTGAGAGCGCGTCCGCCCGCCGCTCCTCGCTACAATAAAGCATGCCTTTCACCCGCCACGAGAGCCCCGACGATATTCCCGCCCTCGTGCGCCTGGTCAATCGCGCCTTCGTCGCCGAGAGCCCCTACATCGAAGGCGAGCGCATCAACGAGCACTCCCTCCGCGAAATGCTCGCCAAAGGCAGCTTCCTTCTCTTCGAAGAAGACGACGAAATTATCGCCTGCACCTACATCGAACCTCGCGGCGATCGCGCTCATCTCGGGCTCGTCTCCGTCGATCCCGATCGCCAACGCTCCGGCCTCGGCTATCAACTGATGGGCGCCGTCGAAGCCCATTGCCGGGAGGCCGGTTTCCGCGAGATGGAACTCCGCTTCATCAACCATCGCACCGAACTCGCCCGTTTCTACGCCCGCCTCGGATTCGCTCCCACCGGTGTCACCGAGTCCGTGACCAACCACCGCATCAAGGTCCCATTCCACTTCGTGCAGATGATCAAACGCCTCGACTGAAGCAGCGTCGGTTCCCAAGCCTACCGAATCGCCAACCCACCGATAACCCTGTCATCCCGAGCGAAGTGAGGCGTCAGCCGAACGCAGTCGAGGGACCTTGTGTTCTCCCAGGCCCCCGTCAGGGTGAACAAGATTTGTTGAGTCCCAAAGCCCCAGCCTTGACGCCCCTATGCCCCTGGCCTATCCTCCTGCCGAGGCCACCATGCTCGGCAACCGCTCCTGGGACGACTGGATCGCGCAGTATTCCACCAGTCACCGGCACCCCGTCAACCGCTTCTGCCACACCATCGGCATCCCGCTAATCGTGCTCTCGCTCGCGCTCTTCGTCGCCTCATTCTTCGTCCACCGCCTCTGGCCCATCGCCGCCGCACTGTTCATCATCGGCTGGCTCTTCCAATTCATCGGCCACGCTTTCGAAGGCAAGCCCCCGGAATTCTTCTCCGACTGGCGCTTCCTGCTCGTAGGCACGCGCTGGTGGGCCAGGAAGATCCAAGGGAAGACCTAGCGGGTCTGCACCAGTGTTGTCATCGTGAGCGGAGCGAAGGACCTGCTTTCACAAGCCCCAACCACTCTTGTTCGGCTTGACCTCTGGACTCACCCCTCTCCCGCCATCTTTTTCGCCTTCGTCCGAATGAACGCATACGGCAATGCCGGCAGCGAGTTGAACTCTGCCGCCTTCTTCGCATACTCACCGGCTTTCGTGGCATCACCTTGTCCGCGATACGCTTCACTTAAGCGGAACAGGTTCTGAGCGTTCTGCTGATTCGCCTGATGCAATTCCTCGACCGCCGTATCGTATTTCTTCTCCGCCATCGCGAGCCGTCCAGCCAGTTCATGGGCCTGCTTCACTTGTGCGTTGTTCTTCGACTCCTCGGTGACCTTGCGGAACTCCTCCAGGTGGCCCTTCGCCGCGGTCAGGTCGCCTTTCGCGATCGCCACTGCTGCCGCATTGAAGTGATGCAGCCCGGTCGAGTTGTTCTTGAGCTCCTGCGACAGGTTCGAATCCTGCACGATCTTGAACGACTGGTCGAACTGCTTCATAGCCGCGTCATACTTCTTCATCTGCATCAGGATGTTGCCCTTGGCCTGCAGATCAGCCGCCATGTTGGCCGTATCCTGCTTCTTCTCGGCGACCGCGTATTCCTTGTCCATCGCCGCCAGCGCCTCATCGAACTTCCCCGCATCGCTGGCCAGCACCGCCATCCCGAAATACGCTGTGCGCAACTCGCCGTCGTTTCGCGCGGCGCTCGCCATTTCCTGCAGCACGGCAGCGGCCTCCTTCGGCTGTCCGCTATACATGTAATCGGCCGACAGGCCGAAGCGTGAGGCGTTGAACTTCGAATCCACCGACAGCGCCTTGCGGTACTCGGCAATCGAATCATCAAACCGCCCCATCTTCAGCAGCAGCTCAGCGTACGAGTCGTACGGGTTCGGATCGTTTGGAATCAGCGCGATATATTTCTTGAATGCCTGCTCCGAGTCCGTGTAGTCGCCCTTCTGTCGCAGGCAGTAACCCATCAGGTTGTAGACCTGCGAATAATTCGGCGCCAGTTCCGCCGACTTCTTATAGTGCGCCAGCGCTTCCTCTAACTGTTGCTGCCCGAAGTAAAAAGTCCCCACCGTGAACTGCGCGCGCTCGTCATTCGGATATGCCTGCACCAATTGGTCCAGGTATTCCTTCTGAATTTCCGGCAGCCCGTTCGCCCCGGCCTGGTTCGCCAGGATCAGCAACTTCTCGCCATTCGACGCCTTCGGCGCCAGTGCAACCGCCTTATGCATATGCTCGAAAAATTCCTTCGGAGTCGGCGCGCTGTTGGCGCGCCCCAGTTCGGCCAGCGCAAAGTCCGGATCGAGCGCCAACGCCTTGTCAAAGTGCGGCACCGAATCATGGGCCTGCAGGCGCTCAAACAGATCCCGCCCCGCCAGGTATTCCTTCCGCGCTTCCTCCGATGCCGTAGTCACCGCCAGCTTCCCACCATCCGAAGAAGCTGACACGCTCGTGCTTGCCTTGTTGCATCCCAGCCCAACCCCCAGCACCAGTCCCAGCGATACCATCCGCGACAGCCGGCTCCAACATCGTGTGTTCATGGGATTCTCCTTCGAGGTGAGATCGCGCCGGCAGGTGAAGGCCCGCGTCGCGTGGAACCCGGGCGGCTCCGCTGCTCGTAGACGATGCGAACTTCGTTTGGATAGCAAGATTAGCGGTTATGAAGATTCGCGGACTGTGACACGACATCACGACATAACAACATCACGCCAGACATGGCTGAGAGGCACAGCGCATGTTGCGGTGTCAGCGCCGAGGCGATACGCTAGTGCGCACCATGCTGATTCGCTTCGTCTCGAGCCTCTCTGGCGTCCTTATCTTGTTGGGCGCTGCCACCGTCGCGGCCACCCAGGCTTCCGACACTTCACAGAAGGCGGGGCCTGTCCCCTTGAAGGTGTGTTCTAAAGAGAACGCGCCGCCATGTGCTAACGCGCCCAAGCCCCTGTTCACGCCCGACCCTGAATACAGCGACAAAGCCCGCAAAAAGAAATGCCGGGGAACGGTCCTTCTTGAAACTGTCGTGGGAACCGACGGGGTTCCACGTGATATCCGGGTAACGCAACCCCAGGGCTGTGGCCTCAACGAGCAGGCAATCCAGGCCCTGCAGAAGTGGAGGTTTGAACCGGGCACCCGGGATGGCAAGCCCGTTCCGGTCTCGCTGATGATCGAAATGGACTTCCGCCTCTACTAGGCCCTTAGACCCTGCCTACCTGTCTCATAAATGGTTTTGGGGAAGAGCACGACCGCGATGCGCATGTCCTTGTTTTTCCATCGCCCCTTTAGGGCCGCGGTCGTAATTTCGACTTTCCCTGCAGCCCCTGCCGTCCTGCCACGGCGGACCCCCTTGCAGATTGGGCTTTAGTCCGCGAGGGCTCTCGGGCCTCATTTCTGAGGCCAGCGCTTGCATCCCTAACGTCTCGCCTTGCCCTCCACCCCACAACGGTCCATACTGTCGGCGCTCGGACTAGATTTTCCGCGGAGGCCTTTCGCCATGAAGCTTCTCCTGCGGTTTCTGTTCCTGCTTGCCGCCACCCTGCACGTCCAAACCGCTCTCCCGAAATACACCGTCCTGAAAACCGAGAGCAACGACACCTATTTCACGCAACTCAATCAGCTCGCCGACCAGGGCTATCGCGTGCTCGCCGTGAGCAAGTACACCGTCCTGCACCTGGAAGCCACCCCGCCCGACACCTATCGCTACCTTCGCATCGAAGCAAAAGGCGGTCCTGCGGAACTCGCCAACTGGATCAACGACCAGGGGGCCCACGGCTACCGCTGGCGCGCGCGTACCGGCCTGCTCGAAAAAGCGCCCCATCCCCGCAACTTCGAATACCGCGTGGCGCATCACGGAGCAATGGGGCCCGCTCGCAGTCAGGACCTCTCTGCCCTGGTCGACGAGGGCTACCGCCCGCTCCAACCGATCGCGTTTTCCCACGCCTTGGGTGCAGCCACGCGCGAAGTATTTTTCGAACGCGAGCTCGACCAGCCAGCCCCCGCGCCATCGCCCTATCCCGGCACCTCAATCGCCATCGCCGATGCCATGCGCGCCGACAACGTCTTGAAGAAGGTGGATGAGCTGGCCCGCAAGGGCTACCGCTTCGTCGCACCCCACGAGTCCAACCAGGGTGGCGGTATCTCCGTCATGATGGAAAAGTGCCCCGAAGACTGTTCCGGACGCTACGAATATCGCTACTTTGACGCCAAGAATGCAGAGCAATTGGAGCGTGACTTGAACGCGCTCGGCAAAGATGGCTTCCGCGTACTCCCTCCAGCCCTCCAATCGCGTCCGCACTTGGTAGAACGCGACGCAAAGACAAAACAGGCCTTCAACTATCGCGCCCTTGATCCGGCCGACGCCCCCAGTCTCGAGCATCTCGTCAACGCGGCGAATGAGGAGGGCTTTGTGCCCCTCGACTTCGTCTGGCACGCCGGCTTCTCGTCGGCCCAGGGATTCCTGGTACTCGAAAAAGAGACTACTGCGGCCGCGAATCCTTAGGTGTTTGCGCGTCCTCGACCCCAACCACGTACACGCGGTAACGCTCTCCTGCCCGCACCTTGAAAGGCTTGCCCTTCCGCGAACTCGCAAGCAGCGCCACCGGTATAAGCGGAAAGTAGTACATTGCCGCCATCGTGGTCAGCATGTCTTCATTCACTTTTTCGGCCCGGGTACTCACCCGCGTAGGACGATGAAAGTCAAGGCGGATCTCGGTCCCATCCGCCATCTTCAACCGATCGAGTTTCAAATCGAACGCTCCGGCTTTGCCCCAGTGCCGCGAGGCATTGGCCGTCGCCACAGTGCCGGTCAGTGGAGTACCCGCCGGCAGCAATTTCTCCCCATTCGCTTCCAGGTCCTGCGACAGCTTGAAAGCAACACTCTGCCCCGCATGCAGTGTTTCTGACGAGACATTTTCCAGCAGTTCGATTTCAACCGGCGTGATCAACGGGATCCGATCACTCGCCGGAACCCTTTGCGGGAAGCCGCTGGTCGTAACTGCCATCACCAACAACAAAGACAGGAATGGACGCATAGCCCCTCCAGCCGCGCAAAAGTCTACACAAATCCCAGCATGCACGTCGGTGACATTGCCGGGTGCCCCACCCTTCCCGCGTCCGTTGCGGGAGGGTGGGATTCTCTGCCCCTCTGTCATGCTGCGCGAATTCGAAGGACCCCCCGTGCCTGTTGAAAATCCCCCTTCGGCCTTAACAGGAATTCTCTCCCCAGATTTGGCCCTTGACGTGAAACTATATTTCTGGAACAATCGAAATATGCAAGACGTCGCCCGCTATGCCGACATGTTTGCCGCCATGGGCGCCGAACCTCGCCTGCGCATCATGCAACTGCTGCTGCAGGCCCATCCCGACGGCCTGGTAGTGGCCGAAATCCAGGAAGAGCTAGGCATCCCCAACTCCACACTCTCCCATCACCTCGACAAACTCCGCAACGAAGATCTCGTTTGCGTCGCCCGCGAGAGCACCTTCCTCCGCTACACCGCTAACACCGACGCCCTGCAGGAAGTCCTGCAGTTCCTCTACGCCGAATGCTGCACGCGCAACCGCGCCGTCCGCCCGCGCGATGTCGTGCAGATCACGAAAGCCAGATAGGAGATTCACCATGCCCGAAACTGAATTCCAGCCCGATCAGGCACAAGACATCAAATCCGTTGTAAAAGAGAAATACGGGCAGGCCGCCCTGCGCGTCGCATCCGGCGGCAGTTCCTGCTGCGGTTCTGTCCCTGCCCGCGAATGCTGCGACCCCATCACGGCCAATCTCTACGATTCGGCGCAGGCTGCCCAGATCCCCGAAGAAGCCATGCTCGCCTCACTCGGCTGTGGCAATCCCACCGCGCTGGCCCAACTGCGTGAGGGCGAGGTCGCGCTCGACCTTGGCTCGGGCGGCGGCATCGACGTCCTGCTCTCTGCCCAGCGCGTTGGCCCCACCGGCAAGGCCTACGGCCTCGACATGACCGACGAAATGCTCACACTCGCCAACGAAAACAAGCGCAAGTCCGGGCTCACCAACGTCGAATTCCTCAAGGGCGAAATCGAAAACATCCCCCTGCCCGACAACACCGTCGACGTCGTTCTCTCCAACTGCGTAATCAACCTCTCCGCCGACAAGGACCAGGTGCTGCGCGAAGCCTTTCGCGTGCTGAAGCCCGGTGGCCGCTTTGCCGTCTCCGACGTCGTGACCCGCGGAGCCATCGCGCCTCAGATCCGCCAGAGCGTTCTGCTCTGGGTCGGTTGTATCGCCGGCGCACTCGAAGAAAAGGAATACCGCGCCAAGCTCACCGCCGCCGGGTTCGAGCACATCGACCTCGAACCCACCCGCGTCTACCACGTCGACGACGCCCGCGAATTTCTTGCCGGCCAGGGTCTCGACGTCGACGCCCTCGCCCGCGAAGCCGACGGCAAATTCATGAGCGCCTTCATCCGCGCCATTAAGCCTAATCTCATTCTGTGATCCCGAGCGAACTGAGGCGCAGCCGAACGCAGTCGAAGTTGAGGCGTTTGGCGGGCGTCCGAGCCCGCCGACGAAATCCCAGGGCGCAGTCGCGGGAGCTCTGGTCCGCCGGGTGCCCACTGTTCCCGCGGCTTTTTGGGGAGGGTGGGATTCCACACCACCGATTCAGCCCGAGCGAAGCATTCTCTCCACGATTTTTGCCGGCGGTGAGCACCTCGACGCTCCCGGGCTTAGTCTGCCAGCCAGATCCTCCACACAAACAATCCCAGATAAGTGGCCGCCAGAAAACAGAACAGAGCAGTCAACAGCGCATGCCCCACCACATGAACAGCCAAGACGGCATCCGGCCCCGAACCTCCACGTTGGTGGCAATTGCGATCTACGCAGCGCTGAAATGGGCCAGCTGGCAGTCTGGCAAACAGCCCATGCCCACTCACGTCCGTCCAGAGCTTCAACTCGACGGTTCGGGTCAAGAAAACTCCCCGCGTCCATGACTGGCCAGGCGAGCACGTACCAATCGACCGCGCGGCAGTGGCCTGCGCGCGCATTGGCGACTTCCACCAGTGGCAGCAGTCCGAGAGGCAACCAGGCAGCCCATCTGGAGGCCTACTTCACCTGGAGATCGCGTCCTGCGCTGACGGCAGCGAACACATCGAATTACTCTACACAATTCAGAAGATGCCGGAGGCCGAGTGCCCCACCTCTTCCGCGTGCTTCCTGTTCGCCACCTCGTGCGACCAGCCATCCTCCCCATGAACCGCCGTAACTTCTGCTCCGGGAGACCCGGGTCTACACTGACGTGAGCATGCAGGCGTTTCCCCAAATCGCGCCGCCACTCCAACTCGCTAGGCCGGCGTGCCTGGTCTGGTATGCCAGCGATCCCTGCGACCTCCAGATCCAGCAATATCACCAGGGTTTAGAGGAACAACAAAGGCAGGAGTGGCAATCATCCGTCACCTCTCGCTTCGAGAGGCAGATTGCCGATCAGCAGAAACACATCACCGAGCAACAGGCGCAGATCCGCACGCTGCAAACAAGAATCGACTCACAAACCATGGAAGCCCTGCGCAGTGAAGCCCGCAGTCAGGCCTTCGTCGATGGGGTCGGAGTCATCATCGGGATCGGACTCGCGTTCCTTTTCGTAGTCGCGGCCTTCCGCAAACTCTCGAACCACGGCCCCGCCGAATCAGAAAACAGCCGCACTGCCTCCGCACATTCTGGCTGGTAGCTTTTAGCCAGCAGCTTGCGCTGGCAGCCAAGCCAAGAGCCGGCCCGCCGAGTATTCCCTGCGAGTCATTACCCTTTCTCATTCCGGCGCAGGAGCGCAGCCGGCCGAGGAGGAATCGGGTTTGGCTCGCAGCTCGCAGCTCGATGCTCATAGCTTCCCCTACGCCACCGCTTCTTCCGCCTCCGGTTCCAGCTTCCGCTCCGCCCCATGCCCGCTGCTCTGTCCCGAGTTGACCAGCGCCACTCCCACCAGAATGATCACCATCGCCGCGACCGTCACCACGCCCACAGGCTCGCTGGCCAGAGCACTACCTAACAGAACGGCGACCGCCGGATTCACATACGCGTACGTCGCCACGCGTGACGGAGGCGCGACCATGTGCAACCAGCTATATGCGGTAAACGCCACCAGCGACCCAAACACTCCCAGGTAGACCAGCGCCAGCCACGAGCGCGTGGAAACCTCGACGACGTGAAATCTCGAAGTCTCGCCCGTAACCGTCGCGGCAATCGCCAGCGCCACTCCGCCCCCCATCATCTGCATGGCCGACGACATCGCTGGCGACTCCGGCATCTTCACGCTGCGCATGTAGATCGTTCCAGCGGCCCAGATAAACGTCCCCAACAGCACTCCGCCCGAACCCAGCAGGTTCAGCTCGCCGTTCTGTCGCAGCACGTCCGGGCCAAACAACACCGCGACCCCGACGAATCCCAGCACCACCCCCGCCAGCGCTCGTCCGCTCAGGTGGCGCTCAACCCCTGCAACGCACGCCAGCAACGCAATCCACATCGGCAACGTGGCCACCAGCAGCGCGGCGATCCCGGAGGCCACGCGCTGCTCTGCCCACGCCAGGCTGCCATGCCCGCCGAGAAAAAGGAGCGCGCCAATCAGCGTCGGATGCAGCCACTCTCTCAGCTGCGGCACACGCGCGCCTCTCCACCAAGCCCATCCAAACAGCAGCACTCCTGCGCTCGAATGCCGTATCCCCATCATCAAGAGGGGTGGAATAGTCTCCACCGCGTAACGAATGGCGAGATAAGTCGAGCCCCAAATCAAGTAGATCGCCGCAAAGGCTGCGACCAGTCCGGCGGTGGATGGGCCTTCGCTACGCGGCGCGGATATGTCGCCACCGATGCCAGTCAGCTCGCCGCTTCGAAGAAGTTGACGGATTTCCGACGCTTGGGGATTTTTCATGCTATCCTAACCTTCAAACGGTGCTTCGCAGGTTAGATGCGATCATACGAGTGCTAGCCTAACCAGTCAAGCGAAGTTTAGTGGTTAGAAAAACAGGTTTTACGCTTCTTCGGATGTCACAGCCCGCAGTCAAGACACATTTCGAGCTGAGTGGCGGAAATCTGGCGCTCGATTTCGCCAACACGGTGAGCAAGCGCCCGACTGCACACGCCACTGAGCGGCTCAGCGAATACCGCCTTCTCGTCCTTTTCGGAATGGAGGCGGGCATCTACAAAAACACCGACCGACTGTTCATAGCTGCTGGCAGCGCGCCGGGCCAAGCCAAGACCGCGTTGCAGAAAGCGCTCCAGTTCCGCGAGGCGCTGTTCGCAATCTTCTCGGCGGTCGCGGAGCACCGCGCCATTGCTGACAACGCGCTGCTGCGGCTGAACCTCGTGCTAGAGGAAGCGGCCGCGCACGGCCGCATCGTGTTCCGCGATCGCCGCTTCGTGTGGGAATGGATCAACCTCGATCATCATCTCGACTCGTTACTGTGGCCCGTGGCGCGGGCCGCGGCCGATCTGCTGCTCTCGGACGAACTCCGGCAGCTGCGCATGTGCGCCGCCGAGGATTGCGCTTGGCTGTTCCTCGATCGCACCAAGAACCAGCGCCGCCGCTGGTGCGACATGAAGGTCTGCGGCAACCGCGTGAAGGCCCGCCGTCACTACCAGCGCCTCAAGACTGTCTGACAAAGGCCCTACTGCGCGATACGACCTTCTCAGGGATTCTCATAGACCACCTCCCCGTGCAGGAAGGGAAACCTCCGATCAGCGCACCGATTCCGCCCCCAAGAACAGCAGAGCCTTCGCGCGTGAGGTTGCCGTTGCCGGAGCTTGCCCCCAGTGTGGCCCGGGCGCTTGCGCCAATCCCGGCCCCGGCCACGGTGCTGGCTAGGCGGACTTGATGAATTTGTGCGCGAGGGAGCCGGGGCCGGCGAGGGCGGCGCCTCAGGCTTCTGCCCACGAACAAATACGCCGCTGCCCCGGCGGAACTCCACCCAGCGTTCCCGCTCCAGTTGCCGACAGCCGGCGCTGATGGTGTTGGGGTGGACACGAAAGCGGCGAGCCAGTTCGCGCGTGCTCGGGAGGCGCTGCCCGGGGGAGAGGTCATCGCTGAGAATGGCGAGAATGATTTGCGTGACCAGTTGCTCGCGGAGGCGGACCGCGCCGGTGTGCGCGAACCAGAGTTGCATGGCCGAGCTATGGTAGCTGAGATGAGGGCTCCTGGTGCGTGCAGGGCAGAGCGCCTGAGGGCGCGCCCTGATACGAATCATGAGGCAGATTCCTCCAGCCTTCGCTGCGCTGACAAGGAGAGACCGTGGACCTTTGCGGCGGCAGGCCGAGGCGGGCGCTAACTGTGGCCGACGTCATATACAAATCTCGACCGCCGGAACTATGATATGCGGTTCCATTTGCAGACTTGCAGCATGCAGCCCCCAAACCCGCAAGATCGGCTCGCCAGCATTCGGCTCAACTGCAACATTGCTATTCACCATTTCTTTGTGCGGAGGAAGTCA
>Ga0306924_10001059_pt1 | contig 24630 bp, 22 predicted proteins | sample sta12Can44000111_FD_203756 | JGI IMG/M metagenome (GOLD analysis project Ga0306924, IMG submission 203756) | Lab enrichment of tropical soil microbial communities from Luquillo Experimental Forest, Puerto Rico - statanox.12C.anox.44.000.111 (v2)... | ecosystem: Environmental > Terrestrial >...
GGCCGCCATAGGCAACGAGGAAGTAATTGAACACATTGTTGGGGTCGACCCCATTGGTCGTGACGTTCAAGCCAAGGCCGTAGACATTGCGCACACCCTGTTTGCGCAAGTTCTTTTGCACTTCCTTGAAAAAATCGTAGAAGGCATCCCAAGTCTTCGGGATGTCCTCCATCTTGTATCCTGCCTTCTCGACCAGCGGCCGCCAGATGTGGTTCGGCAGCACTGAGGTAATATCGGGCGCGCCGTAAAAATTCCGCTTCTTTGTGACGTTGTTATAGCAGTAGTTGTTGAGCAGCGCGGTCTCGGTGTACTCCTCCTTTTGGGTTTCGACGACGTCGCTGACGTCGACGAGCTTGTCCTCCCAGGCATAGAGCGCGACGATTTCGTCCGGATTGTTGCGGAGCACGTCGGGGACGACGCCGCTCTGCACCGCCGCGACGATCTTCGTGCGCTGCGGGGCAAACGGCGTGATTATCAAGTCGATCGTGTTGCCGCTCGCCTTCTCGTAATCGGCGACGACGTTTTTGATCGCCACGTCCTCTTCCGGGACAAAGCCCTGCCCCCACCACACTTCCGCGATCGTCGCCGCCGCGTTGGCGATGAACGGCCGCGCCAAGGTGCCGGCCGCGACCACGGCCAGAGAGCTGCTAAGCACCGACCGCCGGCTCAAGTTTCCCATGTCCGCCTTCCTTCCCTGCGTGCGCTTCCGGATCCATCCCCGAGGCGCGTTCTAGCTTATGTCGGAAGAACGCAGGTTGAGACCGCCCGCTCCGGCGAGTCAACGGATTCTTTGGCAGAATGACGGCGGCGAGGGTCGCCACCGGCCATGCGGAGACCATCGGGTCTCGACGTCAAAATTCGGTCGGCGACTGTTGTTTTCGCTCCCTCAGGGCCGTGCCGTTTTCGTTGATCTGCGGTGCCGGTTTCGTTGTTTTCGGGCGCCGCAAATCCGGGCCTAAGGTATTGATCCGATGAATAATTCCAGATGTCGGTCGAGTGTTTCACGAGAATCCGCCGCGATTTACGTTGTTTTTCCGGAACCGGGTTTGGGGTCGATCGAGCCGGCCTAGGCCGCTTTTTCGAGCTCGCGCAGCACCGTGTCGCCTATCACCCGGGTCGAGACACGCGCGGTATTCGGCTGGGCGATGTCGCTGGTCCGCACCCCGGCTCCGAGCGCGGCGCGCACGGCATCTTCGACGAGCTCCGCCTCCTCGGCCATGTCGAACGAAAAGCGCAGCATCATCGAGAAGGAGAGGATGCACGCGAGCGGGTTGGCCACATCCTTGCCAGCGATATCGGGGGCGCTCCCATGCACCGGCTCGTAGAGCGCCTTGCGGCGTCCCGTCGCGTCCGGCGCGCCGAGCGAGGCCGAGGGCAGCATGCCGAGGGAGCCCGTCAGCATCGCCGCGCAATCCGACAGGATGTCGCCGAACAGATTGCTGGTGACGATCACATCGAACTGCTTGGGGTTGCGCACCAGCTGCATCGCGCAATTGTCGGCGTACATGAAGGACAGCTCGACATCCCGGTAATCCGTGTCGCGCACCCGCTGAGAAACCTCGCGCCAGAGCCCGCCCGATTCCATGACGTTCGCCTTGTCGACCTCGCAAACGCGGCCGCGCCGTTTTCGGGCGAGGTCGAAGGCGACACGGGCGACGCGCTCGATCTCGGCCTCGGTGTAGACCTCGGTGTTGATGCCGCGGCGGCTGCCGTCGGGCAATGTCTCGACCCCGCGTGGCGCCCCGAAATAGATCCCGCCGGTCAGCTCGCGCACGATCATCAGATCGAGCCCGGCCACGAGCTCGGGCTTGAGGCTCGAGGCGTCGGCGAGCGCGTCGAAGACCACCGCCGGGCGCAGATTCGCGAACAGATCCATTTCCTTGCGCAGCCGCAGGATGCCGCGTTCGGGACGCAGTTCGAAAGGCAGCGCATCCCATTTCTCCCCGCCGACCGCGCCGAACAGCACGGCGTCGCAGGCAAGCGCCTGAGCCAAGGTCGCATCGGTCAGCGGCACGCCTGAGGCCTCATAGGCCGCACCGCCGACCAGGCCCTCGCTGATGTCGAAGCTGGCGATATGGCGGCGGTCGAAGAACTCGATGACCCGCAGCGCCTGTCGCATGATCTCGGGACCGATGCCGTCGCCCGCCAGCACCAATACCTTGCGGTTGGACGCGCGGGTCTGGGACACGGCTCAGGCGCCGCGCTGTGTCATGCCGAACTGCCACGGCCGCGCGAGCCGCGCCTTCTCCTCGTACGCACCGATGCCTGCAGCCTTCTGCTCGGTCAGGCCGATGTCGTCGAGTCCGTTCAACAAACAGTGCCTGCGGAACGCGTCGAGCTCGAAATGCACCTTCTCGCCGTCCGGGCGCGAGATTGTCTGGCTTTCGAGGTCGACCGTCATGACTGCGTTGGCGCCCTTTTTGGCATCCTCCATCAGCTCTTCGACAATCTCCTTGGGCAGGGCGATCGGCAGGATGCCGTTCTTGAAGCAGTTGTTGTAAAAGATATCGGCAAAGCTGGGGGCTATGACACAGCGAATGCCGAAATCGAGCAGCGCCCAGGGCGCGTGCTCGCGGCTCGAGCCGCAACCGAAATTGTCTGCACCGATGAGGATTTTGGCGCCGCGGTAGGGTGCTTGGTTCAGCACGAAATCAGGGTTCTCCGAGCCATCAGGGCGAAAGCGGATCTCCTGGAACAGCCACTGCGAGAGGCCGGTGCGCTTGATCGTCTTCAGATAGATCGCCGGAAAAATCTTGTCGGTGTCGAGGTTGACGATCGGCAACGGCGCCGCAACGCCGGTCAAGGTGGTGAACTTTTCCATCTGATCCTCTTACGCCAGCTGACGGACGTCCGTTAGGCGGCCGGTGACGGCCGCGGCAGCAGCCATTGCCGGGCCCATCAAATGCGTTTTGGCGTTCTTACCCTGGCGCCCCTCGAAATTGCGGTTCGAGGTCGAAGCAATTCGTTCGCCGTTCACTGCCTTGTCGTCGTTCATCGACATGCACATCGAGCAACCGGCGTCGCGCCATTGGAACCCGGCCTCGAGGAAGACGCGGTCGAGCCCTTCCTCCTCGGCTTGGTGCTTGACATGGCCTGAACCGGGTACGACCAGCGCAGTGACCCCTTCGGCAACCTTGCGGCCCACGGCGATTGCCGCAGCGGCGCGGAGATCCTCGATCCGGCTGTTGGTGCACGAGCCGATAAACACGCGCTGCACCGGCACATCGGCCAGCAAAGTGTTCGGCTTCAACTGCATGTACTGTAGCGCCCGCTCCACCGCCGCCCGCCTGAGTGGGTCATCGATCTGAGCCGGGTCGGGCACCCGGCCGGTGACCGGTGCCGCCTGTTCCGGGTTGGTGCCCCAGGTAACATGCGGAGCGATGTCGGCGGCGTCGAGATACGCCTCCTTGTCGTATTTGGCACCCGTGTCCGAAGGCAGGGTGCGCCAATACGCGACAGCCTGCTCCCACGCCGCACCCTTCGGCGCGTAGGGCCGTCCCATCACATACGCGATGGTCTTTTCGTCGGGGGCGACGAGCCCGGCGCGCGCGCCCGCCTCGATCGACATGTTGCAAACTGTCATCCGCCCTTCCATCGACATGTCGCGGAAGGTGCTGCCGGCATATTCGAAGACATGCCCCGTGCCACCGGCCGTGCCGATCTTGGCAATGATCGCTAGGATCACATCCTTTGGGCTAACCCCCGCACCGAGCCCGCCGTTGACCTCAATCAGCATGTTTTTGGCCGGTGCCTGAATCAAAGTTTGTGTCGCCAGCACATGCTCTACTTCGGAGGTGCCGATACCAAAGGCGAGCGCCCCCATCGCGCCATGCGTCGCAGTGTGGCTGTCGCCACAGACGATCGTCATGCCCGGCTGACTGAGGCCTTGTTCCGGCCCGATGATGTGGACGATGCCCTGGTCGAGGCTGGTAATCGAGAAGTACGGGACCCCGAATTCCTTGACGTTGCGCTCAAGCACGTCGACTTGAAGTTTGGATTCGGGATTGTCGATGCCCGCGGCGCCGGCCGCCCGGTTGGTCGTCGGGATGTTGTGGTCGGCCACGGCCATCGTCGCGTCGGGCCGGCGGACCTTGCGGCCGGCAAGCTTCAGCCCTTCGAAGGCCTGCGGGGTTGTGACCTCGTGGATCAGATGAAGATCGATGTAAATCAGACAGGTTCCGTCGTCCTGGCGATCGACGACGTGGCTCTGCCAGATCTTGTCGAAGAGGGTGCGCGGCGAGGCCATCGCCGTCACTCCGTTGGCTCACTGCTCGGCGCCGCCGGCGCCGGCTCGACTTCGGGCTGCACACTCGCGTGGGTAACGCTTTCGGGCCGGACACTCGCGCGGGCGCGCTCGGCAATACGCGCCCGCTTGCCGGTGCGGCCGCGCAGATAATAGAGCTTGGCGCGCCGTACCACGCCGCGGCGAATGACTTCGATCGCGGTGATGCGCGGCGAATAGAGCGGAAAGACGCGCTCCACCCCCTCGCCATAGGAGATCTTGCGCAACGTGAAGTTCGAGTTGATGCCGGCGTTCTTGCGCGCGATGCAGACCCCTTCGAAGGCTTGGACTCGCTCGCGCTCGCCCTCGACCACCCTGAGACTGACCCGCACCGTGTCGCCCGGCTGGAAGCTCGGCACGGGCCGGTTGGCGGCGAGCCTTTCGACCTGCTCGGCCTCGATCTGCTGAAGAAGATTCATTGGTCCACCTCTCGATCCCCTGCACGGTCAGAATCTTGCGCCGCGCGATATCGCTCCCATAAATCGGGGCGGCGTTCCCGGGTCAGGCGCTCCGCCTCGGTCCGGCGCCAGTCCCGGATACGCCGATGGTCGCCCGACACCAGCACCTCCGGCACCGCGCGCCCCTGCCACAATTGGGGCCGCGTATACTGGGGGTACTCGAGCAGGCTCTCGGCAAAACTCTCCTCGGCAAGCGCGTCGGCGCGGCCGACAACGCCGGGGAGCAACCGCACGCAAGCGTCGATCAGTGCGATCGCCGCAGGCTCCCCGCCCGACAGCACGAAGTCGCCGAGGCTCAGCTCCTCGATTTCGCACGCCACCAGGACGCGCTCGTCGACACCTTCGAAGCGGCCGCAAATCAGCCTCACCCCCGGCCCGCCGGCGAGCGAACGCACCCGCTCTTGATTGAGTCGGCGCCCGCGCGGCGACAATAGGAGCACCGGTCCGATCCCGTCCGAGCCGGCGAGCGCCGCGTCGAGCACGTCCGGCCGCATCACCATGCCCGGCCCACCGCCGAACGGCGCATCGTCGACGGAACGGTGCTTATCGCGCGCGAAATCCCGTATGTCCACCGTTTCGAGCCGCCACAGCCCCGCCCGCAGCGCCTTGCCGGCGAGCGAACAGGCGAGCGGGCCGGGCAGCATTTCCGGGAAGATCGTCAGCACCGTCGCCCGCCAAGTCATGCCTCGTTCTCATCGAGCAGTCCGGCCGGCGGATCGAGCACCAGCCGTCCCGTGGCCAGCTCGACGTTCGGGACGACCGCTCGGGTGAACGGCACCATGAGTGCTGGCGCGCCGGGGCGTGTCAGCTCGAGCGTGTCGCCGGCCCCGAAATCGTGGATGGCGCGTACCCGCCCGACCGGTGTTCCGTCGCCCAGCACCGCCTCCAATCCGATCAGATCGGCGTGATAGTACTCCTCCGCTTCGGTCTGCGGCAGGGCCGAGCGCGGCAGATAAAGCCGCAGCCCGCGCACGGCCTCCGCCTGGTTGCGGTCTTCGACCCCCGACAGGCGCGCGATGACGACGCCCTTTCCCGCGCCGATCAGTCGCAACTCGAAGCGGCGGAGACCGGTCTCGTCCGTGACCGGGCCGTAGCGCGCGACGTCCTCAGGCTCCTCAGTAAAGCTCTTGATCCGCACCGCGCCCTGCACGCCGTGCGGCGCAGTGACGACGCCGAGGCAAACTCGCTTTGGTGCGTCCATCACGGTTTTCGCATAAAATGCCGCGGCCGCCTCAGCTCCGGCCGCCCGCGGCGCCTGCGGCTTCTTCGGCGGCCTTCGCCCGTTCCTGGGCTCGCGCCTTCGGCTGCGACTTGACCGGGTTGTCCGGGATAGCGGGTTTTTCGATCAGACCAGCCTCGCCCAGGAAACGAGCCACACGCTCGGTCGGCAGCGCGCCGACCCCGAGCCAATGCTGGATCCGTTCGGGTTTTAGGGTCACCCGATCGGCATGCGAGCGGTCGAGCATCGGGTTGTAAGTCCCGAGCTTTTCGATGAAGCGGCCATCGCGCGGGCTGCGCGAGTCGGCGACGACGATGCTGTAATAGGGGCGCTTCTTGGCACCGCCACGCGCGAGGCGGATCTTCAAGGCCATGCCGTTTCCTTCTCTTACCGAAACCCGCCGGGGAGGAGCCCGGCGAGACCGTGGCGTGCCAGACCCTTATGGCCGAGCTTCTTCATCTTCTTCGTGATGTCGGCCATGTCCTGGTATTGCTTGAGCAGCCGGTTGATCTCCGGCACCGAAGTGCCGGAGCCCGACGCGATGCGCCGCCGACGCGAGCCGTTGAGCAGCTTCGGGTTGCGCCGTTCGCCCTTGGTCATCGACGAGATGATCGCCTCCTGGCGCTTGATGATGCCCTCGTCGATGTTGGCTTCGCCGAGCTGCTTCTTCAGCTTGCCGATCCCGGGCAGCAATCCGAGCATGCCGCCCATCCCGCCCATCCGCCGGATCTGGCGCAGCTGGGCGGCGAGATCGTCGAGGTCGAACCTTCCTTTTTCGAGCTTGGCGGCGAGCTTTTCGGCCTCCTCGTGGTCGACCGTCTCGGCCGCCTTCTCGACCAGGCTGACGACATCGCCCATGCCGAGGATGCGTCCGGCGATCCGCTCGGCATGAAACTCTTCGAGCGCCTCGATCCGCTCGCCGACCCCGATCACCACGATCGGCTTGCCGGTGATGGCGCGCATCGACAATGCCGCACCACCCCGCGCATCGCCGTCGACCCGGGTCAGCACGATCGCGGTGATCCCGGCGCGCTCGCCAAAGGCCTTGGCGACGTTGACCGCATCCTGCCCGGTCATCGCGTCGGCGACGAGCAGGGTCTCGTGCGGGTCGGCGGCTTCGCGCACCGCGGCGACTTCGAGCATTAGCTCTTCGTTGACATGGAGTCGCCCGGCGGTGTCGAGGATGACCACGTCGTAGCCTTCGGTGCGCCCGGTGTGCAATGCCCGCCGGGTGATCGCGACCGGCCTTTCAGCCGGGACGATCGGCAGGCTCGCCACGCCGACCTGGCGGCCGAGCACGGCGAGCTGCTCCTGGGCGGCCGGGCGCTGCACGTCGAGCGACACCAGAAGCACCTTCTTACGGTCGCGCTGCTTTAGCCTAAGCGCGATCTTCGCGGCGGTCGTCGTCTTGCCCGAGCCCTGCAGGCCGACCAGCATGACCACGACCGGCGGCGGGGCGTTCAGATCGATCCCGTCAGCGCGGGCGCCCTCGACATCGCCGCCGAGCACCTCGACGAGGTGGTCGTGGACGATCTTGACAACCATCTGCGCCGGTGTCACCGAGCGCAGCACCTCCTGCCCCAACGCCTTCTCGCGGACCGCGGCGACAAAGTCACGGACTACCGGCAGTGCCACATCGGCCTCGAGCAAGGCGATGCGGATCTCGCGCAAGGCGGCCCCGATATCGTCCTCGGTCAGCGCGCCGTGGCGGCGCAGCCGGTCGAAGACATCGCCGAGGCGGTCGCTGAGATTGTCGAACATTCCGGTCCTCTAAGCGAGGAGCGACAAAAATCGCCAGTGCGCGACACTCGCGGACTGGCGGCGCCCGGGAAACGACCCGGTCGACGGAAGCTAGTCCGGGCCCCTCCCGCTGTCAATTGCAGAGAGCGGACGAACGAGGATTCTACCCTGCCATTCCCTCAGCTCAGGGAAGAATCCACAATTTTGGCCCAAAAATTTGAGATAGCTCTTCTAAATCAGATGCTTAGGACTCGGAAGCGGTAGCTCGGCAGGGAAACGGCAGGGAAAGCCGCGGAGCGATGCCGGTTTCGTCCGCCATCCGCCAAGCGCTCTCGATTGCACAAGCATACGCTCCGACTTTGGCAGCATGATGGCCGACGGCCACCCGCGATCGGGCTACTGGGCGATAAAGCCGCCGTCGATGACGAGCTCGGCGCCGGTGACGAACGAGGCCTCGTCGGAGGCGAGAAATAGCACCCCATACGCGACCTCGATCGGTTTGCCGATCCGGCGCAACGGCGTCAGGGCGATCTTGTCGTCACGCTCGCCGGCATTGGTCGCGTTCAGCATCGGCGGCATGTAGCCGGGGTGCACGGTGTTGACCCGCACCCCGGACGGCCCGTAGCGCACCGCCGCGGCCTTGGAATAGATCCGCACCGCACCCTTCGAGGCATGATAGGCCGGATGACCGCTGGTGCTGCCGACAAAGCCCATGATCGAGCTGATATTGACGATCGATCCGCCGCCGGTCTTCGCCATCTGCTCGGCGGCGAGCTTGGTGCCGAGGAAGACGCTCGTCTGATTGACCGCGATGATGCGGTGCCAGCCGTCCAAACCGTCGGGCTCGCCGACCGAGCTGCCGGAGATCCCGGCATTGTTGACCAGGATGTCGAGCCGACCGTAGGCTGCCAATGTTTTGGCGATCAGGCCGGTCCATTCGGCTTCGCTGGTAACGTCGATCTTGGCCGCAAGCGCCGCGCCGCCGTCGGCGCGGATCGAGCCGGCAACTGCCTCGGCATCATCGGCCAGGATATCGGCGACGACGACCTTGGCACCCTCAGCCGCGAACAGCCGAGCCTCGGCTTCGCCCATGCCGTGGGCGCCGCCGGTAATGATCGCAACCTTGTCTTTCAGGCGCATGGCTATTCTCCGGAGTTGAGGTCAGGACGGCCGTATCGGGCCAGCACTTCGCTCAATGGGCCGTCCGAAAGATAGTGGCGGTTGTCGCCCGCCGGCTTAAGATATGTCCGAGAGTCGATATTCTCGCATGCGGTTCGGGAGCGCCGCTTTGGCCGCGCAACGCGTCGAAAGAAAGCTGGCCGCCATCCTCGCCGTGGACATCGCGGGTTACAGCCGGCTGATCCGTGCCGACGAGGAAGGGACCCTCGCGCGGCTGAAAACCCATCGCCGCGAGCTTATCGATCCCAAGATCGCCGAGCACAAGGGCCGCATCCTCGGGCCAAGCCCGAGGACCAAGACCACCGGTGCCAGCATGCTGGTGGAGTTCCCGAGCGTCGTCGATGCGGTCCGTTGCGCCGTCGAGGCGCAGCGAGCAATGGTCGACCGCAATGCGGAACTGCCCGACGACCAGCGCATGTCCTTCCGCATCGGGGTCAATCTCGGCGACATCGTCGATGATGGCGACGACATTCATGGCGACGGCGTCGACATCGCCGCGCACCTGCAGACCTTGGCGGAGCCGGGCGGCATCTGCATCTCGGGGCTGGTGCTCGATCAGATCCGCGACAAGCTGCCCTACCCCTTGGAGGACAGGGGGGAACTGAGCGTCAAGAACATCGCGCGACCGGTGCGCGCCTTTGCGATGGATCCTACCGCGATCACGTCGCTGGCCCCGGTCCCGGCGATGGTGCACGCGGCATCAACTTCCCGTGGCTTAGCCGCGCGAGTTGCCGGGCTGGTCCGGGGCGGCGTACCGATCTGGCGGGCTGCGTTGACCAGGGCAGCACCGAGCTCGGCTCTCGGCACGAGTGTGGGAGACGCCGGCAAGTCCGGCGTCCGGTCAGCGCGACCACGGCTGTCTATCGTCGTCCTCCCCTTTGCGAACTTGTCGAACGATGCCGAGCAGGAATATTTCGTTGATGGCATCACCGACGACTTGACGACCGATCTCTCGCGTCTTTCCGGCAGTTTCGTGATCGCCCGAAATACGGCGTTCACCTACAAGGGCAAACCGGTCGACGCGAAGCAGATCGGCCGCGAGCTTGGCGTCCGCTACATCCTCGAAGGCAGCGTGCGACGGGTGGGCGACGAGGTTCGGGTGAATGTGCAGCTGATCGATGGGGAAAACGGCGCGCATCTATGGGCGGACCGATTCGATACCGACTTGGCGAACCTGGCGGCGGCGCAAGACGAGATTACCGGTCGTCTCGCGCGGGCTCTCAAGGTCGAGCTCGTAGCGGATGTCGGTCGGCGGATCGATCGGGAACACGCGGTCGATCCCGATGCCCGCGATCTCGTCATGCGCGGGCGGGCTCTGCTCTTAAAGGCTGGCTCCGTTGCAGCCCGGCAGGAGGCTGTGGCCGCGTTCGAACGCGCACTTGAGATCGATCCCCGTTCGGTCGACGCGCGGATCGGCCTCGCAACCGCCTTGGGTCGCAGTGTGGCTGATGGTTGGAGCAACGCCGTTCAACAAGACCTGGCGCGCGCCGAGCAGCTGCTCCGCGAAGCCCTTACAGATGCGAACACTGCATCGGCCCACGCAGAGATGGGGCGGGTCCGCCGACTGCAGAACCGCTTGACCGAGGCAAAGATCGAGTTGGAGACGGCCATTGCGCTCGATCATAACCTCGTAGGAGCGTTACGCTAGCTCGGTCAAACCTTGATGTAACTCGGCCAGCCCGAGGCGGGAATCCCATACATAGAAACGGCAATGCGGCTCAGTCCTCGCGACAGTGATGTCGCCAGCGTCTATCGGGCTTCGGGCGTGTGCCATCTCCTTTTGGGCCATGTAGATCAGGCAGTGGAGCTTCTTAGCCGGGCGCGCGCCGAAAATCCTCGGTTCTGGTATATTCATTATTGGCTGGCGGCGGCGCTCGGCCTCAAGGGCGAGCTCGACGAGGCTAGGACCGCCTTGGCCGAGTCGATCAGGCTCAATCCCGAGGTCAACTCGCTGTCACGGCACCGGGCAGCCCAGCCGTGGGGAACTCCCCAGTACTGGGCGCTTTACGAGAACACCGTGAATGTCGGCCTCCGGCGGGCGGGATTCCCCGACGAAATGACCGGCACCCGCCGTCTGGCTGCAGTCCTCGCCGCCGATGTGGCGGGGTACTCGCGCCTGATCGGGGCGGATGAGCACGGTACCCTCCAAGCTTTCAAGGCGATCCTGGCCGAGCTGGTCGATCCGGCGATCGCCGCACATAACGGCCGGCTGGTCAAGACGACGGGCGACGGCTTCCTCGTCGAGTTCAGTAGCGTGGTCGACGCGCTGCACTGTGCGACCGAAGTGCAGGCCCGCATGGCCGACCGGAACGGTAATGTGCCAACGGAGGCGCGCATCGAGCTCCGGATCGGGATCAATGTGGGCGACATTGTCGTCGAGGACAGCGACATCTTCGGCGACGGCGTGAATATCGTAGCGCGGCTCGAAGGCTTGGCGGAGCCAGGCGGCATCTGCGTGTCGGAGCGCGTGCAAGAGGATACGGCGGGCAAACTCGACCTCGCCTTCGAGGATTTGGGCGAGCAGGAACTCAAGAACATCGCTCGTCCCGTGCGCGTATTTCGCGTCCGTCCGGGTCCGCCTGCACAGGATGCGAAATATACCGCCCAGCCTTCCCGCACGCTGCCCGACAAGCCCTCGGTTGCGGTACTGCCCTTTACCAATATGAGCGGCGACCCGGAGCAGGAGTTCTTCGCCGACGGGATTACCGAAGACATCATTAACGCGCTGTCGCCCTATCCCTCCTTGTTCGTGATCGCCCGCAACTCCTGCTTCACCTACAAAGGCCGTGCGGTCGATGTAAAGCAGGTCGGGCGCGAGTTGGGCGTGCGGTATGTGCTCGAAGGCAGCCTGCGCAAATCCGGCAACCGCATTCGCGTCACCGCGCAATTGGTCGAGGCCGAGACCGGCAAGCAGGTCTGGGGCGAGCACTACGATCGCGAACTCGCCGACATCTTCGCATTGCAGGACGAGATCACCGAAGCGGTGACGATCGCAATTGCTCCGGCTATCGCCGACGCCGAGCAACACCGCGCCCTGCGCAGGCCGCCTGGGAGACTCGATGCTTGGACCGCCTATCAGCGCGGTCTGTGGCATGTCAGCAAACGGACCGCCGAAGACAACGCGCTCGCTGAGAAATTCTTTCAGCAGGCCGTCGATCTCGACCGGAACTTTGCCGGAGGGTACGGGGGGCTCGCGATCGTTGAAGACCAGGCCCTTGAATTTCGCCGGCGTGACCTGTTCGACACGTTGAGCTCGAGCGAGGCACTGGCTCGCCGCGCGGTCGCGCTCGGTGGCGGCGACGCCGAGGCGCGTTCGCTCCTCTCTGCTGCACTTTGGAGGCGCGGCGACTATGAGGGCGCGCTGGCCGAGGCCGAGCGCGCACTGGCAACGACGCCAAACCTGGCCGCTGCGCACCACATGCTCGCCGCAACGCTGATCTTCTCGGGGCGTCCGAAGGAAGGCATCGCGGCTCTCGAAAGAGCCATCAGGCTCGACCCGCGCGAGCCGCGAGCGGAATATCGTTTGAACGAGATGGCGCTCGGCCTTTATTTCTGCCGAGACTACCCGGCCGCGGTCGAGGCGGCAAAACAGGCGATCCGGTCATACCCCGATTTTGCGCACCCTTACCGCTGGCTCGCCGCCGCTCTCGGCCAGCTCGGTCGGATCGACGAGGCGAAGGAAGCGCTGGACAAGGCCATCGCGAGCGCGCCGGCCGCGTTCGACATGTATGTGCGTGGGCGCGTGCCGTGGATGCGGGTCGAAGACTACTTCCACATGCTGGAGGGGCTGCGCAAGGCCGGATGGGAAGGTTGACCAGGCCTCTGGAATGCCGGTCAGATCAATCGAAGGGGAGTGCCAGCCGCCGCTGTACAGGGCAAAGATAACGGCAAAAGCCGATATTTTCGCGAGCAGTTGGGAGCGGGGCGACCAGGCGATTACCTCGCCGAACGCCGGGATATCAAATCTGCAGCTCGTCGGCTTTCTTGTTCAGCGAGTCGATTAGGGCGTCTATGCCGCTGGTGCGCAACACCGCGGAGAACTCCGAGCGTCGCGTCGCCAGCTCGCTGATCGCGCTGTCGAGATAAAGGTCTCTGACCTGCCACGCGATGTCGTTGTCGTGCAAAATGAAGTTGATCGATACCGGTTCGCCATTCGATTTGATGATGCGCGTCTTGACCATCGTGCCGTGCCTGATCTGCTGCTCACCGAAAACTTCGAACCGCTCGCCGGAGTACCCGTCGAACCGAGTAGTATAAAGGGCGGTAATGTAGCGCCCGTAAGCCTGTGCCATGCGCCGCTTCTGATCTGCCGCCAGCCTGGCCCAGGAAGGCCCGACCGATAGCCGAGCCATGTACGGCACGTCGAACAGGCGCAGCACGATCGGCTCGAGCTTCTGATAGCGGCCCCTCGCCCCCAAGCTTGCGGCGTGCTGCATTACATTCTGCAGCTCGGCGTAGAACTGCCTTACCACGTCCGTCGGGCCCGGCGATGCGGACCTCGCGGCCGGTGACAACAGCGTCAGCGAGACGGCGAGCACAAACGAATACCCGATGAGCTTGGGAAACAGGTGTTTGAGACGGCGCAGCATGTTCCCTCCCGTTCAAGCAAAGTACCTCATGAAATCCCCGAGCCTATGCGCCTGTCGAGGGGGTAGCGCGATGGCTAAGGGCGACCGTGGCGGCGCAGCAACCCGGTGAGCTCGTCGACGCTCTGCCAATTCTCGCAGCGGTCTACCGCGTCTTCGACCCGAGACACCCCTTCGGGTGTCAGCACGACGCCGCCAAGCTCGCGGAATTTTCCACGGATCTCCGCTTCGGAAAAGGGTCGCAAGAAATCGCCGCGATGGCTATCGCGGGCCTGCGTCGCCCGACGGCCGTCCGTCAGGATCACCGTCACGCGCGCCGGCCGAAGTCGCGCCGCGATGGCGCTCATAGCGGGGTCTTCCGTGACCCGCACGCGGTGACGCAGCGCGGCGATGACGGGATCCTTCACGGCGGCATCGTCGAGCTCGGCGAAACCGGCATTCCCCTTGACGACCATGACGGCGGCGGCATGAGGCAGCGAGTATTTCGAGGCGAAATAATTGGGCGGGTCAGGGTTGCGCATGACCGACGCGAACCGATAGGTCGCGATGTCGATCCGCTCGATCTGATCGGGCGACGGGCGTAACGCGGTGAGGGCCTCGCGGAGGCAATCGAGCGCCGGGTGGATCGGATTGCAACAGGCGTAAAGGCGGAAATAGTTGCGGGTGATCTCCCACCGCGTACCCAGCTCGTCGAGGAGACCGTCTTGTGTGAAGCCGCTCCCCACCAGCTGGCTGAGCGACTCCTCGATCGCATCGTCCTGCGCCTCGAACCCGGCGAGCGCCAATTCCGGCGCCAGTGCCGCAGCAAAGCCGCTCATGCCGCCGGCGACGTTGAGCGTCGTGGCACCGGCCACCGCGTTCGTATAGCTGGGGGTCAGCAGCAAGGTGGTGGCGATGCGCATCGCACGGCTGACGCCGAGGGCGTCGAGACCGCGCAGGCGGGCGCCCGCCGCGGCCGCCGCCAACAGCGACACCTGGCCGTTCTGATGCGCGAGCGGCCGCGGGGTGAGCCCGCCGGCAAGTCGCCCGGCGACATCGTACCCGAGGAGGAGTGCCGCCAGCAGCTCTCGGCCGGAGCTCCGCGCGTGCTCGCCGACGGCCAGGACCCCGGGCAGGACCTGCATCGCGGCCTGGCCGGAGACCAGCCGCAGGCCCTCGCACAGCTCGATCGACCGGCCGGCTATGCCGTTCAGCAATGCCGCGGTTCGCGGATCAAGGGTCGGCCAGCCGCGCGCATATACCGTGGCCCCAATGCCGGCGGTGCCCGCCAGCCGCTCCCGCAACTGCCGCACCTCGGGCCGTTCGGCGCCGGCCAGGATGACCCCCAGCGTGTCCAGCAACACCAGTTTCGTGTGCCGCCGCACCGGTTCGGGAACGTCCTCCCATTGGGTTTGTGCGACAAACTCCGCCAGTTTTTCGATCTCCCGGCCCATGGCGCTCGATCTCGCTTTGCCGACTCCGCAGCTCGAAGGCTAAGGTTGGGCTCGCCGCCCATCGAAAGCGTTCGGCATGAACAGAAGAAACATGCTGAGGCGGGTTGCAGCAATCCCCTTGCTGTCAGCCGTCTTGTCCGGTCCGTTGACAGCGACGCGAGCTGCCGACCCGCCGCGTCCGGCTCGCCGTACCCGTCCCTCAGATCCGGCTTGGCCGAGTGCCGCAAGCTGGGAGCAGCTGAACCGTGAAGTCGGCGGACAACTGATCAGAGTGCAAACCCCGCTCGCCGCCTGCGCCGACGCGGCCGACAGCACCGCTTGTCAAGTAATTCTGAAGAATTTGAAAAACCCGTATTTCATCGGGGATCAGCCGGGCCTGACGCAGACCTCCGGCTGGGCCGACGCCTGGATGTCGGCACCCAGCGCCTACGCGGTCGTGGCCCGGGGTACCGCCCATGTGGTCGCCGCGGTCAACTTCGCGCGTGCGAACAATCTGCGGCTCGTCGTCAAGGGCGGCGGCCACAGCTATCAGGGAACCTCCAACGCGCCGGACGCGCTCTTGATATGGACGCGGGCGATGAACAACATCGTCGTTTACGACACCTTCGTCGGGCAGGGTTGCGCCGGGACGGCAGCGCCGCAGCGGGCCGTGACGGTCGAAGCCGGCGCGATGTGGGTGCACGCCTACGACGCCGTGACGACAAAATACGGCCGCTACGTGCAGGGCGGCGGTTGCACCACCGTCGGCGTCGCGGGACTGATCCAGAGCGGCGGGTTCGGCAGCTTTTCGAAGAACTATGGCATGGCCGCTGCCGGGCTGCTCGAAGCTGAAATCGTTACCGCCGACGGGACCGTCATGATCGCCAACGCCTGCACCAATCCCGAATTGTTCTGGGGGATCAAAGGCGGCGGCGGCGGCAGCCTCGGCGTCATCACCAGGCTCACTTTGAGGACCCACGAACTCCCAGCCTGGTTCGGCATCGCTTTCTTGACGATCAAGGCGGCCTCGGATGCGGCGTTCCGGCGCCTGATCGGCCGGTTCATCAGCTTCTACAGCGAGAACCTGTTTAACCCGCACTGGGGCGAGAGCGTCACCTTTAGGCCGGCCAACACGCTCGCCGTCACGATGGTGTTCCAGGGACTGGATCAGCGGCAGGCAGCGGATGTCTGGCGGCCATTCCTCGACTGGATCGCCGGATCGCCGCGGGATTTCACACTAGAGGGGGCGCCGAACATTGCCAGCATACCTGCCCGGCACGTGTGGGACGCCGATTATATCAGAGAGCACGCTCCCGGCTTGATTATGACCGATCAACGGCCGGGCGCGCCCGCCGGCAATGTGTGGTGGGCCGGCGACGCGGGCCAGGTCGGTTGGTTTCTGCATGGCTACCAATCCCTCTGGCTGCCCGCTGCTTTATTGGAAAAGGACCAACTGGAGCCGTTTGCCGATGCGCTGTTCGCGGCGAGCAAGCACTGGGCCGTGGCCTTGCATTTCAACAAGGGCCTCGCCGGCGCTCCCGCCGATGCCGTAGCGGCCGCCCGGGACACTGCGACCAATCCAGCTGTCCTGACGGCGTTTGCACTCGCGATTATTGCCGCCGGCAGCGCACCGGCATATTCCGGCATTCCCGGCAGCGAACCCGATCTGGCGGCCGCCCGCCGGGATGCTGGCGCCATCGACATGGCGATGGGCGAGCTGCGGAAACTCGTGCCGGTCGGGGGTTCGTATATATCGGAGACCAATTTCTTCGAGAGCGACTGGCAGCGCTCGTTCTGGGGAGCGAATTACCCGCGATTGCAGGCGGTCAAAGCGACATACGATCCCGACGGCCTGTTCTTTGTTCACCATGGCGTCGGCAGCGAGGACTGGAGCGACGACGGCTTCACCCGGCTCCCGAAATAACAAAGGAGACTGAATTTGGCCATCGATTACGAAAAGCGCGACGGGGTCGCCTACATCACGCTCAACAATCCCGCCAAGGCGAACATTCTCGACAAGGCGACCTCCGATGAGATCTCGCAGGCGTGGGTCGATCTCTGGGAGGATCGCGACATCCGCTGCGCGATCCTGACCGGTGCTGGAGACCGGCATTTCTGCGGCGGGCACAATCTGGCGCCGCGCCCCGACCTCACACCGGACGACCGCGAATATTTGCGCACCCAACGCATCTACTGGCCGCTCGCCGGCACGGTGCACGGCCAGAAGACCGGTGTCGACGGGCGGATGGGCGACCACTACCCGCGGGTGTGGAAGCCGGTCATCGCCGCGGTCAACGGCTGGGCGGCCGGCGCGGGGCTCTACATATTGCTCGCTTCGACCGATATCCGCATCGCCAGCCTCGAGCACGCGCGGTTTAAGTTCGCGCTGTTGTCGCAGGGCTGGCTCGGCCACGGGCCGGGCGCCAGCCTGTTGATCCGCCAGCTCCGCTATATCGACGCGATGAAGATGCTGCTGACCGATGATCCGGTCGATGCCGAAGAAGCGTTGCGGATCGGTCTCGTCAACGAAGTCGTCCCGCACGCGCAATTGATGGAGCGGGCAGAAAAGATCGCCCGCCATATCGTTACATTGCCGCCGGTCGCGGTGCGCATGATGAAGGAGTTTGTGGTCCGCTTCGGCGACCTGCCGACCGACCAGGCCTGGCACGTGCAGAATCTGATCAACACGCTGCTGATCCAGACGACGACCGACGGCGAGGAAGGGCGCCGCGCGTTCAACGAAAAGCGTCCGCCGAATTTCACCGGCGCCTTGCGCCGGCGCGGCGAGGCCTGGGAGGAACCGTCGGCGGAAGACGCGAGGCGCCTCGAGGAGGCCTACCGCAGCGGCGAGTTCTGACCGGCTTCCACTTTCGGTATAGCCGCTTGCCGGCACGTCCGGACGAGCGCATCCTCGGGCTCAGAACCGGGCTTCTCTGGGTAATGCGGCAATAAGGCGGAGGAGACGACATGAGCAAACAGGGGGTGGCGCGTCGCGAATTCCTTTCCGGCGCAGCTTTGGGTATGGGAGCAGTTGCGGGAGCGAAGCTGCTGCCCGAAGCCTCCGCTCAGACACATGCGCAGCATGCCGAAACCACTGCTCCGGCGCCCGCGCATATCCACACGAACGGCGAGGGGCATGGCGCGTTCTTCAATGACGCCGATGCCGAGACGGTTGCGGCGTTCGCCGAACGCCTGGTGCCCGGGGCACCCGGCAAGCCGGGAGCCCGCGATGCGGGTGTGCTCAATTACATCGATCTGGCGCTCGCCGGGGCCTATGCCGACCTTCAGGATTTCTACCGGCGAGCGCTTGCGCAGCTCGACGCTTATTGCCGCAAGACGTACGGCGAGCCGTTCGTGCGGCTCCCGGCAGAGCGGCAGGACGAGGTGATCGCGGCGCTCGAGGCAGGCAAGGCCGGCGAGTTCGGCTGGCCGACGGCGCAGGCATTTTTCAACACGATGCGCACGCACACGATGGAGGGGATGTTCGCCGACCCGATTTACGGCGGCAACAAGGATTTCGCCGGATGGCGCTTGATCGGCTTTCCCGGCGGGCAGCCGCTGTTCACGCCCGAGGATCTGGAGAGCCCGCAAGCCTTCACCCGCGAGCCGATTGTCGGTCTGCAGGGGAGGGCTTAAGCCATGGCGATCGAAACGACCGATGTCGTCATCGTCGGCGTCGGCGCAGCAGGCGGCATCCTAGCAGCCGAGCTCGGCAAAGCGGGCATGAAAGTCATCGGCTTGGAGCGGGGACCGCGGCTGACGACCGAGGACTTTACCCCACACGATGAACTGCGCTTCTTCCAGCGCCAGGACCTGCGCCCCGATGTCAAGCGCCAACCCGTAACCTGGCGACCAAATGCCAATACGCGCGCCAACCCGCTGCCGACGTTGGGTTACGGCAATCAGGCGGGCGGCGGAACCGTGCATTACGGCGCGGTGTCGTGGCGGTTTCACGAGGACGACTTCCGCGCCCGCTCGCATACGGTCGAGCGTTACGGCGCATCGGCGATCCCGCAGGATTCCTCGCTCGCCGACTGGCCATTGAGCTATGCCGATCTGGAGCCCTACTACGATCGCGCCGAATACGAGCTCGGCGTGTCGGGCAAGGCCGGCAATCTGCAGGGCAACAAGATCGACGGCGGCAACGTGTTCGAGGCGCCGCGCGGGCGCGAATATCCGCTGCCGCCATTGCGCGACGATCAGTCGGGCGTCATTTTTCACGGCGCGGCCGGGAAGCTCGGCTATCACCCGTTTCCGACGCCGCGGGCGATCCTGTCGCAGGACTATAACGGGCGGCCCGGCTGCACCTATTGCGGCTTTTGCCAGGCCTTTGGCTGCCATGTCGGGGCAAAATCATCGATCCTCGTTACCAAGCTGCCCGAGGCCGACGCCACCGGCAATTTCAAGCTGGTGACCGGTGCGATGTGCTATCGCGTCAACAGTGACAACAGCGGCCGCGTCACCGGCGTGTCGTATTACGGGCCCGGCGGCTCGGACAATACGATCGAGGCGGAGCTCGTCATCCTCTCCCCGTTCATCTACGACAATACGCGGCTGTTGCTATTGTCAAAGATGGACAAGTTTCCGAATGGCCTGGCAAATTCCAGCGGCCAGGTCGGCAAGCATCTGACGGCGCACATGATGCCGAATGTGCTGGTCGCCTTCGACAATCGCTACGTCAATGTCTTCATGGGGCCGAGCGCGCAGAAGCACACGATTGACGACTTCAACGCCGACAATTTCGACCATGGCAGCGTCGGGTTCATCCGCGGCTCGCAGATCTCGATCGGCACGATCAGCGTGCAGGGCGGGCCTATCGGCACCACGACCTTCAATCCGCCGCCCGGCATCCCGCGCTGGGGTGCAGCTTATCGCGACTACCTCGCGACATATTATGCGCGGCAGGCGGCAATGGTCGCCCAGACCGAGAACCTGCCTTATGCCGACCAGACGATCGATCTCGACCCCAATGTCCGCGATCAATGGGGTCTGCCGGCGCCGCGCCTGACCTATGACTGGCGGCGGCCAAACGAGCTGGCGCGCGTCGAGTTCATGATGAAGAAAATGGAGGAGCTTGGCCATGCGATGGGTGCGGCTCACGTCTGGCGGGCACCTTTGGGCCCGGGCGCGCCGGGGGCGCATCACGAGGGCGGCACGCGCATGGGCAGCGACCCGAAGACGTCGGTCGTCAACCGCTACGGCCAGAGCTGGGACATCCCGAACCTGTTCATCATCGGCAGCTCGACCTTCCCGACGATGAGCGGCCACAACCCGACCCTGACGATTCAGGCTCTCGCCTATATGAGCGCCGATGCGATCGTCAACCGCTACCAGAAGAACCCGGGACCGCTGCTGTAGCGAAGGGGCGATCATTGAAGCGGCGCGCGTTCATCGCCGTGCTTGGCGTCGCCGCGGCATGGCCGCTCGCGGGGTATCCACAGCAGTCTGAGCGGCTTCGTCGGGTTGGCGTATTAATACCCCTCCGCGAGGACGACCCAAGCGCTCAGGCAAGCATGAAGACCATTGCGCAGGCATTGGGGTGTCTCGGGTGGGTCGAGGGCAAGAATATCCGGGTCGACTATCGCTTTGCCGCGGGCGATCCGGCTGTCCTCAAGGTCCGTGCCGCAGAGTTAGTCAGCCTGGCTCCGGACGCGATTCTTGCAATCACTGCGTCGGCGGTCGCGGAGCTACTGCAGGAGACGCGCACGACACCGATCGTTTTCACAGCCGTGCCCGACCCCGTCGAGCTCGGCTTTGTTCAGAGCCTCGCGCGACCGGGCCGCAACATCACGGGGTTCACCTCCTTCGACGCGCCGATTATGGGAAAATGGCTGCAGTTGCTGGAGGAGGTCGCTCCTCGCGTCACGCGGGTCTCCGTCATCTTCAACCCCGACATCAACTTCTCCGCCCCATTGTATATTCGCGCGATCGAGGCCGCCGCCCCGACCTTCGGGATGACGGTGGCGCTCGATCCGGTGCACGACGACGCCGGCATCGAAGAAGCCATCGCCATCCTGGCGCGCGAGCCAGGAGGTGGCGTGATCTGTCTTACAGACAGTTTTACCATTACACATCGAGATGTGATCATCGGTGTTGCGGCCCGTCACAGTTTTCCCCTAATCGGCGGGACCTCGGGATTTCCCAGGGCTGGCGGCCTAATGACCTACTGGCCCGACGCGTTCGACCAGGACGCGCAGGCAGCATCCTACATCGACCGGATCCTTAAAGGTGCCAGTCCGGCCGACCTCCCGGTTCAGCAGCCGACGAAATACAGGCTGATCATCAACCTCAAGACCGCAAAGGCGCTCGGGCTCACCGTTCCGGAACGCCTGCTCGCCCTTGCCGACAGGTCATCGAGTGAACAGGCGCCAATTCATCGCCGTCCTCGGCGGAGCCGCCGCATGGCCGCTCGCCGGGCACGCCCAACAGTCCGAGCGGATGCGCCGCGTCGGCGTGTTGATGCCTGGGCCCGAGAACGACTGGCGTGCGCATGCGACGGCCTTTGCCAATGCGCTGGGCCGTTTGGGGTCGAGCGACGGAAGGAATGTCCGGATCGAGTACCGCTATGCCGCGAACGACCCGCGTCTCTTCAAGACTTACGCGGAGGAGCTGGTCGGCCTGGCGCCGGACGCGCTGCTCGCCACCACCCCGCCGGCGCTGATAGCTCAAGGAGAAGACGCACACGATACCGATCGTTTTCGTCCTCGTGGTCGATCCGGTCGGGATGGGCTTGGTTCAGAGTCTCGCGCACCCAGGCGGCAACATCACCGGGTTCGGCGCTTTGGATCCGCCGATGATGGGAAAGTGGCTGCAATTGCTGAAGGAGGTCGCGCCGAATGTCACGCGGGTCTCCATCATCTTCAACCCGGACACCCAGCCTTACGCCAGGTTTTTCAACAGCGCGATCGAGGCCGCCGCGCCGTCCATGGAAATTGCGGTGACATTGGCGCCGGTGCGGGACGACACGGCCATCCAGGAAGCGATCGCGGCGCAGGCACCCGAGCCGGGCGGCGGTCTTGTCTGTCTGCCGGCTAGCTTCACTGGGACACATCGCGATGCGATCATCGCCGCTGCGGCGCTGCACGGTTTGCCTCTGATCGGCGTAGAGGTGTTTCCCAGAGCTGGCGGCCTGATGTCTTACTGGTACGACGCGGTCGAGTTGCACGCCGAGGCGGCCTCCTACATCGACCGCATCCTCAAGGGCGCCACCCCGGCCGACCTGCCGGTGCAGCAGGCGACGAAGTACTCGCTGATCATCAACCTCAAGACCGCCAGGGCGCTCGGCCTCACTGTTCCCCCGAGCATGCTTCAGCTGGCTGACGAGGTGATCGAGTGAAGCGACGCGGCTTCATCGCCGTCACTGCCGGGATGGCAGCGTGGCCGCTCGCGGGGCACGCACAGCAGGCCGAGCGGCTGCGCCGTGTCGGCGTGCTGATGCCTTACGCCGAGAACGACCCGATCACGCGAGCGTTTGTGACGGCCTTTGCGCAAGCACTGGAGCGTTTCGCGTGGGTCGAGGGTAAAAATATCCGGATCGACTATCGCTTTGCCTCGGGCGATCCGGCGCTCTTCAAAACTTACGCGGCAGAACTGGTCGGCCTGTCGCCGGACGCAATTCTCGCAAGCAGCCCGCCGGCGGTCGCGGCGTTGCGGGAGCAGACGCGCACGATACCGATCGTTTTCGTACTCGTGGTCGATCCCGTCGGGCTGGGCTTTGCCCAAAGCCTCGCGCGGCCTGGCGGCAACATCACGGGGTTCAGCGGCTATGACGCGCCGATGATGGGAAAATGGCTGCAATTGCTCAAGAAGGTAGCACCTCGTGTCTCACGAGTCGCCGTCATCTTCAACCCGGATACCGCGCCGTACGCCCCACTGTTCAACCGGGAGATCGAGGCCGCCGCCCCTTCGCTCGGGATGACGGTGAAGCTTGCTCCGGTACACGACGATGCGACGATTGAAGAAGCCATCGCATCCCAGGGGCGCGAACCGGGAGGCAGCCTCCTCACTTTGCCGGATAGTTTTAACGCTACACATCGCGATGCGATCATCGCCGCCGCTTCCCGTCTGAGTTTGCCCTTAATGGGCTTGATCGATATCTTTCCCCGGGCTGGGGCCCTGATGTCCTATGGGATCGACCCTGTCGACCTCTACGCGCAGGCGGCGTCGTACATCGACCGCATTCTCAAGGGCGCCAGCCCCGCTGACCTCCCCGTTCAGCAGCCGACGAAATTCTCCTTGGTAATCAACCTCAAGACCGCCAGGGCGCTCGGCCTCACGGTCCCCCCTAGCATGCTCGACCTCGCCGACGAGGTGATCGAGTGAGGCGACGCGGGTTCATCGCTGTTGTCGCCGCAGCGGCGGTATGGCCGCTCACCGGGCACGCCCAGCAGTCGGAGCGGATGGGCCATGTGGGCGTGTTGGTACATTGGCCCGAGAAGGACCCGTTCGCTCAGGCAAGCGTCACGGCTCTTGCGCAGGCGCTGGGGCGTTTCGGGTGGGTCGAGGGTAAGAATATCCGAATCGACTGGCGCTTTTCCGGGGGCGATCCGACCCTCTTCAAGACTTATTCGGCGGAGCTCGTCGGCCTGATGCCGGATGCAATTCTCGCTAGTGGATGAAATCTGACAGAAGAGTCCTCATGGTGTATGCTCGGCTGGGTGATGGGGGCTGAGCATGCGCCAGGGGATTAGAGTCCAGGTGAGTGAGGGCGATCGTGTGCGTTTGGCGGCGATCGTCGCGGATCGGAATAGCCCGCAGAAACATGTGTGGCGAGCGCGCATCGTGCTGATGACGGCGGACGGCATCGGCACGAACACGATCATGCGACAGACGGGCAAGAGCAAGGTCACCGTATGGCGCTGGCAGGAGCGTTTCATGGCGCAAGGGGTCGACGGGCTGCTGCGCGACAAGACCCGTCCGTCGCGGATCCCGCGGCTGCCGGCAACAGTACACGAGCAGACGGTTGCGCTGACGCAGACCGATCCGCCGGGCGAGGTGACCCATTGGACGGCGCCCATGATGGCCAAACAAGTCGGGATCAGCGTCAGCTCGGTACAGCGGATCTGGCACACCCATGGCCTCCAGCCGCATCGCGTGCGTCTGTTCAAGCTGTCGCGCGACCGCCAATTCGTCACCAAGCTGCGCGACATTGTCGGTCTTTATGTCGATCCGCCGGCGCACGCGGTGGTGTTGTCGGTCGACGAAAAATCGCAAATCCAGGCGCTCGACCGCACCCAGCCCGGCTTGCCGATGAAGAAGGGCCGCTACGCGACAATGACGCATGATTACAAGCGGCATGGCACCACGACCTTGTTTGCCGCGCTCAACGTCTTGGAAGGCAAGATCATCGGTCGCTGCATGCAGCGCCATCGCCATCAGGAGTTCATTCGCTTTCTCAATACGATTGAGGCCGACATCCCCGCCGGCAAGATCGTCCACGTCGTCCTCGACAACTACGCAACACACAAGCACGCCAAGGTTCGGGCCTGGCTCGACCGGCACCCCCGCTTTGTCTTCCACTACACCCCGACCTCGGCCTCCTGGCTCAATGCGGTCGAGGGCTTCTTCGCCAAATTGACCAAACGCCGCCTCAAACGCGGGGTCTTCCGCTCGATCGTCGATCTCCAGGCTGCCATCAACCGCTTCCTGAAGGAAACCAACGATGACCCCAAGCCCTTCGTGTGGACCGCCGATCCCGATAAAATCATCGCGGCCGTCAAACGTGGGTACCAAACGTTAGATTTGATCCACTAGC
>Ga0306924_10001062_pt1 | contig 24545 bp, 19 predicted proteins | sample sta12Can44000111_FD_203756 | JGI IMG/M metagenome (GOLD analysis project Ga0306924, IMG submission 203756) | Lab enrichment of tropical soil microbial communities from Luquillo Experimental Forest, Puerto Rico - statanox.12C.anox.44.000.111 (v2)... | ecosystem: Environmental > Terrestrial >...
TCGCGACGTTCGAGCTTGACCACTTCGTTCACGCTACGCTCCTTGGATGTCCTGGGAATATTGTTCTTGGTCGCTTGTTAAACCTGGGTCGAGTGGCTGTCGCCTGTATCGACCGGCTATGACGGCCAGTCAATTCGGGGACCCGCCAAGCCAATTTCACACTGCGGAATTAAATTCCACATCTTGACACGGAGGGTTATTTTGAAGCACGTCCGTTGTCAACGACTCCGCGCAAGCAGCAGCCATCGATGAAGCGTACAGGGAAGAAACCAGCGACCGATCGCAGTTTCGTTGTCGCCCTCTCCCGTGGGCTTGATGTCTTGCGCGCATTCCAACCCAACGACGGGCTTCTTGGCAATCAGGAGATTGCGGCCCGCACGAAATTGCCGAAGCCAACCGTTTCCCGCTTGACCTACACTTTGACCAAGCTCGGTTATCTTACGCCGGTCCCGCGCTTTGAGAAGTATCAGCTGGCTCCATCGGCAATGGCCCTCGGTTATGCCGCGCTGGCAAATCTGGGCGTTCGTCATTTGTCCGAGCAGTTTCGCGAAGAATTGATGCTCGAGACCGGCGGGGCGGTTGCGGTCGGCGGGCGCGACCGCACCAGCATGATCTACTTCGGCCAATGCCGGAACGGACTGACCCTGGGCGTCCAGCTCGACGTCGGTTCGCGCATACCAATTGCAACCACCGCGATGGGGCGGGCCTATATCTGGGCGCTGCCACAGGAAGAGCGTGCCATCCTGTTGCGCGAGCTGCGCGAGCATTATGGCAGCCGCTGGGGGAGGCTGCGCGACGGCATCGAACGCTCCGGCGAGATGATTGCAAAACATGGCTTTGCGATTTCGGCGGGCGATTGGCAGGCCGACGTCGCCGCGGCGGGCGTAGCACTAAAGTTAAATGACGGAACGGGTCCCTATGCGTTTAACTGTGGCGCGCCTGCCTTCCGCTTCACGGAAGACAAGCTGCTTAACGACATTGGACCTCGCCTCTTGGCGATGGTAAGGAACATCGAAGCGGCCCTGGGCGGCATGACGCACCAGGCGACACAGCCAAAACGACCGACACAATCAAGACAAGCGACGCCATCAAAGCAAGCGTCGCAAACAAAAAAAGAAGAAAACAGGAAACCAAGACCAGGAGGGAGAGTTGCACGTGTGGCCGAGGGGATCAGGTAGGCTTCAGCGTCAGAACCGGCAAAGGATTTGCCAGCGTTTGGGCTACCAAGGCTTGGGCTACCAAGGCTTGGGCTACCAAGGCTTGGGCCCGGCGAGCGGCGCGGGCGAGGCCATATGACAATGGCCCAACTCGCGCAGGGGCAGGACCCCCTGCTCGCGGTTCGCGACGTCAGCGTCGTGTTCGGCGGCATCATCGCCTTGAATGGCGTCTCCTTCGACATGCATCAGGGCAAGATCCTCGGGCTGATCGGCCCGAACGGCGCCGGAAAGACCACGCTGTTCAACTGCCTCAGCCGTCTGTATCAACCCAGTTCGGGCGACATCCTGATGGACGGGGTGAGCATCCTGTCCCGGCCGCCCCACCGGATCGCGGAAATCGGCATCGGCCGCACCTTCCAGAACGTCGCGCTGTTCCAAAATCTCTCGGTGCTCGACAATGTCCGCGTCGGCACCCATTCCCGCACCAGGAGCGACATCGTCAGCGACTCGCTGCGCCTCGCCTGGGTTCGTCGTAGCGAGGGCGCGATGAACGAGCAGGTTCACGAAATCCTCGGCTATCTCGACCTCGAGGATGTCGCCCATACTACGGTCGCCGGCCTGCCATTCGGGACGCAGAAGCGCGTCGAACTCGCCCGCGCGCTCGCCTCCAACCCCAAGATCCTGCTGCTCGACGAACCTGCCGGCGGCCTCAACCACGAGGAGGTCCACGTGCTCGGCGACCTGATCCGCCGCATCCGCGACGATCGCAAGGTCACCGTGCTTCTGGTCGAGCATCACATGGGGCTCGTGATGTCGATCGCCGACCATGTGGTCGCGTTGAACTTCGGCCGCAAGCTCGCCGAGGGAACGCCAGCCCAGGTGCAGGCCGACCCCGACGTCATCAAGGCCTATCTGGGGAGCAAAGACCAATGACGGCGATGCTCAACGTCAAGGATTTGCGCGCCTATTACGGCCAGGTTCAGGCGTTGCACGGCCTGAGCTTCTCCCTCAACGAAGGCTCGCTCACCACGCTGCTCGGCGCCAACGGCGCCGGCAAAACGACCACGCTGCGGGCGATCTGCAGCATGGTACGCTCGACGGGAGCGATCGAGTTCGAGGGCGCACCGTTGACCGGCCGCTCGACCGAAAGCATCGTCAGGCTCGGAATTGCGCATGTGCCGCAGGGCCGCGGTACCTTCACCACCATGACGGTGGAGGAAAACCTGCAGCTCGGCGCCATCAGCCGCAAGGACCGCCCAGGCATCGTCGCCGACATCGAGCGCATGTACGAGCATTTTCCGGTGCTCAAGCAACGCTACACGCAGCAGGCCGGAACGCTCTCGGGCGGCGAACAGCAGATGCTCGCGGTGGCGCGCGCGTTGATGCTGCGGCCGCGGCTGATGCTGCTGGACGAGCCCTCCTTCGGACTAGCGCCGCTGGTGGTGCGCGACCTGTTCAAGATTCTCGGCAAGATCAACCGCGAGGACAAGGTCACCATCCTCGTGGTCGAGCAGAACGCGCAGCTTGCGCTGGAACTCGCCGACCAGGCCTATGTTATCGAGACCGGCCGCATCGTGATGTCGGGTGCCGCAAAGGACATCGCCACCAACGAAGACGTCCGCAAGTCCTACCTCGGTTACTAGGGAGCGCTGGCCAATGGAGCTTTTCACCAACCAAATCCTGGCCGGCATCTCGACCGGTGCGATCTACGCCTGCATGGCGCTCGCGGTGGTCATGATCTACCAGGCCATCGATCATCTGAATTTCGCGCAAGGCGAGATGGCGATGTTCTCGACCTTCATCTCCTGGCAATTCATGCAATGGGGCGTGCCCTACTGGGGGGCTTTCCTGCTCACAATCGCCTTCTCCTTTGCGGCCGGCATCGCCATCGAGCGCGCCCTTTTCAGGCCGCTCGCCAAGGCACCGATCCTGACCCAGGTCGCCGGTTTCATCGCGCTGTTCTCGATCATCAACAGCTCCGCCGGCCTGATCTGGGATTTCACCATCAAGCAATATCCGACACCGTTCGGCTCGGCGCCGTTCCTCGGCAGCCAGCTGATTTCGACGCACCAGGCCGGCATGATCGGCGTCACCATATTGCTCTTGATCGCACTCTACATCTTCTTCCAGTACACCAGGGTCGGGCTTGCGATGCGCGCAGCCGCGTCGCTGCCTGAGTCCGCGCGGCTGGTCGGCATCAACACCTCCTGGATGATCGCACTCGGCTGGGGCATGGCCGCCGGGATCGGCGCGATCGCCGGAATCCTGATTGCACCCGTGGTGTTCCTGGAGCCGAACATGATGGGCGGCGTCCTGATCTACGGTTTTGCCGCTGCCGTGCTTGGCGGACTGACCAGCCCGTTCGGCGCCGTCGTTGGCGGCTTCCTGGTCGGCGTCGTCGAGAATCTGGCCGGCACCTACATTCCGGGTGTCGGCAATGAACTGAAGCTGCCGATCGCGCTTGCGCTGATCGTCACCGTGCTGGTCGTCAAACCCGCAGGCCTGTTCGGCCGGCCCATCGTGAAGAGAGTCTGATCATGACCGCTGCTGACGAAGTCGAAGTCGTCGCCGAAGGCCAGGCAGTAGAGGCAGTTCCGAAGCGCGCGATGACGCTCGGTGCCGGCACCTCGTTGACGGTGCTGGCCTTGCTGCTGATCGTGCCCTTGTTTGCCAAGAACTTCATCATCTTCCAGATGACGATGCTTCTGATCTACGGCCTTGCCGTGCTGGCGCTGAATATCCTGACCGGCGGAAGCGGCCAGTTCTCGCTCGGCCAGAGCGCCTTCTACGCCGTCGGAGCCTATACCTCCGCCATCCTGATGGAACAATACGACGTCAACTACGCGCTGACGCTGCCGGTCGCGGGCCTGCTTTGCTTCGGCGCCGGCTTTCTGTTCGGCCAACCGGCGCTGCGACTAAGCGGCGTCTATCTGGCACTTGCGACTTTTGCGCTTGCGACCGCCATGCCGCAACTGCTCAAGCTCGGCTATTTCGAGAAGTGGACCGGCGGTGTGCAGGGCCTGGTGGTGACCAAACCGGACGCGCCGTTCGGCCTGCCGATCTCGCAGGACATGTGGCTGTACTATTTCACGCTTGTGATCACGATCGCGATCTACATTTTCTCGGTCAACCTGTTGCGCTCGCGCTCCGGGCGCGCGTTCATGGCGATCCGTGACAATGAGATCGCGGCGTCCGCGATGGGCGTCGATGTTGCCTTGTACAAGACGCTGGCATTCGGCGTCAGTGCCGGGATCACCGGTGTTGCCGGCGGGCTGGGGGCGATTGCCGTGCAGTTCGTCGCGCCCGACAGCTACACCATCAACTTCGCGATCGCCCTGTTCCTCGGCATGGTGGTCGGCGGTGTCGGCTGGCTGCCCGGATCGATCGTCGGCTCGGCTTTTATCATCTTCGTGCCGAACATCTCCGAAAGCATCTCCAAGGGCCTCTCAGGCGCAGTGTTCGGCGTGCTTCTGTTCATGGTCATCTTCCTGGTGCCGCACGGCGCAAGGCAGGTCGCCATCGTCAGCCAACAGCTGATCGCCAAATACAGGAAGCGCTAAATCGGTGGGCGGCAACCGCGTCGTGCTCCGCCCTCAAGCTGAGATAATTGCGCAATTCACCGGCGGGGTCGGCCGTCAAAGGCGTCCCCTCCCCGCCTGGAAAATCCAGGAGATCACGTGATCGCGAGACCAATCCTTTTTGGCGAAGGAGATTCGATGTTTTTGGAAGGATTACGCACCGCCCTGCTCGGGGTGGCGACGCTCGCTTTCGCGTCCAGCAGCGCATTTGCCCAGAAAAAATATGACACCGGCGCCAGCGACACTGAAATCAGGATCGGCAACATCGTACCCTATAGCGGACCCGCCTCGGCCTACGGCGTGATCGGAAAGACCGAAGCGGCGTATTTCGACAAGATCAACGCCGAGGGCGGCATCAAGGGCCGCAAGATCAAGTTCATCTCCTATGATGATGCCTATTCGCCGCCGAAGGCCGTCGAGCAGGCGCGCAAGCTGGTGGAGAGCGACCAGGTTTTGCTCGTGTTCAGTCCGCTCGGCACGGCATCGAACTCGGCAATCCAGAAATACATGAATACCAAGAAGGTCCCGCAGCTGTTCGTGGCCTCAGGCGCGAGCAAATGGAACGACCCCAAGGATTTTCCGTGGACCATGGGTTGGCAGCCCTCCTACCAGAGCGAAGCGCATATCTACGCGAAGTACATTTTGAAGGAGAAACCCGACGGCAAGATCGGAGTGCTTTATCAGAACGACGATTTCGGCAAGGATTACTTGAAGGGCTTGAAAGACGGGCTCGGCCCCCAGGCGTCGATGATCGTCGCCGAAGAAAGTTATGAAACCTCGGAGCCTTCGATCGACGATCATGTCGTCAGGCTGAAAGCCGCCGGCGCCGACGTCTTCGTTTCCATCACGACGCCGAAATTTGCGGCCCAGGCAATCAAGAAGCTCGGCGAGGTCGACTGGCATCCGCTGCACATTCTCACCAGCGTCTCCGCCTCGGTCGGTGCCGTGATGCAGCCGGCGGGCTTCGAGAATTCGCAAGGCATCCTGTCGTCGGCCTACCTGAAGGACGGCGCCGACCCGCAGTGGGACGACGACGACGGCATGAAGAAGTTCGTCGCGTTCCTGGCAAAATACTACCCCGACGGCAACAAGCTCGATGGCTCCCTGGTCTACGGCTACGCCATAGCGCAGACCATGGTGAAGGTACTGGAGATGTGCGGCGACGACCTGACGCGGGCAAACGTCATGCGGCAGGCTGCGAACATGAAGGATTTCAAGCCCGACACCCTCCTGCCCGGCATCGCGATCAATACCTCGCCTACCAACTTCGCGCCGATCAGTCAGCTCCAGATGATGCGTTTCAAGGGCGAGAAGTGGGATTTGTTTGGCGACATCATTTCCAGCGATCTGAGCAACTAGAGCGCGACGGCACTTCCTCGCATCGTGATCGCGCCGCCCAAGCCGCGCTCCGGGACGCCGCGCGGGGATTTCGAACGCACAGGCGTGCTGTTCCCCTTACCCTCCCCTGGAGGGGGAGGGTCGGTCCGCGTCGAGCGAAGCGAGATAAGGACCGGGGTGGGGTGACGATCTCCGCATTGCAACCGACGCCCGAGTTGAGGATCACCCCACCCCGCCACGCATTTCGCTGCGCTCATGCGTGCCGACCCTCCCCCTCCAGGGGAGGGTACGACGATCGCGACGCCATTTTTTGAACGACCAAGCCCGGCCATGACGATGCGGAGGCACTCGCGTTCTGCAGGTCTCTCGTTGCGATTCCGTTCACGGGTTATTGACCTCGGCTTCGACTAAATGACGCCCCGCAGGACCTGCTCGCGAAGGGCTTTTTCTTGCTGGCAGTCCCGAGACGGTATTCAATGACTGCGGAGCCGCAAGAGACGCTCCCAAGCAAGAGAACCGACACATTAAACCGCATCAGGGAGATCAAAATGCCTGCTATCCACTTGCGACTGGGGGTCTTTTCGGCTGCCCTCGCAATTCTTGCGACAACTTCGGCGCTCGGTGCCGAGCAAGCCAAATACGACACCGGAGCCACCGCCACCGAGATCAAGATCGGCAACATCATGCCCTATTCGGGGCCGGCCTCCGCCTATGGCGTGATCGGCAAGACCGAGGCTGCCTACTTCAACAAGATCAACGCGGAAGGCGGCATCAACGGGCGCAAGATCAATTTCATTTCCTATGATGACGGCTACAGCCCGCCGAAGACCGTGGAGCAGGCACGCAAGCTCGTTGAAAGCGACGAGGTGCTGTTGATCTTCAATTCACTGGGCACGCCGCCGAACACCGCGATCCAGAAGTACATGAACTCGAAAAAGGTGCCGCAGCTGTTCGTCGCCACCGGCGCCACCAAGTGGAACGATCCGAAGGACTTCCCCTGGACCATGGGTTGGCAACCCAACTACCAGAGCGAATCCCAGATTTATGCGAAATACATCCTGAAGAACTATCCGAACGCGAAGATCGGCGTGCTCTACCAGAACGACGACTACGGCAAGGATTACGTCAAGGGACTGAAGGACGCGCTGGGCGCCAAGGCGGCATCGATGATTGTCGCCGAGGAGGCCTATGAAGTGTCGCAACCGACGATCGATTCCAGCATCGTCAAGCTCAAGACGCTCGGGGCCGATGTCTTCTTCGACGTCACCACACCGAAATTCGCGGCCCAGGCGATCAAGAAGATGGCCGAGATCGAATGGAAGCCGGTTCACTTCCTCAACAACGTTTCGATTTCGATCGGCGCGGTCATGAAGCCGGCCGGCTTCGAAAATTCGCAAGGGATCATCTCATCGATCTATCTCAAGGATCCGACCGATCCGCAGTGGAAGGAGGACCCGGCGGTCAAGGCCTGGAATGCGTTCCTCGACAAATACTATCCCGAGGCCAACCGCGCCGATGCGTCGGTGATGTATGCCTATATTGTCGTCCAGGGCATGGAGCACGTGCTGAAGGCCTGCGGCAACGATCTCACCCGCGAGAACATCATGAAGCAGGCGGCCAGCATGAGGGACTTCGAGCCCCTTGGCCTGCTGCCGGGCGTCAAGGTCAATACCAGCGCAACCGATTTTGCGCCGCTGTCGCAACTGCAACTGATGCGTTTCAAGGGCGAGAGCTGGGAGCGATTTGGCGACGTCATCTCCTCCGACGTCGGCGGCTAGGGAACAAAAGGCCTGCCCCGCGCCTTGGATCGCGGGTGGGCAGTTCCGGCCCCTCCCGCCCAGCGAGCCACCCATCCGTTAACCGACTACCAAAGAGGTAGCCCCTGCGCCTTTGTCGCAGGGGCTTTTTGTTGTCCGCTGGCGGGCAAAATGGTATCGACCTCGCCCATAACGGCTTTCAGCCCAGAAAGCCCGCAACAGGCTTCATTGTTCAGAAGAAAGAGGGAGAGACGTAATGCCCGCTACCGCCACTCGCCTGGCAATTCTTTCAACCGCGTTCGCCCTGCTTGCCGCTTCAAGCACAGGCGCACTCGCGCAGAAGAAATACGACACCGGCGCCACCGACACCGAAATCAAGGTCGGCAACATCATGCCCTATTCGGGGCCGGCCTCCGCCTATGGTGTGATCGGCAAGACCGAGGCCGCCTACTTCAAGATGATCAACGATGCCGGCGGCATCAACGGCCGCAAGATCAACTTCATTTCCTATGACGACGGCTACAGCCCGCCGAAGACGGTGGAGCAGGCGCGCAAGCTGGTCGAGAGCGACGAGGTGCTGTTCGTCTTCAATTCGCTTGGCACGCCGCCGAATACGGCGATTCACAAATACATGAACTCGAAAAAGGTGCCGCAGCTGTTTGTTGCCACCGGCGCCACCAAGTGGAACGATCCGAAGGACTTCCCCTGGACCATGGGCTGGCAGCCCAACTACCAAAACGAGTCGCACATCTATGCGAAATATCTCATGAAGGAGAAGCCCGACGCCAAGATCGCGGTGCTCTACCAGAACGACGACTACGGCAAGGACTATCTCAAGGGCCTGAAGGACGGGCTCGGCGCCAAAGCGGCCTCGATGATCATCGCCGAGGAGAGCTATGAAACCACCGAGCCCAGCATCGACAACCACATCGTCAAGCTGAAGGCGACCGGCGCCGACGTGTTCGTCGACATCACCACGCCGAAATTCGCGGCGCAGGCGATCAAGAAGATCTCCGAGATCGAATGGAAGCCGCTGCACATCCTCAACAACGTCGCCGCCTCCGTCGGCAGCGTCATGAAGCCGGCCGGCTTTGACAAGTCGCAGGGGATCATCTCGGCAAACTATCTGAAGGACGTCTCCGACCCGCAATGGGCCAACGACGCGGGCATGAAGGCGTTCCTTGGCTTCATGGGCAAGGATTTCCCCGAGGGCGACAAGCTCGACGGTGGAACCATCGTTGGCTACGGCGTCGCGCAGACGCTGGTTCAGGTCTTAAAGCAGTGCGGCGATGACCTCACCCGCGAAAACATCATGAAGCAGGCCGCCAGCCTCAAGGACTTCCGCACCGAGGTCCTGCTGCCCGGCATCAAGATCAACACCTCCTCGACCGATTTTGCGCCGATCAGCCAGCTGCAGCTGATGCGGTTCAAGGGCGAAAAGTGGGAGCTGTTCGGCGACGTCATCTCTGGCGACGTCGGCGGCTGACCGGCTCCGCAAGGACCGCAACATTCACCCCCGCAAGCGAGCCTTGCGGGGGTTTTTCTTTTTCGGTAATCGGATGGACATGGATGTTTCGCCTATAACTCTCCTGGCCCGTCCCCCCCGTCCATGACCGACCGACGCCCACTCTTGCGCGCAATCTTTGATGCCGCGGTCGCCGCCGCGCATCCCGATGTCGTGCTGGGGTGGCATCTGCGCCCCCTGCCCAAGGGGCGCGTGATCTGCCTTGCCGCCGGCAAGGGCGCTGCGGCCATGGCCGCCGCCGCCGAGGCTCACTATCTCGACAAGCTTAGGCTCGATCCGGCGCGGCTGACCGGGATTGCCACCACCCGCCACGGCCACGGTGTGCCCACGCGGCGGATCAGGGTGGTTGAAGCCGGCCACCCGATGCCCGACGCGGCGGGGCTGCAGGCGGCGGAAGATACCTTGCAGCTGGCGCGGACTGCGCAAGGCGATGATCTGTTGCTGGTGCTGCTTTCCGGCGGCGGCTCGGCCAACTGGATCGCGCCCGCCGAAGGCATCACCTTCGCCCAAAAGCAACAGCTGACCCGCGCGCTGCTGCGCTCCGGCGCGCCGATCGGTGAGGTCAACACGGTCCGCAAGCATCTGTCGCGGATCAAGGGCGGACGGCTCGCGCGTGCAGGCAAGCTAGCGGAAATCGTCACGCTTGCGATCTCCGACGTGCCCCATGACGATCCTTCCGCGATCGCCTCGGGCCCCACCGTACCCGATCCGACCACGCTTGCCGATGCACGCGCGATCGTGGCCAAATACGGACTTGAGGTGGACGAGGCAATCCGCCGCGCACTGAACGATCCCTGCAATGAGAGCTGCAAGCAAGGCGACCCGGCGTTCGCCCGAGCACAGCTCGAGCTGATCGCACGGCCGCGCGCCTCGCTCGATGCTGCAATCAGGCTTGCCAAGGACGCAGGCTACGAGATCATCGACCTCGGCGCCGATCTCGAGGGCGAAGCGCGCGAGGTGGCCGCCGATCACGCGCGACTTGCCAAGACGGCACAAAGCCAGGGCAAGCGGGTTGCGATCCTCTCCGGCGGCGAGCTCACGGTGACGGTACGCGGCCAGGGGCGCGGCGGTCCCAATCAGGAATATGCGCTGGCGCTGGCCGCGCTGTTGAAGGATAGCAAGAATATCTCGGCGCTGGCCGGCGACACCGACGGTGCCGATGGCGGCGCGGGATCGGCGTCCGATCCTGCCGGCGCGATCGTCGACCAGGCGACGTTTGCGACCATGAAGGCGAAAAATCTCGATCCCGCCGCCTATCTCGCCAACAACGACGCCACGGCGTTTTTCGCCGCCACCGGCGACTTCCTGCTGACCGGCCCGACGTTGACCAACGTGAACGACATCCGGGTGATTTTGGTGGATTAGGCGCAATCCGCCGTCATGCGAACCAGCGGATCGCGCCCCGGCGTAGCAAGCCGATCGTCAGGCGGCGAGATCGTCTTCCAGGTCAAGCTCGGTCGCGGTCCGATTTCGGCCCGAGCGCTTGGCCTGATAGAGCGCCCGGTCGGCGCGCTCGACAAGGTCTCCAATCGACTCGCCGGGTTGAAACTCGGCGACGCCAATCGAGACCGTAATGGCTCCAAGCTCCTCGCCGGTCGAGCGCTTGCGCATCTTGCGCTCGGAAACGGTTGCTCGAATGCGCTCGGCGACGTCTCTGGCCGTTTTCAGCTCCGCGCCCTCCAGCACGCCGATCAATTCCTCTCCGCCGTAACGAGCGGCAAAGTCGGCCTCGCGAAGCAAGTCCCTGAACACGCCTGCGGTCAGGCGCAGCACCTGATCGCCCACTTGATGACCGTAGGTATCGTTGAATTGCTTGAAGTAGTCGATATCGACGAGCAGGACGCTCAAGGCACCGCCGGTCTCCATGGCCTTGATCTGCGCGGCATACAGCACCTCGTCGAGGGCCCGCCGGTTCGCCAGACCCGTGAGCGGATCGGTCTTCGCGCTTCGGTCGGACTGCGCCAGCGTCTCCCTTAGTTCGTCCAGTTCCTGAGAGGTCTTGTCGAAGCCGATTTCCAGGTTCTTTGCGCGTGACGTCGCCTTCAGCAACTCGTCGAGAAGGCTGCCGATCAGGGCTTTGGGGTCGGCTATTTCGGCTTGCGTCGAGACGTCCTGCAGCGTCTTGATCTGCGTGTTCTGGTCGTCGATGGCGCTCGCCAGAAGCTCCTTGGCGCTAGAGACCAATCCACGGATCTTGTCGGACAGATTGGCCTGCTGGCCGCCGATCAGATAGGTGCGAACGAGGTCGCGATTGATCACATCGTCGAACGTTTTTCCGTTGCCGATCAGCACGTCGATCGTCCGGTTCAGCTCGGTGGAGGAACGCGCGACATACTGAAACCAGATCGAAAAATTGTCCGGGCTGGGTGGAATGCGATGCTGCGACATCAGATCCATCGCCTGGCGTGCAAGTGAGCCGGCGTAGTCGAGGTCGAGCGAGTCAAAAATACCCAACGCCATCTTTCTTCCCGGGGGCAGGTCAGGGCAAAGCCACGGTCGCCTTCGCGCCAGTGCGGATGTCGCCAGCCGACCTGCGTCGCCCGGTAGCTAGTTACGACCATAAGCTTAAGACTTCCCTCCACCGCAGCTTTGGATTGAAAAATTCGGGCAGATTCTGCCTGCATCTGGTCAATGCGTTGGAAGCTTGCGTTAACCCTTCGATCGGATGAGGCAACGATCAGAACTCCCGCGCGATCTTTTTCAGCATCGAAAGCAGCGCGGCACGGTTGGCGGGTCCAAGCAGTTCGCCGAGCCGCGCCTCATGCTTGCTGGCAACGAGCCTTTTGGCGCGCGCCAGTACCGCGCGGCCTTTGTCGGTCAGGAGCAACACGTGAGAGCGGCGGTCGTTGGTGGAACGCACCCGCGCGCACAGATCCCTGCTCTCGAGGCCATCGAGCATCGCCACGAAATTCGGACGCAGGATGCCGAGCGTGTTGGCGATTTCGGTCTGGTTGCGACCCGGATTCTTCTCGAGAAGGAGCAACACCGAGAACTGCGCCGGCGTCAGTCGCAGCGGCGCCACGCAGCGCAGGAAGTCCTCGAAAATCCTGAGTTGCGCGCGCTTGAGCGAATAGCCGAGCAGGTCGGATAATTCCCCCATCTCGAGCGCGGCGCCCTCACTTGCTCCCTCGATGAGAGCTTTGCGGGAACCCACCCCACTCACGGTGGCGGTCTTGGAAACAGTCATCGCTTGCGGCTCGCGGTCCCGGTTGGCTGACAGGCGGCCGGCTTGGCGCGGCCTTGAGATTATATTGAATAATTGTTATCCGGCATACCAAATACCGGCGGCCGATTTCAACCACCGTCGGAGCGCGGACTAACGTCCGGCAGCTCCGGGCCGGATCGATTTGTTCATGGGGAGCGCCCGGTCTTGAACTCCACCATCATGCTGTTCCTGGTCCAGGATGGCATAACCAACGGCGCGATCTATGCGCTGCTCGGACTGGCACTGGTGCTGGTGTTCGCCGTGACGCGCGTGATCCTGATTCCGCAGGGCGAGTTCGTTACCTATGGCGCGCTGACCTACGCCTCGCTGGCGTCCGGTCAGATGCCGGGAACGGCGAAGCTCGCCGTGGCGATGGGGGCAGCCGCATTCCTGCTCGACCTGTTTGCCGCGCGCCGCACGCTGCACAAGGCACGGACCGCCCGCGCCTTCATTGTTGACATCGCGTTGCCAGCAATCGTGCTGGCACTGACAGTCTTTGCGGTCGGCCGGCATCCGCCGATCGCAATCTCGATCGTGCTCTCGCTCGCCATCGTGGCCTTGATTGGATTGTTCCTCTATCGCCTTGCCTTTCAGCCGCTGGCGCACACCTCGGTGCTGGTGCTTCTGATCGCCTCGGTCGGCTGCCATCTGGCGATGCAGGGGCTCGGACTGCTGTTCTTCGGCGCGGAAGGCCAACGCGGGCCGACGGTCGCGGACACCGCCCTCAACCTCGGCCCGTTGCGCTTCACCGGCCAGAGTCTTGCCGTTTACGCCATTACGGTTGCTTTCATCGGAGCGCTCTGGCTGTTCTTCGGGCTCACTCTCTACGGCAAGGCGTTGCGCGCCACCGCCGTGAACCGGCTCGGCGCGCGTCTTGCGGGCATAAGAACGACGCTGTCGGGACAGATCGCCTTCCTGCTCGCCTCGATGATCGGCGCACTGTCCGGCATCCTGATCGTACCCATCACCACGCTCTATTACGACACCGGATTCCTTATCGGGCTGAAGGGCTTTATCGCAGCGATCATCGGCGGGCTCGTCAGTTATCCCGTAACCGCAATCGCTGCGCTCATCGTCGGTATGGTGGAGGCCTTCTCCTCATTCTACGCCTCCAACTTCAAGGAGGTCATCGTCTTTACGCTTCTGCTTCCGGTGTTGCTGCTGCGATCGCTCGCCGTGCCCGAAGCCGAGGAAGAGAAGGACTGACGCGCGATGCGAGAGCGCCTGCCCGCACTGCTCTTTGCCGCGGTCATGGCCGCGATCCCGCTTCTGCCGAACATGCCGCCGTTCTGGATCGTTCTTTTCGATAATATCGGGCTGTCGGCGCTGGTCGCGATGGGTCTCGTTCTTCTCACCGGGGTCGGCGGTCTCACTTCGTTCGGACAGGCGGCGTTCTGCGGTTTTGGAGCCTACACCACCGCCGTCCTGACCACGGCCTACGGCCTGTCGCCGTGGCTTACGCTGCCGCTCTCGCTCGTGGTGAGCGGGATTGCGGCAGTGTTGCTCGGCCTCGTCACCGTGCGCCTTTTCGGCCATTATCTGCCGCTCGGCACCATCGCCTGGGGGCTCGGGCTGTTCTATCTCTTCAGCAAGCTCGAATTTCTCGGCCGCAACGACGGCATTTCCGCGATCCCGCCGCTGTCGATCGGCGCCTTCAGGCTGATCGATCCCAGTTCGATCTACTATGCGATATGGGCGGCGGTGCTGGTCTCTGCGCTCTTGACGACCAATCTCCTGGACTCGCGCACCGGCCGCGCCATCCGCGCGCTGCGGCGCGGACATATCGCGGCCGAAGCCTTCGGCGTGCAGACGCCACGCACCAAGCTGTTGGTGTTCATCCATGCAGCGGTACTGGCGGGACTTTCCGGCTGGCTCTATGCGCATTTCCAGCGCGCCGTCAACCCGACGCCGTTCGGCGCGCAGGCCGGCATCGAGTATCTCTTTGTCGCCGTGGTCGGAGGCGCCGGCTACGTCTGGGGCGGCGTGCTGGGAGCTGCGATCGTCGTCATCATGAAGGAGATTTTGCAGAGCTATCTTCCGCTAATCCTGCACGGCGAGGGCCAGCTCGAGACCATCGTGTTCGGCATCCTCCTGGTTGCCCTGTTGCAGCTGGCGCCAAGCGGCGTCTGGCCGCAGCTGATGTCGCTGTGGCCGTTCAAGCCAAAGCGCAGGCGCCCCGACACGTCGCTGACGCTACAACCCCGCGCGGCCGCACCGGGCGCGCCTGGCATCCTGCTCAAGCTCGACAACGCGCGAAAGCAGTTCGGCGGTGTAATCGCGGTGAACAATGTCTCTTTCGACGTCCAGGCCTGCGAGATCGTCGCGCTGATCGGTCCCAACGGCGCCGGAAAAAGCACGACATTCAACCTCATCACCGGCGTGCTGACCGCGACCTCCGGCACCATCTCCGTGGTTGGCAGGAAACTTCGCGACGCGCCGCCGCAGGAGGTGGCCAGACTCGGCATCGCCAGGACCTTCCAGCACGTCAAGCTGGTGCCCGACATGAGCGTGCTCGAGAATGTCGCGATCGGCGCTCATTTACGAGGATCAGCCGGCGCGCTCTCAAGCATGTTTCGGCTGGACCGCGACGATGAGGCAAGGCTGCTGGCGGAAGCCGCAAGGCAGATCGAGCGCGTCGGCCTCTCCGATCAGATCGACCAGCCAGCAGGTTCGCTCTCGCTCGGCCAGCAACGTATCGTGGAGATCGCCCGCGCACTTTGCGTCGATCCCATGCTGCTTCTGCTCGACGAGCCCGCGGCGGGACTGCGGCACATAGAGAAGCAACGGCTTGCCGCGCTGCTTCGTCAGTTGCGCGACGGCGGAACGTCGGTGCTGCTGGTCGAGCATGACATGGGATTCGTGATGGATCTCGCCGATCGCGTGGTGGTGCTCGACTTCGGCACCAAGATCGCCGAAGGCACCCCAAGCGCCATCAAGGGCAATCAGGAGGTGGTCAAGGCCTATCTCGGAGTGAGCGCATGAGCGCTTTACTGGCGGTCCATGACGCGCATGTTGCCTACGGCAAGGTCGAGGTGGTGCGGTCGGTGTCGCTGGACATCGCCGAGGGCGAGATCGTCACCATCATCGGCGCCAATGGCGCGGGCAAGACCACGTTGCTCAACGCCATCATGGGTATCCTGCCGCTGAGAGGCCGCATCGCGTTCGCCGGGCAGGATCTCTCAAGGCTCGAGATTGAGGACCGCGTCGGCCTTGGATTGAGCCTCGTGCCCGAACATCGCGAATTGTTCTGGAGCATGTGCGTGGAGGACAATCTTCAGCTCGGCGCCTTTAAGGTGGCGAAAACGCAGGCCCGCGATGCCTTCGAGCGCGTCTATGCGCTGTTTCCGCGGCTCAAGGAGCGGCGCAGGCAGCTCGCCGGCACGCTGTCCGGCGGCGAGCAGCAGATGCTGGCCATGGGCCGCGCCCTGATGGGGACACCGAAGCTGTTGATGCTGGACGAGCCGAGCCTGGGGCTCGCGCCCATCGTCGTTGCCGACATTTTCAGGACCATCGCCGAGCTGCGCAGCTCCCGCGTCTCGGTGCTACTGGTCGAGCAGAACGCGCAAGCCGCGCTCAAGATCGCCGACCGCGCCTATGTAATGGAGCTCGGCGAATTCGTGCTTGCCGGAACGGCCGCGGAGCTGGCAGCCAACCAGCGCGTTGCCGCAAGCTATCTCGGCTTCCAGCACGAAGGCGAGACCACAATCTAGTCGTTACTCGGAAATTCTGCCGTAACAGGAGCCGTTCCGACCGTTCAGTCGCGAGACTTCCCGAAAGCAATCTCAGTCAAGGCCCCCGCGCAACGAGCGCGCAGGAAGGAATCGTCAGCTGCCGTGCACGAAGGAAAAATCGAGCGGCTATTTCCGAGATGGTCAAATTCCGCAAGTCGCTATTGGTCTCGGTGATGTTCAGTCTGCGTCCGGAAGCCGACATCTGGCGCGTCCCTGCCCAATTTCGGCTAAGGCCAGAAGCAAACATCGGCTCGATCAAGCCAGAAGAATTCGGCTCACACGACCAACAACAGACCGGACACGAGTAAGACCAAAAGAATGAGGCGTCTGAAGATCTGTTCACTGACGTGACGGAACGCAAAGATGCCGAGTACGGCGCCCGCGATTAGAGCCGGAATGCTCAGGAGAAGATTAGCAAGCACCCCGACTGACAGGCTATGATGCATAATCATGAGTGCTAGCGCGAAGATCTGCATCGCCGCGATAAACGGCTGAACCAGGCCGCGCTGCTGGTTCTTGGGAACGCCGTGCATATCGCACCAGATGGTCGGCAGGGCACCCGGCATGGCCGTCAAACCGCCGATCAAGCCGCCTCCAAAGCCGACAAGCGCATTACGGCTTCGATTCATCAACTTGAGATGGGAGAGACTCGGCCGGAATAACATATAACCGGCATAGATCATGACCACGAGACCGAACACCTCCCGGAACGTCCGGGCATCTGTGTTTTGCAACAACCAGACAGCAATCGGCACGCCCAACATTCCCCCGAGCACCAGCACAAGACTTTGCTTCCATTCGATATCCCTGCGCAGCGCCCAGAGATTGGTCGCCTGGACCCCAACACTGCAGGCCATCATGAGCGGCACGGCTTCCATCGGCAACAATGTGTGCAGGAGAATCGCGCCTGCCACAGCCGAGAAAGCAAATCCCGCAAAGCCCGAAACGAAAGCTCCAAGAAAAACGGCGACGCTAAGCAATAGAAACGAACCATTGCCGCCCATGACTGAAAATCCTCACAACAGCGCTGGTCTCAATTGAGTGCCGCTAGTTGCCGTATGAAACGATTGCTTCCTTTTGTTCGGCCGTCTCGCTGGGCAATGCACGTTGCACCAGTGTTCCGGCCAGGACGTGAAGGACCAAAAATGCGAGTGCGATGATGGCGAGCAGGAGGCTCTCGCTAAAGGCAGGAAACCGGAAAGAACTTGATGAAGACCGCTCAGCGATCGCCATTGTCGCCGCCCCCCGCGTTCGGCTTGAAGCGGCTATCCCGGCTGCCATCGATCAGATGACGATGGGTTCGGAGGAAACGCTGCGCCTGAAGGCGCCGCGAGTGGTGAAGGCTCTCGAGAATCCGCGCGAAAAAGCCGGTGTTCTTCCTGGCGGCAAACGTTGTGCGAGCAGTTCTTGCCCACGGAATTGATGAGTATTTCATTACGGCAAGTCCGCAATCGGAAAATAATATGCACTGACAATGGCTCAATTCTCCGCACTTGCTTGTGCGCATTTTCACATTCAGAAATAATGTTGCTGTGTCGGACCGCCAGGCGACAACCCCGAAGCAACGCTGCAATAGACGAAGCGACGAGCTCAAGCGGGCCTTGCCCACGAAAGATGCAAGGCAGCGTTCCGAACTTCCTCGTCGTGGCCACACGAGCACATAGGCGCGATAAGGCTATTGCAACTCATGGCTGTCGTCTTGTCGATCAGCGCACGAAGAGTTCGCCTTGCGTGCAAAGGTCAGCCCTGTCCTGCACCCGGACGCACCTCGCCGGGAGAGGCACCGAAACGTTTTCGAAAGGCCCGATAGAACGAGGCGAGACTATTGAAGCCCCAGGCATAGGCGATGTCGGTGACGGAACGATCCCTGTTCACCGGACTTGCGAGGGCCGCACGACATTCCTCAAGCCGCCGGGATTGGACATGCTCCGCAAAACTTTTTCCGGTCGGCTCGAAGAGAAGATGCAACTGCCGGACGGAAACTTTGATAGCGGCGGCTGCCTGCGTGGGTGTCAGCCCGGGGTCCGTCAGATGTTTCGATATGTAATCTTTCGCCTGCTGCAGCTTGGCGGCCCGAATTGCCCCTTGTTGCGGGCCCGGTGACCCGCCGCAGCTCAACGCGAGAAGACGACAGAGATTGTCGATGACCGCAGGCTGTTGCAAATGGTCGAGTGTGTCGATGGTTTCATTCAGGGCCTCCAGATAGGAGCGGACGATCGCGTCCGGACCGTCCGAACCGGTCAGATGGATCGACAACGGCCGCCTGTCGAACGAAAGGTGCGGCTCGATCCAGGCTCGTGGAAGAAACCATCGGCGATAGTCATGCGCGCTTTGCGCTTTGTTCGTGAACGGAATGGTTGGATCCATGAGCAGCAGATCGCCGCGCGCGGTAACGAATTCGTTGCCGGCATGCTCGAACAGCGTTCCTTCGCTTAGCTCCTGGTGGAGCCAGATCCAGCTCTTCCATCCGCGCCGATTTATCTCCCGCCAACCACGCGAGACAGGAAATGGGCTTGTTTGGCAGCGCAAGCGGATCACATGCTCACTGATGCGCGATGTGGCGCGCGCCCGGAATTTCCGTCCAGCTTTCTGGTCGAGCTCGCCGGTCACGCCCACCGTTGCCTGACACCACTCCTCTCTCCAATATGCGAAGCGATCACTCTCTCGCAGGTTATCAACACTCAGCATTATAGTGGGCGACGAGGCGCTGTGATTCGGAGGTGACGAATTGGACGACGGGTCAAGCGCCACGATCGACGTCCTCCTCAGTTATCAGCTGGTCTCGCTTCAGGCTCGCTGCCGCGATCCTTCTCACGAACCCGCGCTACCGTCCGCGGTTTGTTAGGCGGCTCTCGATCCTGCAACGGCGCTGTTCATGAATCGTAAGCAGCAATTCCTGATTTCAAAAGAAGCCACGAACTCAGATTCACGCCGTGAGCGAGCAAGAGCAGAACAACCAAGCGTCTCAGAATGTGCATGATCGTTCATCGATAATCCCTGGACGAAATTGCGCCAAATAGCATTTCTTGCGGTGAAAAGGGTCAACGTTGATTTCTGCTGTCACTAATGACGACACCATTTTCCCCGCGCGAACTGCGAGTATTCGTGCGTACTGCTGTAGACAAGACGAACAAGCAAGCAGCTCATGAGTTGAGCGCGACCGAACGGGCCGTTAAAGCGCATCGCCGGTGATGGAGATTGACGGCTGGAAAGCTGGCTGAGCTTGTGTAGACCGGGGAACGGCTAGGCGTTTCCGCACGATGTCTATTTATCGCCGATGCAACTCCCGCCGGAATGCGGTTGGCGTAACACCCACGAATTTTCGAAATACCCGGTTCAGGTGCGATGCATCGCTGAACCCTACCGCGAGCGCCACGTCGCCAAGCGAGAGAGCGGGTTTGGACAACAGTCCTCTTGCACGGCGGGTCCGCTCCGACAGGACGTACTGGTAGGGCGTAAGCCCAACTGTGTTCTTGAATGCCCTGATGAAGTGGTAGTGGCTCAGTCCCGTCAGGGTCGCCAGATCAGATATCGTAATTTCATTCGGGATCTGAGCGTCGACAAACTCCGTCAGCCGCCTTATCTGACGTGCGGTCAAACCTCCCCGAACCGGGTTCAGATGCGAATGCCTTGGGTCAGCGGCGTGCCGTAGTTCCCACAACAGCAATAGCCCGAGTGTCTCTGCATACGCATGGTCGTTTATGCCGGAGCCGTCCAAGACACTCTGGAGCTTTTGGAGCGTTGCTCTGAGATTATTGTTTTCGAAATACAGCGCTGGGGGAATCTTTGAGATGTCGTTTGCGTCATGATCTGACCTCGTTGAGGTGAGATGAACCGCAAACACGGACGACGTGCGGCCTTGGAAACGATTCCAGCCCCCTACTGAAGATCCGGCCGGCACGAACGTCAACTTATCTCGAAGGTCAGTTAGCGTAGAACAGCTTGTTCCGTCTATCGTCGTCTCCCCGTCGGAGCGAACGGAATCATGCAGCGCCAGATAGGCCGCACTTCCTTTCACCCAAAATTCCAACTCCGTTGGCCTGACACGCACAAGCTCGGCAGAGAACCAGGACCACGACATCCGTTTGACCAGGAATGGAGAGCGCGCATCGGGTTGTCGCCGACGCCACTCGAGTTTACCCCACGGCTCCAAGCTTTTCCTCCAAGGACACGGTCTGGTTTGGGGATGCACACAAAGCAACGTTGCTGTTTCTGCAGCCACGCTGGTGCAAGGTGATTATGATGACGCGGATAATGCAGTCCGAGATTGGCTCGCCGTGCAGTTGCACCTGTTGCAGCCACCTCCACGCTTCCACATCGACCGGCATCCGCCCGTTGCCGTTTGGCAAGCGCCGCCGGGCGTGTTCGAGGGGGAATTCGACTGCAATTAAAGGTGCGGCACTCCTTGGTGATTTCAATGTCTGGCATCGCGGCTGATGCTTACCGCGAGCAGCTATCGCCTGACCCGGCACAATCAGCCAGTTAAATCGCGGTAACGTCTCACCCGGGTCCGGTTTGCCTCGAATACGGACACCCGAGAGTTTTTTGAGTGCGTGGCCTCGATTGCCGACTGTTCGTACGCATAGCGCGCGATTTGCGCCACCCGGCACGCAGGATCATCAGCCGGTCCGCTTCAGCGGACCAGTTGGCGCCCAGCGCGCGGGAGGAACAGTCCCTGCCTTCACATCGCCGGGACGTATTTTCCGTCCTTCACCGTCAGGATGATGCGCGAGCGGTCATCGAGACCGTAGCGATCCTTTTCCGTGAAGTTATAGACGCCCTGGCTTGCGGCGATTTCCCGCTCGGAGAGGAAGGCCTGGCGGATCGCCTCGCGAAATTCCGGCGTGCCCGGTTTCGCGGTCTTCAAAGCCGTCGGGATGACACGCTTTAACACCTCGAAGGCATCGTAGGAATGGCCGGCGAACTGGCTGCGGCTGTTCGCTCCGTATTTCGCTTCATAGGCCGCATTGAGCGCGAGCCCCGGCTTCTTGGTCAGCGCAGAATCCGGCTGAGTCTCCGGTGACATCACCGGGCCGGAGGCCATGATGACGCCCTCGGCCGCCTTGCCCGCGATGCGGATGAAGTCCATGCTGGCGGCACCGTGGGTCTGATAGATCAACCCCTTGTAGCCGCGCTCGCGCAGCTCCGTTTGCGGTAGCGCCGCGGCGGTGCCGGAGGCGCCGACCAGGATCGCGTCGGGGTTGGCGGCAACGAGTTTCAGGACCTGACCGGTGACCGACGTATCCGGCCGCGCAAAGCGCTCCTCGTCGACGAGGGTCATGCCCAGCGGTACCCCCTGGTTCTTGAAATCGTTGAACCAGAGGTCACCATAGGAATCGGAGTAGCCGATATAGCCGACGGTCTTGATGTTGTGCGCCTTCATGTGCGCGTAAAGAACCTTGCCCATGATCGCCACCGACTGCGGCATGTCGACCGACCACTTGGCGCGCTCCGGTGTGACCGGAAACGGCGCCAGTCCGAAATGTGGAATGCCCGCTTCATTGGCGACATTGGCGACGGCAATCGTCGACGGCGTGCTCGAGGAGCCCATGATGATGTCGGCCTTGGACTCCGTGACGAAGCGCCGCGCATTGGTGGTCGCGTTGGTCGGATCGCCGCCGTCGTCGAGCACGATCACCTTCAGCGGGTAGCCTGCGATCTCCTTCGGGACGAACTCAAGCGCGTTCCGCTCAGGGATGCCGAGCGCCGCACCGGGCCCTGTGGTGATGATCGTAATGCCGATCGTGATGTCACTGGTCTGCGCAATTACCGGTGATCCAGACAGCGACACCAGTGTAATCGCGGCGGCAGACAGAAACAGCCTTTTCATTCATTCCTCCCTCGAGTGCCGCCTATTTGAAGTTCCTGCACCACAAGCGGCGAATTCTGTTCAGGAACTTCAAATAGAAGAGCGGCACTAGAAACATAGAATTGCTAGTGCCCATAACTTTCCGAAGTTCGTGAAAGGTGGGTGCTGAGATGTAGCACGAACTTCGGAAAGTGGGCACTAGGTGTCGGTAGTCCAGATCAAACTTCGATCCGTTATTCAAGCCGTTCTTTCGGCTCGGGTGGCCTTAACCGCGCGTGAATTTGGCAATGATCTCCTCGGGCATCGGAGCCGACTTCAGCTTGGTGGGATCGTCGGGATGCCGGCCGACCAAGACGCGGGTCTCGAATGCCTCGATCGCCAGTGCCTCGCCCTTGAACACGCGGTGCGTGACCTCGAAGCTTGAGCGCTTGAAACTCTCGATCCGGCTTTCGATGGTGATCCAGTCGCCGTGCGTCGAGGCGATGTAGAACTTTGCCCTGGTGTCGACCATGGGAATGCCGACCAGCCCGTATTTGTGGACGAGGTCCTGCTTGGAGAATCCGGCCGCCTCGAACATGATCGAGGTCGAATCGTCGAACATCTCGAAATAGCGCGGGTAATAAACGATGTTGGCGGGGTCGCAGTCGCCCCACTGAATCTGGACGTCGCGCCGATGCACGAACATGCGAGGTTCCTACTTCGGCGCCATGCAGCGCGAGGCATCAAGCCGCACCACCTTCAACTGCATCTTCTCCTCCCTTAAAAAATCAACCCAATACGATGACATGTTCCGGCGGTGCCGGCGAATACAGCTCTTCGATCAGTTCGCCGCGACATTGCAGTACCGCGCGCTGGTTGACCGAGCCCTTGTCGGTGACTTCGCCGCGATCGATGGAGAGCGGCGTGTCCAGCAGGATAGCACGTGCGATCCTGGTCGACGAACCGGTGGCGGTCGCAAGCAGCCTAGCGAAGCGTTCGGCAAAGGCGCCGCGAACCAGCCGATCGGCCGCGGTCGCGGCAATGTCATCGGAGGGAAGGGTCGGATTGATCAGGCGGCAGCCGTCAAGGTCGAGCACGACGATTGCCGATATTTCATCGCGGTTGATCCCGGCAATCACGACGTCGCGCACGAGCGGCGCGCAGGCCGCGATGAAACGCGCGCGCAAGGGGCCGACGCTGACCCAGGTGCCGCTGGCGAGCTTGAAATCCTCGGCAATGCGGCCGTCGAAGTCGAAGCCGGCGTCGAGATCGTCCGCGTCTGCCGGCTTCAGTGCGTCGCCGAACCTGTAGAAGCCTTCCTCGTCGAAGGCCTCCCTGGTCAATTCCGGTGCCCGCCAGTAGCCGGGCGTCACGTTCGGTCCGCTGGCGCATACTTCGAGCTTGCCGTTGGTCGGCACGAGCTTTGCGACGTTGCCGGAAACGGGGAGCCCGACATGGCCGGATCGGCTGGTCCTGGGATTGACCGACATGAAGAACGGGCCGCTTTCGGTCGCGCCAAGACCGGTCAGCATCGGCACGCGACGGCCGGTTGCCTGCACCGACAACTCGTCGAGGCTGTCCCAGACAAATTGCGACAATGCGGCGCCGGCGAAGAACATCGCGTGCAAGCGGGCGAAGAACTGCTCGCGGAGAGCGCCGTCGTCGCGCAAATAGGGCAGCAGCGATTCATAGCCCTTGGGGACGTTGAAATAGACCGTAGGCGAAATTTCCCGCAAGTTGCGGACGGTTTCCTCGATACCGCCCGGCATCGGCTTGCCCTGGTCCAGGTACATCGAGCCGCCGTTATGGAGCGTGAGCCCGATATTGTGGTTGCCGCCGAAAGTGTGGCTCCACGGCAGCCAGTCGACGATGACGGGCGGCTCGTCCTTCAGGAAGGACATCGTCTCGCGAAGCATCACCTGGTTGGCGCAGAGCATGCGCTGGGTATTGATGACCGCCTTGGGATTGCCGGTCGAGCCCGAGGTGAGCAGGAATTTCGCAATGGTGTCGGGGCCGATTGCCTCATGCGTCGAATCGAGGCCGGGATGCAGCGGAGTTGACATCAGCTCGGCGAGCGAAATCACGTCGCGACCTCTCAGCCCGCCAAAGGAGGCGGCAAGCTCGATTTCCTGGGGCACAGCGGCCGACAGCGCGGTGGAAAACCGATCCGTGTCATCGACAAAGACGAGGCCCGGCGTCAACAGCTTCAATGCCGAAGCGAGCTTGCCGAAGTCGCGAGAGATTAGGGAATAGGCCGGCGACACCGGACAGAACGGCACGCCGGCATAGAGCGCGCCGAACGCCACCAGTGCATGATCGATCGAATTGCCGGAGAGGATTACGACCGGCTTCTCCGCCGAAAGCCCGCGCGCAAGCAGCGCGGAAGCGATATGCCGGCTCGAAGCGAGAAGTTCGCCATAGCTGAGCCGGCGCCAGCCGCCGCGCCCGACACGTTCCGCCATAAAA
>Ga0306924_10001068_pt1 | contig 24511 bp, 23 predicted proteins | sample sta12Can44000111_FD_203756 | JGI IMG/M metagenome (GOLD analysis project Ga0306924, IMG submission 203756) | Lab enrichment of tropical soil microbial communities from Luquillo Experimental Forest, Puerto Rico - statanox.12C.anox.44.000.111 (v2)... | ecosystem: Environmental > Terrestrial >...
GACATGACCCGACGTACGGGACGGTCTGGTTTCCGAATCCGCAGCCGACCGCGTGGGCGCCGTTTCGCCAGGGTCGCTGGGCGTGGGTGGCGCCATGGGGATGGACCTGGATCGACGACGCGCCCTGGGCCTTCGCCCCGTCGCACTATGGACGCTGGGCCCTCGTCGGGGCGCGCTGGGCTTGGGTGCCCGGGCGCCTGCCGCTGAGGCCGACGTACGCGCCGGCGCTGGTCGCCTTCGTCGGCGCTACGGGTGCGGCGACGCTGACGGTGGCCGGCAAGGCCAGCGTCGGCTGGATTCCGCTGGCGCCGGGCGAGCCCTGGCAGCCCGACGGGCGGGCGGCCAGCCCGTACGTCGATGGCGTGAACGCCAACACCCGCCTGCTGCCGGCCACCGGTCATGCCCACCTGCGCAGGCCCGAGGCGCTGACCACCATGGCGGCGGATGACTTCGCCCAGGGTAAGCCGCTACGCAGCGGTGGCCCGCCAGCTGCGGTCGCTACGGCCGCGAAGCTGCAGGTCGTGCCGGCACCTGCGACACCCGCGATCTTTGCCGCCGCCCGCTTGCAGGAGGCGCAACATGCCAGGATCACGCCGGCTCGCCAGGAGGCCCCGGCGCCGGGGACCCCGCAGGCCGGCGCGCAGGCGAGGCCGCAGCCGGCGAAGCCGCAGGAGCCCAAGGCACGCGAGGCCAAGGCGAAGGTCACTGCGTCCCCGACACGGACGGCCAAGGCCAGGACGACCGAATCGCCACGCGCTGCGCAGCAGCCCAGGCCGCCTGCCCCGCAGCGCCAGGCCCGTGCCGATCCCACGCGCCAAGCCAGTTCGAACGCGGCATCGGTCCAACCCGCATCGGCCCGGCGCACCGCGACCACGACCACGACCAGGAAGCCGGCGCAGGACACCCACGCGCAGCAGGTCGAGGCAGCCCGTCAGGCGGCCGGTCGTGAGGCGCAGCAACTGCGCGAGCAGCGGGAAGCCACGGAGCGGCGTCGGGCCGCGGAACAGGAGCGCGTCCGGCGCGAAGCCTTGCAACGGCAGCAGGCGCTTGGCGGCGGCGGATAGCCCTGCGCAGCCCGCGCTGGAGACTGCCGGCATGACGAAGGATGAGCACGCAGCCTGCGCGCAAAGCGCAAGCGCCGAGGCATTGCAGGAAGAAAAGAAGAGGGTGCCGGGCCTGCCGACGCGGCCCGGCGTCGGCGGATACTCAGTTCAGGGTCTTGACGTGCGAGCGGGTGACGGGTGCGGACTTGTCTTCTTCCGGCGGCAGATAGACCGTGGTGCGGTCGATCTTGGCGTCATAGGCGGCCAATTCGGCGGTGGCGCTGCGGATCACGGCGCGATCGAGCGGGTGGCACTGGCGCTGGCTCAAACGGCTCAATGACTCGGAACCGTTGATTCTTTCGCGCACTGCCGCAGGATCCATCATCAGCGCAAAGGGATTGTCGACCGTCGTTGCTGTTGTCATTCGCTCGCTCCTGAAGGCATGTCGATGTCCCCCAATGTGGCAGGGTGCATGGTTTTGTAACGTCAGGTGGTTTCGTTACAGCCTGTAGGACGGTTTCCCGGCGCGACAGCAGCGCAGCGAGCATGGGCACAATGGTGTGCATGCCCTATCTGCCGCCTTTCATCGCGCCCACGCGCCACAGCGATGCGGAAAGCGCGCTGGCCCAGGTTCGCGCCATTTATTCCCAGCAAATCAACCACTTGCGCGAGGCGATGCAGCGCTTCGTGGCGGGTGAAAGCCTGCCCGGCCATGTGCGCGCCTGCTATCCCTTCGTGCGCATCCACACCGACACGCTGGTGCGCCAGAACGCGCTGGAAAACTCAGGACTGAGCTACGGTTTTGTTTCGGGTGTCGGCCGGTTCGAGACCACGCTCACGCGCCCGGACCTCTATGGCAACTACTACCTGGAGCAGTTCCGGCTGCTCCAGCGCAACCATGCTGTGGATCTGGAGGTGGGCACCAGCACGCAGCCGATCCCCGTTCACTTCTCGTTCGCGGAGCACGACCATATCGAAGGCCATCTGACGCCCGAGCGTCGCATGCTCATGCGTGACGTGTTCGACCTGCCGGACCTGGGCGGCATGGACGACGGCATCGCCAACGGCACCTGGCAGCACCATCCGGGCGAGGCCTACCCGCTGTCGCTCTTCACTGCTGCCCGCGTCGACTACTCGCTGCATCGTCTGCGCCACTACACCGGCACCGCGCCCGAGTGGTTCCAGAACTTCGTGCTGTTCACCAACTACCAGTTCTACATCGACGAATTCGTGCGCCTGGGCCACGAGGAAATGGCGAATCCGGACAGCGAGTACACCGCCTTCATCGAGCCGGGCAACGTGGTGACGCGCTGCGCCGGCACGCCGCCGCAGCCGGGCGACAGCTTCGGCGCCGCGCCGACGCGCCTGCCGCAGATGCCGGCCTATCACCTGACCCGGCCCGGCCACGGCGGCATCACCATGATCAACATCGGCGTCGGCCCCGCCAACGCCAAGACCATCACCGACCACGTGGCGGTGTTGCGGCCGCACGCTTGGATGATGCTGGGCCACTGCGCCGGACTGCGCAGCAGCCAGCAGCTCGGCGACTACGTCCTGGCGCACGCCTATGTGCGCGAGGACCACGTGCTCGATGAGGAACTGCCCTTGTGGGTGCCGATTCCGGCGCTGGCGGAAATCCAGCTCGCGCTGGAAGAGGCCGTGGGCGACGTCACCGGCTTCAAGGGCGCCGACCTGAAACGGATCATGCGCACGGGCTCGGTGGCCAGCACCGACAACCGCAACTGGGAGCTGCTGCCCTTCAACACGCCGCAGCGCCGATTCAGCCAGAGCCGTGCGGTGGCGCTGGACATGGAAAGCGCCACCATCGCGGCCAACGGCTTTCGCTTTCGCGTGCCCTACGGCACGCTGCTGTGCGTGAGCGACCGGCCGCTGCACGGGGAGATCAAGCTGCCCGGCATGGCCAACGAGTTCTATCGTCAGCGCGTGGATCAGCATTTGCGCATCGGTATGCGCGCCATCGAGATCCTGCGCGCGCAGGGCAGCCAGCGCCTGCACAGCCGGAAGTTGCGCAGTTTCGACGAGGTGGCGTTCCAGTAGCGCTTGCCGCGCAACTATCTGACTTCGAATTTCACTTCGAACGGCACGTCATGTGCCGACTTGCTCTTGTTCAGATTCGTGACGTTGACGAGGGTGGCCTTGTATTCACCGGGTTCGACTGGGAACCAGTCCCCGTCAGAAACGCCTTCATTAGCCGCCGTTCCGTGCGAGTCATGGACATCCAAGGAAATCTCACCTTTCCCTTTGACGAGATGGAAGCGAGCTTTCTTTCCGCTCTGGATGGCGACCTTCCAGGTTGAAGTCTTGCCCGCAGGCAAAGTGCCGACGATGGCGCCGGCTCCGTTGGCGCCAAGCACGACGGCGGGGTCGGCTGCGGATGCCAGCGTGCAGGCAAACGCGGCTTGAAGGACCAGCAGTTTGAAAATTTTGTGCAGATTCATTCTTAAATGACGCTCTCGGCGCCAGCGAAAGTTGCCATGGCCTCACCCAGCCGTACCGGCCGTGTCGGCGCCCAATCCGGATTGAACGTGACCACGTTCTTCGTGAACAGCATCACCACCGTGGAGCCCAGCAGGAAGCGTCCCATCTCCGCACCCTTCGCCAGCCGGATGTTCTGGCCTTCGTAGTTCCACTCGCGGATGTTTGCTGAGCGCGGCGGGTTGACCACGCCGTGCCAGACCGTCGCCATGCTGCCGACGATGGTGGCGCCCACCAGCACGTTGACGAACGGACCGTACTCGGTGTCGAACACGCAGACCACGCGCTCGTTGCGTGCGAACAGGCCGGGCACGTGGCGCGCCGTGAGCGGGTTGACCGAGAACAGCTCGCCCGGCACGTAGATCATGCGCTTGAGCACGCCGTCGCAGGGCATATGGATGCGGTGGTAGTCCTTGGGCGCCAGGTACAGCGTGGCAAAGTGGCCGTGGTTGAACTGGTGCGCGAGCTGCTGGTCGCCGCCCACCAGCGCGCGCGTCGAGTAGCTGTGGCCCTTGGCCTGGAAGATCTGGTCGTGCTCGATCGGCCCGAACTGGCTGATCGCCGCATCGACCGGGCAGATGAAGGGCGCGTCGGCGATGGGCCGCGCCCCGGCGCGCAAGGGGCGGGTGAAGAAGTCGTTGAAGGTGGCGTAGCTTTCGATGCGCGGATCGGCCGCTTCGGCCATGTTCACCTTGTAGCGCGCGATGAACTTGCGGATCACCGCGTGCGTCAATGCGCCGCCGTGCATACGCGCCAGTGCGCCCATCACCTGCGTCAGCAGCCGCTTGGGAAGGAGGTATTGCGGCGCAACGGCGAGGCGAGTGGACATGGGAAGGCGTGAAGAAAGCAAAAATTCTAGCGAGCGGCCGAGGCAGGACGCCGGCCGCGCGAGGGGTGCGACACAATACAGCACCCCAGGGAAGCCGCCGTCCATGAGCGAAATCCTCTTCCAGGCCAGTCACCTCGGCAAGCGTTACGGCGGCCAGGAGGTGGTGAAGGACCTGTCCTTTTCGATCGCCGCCGGCGAGTGCCTGGGCGTGATCGGCCCCAATGGCGCCGGCAAGACCACCACCATCCGCATGTGCCTCGGGCTCACGGTGCCCGACTACGGCGAGGTGCGGGCGCTGGGCCTGTCGATGCCGGGCGACGCGCTGGCGATCAAGGCGCAGCTGGGCGTGGTCAGCCAGTTCGACACGCTGGATCCCGACTTCACGCTGGCCGAGAACCTGCTGGTGTATGGCCGCTACTTCGGCATGAAGGAGGCGCAGATCCGCGAGCGCATTCCGCGGTTGCTGGAATTCGCCGCGCTGGCGCACAAGGCCAACGTCAAGCCGGTGGAACTGTCCGGCGGCATGCGGCGCCGATTGAGCCTGGCGCGCGCGCTGGTGAACGATCCGCGCCTGCTGCTGCTCGATGAGCCCACCACCGGGCTGGACCCGCAGGCGCGCCACCTGATGTGGGAGCGGCTGCAAGTGCTGCTGCAGCAGGGCAAGTCCATCCTGCTGACCACGCACTTCATGGACGAGGCCGAGCGCCTGTGTTCGCGCCTGATCGTGCTCGACCATGGCAGGAAGATCGCCGAGGGCCGCCCGCGCGACCTGATCCAGCAACATCTGGAACCCGACGTGGTCGAGGCCTACGGCAATGGCGCGATGGCCTTGATGGACTCGCCGGTCAAGTCGCACGCCGCCCGCGTGGAAGTGAGCGGCGAGACCGTGTTCTTCTACACCCACCGGGCCAAGCCCTTGCTGGATGCGCTGGCTGCGCATCCGATGTTGCGTACCTTGCACCGGCCGGCGAACCTGGAAGACCTGTTCCTCAAGCTCACCGGCCGGCAGATCCGGGAGGAAGGCTGAGTGATGCGCCCCCATCCTCGACACTCCGTATATTCGCGGCCCCCCGAGGGCACGCAGGCCGCCTTGTCGGCGGCCCGGCAGGAGGCCTGACATGAACCACGTCCTGACCATCGCCCCATCCATCTGGCGCGTGCCCGACCTGTCGTTGCGCTGGTGGCCCGTGTTTCTGCGCAACCTGCTGGTGTGGCGCAAGCTGGCCATTCCGAGCCTGGTGGGCAACATCGCCGAGCCGTTGATGTGGCTGGTGGCTTTCGGCTACGGCATGGGGGCGCTGGTCGGCAGCGTGCGCCTGGGCGGGGTAGAGGTGCCCTACCTGCTGTTCCTGGCCAGCGGCTCGATCTGCATGAGCGCGATGAACGCAGCCTCGTTCGAGGCGCTGTATTCCGCGTTCTCGCGCATGCACGTGCAAAAAACCTGGGACGGCATCATGAACGCGCCGGTCAACCTGGACAACATCGTGCTGGCCGAGATGCTGTGGGCGGCTTTCAAGGCGCTGTTCACCGTCACTGCCATCCTGGGCGTGATGCTGGCGCTGAATATCAGCCACAGCCCCAAGCTGCTGGCGGCGTGGCCGGTGCTGCTGGGCGTGGGCATCACGTTCTCGTGCATCGCGCTCATTTTCAATGCGCTGGCCCAGGGTTACGATTTCTTCACCTACTACTTCACCTTGTTCCTGACGCCGATGATGTTCCTGTCCGGGGTGTTCTTCCCGCGCGACCAGTTGCCCGGCGTGCTGCGCACGTTCTCGGACTGGCTGCCGCTGACGAATGCGGTCGAGCTGGTCCGGCCGATGTTCATGGATGAGTGGCCGGCCCAGCCCGCGCGCCATGCACTGGTGCTGGTCGCGTACACGGTGGGCGCGTTCTGGCTGGCCTTGGCGTTGACGCGCCGGCGCTTTCGCGCCTGATCGACGCGGCATGAGCGCGCTGTCGCAAATCCCGCCCGATCTGATCGAGATGATGGAGCGCGGCGTGTCCGTGCACGTGGCCTCGCATGATGCCCGCCAGCGTCCCAGCGTGATGCGCGCGGTGGGCAGCAGCGTGGACGCCGCGCAAGGGTGCGTCACCGTCTACGTTTCGCGCCTGCAAGCCAGCCAGCTGGTGCTGGATGTGAGTTCCACCGGGCATGTCGCCGCGGTGTTCAGCGAACCGTTCTCGCATCGTGCCGTCCAGCTCAAGGCCACAAGCGCCACGCTGCGCAACGCCGAGGCCTCCGATGTGCCGGTGCTGGCGTGCTATCGCGAATCGATGGAGCGCGAGGTCCAGAAGGTGGGCCATCCGGCCGGTGTGGCGAGCGCGATGCTGGCGCACCGCCTCGAGGACCTGGTGGTCATCAGCTTCGAGCCGGAGCTGGCGTTCGAGCAGACGCCCGGCCCCAAGGCCGGCTCCGCGCTGAAGGAGGGCGGGCGATGAGCGAGCCGCAGCTGTGCGACATCCGCCCCTGCCTGGAAGGCGTGATTCCCGCGGTGATGGCGACCTGCGCGGCCGACGGCATGCCCAACGCCGCGTACATCTCGCAGGTGTATTACGTGGACGAACGGCACGTGGCGCTGTCGTTCCAGTTCTTCAACAAGACACGGCAGAACATCCTGGCCAATCCCTACGCCACGGTGCTGCTGCTGCATCCGCAAACCGCGGCCTACTACCGGCTGCACCTGCATTACCTGCGCACCGAAACCGAAGGGCCTTTGTTCGAGGGCATGAAGGCGCAGTTGGCGGGCATCGCTTCGCACGCCGGCATGCAGGACGTGTTTCGCCTGTTGGGGTCGGACGTGTACGAGGTCGAGCGGATCGAAGCGGTCGCCGGCGAGCCGCTGCCGGCGCCGCCGGCGCGCAGCGGCATGTTGAATGCCGCGCGCCGCTGCAGCGAGCGGCTGGCGCGCTGTACCTCGCTGGACGAGACGCTCAACGCGGTGCTGGCCACGCTGACCGACTTCCTGGGCGTGCGGCACGCCATGGTGCTGATGCTCGACAGCGCGGCCCAGCGCCTCTACACCGTGGCCAGTTGCGGCTATTCGACCTCGGGCGTCGGTTCGGAAATCGGCCTGGGCCAGGGCGTGATCGGCACGGCAGCGCGCGAACGCACGCCGGTGCGCATCATGCACATGACCAACGCCTACCTCTACAGCCAGGCGATGCGCAGCAGCCTTGAGGCCAACGTGCCCGGCGCCGAAGCGGCCACGGAGATTCCCTACCCGGGACTGAAGGAGCCGCACAGCCAGCTCGCCGTGCCGGTGATGTCGGCCGGACGGCTGCTCGGTGTGCTGTTCGTCGAGAGCCCGCGCGACATGGAGTTCAGCTTCGAGGACGAGGACATGCTGGTGGCCATGGCCGGGCACCTGGGGGCCGCGATCGACCTGATGCAAGCCGGCACCGAGGCGCCCGAACCGTCGCCTGCCGCCGCACCGCGCCCCAGTACCAGCGGCGCGCCGCTGGCGGTGAAGCGCTTCGCGGCGAACGACAGCATCTTCATCGATGACCACTACCTGATCAAGGGCGTGGCCGGCGCGATCCTGTGGAAGCTGCTGAAGGAGCATGCGCAGGGCCGCAGCGACTTCTCCAATCGCGAGCTGCGGCTCGATGCGTCGATCGGCTTGCCGGATGTCGGCGACAACCTGGAAGCGCGCCTGGTGCTGCTGCGTCGGCGCCTGGACGAGCACGGGCCCCACTTGCGCATCGAAAAGACCGGGCGCGGACGTTTTCGGCTGGCGGTGCAAAGGCCGGTCAACCTCACCGACATGGCCTGAGACACCGCGGCGTTTTGCTGGCACAGTGAAGGTCTCCACGGGGGTGCATGGATGATGAGCCAACCTGAAGACATGGCCCAGCGCTTTGGCAGCGGGCAATCCGTCAAGCGCATCGAGGATGACGGCCTGCTGCGCGGCGAGGGCCGCTACACGGACGACGTCGTGCCCGCGGGCCAGCTGGCCATCGTGTTCCTGCGCTCGCCCTACCCGCATGCGCGCATCGCCTCCATCGATACGCAGGCCGCGAGCGCCATGCCGGGCGTTGCGCTGGTGCTCACCGGCGCGCAGCTCGTGGCGGCGGGCCTCCAGCCGATGGCCGGCACCGCAGGTTTCAATCGGCCGGACGGTCAGCCCAGCGCGACGCCTGCGCGGCAGGTGCTGGCGCATGGGCATGCGCGCTACGTGGGCGAGGCCGTCGCCGCAGTGGTCGCGGGCACCGTGCAGCAGGCCAAGGACGCGACCGAAGCCATCATCATCGATTACGAACCGCTGCCGCATGCGGTCACCGTGGCCGATGCTACCGCGACGGGTGCCCCGGCGCTGTGCGAGGAAGCACCGGACAACATCGCCGCAGAGGCGCGTCATGGCGAGGTGGGCACCTGCGACGCGGCCTTCGCGCGCGCTGCGCACGTGGTGCACCTTTCCATCGTCAACCAGCGGCTGGCCGCGGTGACGATCGAGCCGCGCACTGTGCTGGCGTTCGTCGCCGACGACGCGCGCCTGACGCTGCGCATGAGCACGCAGATGCCTTCGGGCGTGCGCAATTCGCTGCAGGAGGTGCTGGGGTTGAGGCGCGAGCAGCTGCGCGTCGTCGTCGGCGATGTGGGCGGCGGCTTCGGCATGAAGACCGGCATGTACCCGGAGGACGCGGTCACGGCCTGGGCCGCATGGCAGCTGAAGCGCCCGGTGAAATGGGTGTCCGAGCGCAGCGAAGAGTTCCTCTCGAGCTCGCACGGGCGCGACCTGCGCAGCGACGCGCAGCTGGCGCTGACGGCCGACGGCAAGATCCTGGGTCTGCGCCTTCACTCGCAGGCCAACGTCGGCGCCTATGCCGGTGGCGCGGGCGTGGCGATCCAGCTGCTGATCGGGCCCTGGGTGCAGACCAGTGTCTATGACATCCCGGTGATCGATTTCCGCTTGCAGGCGGTGCTCACGCACACCGCGCCCACCGGAGCGTACCGGGGCGCCGGCCGGCCCGAGGCCATCTACAACATGGAGCGCCTCATCGACGAGGCGGCGCGGCAGATCGGCCTGGATCGGGTTGAATTGCGGCGCCGCAATTTCATCCAGCCTGCGCAGATGCCCTACCGCAATCCCATGGACCAGGTCTATGACGTCGGCGAGTTCGAGAAGATCCTGGACCAGGCGCTGGCGCAGGCCGACTGGGGCGGCTTCGCCGCGCGCGCTGCGCAAAGCCGCGCTGCGGGCAGGCTGCGCGGCCTGGGCATCGCTACATTTCTCGAGTGGACCAGCGGCAACGTCTACGAAGAGCGCGTGACGGTGGACGTGCGCGCCGACGGCGTGATCGAAGTCTTCTCGGCGGTCAACCAGATGGGGCAGGGTATCGCCACCACGCTGGCGCAGCTGGTGGTCGATGTGTTCGGCGTGCCGCTGGAACAGATCCAGGTGGTGCTGGGCGACACCGACCGCGGCGATGGCTTCGGCAGCGCCGGTTCACGTTCGCTCTTCACCGGCGGCTCGGCGCTGACCATCGGGTCGAACAAGACGCTGGACGAGGCGCGCCGGCTGGCCGCGCAGTCGCTGGAAGCCGCCGAAGCCGATCTCGACTATCGCGCCGGGCGCTTCAACGTGAAGGGTACGGATCTCGGCATCGGCTTGTTCGAGCTCGCCGGCCGGCAAAGCGGCCAGCGCATCCATGTGGAAAGCACCAGCGCGGTGGCAGGGCCGAGCTGGCCCAATGGTTGCCACATCAGCGAGGTCGAGATCGACCCCGCCACCGGCGAAGTGCAGGTGGTGCGCTATTCAAGCGTGAACGATGTGGGCCGCGTGGTGAATCCGATGATTGTGCGCGGCCAGCTCGACGGCGGCGCGGTGCAGGGCATTGGCCAGGCGCTGTGCGAAGCCGTGGTCTACGACGCCGACAGCGGGCAGTTGGTCACCGGCAGCCTGATGGACTACGCCGCGCCGCGGGCCGACATCGTGGCCTGCGACTTCCTGACCGAGATGGATATGTCGGTGCCGTGCACGAACAATCCGCTGGGTGTGAAGGGGGTGGGCGAGCTCGGCACGATTGGCGCGACACCCTGCATCGTGAACGCCGTGGCCGACGCACTGGCGCGCGCCGGCCGGGTGCAGCAGGCGCGCGCATTGCAGATGCCGCTCACGCCGCCGAAGATCTGGGCCGCACTCCATTGAATTTCTCCCTCTCCCTCTAGGAGAGGGCCAGGGTGAGGGCCTGCGGGTGTTACCTGACTGCCGGGCTTGCCCGCACCCTAACCCTTTCCCAGAGGGAGAGGGAATCAGTCAGCCCAAGGCATGTTCCAGCTTTTCCCATTCGCGCTGCGTCATATGCGGACGCACCGTCGCCAGCGCCGCCTGGAATGCCGGCGCCGGCGCATTCGCCTTCATCCCGAGCAGCATCTCGGCCCGTTCGGCCGGGTTCATGTAGGGCACCATCCAGCGCAGCGTGAACATCATTTCCTGCGGGGGAATCGAGGCGACCAACTCGGCGTGAATGCCGATCAGTTCCGCATCGGTGTAGCGCGCCCACAGCACCGCGTTATGGGCGGTCTCCTCGACGTTCATGTGCTCGAAATTGCCGGCGACGAACAGACCCAGCCGGCGATACAGGTCCTGTGCCAGCCCCGGGCGCTGCGCGGTCGGCGCGGCGCGCAGCGCCTCGACGGCTTGCGCCAGCTGTGCCAGGTGCTCCTCGTGCTCCCGGTGATCGGCGGCGGCCAGCGCTGTCGAGCCCGTCGCGCGCGCTTCCATCGCGGTGTGCACGAAGTCGTTCTCATGCGCCAGGTGCGAGCGACACAGGCCCAGCAGCTCCAGCACCCGATCGGTGGCCTGCGCCACGTCCAGCCCGTCCGTGGGGTCCATGCGGCCCACGGCAAGCAGGGTGTCGGCCATCAGTGCCCGCAGGGCCTTGTGGATGGTGGCGTACAGGTCCACGCGCGTCGTCTCGGTCGCGGCGAGTTGACGCAGCTCTTGGGTATCGATCTTCATTTCCAGGCTCTTTCAACAGAGAGAAGCGGCGAGCGCCCCATGCGCCGTCGCCTGGAAAGCAGTCTAGGAAGGGGCGTGTCGGCGCGCCGCTAAGAATTGCCTAAGCAATCCCTCAAATTTCATTAAACGGCCAGCAGCTGTCCAGCCGTGGCCGGCTCGGCGCGCACGGCATCGCCGTCGCTGCGCGCGTCCTGCCGGATCATGTCTGCGGCCTTCTCCGCGATCATGATCACGGGTGCATTGGTGTTGCCGCTCACGATGCGCGGCATGATGGATGCGTCCACCACGCGCAGGCCTGCGATGCCGTGCACGCGCAGGCGCGCGTCCACCACGTCATGGACGCCCGGCCCCATGCGGCAGGTGCCCACCGGGTGGTAGATGGTGTCGGCGTGGCCGCGAATGAATTGCGCGATCTCCTCGTCGCTCCGCATGCGGGCGGAGGTCGCGAGTTCGCGTCCGCCCAGCGACGCCAGCGCCGGTTGCGCCAGCACCTTGCGCATCAGCTGGAAGCCACGGACCAGCCGTTGCAGGTCCTCGGATTCGCCGAGGAAGTTGGGGTCGATCAGCGGAGGCGTCATCGGGTCGGGGCCGGCCAGCCGCATGCTGCCGCGGCTGCGGGGCTGCAGCAGGCAGACGTGGCAGGAGTAGCCGTGGCCGAACAGGGTCTTGCGGCCGTGGTCGGCCAGCTTGCCGATCACGAAATGAAATTGCAGGTCCGGAATCGGCTCGCCGCTGGCGCTTTTCACGAAGCCGCCGGCTTCGGCGTAGTTCGTCGTGAGCATGCCGCTGCGCCGGTCGCGCCATTCGAACATACCCTTGGCAATGCGCATCAGTCCGGACGGTGACAGGCCGAACAGGTCTTTCAGGTGCGGCGCATCGACCACCAGCACCACATCCACGTGGTCGTGCAGATTCATGCCGACCCCGGGCAGGTCATGGACGACGGCGATGCCGTGCTGCTGCAGCTGCTGCGCCGGGCCGATGCCCGAGAGCATCAGCAACTGCGGCGACAGCAGCGCGCCGGCCGACAGGATCACTTCGCGCGCGGCGGTGAGCTGTCGCCGCACGCCGCCCTTCCGGTACTCCACGCCCGTGGCACGGCGGCCTTCCAGCAGCACGCGCGTCACCTGCGCATCGGTGATCACCGTCAAGTTGGGGCGGGCCAGGTTCGGTGTGACGTAGGCCTTGGCCGCGCTGAAGCGCTCGCCGTTCTTGTGCGTGACCTGGTAGATGCCGACGCCTTCCTGTTCCGCGCCATTGAAATCGGGGTTGACCCGAAAGCCCGCCTGCACACCGGCATCAACGAAGACCTGCGCAAAGCGGTTGGGGCTGCGCAGGTCCATCACGTTCAGCGGACCGCCGCTGCCGTGCCATTCGTCGGCACCGCGCTCGTTGTGTTCGGCACGCTTGAAGTAGGGCAGTACTTCGTCCCAGCGCCAGCCCGCATTGCCCTCGGCCGCCCAGTGGTCGTAGTCGGTGTGATGGCCGCGGGCATAGATCATCGCGTTCACGGAGCTGGAGCCACCCAGCACCTTGCCACGCGGCTGGTAGCCTTTGCGCCCGTCAAGCCCGGCCTGCGGCACGGTCTCGAACGCCCAGTTCAGCTGACCGTTCTTTGCCAGCACCGCCAGGCCCGCCGGGCAATGGACCAGCACGCTGCGGTCCGGCGGTCCGGCTTCGATCAACGCGACCTTGACGGCCGGGTCTTCCGACAGGCGCGCTGCAAGCACACAGCCTGCCGACCCGCCGCCTGCGATCACATAGTCGAAGTCGAAGTCAGCCATCTGTGTTCGGTGTTGTTTCAAGGATGGGCTTTCACCATACCGCGAAAGCGGCCCAGTGCCCATCCGGCAACTACCGAGCGTGCTTTCTATAGTGGACCTGCTCTAATCGACCGCCATGCAAGCTCCTCCCTCGCCACCCGAAGGCTGCATCAGTTGCGAACAGCGCGGCGCCCTGCTGCTCATCGGCATCAACCGTCCGGCCAAGTACAACGGCTTCACGCCGCGCATGTTTCGTGAACTGGGCGAGGCCTACACCCGCCTGGATGACGACCCGCAGCTGCGCGTCGGCGTGTTGCACGCGTTTGGCCAGCATTTCACCGCGGGCCTGGACTTGCCGACCATCGCGCCGCTGATGCGCAGCGGCGAGAAGGCGATTCCGCTCGGGCTGGTGGAGCCCACCGACCTGGGCACCCCGGGCTACCGGCGGCGCACCAAGCCGGTGGTGACCGCCGTCAAGGGCATCACCTACACGCTGGGCATCGAGCTGATGCTGGCCGCCGACGTGGTGATCGCGGCGGACGATTGCCGCTTCTCCCAGCTGGAGGTCAAGCGCGGCATCATGGCCACCGGCGGCGCCACCTTGCGCATGGCGCAGCGCGCCGGCCTGGGCCATGCGCTGCTGCATCTACTCACCGGCGACGAGTTCGACGCCGCAGAGGCCTTGCGGTTGAACTTCGTGCAGAAAGTCGTGCCCGCTGGCCAGGAGCTCGAAGCAGCCCTGCGCATCGCCGAAGCGATCGCCGAACAGGCGCCGCTGGCGGTCGTGGCCACGCGGCTGAATGCGCTGAAGTGCGTGGAGCAGGGGCCGATCGCAGCGATGCAGGAGTTCATCGAGGTGCAACAACACCTGTCAAACACCGAGGACGCGGCGGAGGGCGTGCGCTCGTTCATCGAGCGGCGGCCGGCGAAGTTCACCGGGCGCTGAACCGCCCCTTTTCCGTTGGCGACAGGACCGGGCGCCCAATCTCCTAAATGAATTGTGTGCAATTTAATGGCGTGCTACAGTACGCGCCATGGCAGCCCAGATCGACACCGAACAAGCCCTGCTCCTGGACAACCAGCTGTGCTTCGCGCTGTACTCGGCCTCGCTGGCGATGACCAAGCTCTACAAGCCCTTGCTCGACGAACTGGGCCTGACCTATCCGCAGTACCTCGCCATGCTGGTGCTGTGGGAGCGCGACGGCCTCATGGTCTCGGAGCTCGGCGAGCGGCTCTCGCTCGACTCGGGCACGCTGACGCCACTGCTCAAGCGTCTGGAAACCGCCGGCCTGATCGAGCGCAACCGCGATGCGCAGGACGAGCGGCGCGTGCATGTCTCGCTCACCGCGGCCGGGCGCCGGCTCAAGGCGCGCGCCCGCAAGGTTCCCGGCGCCATCCTCGACGCCACCCAATGCTCGTTGCCCGAGGTCGTGCGCCTGACGCGCGAGCTGCGCGGCCTGCGCGAGCGCCTGGGCGCCTGAATCGATTCCCTTCTTGCCCTTCTGAAAGGATCTCCATGAAGACGCTGGACAAAGTCCTGTACACCGCGCGTGCCCACACCACCGGCGGGCGCGACGGCGCATCCCGCTCCGACGATGGCCGCCTCGACGTGAAGCTGTCGCCTCCCGGCACGGCCGGCTCCGGCACCAACCCGGAGCAACTGTTCGCGGCCGGTTATTCGGCCTGCTTCATCGGCGCGCTGAAAGCGGTGAGCCCGCGGGTCAAGGTGCCGGTGCCCGCCGATGTCGCGGTCGACGCAGAAGTGGATCTCGGTCCCACCGCCACAGGCTATGGCATCGCGGTGCGCCTGAAGGTGACGCTGCCGGGCCTGGAGCATTCCCAGGCCGAGGCCCTGGTGCAGGCCGCCCACCAGGTCTGCCCGTACTCCAACGCCACGCGAGGCAACATCGACGTCACGCTGACGGTCGCTTGAGCGGCCCGGCCGTTTCGGTTACCGTGCGCCGATGACCACCACCACCTTGCTCGTTCGGCAGGATCAACTGGGCACGGCGCGCATCAGGGCGGATGAAGCCGCGCCGCTCGCGCCCGGCCAGATCCGCGTGCGCATCGATTCGTTCGCGCTGACCTCCAACAACATCACCTACGCGGCCTTCGGCGAGGCCATGAGCTACTGGCAGTTCTTCCCGAGCGGTGAAGAAGGTTGGGGCATCGTGCCGGCCTGGGGATTCGGCCGGGTGGTGCAGTCGCAGCACCCGGGCGTGGCGGTCGGCGAGCGACTCTATGGCTACTGGCCGATGTCCAGCCATGCCGTGCTGCAGCCGCAAAGGCTGAACGCCGCGGGTTTCAGCGATGCCGCCCCGCACCGCGCACCGTTGCACGCCGTGTACAACCGCTATCTGCGCTGCAAGTCCGACCCTTACTACACCGCCGAGACCGAAGACATCCAGGCCTTGCTGCGCCCGCTGTTCGTCACGTCGTGGCTGATCGATGATTTCCTGGCCGACAACGGCTTCTTCGGCGCGAACACGGTGCTGCTTTCCAGCGCGTCGAGCAAGACCGCCTACGGCACCGCCCATCTGCTGGCACGGCGGCCCGGGCTCGAGGTGGTGGGTCTCACCTCGGATCAGCATCGCCCGTTCTGCGAAGGCCTGGGCTGCTACAGCCGCGTGATCAGCTATGAAGACCTTGACAAACTGCCGGCCGACACGGCCTGCGTCTATGTCGACTTCGCAGGCAACGCCGGCCTGCGACAGCGTATCCACCAACGCTTCGCGCAGCTGAAATACAGCTGCTCGGTGGGTGGCACGCACGTCGAGCAACTGGGCGGCGCGAAAGACCTACCGGGTCCGCGCGCCACCCTGTTCTTCGCGCCGGCGCAGGGCAGCAAGCGGGCTGCCGATTGGGGGGCCGAGGAACTGGGTCGCAAGCTCGTGGCTTCCTGGCAAGACTTCGTCGCCAAGGTGAGCGCCCCATCGGGGCCTTGCCTGGTCGCCCAGCATCACCGCGGGCCCGAGGCCGTGCAGGCGGCCTATGTGCAGGTGCTGAGCGGGCGGGGCGATCCCAGGCAGGGACAGATCCTGTCCATGGGCTGAGGGCGTCGGGGCCGGGCGCCCCCAGGCCGCTCAGAACGCTGCGATGCCGGTCTGCGCGCGTCCCAGGATCAGCGCGTGCACGTCGTGCGTGCCCTCGTAGGTGTTGACCACTTCCAGGTTCACCAGGTGGCGCGCCACACCGAACTCGTCGCTGATGCCATTGCCACCCAGCATGTCGCGTGCCAGCCGCGCGATGTCCAGCGCCTTGCCGCAGGAGTTGCGCTTCATGATCGAGGTGATCTCCACCGCGGCGGTCCCCTCGTCCTTCATGCGTCCCAGCCGCAGGCAGCCTTGCAGCCCCAGCGTGATTTCGGTCTGCATGTCCGCGAGTTTCTTCTGGATCAGCTGATTGGCTGCCAGCGGTTTCCCGAATTGCTTGCGGTCCAGCACGTACTGGCGCGCGCGGTGCCAGCAGTCTTCGGCCGCCCCCAGCGCGCCCCAGGCGATGCCGTAGCGCGCCGAGTTCAGGCAGGTGAACGGGCCCTTGAGGCCGCGCACCTCGGGGAAGGCGTTTTCTTCGGGGCAGAACACCTCGTCCAGCACGATCTCGCCGGTGATCGAGGCGCGCAGGCCGACCTTGCCGTGGATGGCCGGCGCCGACAGGCCCTTCCAGCCCTTTTCCAGCACGAAGCCGCGGATGGCGCCTTCGTCGTCCTTGGCCCAGACCACGAACACGTCGGCGATCGGGCTGTTGGTGATCCACATCTTGGCGCCCGAGAGCTTGTAGCCGCCGTCGACCTTGCGCGCACGCGTGACCATGCTGCCGGGGTCGGAGCCGTGGTTGGGCTCGGTCAGGCCGAAGCAGCCGATCCACTCGCCGGTGGCCAGCTTGGGCAGGTACTTCTGTTTGGTTTGTTCGTTGCCGAACTCGTTGATCGGCACCATCACCAGCGAGGACTGCACGCTCATCATCGAGCGGTAGCCGGAGTCGATGCGCTCGACTTCACGTGCCACCAGGCCGTAGCACACGTAGTTCAGGCCGGCGCCGCCGTACGGCTCGGGGATGGTGACGCCCAGCAGGCCGAGCTCGCCCATCTCGCGGAAGATCGACGCATCGGTGCGCTCGTTGCGAAAGGCTTCGAGCACGCGCGGGGCGAGCCGTTCCTGGCAGTAGGCGTGGGCGGCGTCGCGCACGGCGCGCTCGTCGTCGGTGATCTGCTGGTCCAGCAACAGCGGATCGGACCATTGGAAGGGCGTTTTCATGCGTGCCTGTGGTTAGCTTGGTTGAGGCGAACTATCCAGTCCACGTGCCGCGTTGACAAACGATTCTTTTTCCCCAAGATGTGCGAGAAACGCACTTCTCGATGCGCCGCAAGATTCCCTCCACTGCCGCCCTCGCCGCATTCGATGCGGCTGCCCGCCACCAGAGTTTCACCCTCGCCGGCGAAGAACTCGCCCTGACACAAAGCGCCATCGGACGGCAGATCACGAACCTCGAGGACTTTCTCGGCGTGAAGCTGTTTCGCCGCACCCGGCGCGGCGTCGTTCTCACCGAGTCAGGCCAGCAGTACAGCCGCACCATCCGCAATCGCCTGGACGACGTCGAGCGCGACACGCTGGATGTGATGGCGCGCGCCGGCGGCGGCGGCTCCCTCGATCTGGGCGTCGTGCCCACGTTCGCCACGCACTGGCTGCTGCCGCGGCTGGCGCGCCTGCGCGAGGCGCAGCCGCAGCTGACGATTCACCTGCACTCCCGGGCACGGCCGTTCCTGTTCGAGGAGGAGCGGCTGGACGCGGCCATCTACGCGGGTGTCGCGGCGTGGCCCGGTACCGCCGCGATCGCGCTGATGCCGGAGCTGATGCGGGTGGTGTGCTCGCCCCGGGTCGCCGTTTCGCGGCGCCGCCTGACCTTTGCGCAGGTCGCGCAGCTGCCGCTGATACAGATGAGTACGCGGCCGTACGCCTGGCGCGACTGGTTCCAGTCACATGGGTTCGCGCCGGAGCACGCGCTGGTCGGGCCGCGGATGGAGCTGTTCTCGATGGTGGTGCAAGCCGCCATCCACGACATGGGCGCGGCCCTGGTGCCGCAGTTCCTGGTCGAGGACGAATTGCAGTCGGGTGTCCTGGTCAGCGCGGGCGATGCATTCCTTAGCGGGCGCAGCTATTACCTGGGCTTTCCGGAGCAGGACGCGGCACGCAAGGAACTGGCGGCTTTCGGGACGTGGCTGGCGGCGGAAGCCGGATCCTACGTGGCCACCTTGCAGAAGAGTTCGACAACGAAGCGCAATGCCTGACGAGCGCGCCGGTCGCCGCACCCCCCGGCGATGAGGGATGATTGGCCTCTCGCCCATGAAGCTCGCACTACTTTCAGACTTGCACGCCAACCTGCAGGCGCTCACCGCCTGCCTGGCGGACGCCCACGCGCGCGGCGCCACGCACCATGCCTTTCTCGGTGATCTCGTCGGCTACGGGGCCGATCCGGGACCCGTGGTGGACATCGTGATGAGGATGGTGAACCAGGGCGCCTGGGCGCTCAAGGGCAACCACGATGCGGCGGCCGTGAATCCCGACCCCACCAACCGGCGCGCCGACCATGTCGGTGGCGTCTGGTCGCATTCGCAGCTGAGCCGCCCACAGCGCGATTTCCTGGCCGACCTGCCGCTGGTGGTGCGGCACGACAAGCTGCTGCTGGTCCACGCCAGCGCTGTCGATCCGGCCCGCTGGTCCTACATCACCCGCCCGTCCGAGGCGGCCGAGAGCATGACGGCCGCACAGGCGCAACAGGCCACCCACGTGTTCTGCGGCCACGTCCATGAACAGCGCCTGTTCTATACGGGCGCGACCGGACGCACCATGGCGTTCGAGCCGACCGCCGGCGTGGCACTGCCTGTGCCGGCGCACCGGCAGTGGCTGGCCACCATCGGCTCGGTCGGCCAGCCGCGCGACGGCCGGCCCGAAGCCGGGTACGCGATACTCGACGTGACGACACTGCAGCTGACCTTCGTTCGTGTGCCGTACGACCATCGGGCAGCGGCCGCCGCCATCCTGAAGGCGGGACTGCCCAGCTTCAACGCGATGAGGCTGGCGATCGGGCAGTGAGTCAAGGTTGAGGGGAAACAAGAATGAAGTTGATGGAGCCGGGCACGGAGATCGACGGGTTCGTCATCGGCGAATGCGTGCATGCGGGGGGCATGGGGCACATCTACCGGATCGGCTATGCCGACCCCGGGCGCAAACCGCCCTTTCCGATGGCGATGAAGGTCCCGCGCATGACCGGCGGCGACGGCGCCGAGAACATCGTGGGCTTTGAAGTGGAGCATCAGCTGCTGCAGGCGCTGCACGGGCCGCATGTGCCGCGCTTCGTGGCTGCGGGTGATCTCGCGCGCCTGCCTTACCTGGTGATGGAATACATCGACGGGCGGCCGCTGCAGCATTGGCTGGATGAGGCGACGACCACCCGTCGGCGGCCGGCGGCCAGTGAGATCGCCGCGCTCGGCGCGGCCCTGGCGACCGCGGCGCACAGCCTGCACATGCAAAACGCAGTGCACTTGGACCTCAAGCCCGGCAACGTGATGATCCGCAGCGACGGCAGCGCGGTGCTGCTGGACTTCGGCCTGAGCTGGCATGGCCACTACCCGGACCTGCTGGCCGAGGAGACCCGGCTGCCCGTGGGCTCCGCGGTATGGATGGCGCCCGAGCAGGTGGTGGGCATGCGCGGCGACCCGCGCAGCGACGTCTTCGCCATCGGCGTCATGCTGTACGAGCTGGCCTGCGGCGAACTGCCCTTCGGCGAGCCGCAAACGCGCGGCGGCCTGCGCCAGCGGCTGTGGATGGATCCGGTGCCGCCGCGCGCGATCGCGCCCGAGACGCCCGACTGGCTGCAGGAGGTCATCCTGCGCTGCCTGGAGCCGGAGGCGAAGCTGCGGTACCCGTCGGCGGCGCACCTGGCCTTCGATCTAGCCAACCCGGACCAGGTGGCGGTGAGCGAGCGCGGACGGCGCACCACCCGCGAGGGCTTCGGCACTCGCCTGCGGCGCTGGATCAAGGCGGCGGGCATGCACTACGAGCCCAGCCCGCTGCCGAGCCTGCAGGTGGACCAGATCCCCATCGTGATGGTGGCCGTGCCGTGGAAGGACGCGAGCGACGCGACCCTGTATTCGCTGCGCACGGCGACCAACCGCTCGCTGGGCATCCGCCCCGGCGCCCGGCTCGCCTGCGTGACCGTGGTGTCGGCCGGCGACTCCGACCACATGGTGCCGGGCCGCGGCGAGACCGACGTGCATCGCGCCCACCTCGACCGGCTGCGGCAGTGGGCCCGCGGACTGGATCTCGAGGGCCATCAGGTCTCCTTCCACGTGCTCGAAGCGGGTGACGTGGCACGGGCACTGGTCGACTACGCGCGGGCCAACGCGATCAGCCTGTTGATCCTGGGGGCGGCGACGCACGGTGTGAAGTTCCAGCGCCTGATCGCCACCGTGCCGGTGCGCGTCGCGATGGAGGCCCCCTGCAGTGTGATGCTGGTGAAACAATCGCTGCCCTTCGAACGGCTGGGCATGGAGCCCACGCTCGCGGGCGACAATGCCGGATGACATCGACCACGGCGCATCCCTACGATGCTCTCACGCCCGACCGGGTGCTGGACGCGCTCGCGAGCGTGGGTCTGTCGTGCGACGGGCGGCTGATGCCGCTGAGTTCCTACGAGAACCGCGTGTACCAGCTCTGGCTCGAGGATGAATTCCAGGGCCACCGCGCCGTGGTGGCCAAGTTCTACCGGCCCGGCCGCTGGAGCCGCGCGCAGATCCTCGAAGAACATGCCTTCGCCGCCGAGCTGGTCGAAGGCGAAGTGCCGGCGGTGGCCCCGCTGGTGCTCGAAGGTGGCACGCTCAACGAATTCGGCGGCTTCAGCTTCAGCGTGAGCCCGCGGCGCGGCGGCCGCGCGCCGGAGCTGGACGACGGCGAGGTGCTGGAATGGATCGGCCGCTTCCTCGCGCGCATCCACCAGGTGGGCGCCAGGAAGGCGTTCGAGACACGGCCCACGCTCGATGTGCGCAGCTTCGGCTATGAATCGCGCGACTGGCTGATCGACAGCCACATGATGCCGCTGGACGTGCAATCGGCGTGGCAAAGCCGCTGCGACGAAGCGCTGGCGATGATTGCCGACACGGCCCTGGGCACGCGCGACGACGACGGCATACGCATGCTGCGCGTGCACGGCGACTGCCATCCCGGCAACATCCTGTGGACTCCCGACGAAGGCCCGCATTTCGTCGACCTGGACGATGCGCGCATGGCCCCGGCGGTGCAAGACCTCTGGATGCTGCTGGCCGGCGAACGCGCGCAGCAGCAGAAGCAACTGGGCGCACTCGTCGACGGCTACGAGCAGCTGCGGGAATTCGACCGCACCGAACTCGCACTGGTCGAGCCGCTGCGCACCTTGCGGCTCATTCAGTACAGCGCGTGGCTGGCGCGGCGCTGGCAGGACCCGATCTTTCCGATCAATTTTCCGTTCTTCGGCAGCAGCGACTACTGGCAAGGGCAGGTCCGCATGCTCGAGGAACAGATCGAGGCCATGGCGCAACCGCCGCTGATCGTCTGACCGGGCAGGCGTCATGGCCCGGTAGCGCAGCGCCCGAGCCCAGCGGGCTCGCCTCAATGGTGCGGGGTGCCGCTGTTGTTGGCGGCCATCGCCAGGAACTGCTGCCACGCCTGCATGGCGGGCGCCATGGCGCTCATCGCGGCTTCCGCCGCGGACGAGGGCGAGCTGGGTTCGGGCTCGGGTGTCGCCGCCGGCTCGGCGGGCGCGCTCCCGAGTTTGACGCCGGTCAGCATCAGGTCCTGGCCGCATTCCATCGCGGCCCGCGCGCAGGAGGTCATCAGGTGGGACTGGATGCGAACCACCTCGTTGTAGTTGTGCGCGTGGCGCAGGCCTTCCGCCGCGTCCTCGCACAAGCGGGCGGCCCGCTGCGCAAAATCCTGTTGCGCCATCTGCAAGTTGGCAGACGACCGCAGCATCTGAGCCACGGCCTCGGAAATCATCGCGAGCTGCTGGCGCGTCGTGGCGCCGACGTCCATGGACGGCATGGACGGCATGGACGGTGGGATCGGCTGCGAAGCGGATGCGGCGTGTTCGCGCCGCTGTGTTCTCTGTGTCGAGCTTGACCTGGAAGCCATCTGTCAATCTCCTGTGCTGCTTGCACCCTATGCTGGATGCAACCCGCGGGCTTGCAGGCCGTGCGTGGCGTATCAGTGTGCAATGAAGCGGACGAAAACTGTCGCCATCACTGCTTGACGATGGTGATGAGCGTGTCAGGCACCAGCTTGCCCGACTTCATGTCCATCCAGGGATTCTGGATCGTGATGTGATAGCCGCAGCGCTGCATGCTCTGCTTTATCACCGCGTTGTATTCGTCCTTGCAGCCGGCGGTGAAGGCCGCGGACTCCTTGGTCGCGTCGCCCATCTTGCTGGTGCCCGCCTGCCTGGCATAGAAGGCCACGACCTTCGCGATGTCGTCGCCAGTGCGATAGGCCGCTGCCGTCATCCCGAGCGACTCGCGCAGAAAGGTGCCTGCATCGGCATCGGCTTTCGCGCCCGGATACACCTGGATGCCCGCTTTGCCGGGGTCGAGTGCTTCGCCCTTGCCGGCCAGCGCGTGTTCATGAATGGACAGCAGCGTCAGCAGGAACAGCGCGGCAGCGCGCAGGGACTGCTTGGCATGGAACATCGAATACTCCTCTCGAGCGGCGGCAATCCATGGCTTGCGCCCCGGGCCGCCACCCGCCCCGAGCCGCATCAGGCGCATTGCGCCTTCTTCTGAAATCAGCGCTGGTGTTGTCGGCGAAACTCGCCGGGTGTCGTGCCCACCGCCGCGCGAAACGAGCGGCTCAGATGGCTGGGTGAACTGAAGCCCGTGCGGAACGCCACGTCGGCCACTGACACGGTCCGGTTCTTCAACAGCTGCTGCGCGCGACCGATGCGCTGGCGGCGAATCCAGGTCAGGGGCGACAGGCCGGTCTGCGCCTTGAAGCTGCGGCAGAAGTGCTCCACCGAGAGGCCGACCACGGCCGACAGTTCGCGCACCGAGATCGGGTCGCCCAGGTGCGCTTCGACATAGTCGCGCACCTGCAGCATGCGGCGCGCGGCGACGCGCGAAGGTTCGGGGGCCGCGGTTCGCGCCAGTCCGTGGGTGAGTTGCGCCACCGTGGCGCGCACCGTGTGCTCCAGTGCCAGCGCACCGACGGCGCTGCGCCAGGTATCCGAGTGGAGTTGGCTGCGCAGCGCCTGCATCAGCGACTGCACGGGCGCGTCCGGGGCGCAAAAGACTTCGGGGACGGGGCCGACGCGTTCGGCGCACTCTTCGCCCACCACATCGGCGACATAGGACTGGTCGAAATACAGCTGCAGCACTTCGATCGGTTCCTGGATCTCGAAGTCGATGTCTTCGCCTTCGGGAATGGTGGTGACACCGCCGATGAGCGCTTCCACATGGGTGGTGCGGCCGTTCCTGCGCCGCTCGACGCGGTTGCTGCCGCCGAAATGCAGGATGACGGTGTTGAACGGATAGCGCTTCGTCGTGGCGAGTCCCGGCGTCTGGTTCCAGCTCGCGAGCGCCCAGTGCGCGTGCAGCCCGGCATCGCGCGTGCACGCCACGGGGCCCTGCTGCAGTTGGCCCGCAAGTTCATCGATGAAGCCGAACGGCTTGGGGAGATGGGACGGCGGCGGTTGCATGGCGGCGCGATTGTGCGTCGCGGTCCACGTGCCGGTCATGCCCCCTTGCGGGGGGGATTTCATCCCGTTGCACATTCGGCGACGCCCGCCATCAACCCGGTGCAAGTCCGTCAATGGAATGCCATTGGCCTTCGTAGCATGCGCCGGCGCATCAAAGCCATCTCATACCGGATCGAAATTCGAAAGGGAAGCACAAGACATGGAGAGCACACCAATGAAGAAGGTCGCCAGCGACCACCCGATCTCCCGTCGTTCCATCCTGTCGCTCGCGGCACTCGGTACCGTTCTTCAGGCCTGCGGCGGCGGCGAGGTGGTGACCGATGAGGGCCCCGCGCCTCCTGAAGTTCCCGCGCTGCCCCCTGGCGACGGTTCGCCAAAGCCGCCGACCCCACCCGCCATCGCCAGTCATCCGGCGAGCGTGAGCGTCGTTGTGGGTGCGCCCACCACGTTCGCCGTGTCGGCTACCGGCGAGGGGCTGTCGTATCAATGGCTGCGCGATGGCGCACCCATCGCAGGCGCCACCGGTGAGTCCTACACGCTGAGCTCGCCCGCCCATGCGGACAGCAATGCCCGCTTCAGCGTGGTGGTGAGCAACGCGGCAGGCACTGTCACGAGCAACGCCGCCGTGCTGTCCGTCAAGTTCGGTACCGGTATCACCTTGCTGGCCGGCGGCCTGGGCGGCCCCGGTGCCCTCAATGC
>Ga0306924_10001071_pt1 | contig 24473 bp, 23 predicted proteins | sample sta12Can44000111_FD_203756 | JGI IMG/M metagenome (GOLD analysis project Ga0306924, IMG submission 203756) | Lab enrichment of tropical soil microbial communities from Luquillo Experimental Forest, Puerto Rico - statanox.12C.anox.44.000.111 (v2)... | ecosystem: Environmental > Terrestrial >...
GCCGCGCGCGTGGTGCTTGCCGCGCCGGGCAAGCGCCTCGTCGATTTCGGCCTGCGCCGGGCGCACGGCGCGGAGGCCGGCCTTCTTGCTGCGCGTGCGAGCTACATCGCTGGCTTCGCCGGCACCGCCACCGTGTTGGCCGAGAAGCTGTTCGGCATCCCGATCTTCGGCACCATGGCGCATTCGTACGTGCAGATCCACGACGATGAGGCGCAAGCATTCGAGAACTTCGCCCGCGCCCGGCCCAAGAATCTGATCCTGCTCATCGACACCTACGACACAGAGGCGGCGGCGCGGAAAGTCGTCGCGCTCGCGCCTAAGCTCAAAGCGGCGGGCATCACGATCGCCGGTGTGCGTCTCGACAGCGGAGATCTTGTCGCGCTGTCCAAGGCGGTGCGGCATATCCTCGACGAAGGCGGCCTGCGCGACGTGACCATCTTCGCCAGCGGCGGCATCGACGAGACGACGATTGCGAAGATCATCCGGTCCGGTGCGCCGATCGACGGCTTCGGCATCGGCAGCAGCCTGACCACCTCGTCCGACGCGCCGGGGCTCGATTGCGTCTACAAGCTCGAGGAATATGCCGGCTTGCCCCGGCGCAAGCGCTCCGCCGGCAAGGCGACCTGGCCGGGCCGCAAGCAAGTGTGGCGGCGGTTTGAGTCAAACGGCACCATGGCCGGGGACATCCTGTCCGTGGAGGGCGACAATCAAGGCGGCGAGCCGCTGATCGAATTGGTCATGCAAGGCGGCAAGCGTCTCGGGTCCAGTCCGACGCTTGCGCAGATTCGCACGCGCGCCGCGCGCGATCTCGAGCGCCTGCCCGAGCCTTTGCGCAGGCTCGAGCCCGATGCGTCGTATCCGGTAGAGGTCAGCGAAACCCTGACGCGGCTTGCGGCTGAGGTCGATGCGCGGGTGGGGCATCCGCAAAAGACGAAATAAGAGCCGAAGACCGCCTACACCCTTGCACCACCCGACCCAGCACACATGTTACCGCTACAGCGCACGCATGCTCCAACGCACCTCTGCTGAAGAGGTCTGCACTGCCGCGGAATGCAGATGACGATTAAGGTTGAAGAGAGCGACGTCCTCTTGGTGGTCGACGTCCAGAACGACTTCTGTCCGGGCGGCAAGCTTGCCGTTCCCAAAGGCGACGAAGTTGTTGCGGCGATCAATCGGCTCGCCAGCCGCTTTCGCCATGTGGTGCTGACGCAGGATTGGCATCCTCCCGGCCACCAGTCGTTTGCATCCTCACATCCGGGCAAGCGCCCGTTCGAGACCGTCACCGTCGCCTATGGGCAGCAAATTCTGTGGCCGGATCATTGCGTCCAAGGCACGCTCGGCGCCCAATTCCACGGCGATTTGCAAATTCCGCACGCCGAGCTCGTGATCCGAAAGGGTTTTCGACCGACGATCGATTCCTATTCCGCCCTTTACGAAAACGACCGCAAGACGCCCACGGGCCTCGCCGGCTATCTGCGCGAGCGCGGCATCACGCGGATCTTCATTGCCGGCCTCGCGCTCGATTTCTGCGTCCGCTACTCCGCCGAGGACGCGCGGCGAGAGGGCTTTGCCGTGACCGTGATCGAGGATGCATGCCGCGGCATCGACGTCGAGGGATCGGTTGCCGCGACGCGCGAGAGCTTTGCGGCGCTGGGCGTCGCGGCCGTGGCGGCTGGCGAGGTCGCTTGAGCCGAGATGGAGGAAGGCCTTCCCCAATTTGGCCGCTCGTGTGAAAATTGACGGCTCGCCGCTTCGTTTCGGTTTCCTTCGGCCGAACAGCTAGCAGGGGGGAGGCCTTCGCCGATCCCCGGACTCCGTGCGGCGCGCAACGAGGAGGCGGCCCATGCGTGCAGCGCTGAGGGGCGCCAGCCGCGCAGTCCTGCGCCGATGCGCGCACGCGCTTTTCGCCGCGATTGCCGTCCTGCCCCTATTCTCGGGCGAGGCCGCGGCGGCGCAGCAGGCCGTGGTGCTGCAGATTGACGGCGCCATCGGTCCGGCCGTGGCCGATTACGTCGTGCGGGAGCTGCGCGGGATCAGGCCAGCGGACACGCGCCTGGTCGTGTTGCGCATGAATACCCCGGGCGGGCTCGATACCTCCATGCGCGACATCATTCGCGCCATCCTGGCGTCGCCCGTCCCCGTGGTCACCTACGTGGCCCCGAGCGGCGCGCGGGCGGCGAGCGCCGGCACCTACATCGCCTATGCGAGCGCGATCGCCGCCATGGCGCCGGGCACCAATCTCGGCGCCGCCACCCCCGTGCATTTAGGCGCCCCCGGCCTTCCCGGCGGGACTCCGCAACAGCCTGCCGGGCAGAAGGACAAGGACAAGAGCGGGGAGAAGAGCACCAGCTCCACGGAGCCGGCGGATGCGGAGACCCGCAAGGCGGTCAACGATGCCGTCGCCTACATCCGCGGCCTGGCCGAGCTCAACGGCCGCAACGCCGAGTGGGCGGCCGAAGCGGTTCGCTCGGCGGTTAGCCTTCCGGCCTCCGAGGCGCTCAAGCTTCACGTCATCGACGTGATCGCCGACGACGTTCCGGATCTGCTTCGCAAGATCGATGGCCGCACCGTCAAGGTTGCGGGCAAGGCGGAACGGTTGGCGACGGCGGACCTCGAGGTCGTGACCGCCGCGCCGGATTGGCGCACCGAGCTGCTCGCGGTGATCACCGATCCCAACGTTGCCTTCATGTTGATGCTGCTCGGCGTCTACGGATTGATATTCGAGTTTCTCAATCCGGGCGCCGTTGCCCCGGGGCTCGTCGGCAGCATCAGCCTGCTGGTCGCGCTCTACGCCCTCAACCTGCTGCCCATCAATTATGCGGGTGCCGCATTGGTATTGCTCGGCATCGGTCTCATGGTGGCCGAGGCCCATATCGGCTCTTTCGGTGTGATCGGCGTCGCCGGCATCGTCGCCTTCGTGATCGGCGCGCTCCTGATGTTTCCCTCCGGGGCGCCGGGGTTCACGCTGTCGTTCTCGGTGGTTGCGGCGGCCACGATCATGACTGCCGCGCTCTTCCTGCTGGTTCTCACCATGTTGCTGCGATCGCGGCGACGTCCCGTCGTCACCGGCAAGGAGGGGCTGCTCGGTGCCGAGGGCGAAACCGTGGCCTGGGACGGCGCCGAGGGACGCGTGCGGGTCCACGGCGAGATCTGGCGTGCGCGCGCGCCGCGGCCGCTGCCGGCCGGAGCACGCATCAGAGTCATCGACCGCGAGGGCCTCGTACTCGTCGTCGAAGCGACGTGACGATCCCTCGAAACCAGGAGGAGACTATGGTGTCGCTCGCAACCTTCGCCATTCTGGCGATCCTCGTCGTGATCATCTTGTTCTCGGCGGTGCGGATCCTGCGTGAATACGAGCGCGGCGTCGTGTTCACGCTCGGACGCTACACCGGCACCAAGGGACCTGGGTTCTTCCTTCTCGTTCCGTTGGTCCAGCAGATGGTGCGGGTCGATCTTCGCGTCATTGTCGATGAGGTGCCCCCCCAGGACGTGATTTCGCGCGACAACGTCTCGGTCAAAGTGAACGCCGTCATCTATTTCCGCGTGGTCGACGCCGAGCGCGCGGTGATTCAGGTTTTCAATTATCTCGCTGCGACAAGCCAGTTGGCCCAGACCACGCTGCGCTGGGTTTTGGGCAAGCATGACCTCGACCAGATGCTGGCCGAGCGCGACAAGCTCAACGCCGACATCCAGGACGTGCTCGACAAGCAGACCGAGGCCTGGGGCATCAAGGTGTCCACGGTCGAGATCAAGCGCATCGATCTCGACGAGAGCATGATCCGGGCGATCGCCCGGCAAGCCGAGGCCGAACGCACCCGCCGGGCCAAAATCATCAATGCCGAGGGCGAGCAGCAGGCGGCGCAAAAGCTGGTCGAGGCGGCACAAATCCTGGCGCCGGTGCCGCAGGCGATGCAGCTGCGTTATCTCGCGACCTTGTTCGACATCGCCGGCGAACGCAGCTCGACCATCGTGTTTCCGTTCCCGATCGACCTGATACAGAATTGGATGTCGCACGGTTCCGGCGCGAGGGCCTGATGCCGCCGCGCGCGATGGCGCGGTCGAAGGACGTCAAAAAGGGCCGCATAAAAAAGGGGCCGCTTGCGTTCAAGCGGCCCGAGTCTGGGAGGAACGCGACAGACGGTGATCCGCCCATCGCACCGCGCTATTTGCGAAGCGCATGATGGAAATTCAAGTGCGGCCGATGAGCGCGCTTCCTTCTTTTCCCCACTGGACATCTGCGTTCGGCAAAATCGGCCCCCCTCGCATGCGTCCAGCACATGGCCGTCATCCGCGCCGCGCGGCCTCCAGCTCCTGCCGCAGTTGATCCTCTCGGTGCTCGTAGCGCGGGGAGAAATGAAACGGCACCACCTGTGCAACGCCGGCATGTCGTGCGAGCGTGCCGGCCTGCGCCGCGGTGAGGTGACGCCTTTTGGCGGCGAGCTCCGAGTCCTCGTCGAGAAACACCGTCTCGATGAAGAGCTGGTCGGCGCCGCGTGCGAGCTCGACGATCTTTGCAATGTTCGACTGGTGGAAAGCCGCGTCGACCACGTAGACGATTCTGTGTCCGCGCGCCGTGCGCAAGGCGTGCTGCTTGAGCAGGCCAAGCGGAACGGACAAGTCAGCACGCACATGGATCGGGCTTTCGTCCGGCGCGCCGCGCCGCACCGCGCGTTTAGCGTCGTTCAACCAGGGACCGACCGGAAGCTGGAGCAGATCAAGCCCCTCTCTCCACACGTTGACCCGCAGCTTCTCCTGAAAAGCGAAGGCGAGGCAGGGCGTGCCATGATCGAGCACGACGCCTTCGATCAGAAATTCCTCTTCGTCAAGCAGCGTTCCAGGCGTAAGCGGCGCTGACGCGCGCTCGCGTCGCCGGAAGGCCTCGCGTGCGCGGAACTCGCCGGCGCGGGCGACGCGATCTCCGTCGAATTCGGCCGCCGTCAGTCTGAAGTCGAGCGACTCGGCATCGAGAAGATTCCAGGTGTAGGCTTTTAATTTGTACTCCACCTGATCGAGGAAGCCCGCCGGACCCGTGAGGTGAAGCGGAGCGAGGCGGTGGAGGCACAGCCGCAGCAGCCGATCGAAGCCGGCAAAATGATCCATATGCGTGTGGGAAACGAAAGCATGCGTGACGCGCAGGAGTTCGCGCGCGGACAGCGGCGTCACGTCGCCGAGATCGAACAGCAGCGCCTGACGGCCGAAGCGGAAGTCGATGAACAACGCAGGATCCGAAAACGGATCATTGACGAGCCGAGGTTGCACGAGCCAAGTCACACCGTACCCCTGCTCGTTCGCAAAGCGTGAGCCTGCAGCCGCGCCGCATCGTGCGAGACAAAAGCGGCCGCGAAGGGAACTTTGTGCAGCTTATTTAATTGTCCCTCAGGCGCAGAGGACATCGCTAGCGCCCGACTATTTTTTCCAACGATTTCATGCCAGGCGAGTCGCAAGCAGTCAGCCATATTCGCACCATCCACGCGGCAGCCGAACCGACTGCGCCGTCGGCGCTGGCCGAGGCGTTCTATGCCGACGCCTTGCGCGAACTGTCGAAACTCGGGCTCCCATTCCTGCTGGGCGGCACCTATGCGCTCAGCGTCTATACCGGCATCACGCGCGCGACCAAGGACCTCGACATCCTTTGCAAGCCGAGCGACTACACGTCCATCCTCCAACACTTCAAGTGCCTCGGCTATGCGGTCGAGATCGAGGACGAGCGTTGGATCGCCAAGGTTTTTCGCGGCGAGCATTTCTTCGACCTGATCTTCGCCTCCTGGCATGGCGCCATGCCGGTGAGCGATCGATGGTTCGATCACGCGCCGCGCGTCGAAATATTCGGCATGCCGGTGCGCGTGATCGCGCCGACCGAGCTCTTTTGGTCCAAAGCCTTCGTTCAACTGCGGCATCGCTACGACGGCGCGGATATCGTGCATCTGATACTCAAGCAGCACGAGCGGATCGATTGGCGGCGCCTCCTCGATTACATGGACCTGCACTGGGAAGTGCTGCTGGTCCACCTTCTCAATTTCCGTTGGGCTTACCCGAGCGAGCGCGACCACGTGCCGCGCTGGATCATGGACGAGCTGCTCGGCCGTCTCGAGCGGCAGCTCGACCTGCCGCCCCCGCGCGTGAAGATATGCCGCGGTCGAATATTCTCGCCGATCGATTACGAGCCGGCGGTTAGAGAGTGGGGTCTTGGCGACATAGGCGAGGCAGGTGAGTGACGACATGCCCGCCAACTCGTTGACCTTCGCGGCCATTGGCGACCTACACGTCAGGGAAGAGCGCACCTCGTTGTTGCGGGATCTGTTTGCCGAGATCTCCGCCAAGGCGCAGGTGCTCGTCCTTTGCGGCGACCTCACCGACGTCGGCAAGCCGCGTGAGGCGGAGGTGCTTGCGGACGATCTGCGCGCTTGCTCCATCCCGATCGTCGGCGTGCTCGGAAATCATGATTACGAGTCCGGCGAGGTCGAAGACGTTGAGAAAATCCTCAAGGCCGCCGGCATGCACCTGCTCGATGGCCACTCCTACGAGGTAAACGACGTCGCCTTCGTCGGGGTGAAGGGTTTCATCGGCGGTTTCGGCCGCCGCATGCTCGCTTCGTTCGGGGAGAGTATCGTCAAGAGCTTCGTCGCCGAGTCCGTGCGCGAAGCGATGCGGCTCGAGAATGCCATGCGTACGGTGCGCCAGGAGCGGGCCGTCGTGGTGCTGCACTATGCGCCCGTCGTCGACACCGTCGAAGGCGAGCCGCTGGAAATTTTTCCGTTTCTGGGCTGCTCGCGCCTGGGCGAGACGATCGATCGCTTCAAGGTGAGCGCCGTCGTTCACGGTCACGCCCACCATGGCCGTTACCAAGGACGCACGCCCGGCGGCGCGCCGGTCTACAACGTGGCGTTCCCGGTCGAGAAATCGGGCGGCCGTCCCTACGCTCTGATCAAAGTCTGAGATCAACGCCCACCGCACAGCGGACGATCCTACCCACAAGGGTGCCGCCGAAGCCAGGACCTCCGGTTTCATGGCCGCATCTGCGAGGAACCAACCTGGTGGCGCAAGCGTTTGCGATGCGGCGAGATTGCGGAGAATGTGATGCATACCGGAATGATGAGGTGCGCCGCCTGCGGGCGATCGTTGGCCGAGGATGCAGCCTGGAAGGGCAGCGGCGAGCACTATTATTGCAATGACTTCTGTGCGGATGCCGAGGCGATGGAATCGCCATCGCTCGTCCCGACCATGGGCGACGACGCATCGGCGGAGATAGAAGCGTCGTCGCGCGGGCACGCCTGATACGGGCGGCACCTGTTGCGTCGCCGGCATCAACGGCAAAAACAATCCTGCATCAAATACTTAAGGGCTCTGCCCCGCCAGCCGGCGGGTCGGCCCGGCGGTCAGCTCTTTGCGACCGCAGCGCCGTGACATGCCGCGACGTTTTTGTATCATCGGACCGTGCCAGCGGCTGAAGGTAGGTTGGTGTCTCGGGCTCGGTCCAAGAATGGCCGGCGTGACCGGTATTTGGCTTTTGCCGAGTGGCGGCTCGGAGTTCAGCGGGCACGGCATCGCAGAAAGAGCGTCAAATATTTCCGGCGCACCACCCATCACCTCATCATCTGGACGGTGATCATGCGCGGCTACTATGCTGGGCGCCCACCGAGCCTGAACGACTGCCTGCGCAGCGTGACCTGCGCCGCCGAGACCGCGCGAAAAATCGTCCTGACCGGGCAAGCTAAGGGTTATCTCGAGCTTCGTCAGGCGCCTTCCGACCATCGCAAGAAGCTCGTCTATCCCACGCCGGAATGCATTTCCGAGTACGAGGACCACGTCGATACGTTTTTGCGGCTCTCCCAGGAGCTGGCATCGATCCCTCGACAGCCGCGCGACGGAATCGCTCTATAAAATAGAGTTTTCTCCGACTTCTCTCAGGGGATAATCCGCCGGATGGGACGGCCTGCTGCTGTATGCTCCTGCTGCTGGTGGCGCGAATGAACGAGCGCACCTCTACTCGGCCGCCTGCAACGCTCGTTTCCAAAAGGAATTCGAGCCTGGTGCGCGTGAGCGGAGTGGAGCTCGAGGTCGAACGGCGCGGGCGGGGGCGTCCGTTGCTGGTGCTCTATGGCGAGGACGCGCTCGAGCTCGACGCGCCGGTCGCGGCCGAGCTTGCCCGAGATCACGAGCTGATCATTCCCTCACCGCCCGGTTTCGGAAGGTCGGAACGGCCGGACTGGATCGAGTCGCCCGACGACATCAGCTACATCTATCTCGACCTGATGGAGCGCTTGAACATCGAGAAGGTGCCGGCGATCGGTTTTTCGTTCGGCGGATGGCTGGCGCTGGAAATGGCGACCAAGGACGACGGCCTCTTTTCCAAGCTTGTGCTTGTCGACACCTATGGCGTCAAAATCGGCGGCCCCATGGATCGCGACATCGAGGATGTCTGGAACATCCACCCTGAGAAGGTCGCCGCGCTCAAGTGGTTCGATGCGGACAAGGGTAAGCGCGATTTCACGGCGATGCCCGAAAGCGAGCTCACGGTCATCGCCCACAACAACGAATCGTTCGCCCGCTTTTGCTGGGATCCGTGCCTGCACAATCCCAAGCTGGCGCGCCGGCTGCACCGGGTACGCATGCCCACGCTTTTCGTTTGGGGCCAGAACGACGGAATCGTCACCCCCGATTACGGCAAGGCCTATAGCCGAATGATTCCCGGCGCCGAATTTTCCGTCATCGGCAAGGCCGGGCATTATCCGCATTTGGAGCAGCCCGACGAGTTCATGCGCCTCGTGCGCGGCTTTCTGGGATAGGTCACTGAGAGAGTTTTTGTAGGGTTCAATGCAAGCGGCAGACTGAGTGTGCGCGTGATTATTACTATAATGCGCTAGTTGGGACGTCGCCGAGGAGGAGCGGGAATGCAAGTCTGGCACTTTACCGAGATGCCTTACCCGCATCTGCCGCCGCTCGAGGAGCTGAGCTCGATCCGGGTGAGCCTGCCGAGCAAGCATTTCGACCCGAAGATCGGCGCCGATCTCTACAACCGCTATCTCGACGAGTACATGATCGCCGACGAGCTCGGCTTCAACCATATGCTCAACGAGCACCATCAGACCGCGACCTGCATCGACGTCGCCGCGCCGCTCTCGGCGGCGATCCTCGCGCGGCAAACCAAGAAAGGCCGCATCTGCATCCTCGGCAATCCGGTGGCGAACCGCGGAGATCCGCTGCGGATCGCGGAAGAGATGGCGATGGTCGACTGCATCTGCCGCGGCCGGCTCGACGTCGGCTTCGTGCGCGGCGTGCCGTTCGAAATTTTTGCCGCCAACACCAATCCGACGCAAACCGTCGAGCGGCTGTGGGAAGGCATCGACCTCGCGGTGAAAGCGTGGACGAGCCATGACGGGCCGTTCACCTTCGAGGGCCGTTTCACGCGGCGGCGCATGATCAACCTGTGGCCGCGGCCCTACCAGTCGCCGCATCCGCCGGTCTGGATCACCGGCTCGAGCGATCTTGAATCGATCAAGAAAGCTGCGGGCCGTGGCTATGTCTTCGCGACATTCCTGCAGCCCTACGAAACCGTGCGCGAACTGTTCGACGCCTATCGCAGCGCCTATCTCGATCAGGGCCTGCCAGGGGGAGGCGGAATGGCCTTCATGCCGCTCGTTTATACCGGCGACTCGGAAGCGGACGCCGAGGCGGGTGCGCGCGAGCTCATCTGGTACATGAAGGCCAAGACCGAGCCGCAATTCCGCAATCCGCCCGGCTACGTTCCGGTCGAGCTCAATGTCATGGCGCTGAAGGGCGCTTTCTCAGGTCGCACCGAGGAAATCCGCGCCAGGGGCCTCGATTTCCAGCGTGAGAAGGGCGTGGTGATGTACGGCACGCCGGACCAGGTGGCGCAGCAGATCCGCCGCTTCTACGATCTGGTCGGCGGCTTCGACCACCTCTTGATGATGCAGCAGGCGGGCTTCCTCGATCACAAGCGCACGGTCGCCAGCATGACCCGTTTCGCCAAGGAGGTCCTGCCGCAGATCAAGGATCTGCCGCGCACGCGGCCGAACAACGCGCGCGGCGCGGCGGAGTGAAACACAATCTGCCTGATCGGCTCGGCATCACCTGGTCCGTCGTCCCCGTGCACGCGGGAGTTATATCCTAGAGGCAAGTGATCTTGGGTCGCCGCTTACGCGAGGACGACAGGGCAGTGGTCATCCTTAGTTACGCCGCGAGCCGCGCATAGTCCTTCGTCGCCATGACCTGCAGGCGGCGCATGTAGCGCGGCTCGTCCGCGCGGTAGTCGGCAGCGGCGTTGTGCACGGTGCCGATATTGTCCCACATCAGCACGTCGCCTTCGCTCCATTGATGCGCGTAGAAATACTTCTCCTGCTCCTGGTGCTGGAACAGGAAGCGCAGCAGCTCGGCGCTTTCGGGCTCGGGCATGCCGTCGATGTGCGTGGCATAGCCCGGATTGCAGTAAAGCACCGTGCGGCCGGTGATCGGATGGGTGCGAAAGATCGGCTGCGACACCGGCGGCTTCTTCGCGCGTTGCTCCGGCGTGAGCGGCGCGCGGCGCGAGCCGGAGCGCGCGCGCATCATGTCCCAGAATTTGGCGAAGTCGTGCGTCGCTGTGCGCCCCTTGAGCCGCGTTTTGATCTCGGCGGGAAGATCGTCGTAGGCCGCGTGCATGTTGCGGAATTGCGTGTCGCCGAGCGGCCGGCCGTCGCGCGCCGGCACCTTGATGGCGTAGAGCACGTTCGCGAGCGCAACCTCCTTGCTATAGGACATATCGGTGTGCCAGCCCTGTCCGGCGTCTCCGAGCCCGATGGGCTTGCCGTCCGCGCTGATGTTGGACAGCACCATCACTTCGGGAAAGTCGGGTTCGTGGAATTGATTGGCGACGTTGATCTCGAGCTCGCCGAAGAGGCGTCCGAAGCGCACGAACTCCTCCGTCGCGAGTTGCTGCTTGGGGAAGCACAGCACGCCGTGCTCGCCCAGCGCGCGGAGGATCTGCTTGAAGTCGCCGTCGGAGAGCGGTCGGGCGAGATCGACCTCCTCGATCGTCGCGCCCAATCCCTTCCCGCTCGGACGGATCTTCATCGCCGGCTCAATCGATTTGCGCGCCCGACGCCCTGATGATCGGCGCCCATTTCGCCAGCTCTGCCTTGACGAATGCGGTCGCCTTCTGCGGGTTGCTGCCCGGCGTCGGATCGATGCCGGCCTCCTGCAGGCGACTGAACACCGCGGGGTCATCCAGCGCCTTGTTGATGGCCTCGCTGAGCTGGTCGAGGATCGGCTGCGGCGTGCCCGCCGGGGCGAGGATGGCGTTCCAGGTATAGCACTCGAAGCCCTTGAGCCCTTGCTCCTGCAAGGTCGGCAGCTCCGGCATCGCCCGGATGCGCGTCGCCATGCCGGCGCCGATCGCGCGGATCGCGCCCGTCTTCGCCTGCGGCATCGCCGTCGGTGTTGCGTCGAACGCCATGGAAATCTGACCGCCCACCAAATCCGACATCATCGGCGCAGAGCCGCGATAGGGCACGTGCACGATATTGATGCCGCCAGCGAGCGCCTTGAACTGCTCGCCGCACAAATGAAGGATCGAGCCGAGGCCGGACGAGCCGTAGGTGTATTTTCCCGGATTTTGCTTGACCAGCGCGATCAGGCTCTTGGCGTCGGTCGCGGGCAGCGACGGATGCACGCTGAGCAGCGTCGGCGTCACGCCGATCTGCGCGATCGGCGCAAAGTCGCGCACCGGGTCGTAGGGCATGTTCCGGTAGAGGCCCGGATTGATCGCGTGCGTCGACACCGTCGCCATCAGCAGCGTGTAGCCGTCGGGCGCTGACTTTGCGACCTGATCGGCGCCGATATTCCCGCCGGCGCCGACCCTGTTCTCCACGACGAACTGCTGCCCCAGCAGGTCTCCCATTTTTGCGCCCATGACGCGCGCGACGATGTCGGTCGGTCCGCCGGCGGAGAACGACACGATGATGCGAACCGGTTTTGATGGATATTTGTCCTCGGCTTTCGCGCCCGCGCCTACGAGCGCGCATGCCAGTACGACGGCTGCGAGAGCGGCCAGCAATCGATCACGCCTGCCCATGATGTCTCTCCCAGATTTCACTCTATTCGGATGCTCGCGGTTTTGATCACCTTGCCCCATTTCGGGATTTCCGTCCTGATGTAGGCGGCGTAGTCCTCGGGCGTATTGACGACGGGTTGGAAGCCGAGCGTTGCCAGGCGCTCCTTGACTTCCGGCTGCGCGAACGCCTTGGCGATCTCGCGATAGAGCAGGTCGATGATCCGCCGCGGCGTGCCCGCCGGCACGACGACGCCGGTGAGCGCATCCGACTCTTGGCCCGAGATTCCCGATTCCTCCATCGTTGGGACGTCGGGGATCGTCACCGCGCGCGTCTTGGCCAGCACCGCTAGCGCGCGCAGGTTGCCCGACTTGATCTGCGACGCCACTGGAGGCAAGGCGAGAAATCCGATCGGGGTGTGGCCGGCGACGACCGACTGGACCGCTGGCCCGGCGCCGTTGAAGGGCACCGCCACGAGGTCGAGTCCGAACGTGAGCTTGAACAGTTCGCCGGAAAGATGCGGCGTCGTACCAGTGCTAGGGTGGGCGTAGTTGTATTTGCCGGGATTGGCCTTCACCAGCGCAATGAGCTCCTTGACGCTGTGCGCGGGTACGGTGGGATGCACCACGATGACGTTGGGCATGGTGCCGGCCAAAGTGACCGGCGCAAAATCTCGATAAGGATCGAACGGGATCGTGGCGTAGAGGCTCGGGTTGACGATCAAATTGCTGCCGTGGACGAGGATGGTGTAGCCGTCCGGCGCCGCCTTCGCCGCCATTCCCATTCCGGTATTGCCGCCGGCGTGGGCGATGTTCTCGACATAGAACTGCTTGCCCAGGCTTTCCGAGAGTTTCTGCGCGATGATGCGCGCAATGACGTCGGTCGGCCCGGCCGGCGAAAACGGCACGATCACCTTGACCGCGTGCGTGGGATACTCGCTTGCCGATTGCGCTGCAGCATTCTGCGCGAGGCTCGAACTCGCGAGCACAAGAGCCGCGCAAAAGAGAAGCCGGCGGACCGTCGTTTTCATGTGGTCCCTCCCTGGATTTTTCGGCGATGTTACCACTGCCGGTCCCATTGGGCAGCCGGCAAACGAGCGGCTGCGACGAGAGGGCACGGCGGACGCCCGGCGTCGCTTAATTGATTGCCGAGCGGCTTGCGCACTCCCGGGCGCCGGGCTTCACTACCGTAACCGCGCTAGGGACGTCGGAGCGATTTCCCATGAGCACCCCGAAATTGAAGCCGATGGGGCTGATGCAATTGCTCGCTCCGTTGCTGGCTGTCTTGTTCGCCGTCGTGCTCGCACTGTTGGCCGCGTGGGCGTTGAGCGTGCCCGCGCCGGCGCAGAGCGCAAACCCGGGCGCCGAGGATTTGGCGTCCTATGCCGGCGCGGACCGCATGCAGAGGCTCATCGCGGGTGCGAAAAAGGAAGGCTCCGTCTCGGTCTACGGCTCGGCGGCAATGGACGACATGGGGGCGATCATTGCCGCATTCGAGAAGAAATACGGCGTCAAGGTTCGCCTCTGGCGCGGCAGCTCGGAAAACATCGTGCAGCGCGCGGTAGTGGAGGCCCGCGGCGGCCGGTTCGACGCGGACGTGTTCGAGACCGGCATGACCGCGATGGAGTCGATGCGGCGAGAACGCCTGTTCCAGGAGATCAAGACGCCGACGCTGTCGCAGCTGCTTCCGGCGGCGATCATGCCGCATCGGGAATGGATCGGCACGCGGCTCAATATTTTCGTCGCCGCCTACAATACGGGGGTGATCAAAAAAGATGAGCTGCCGAAAAGCTACGATGATCTCGCCGATCGCCGCTGGAGGGGCAAGCTCGGCGTCGAGGCCGAGGACAGCGACTGGTTCGGCGGCGTGGTGAACGCATTGGGCGAGGAGAAGGGGCTTGCGCTCTTTCGCAAGATCGTCGCCGCCAACGGCCTATCCGTGCGCAAGGGCCACACTTTGTTGGTCAATCTCGTGGTCAGCGGAGAAGTTCCGTTCGCGCTCTCGGCCTACGCCTACAAGGCCGAGCAGTTGCACAAAAGCGGTGCGCCGATCGATTGGCTCATCATCCCGCCCGGCGTGGCGCGTTTCGAGGGGGTCGCGGTTGCGCGCCGCGCCGCGCACCCGCACGCCGCGATCCTCTTCTTCGAGTTCATGCTCACGGACGCGCAGGACATCTTGCGCGATCGCGACTTCTTCCCGGCGCGGGCGAATGCAAAATCGTTGCCGCAGGGTGTCGACTTGCACTTTCTCGATCCCACCAAGGCGCTCGATGACAGCGCGAAATGGGACAAATATTTCCGCGAGATCATCGCCAATCCGCTGCGCTGAGCGCGTGACGGCTGCGACGCCCTTGTGACCCGCGAGCTTGACCCGCGGGTCCATCTCCTTCGTAAAACTTTTTGCGAAGGTGATGGATTGCCGGGTCAAGCCCGGCAATGACCATGCGCTACGGAATAGGCAGCAGCGGTTTTTGTCCGGGGTGTAGCTGCATGTCGACGGCGGTGAGCAGCGCCGCGGTGCCGGCATAGTTGCCCATCAGCATCACCAGCTCGATGAGTTTGTTCGGCCCGAACAGCGCCTTCGCCTTGGCAAAAATCTCCGGCGTCACCTTGTGGTCGCGAAAAATCTGCCGGCCGAGCTCGATGATGGTCGCATCGGTCTCGTCGAGGCCGACGGTCGGCTTGCGATGCTTGATGACGTCGATGACGCGCGGATCGACGCCCTCCTTGAGCGCCTCCGGCTCGTGCGCGGCCCATTCGAATTGGCTGTCCATCTCGCGCGCAGTCGTCAAGATCGCGACCTCGCGGACGCGCGGGGAAAAACCGGCCTCGTAGCGCAGGTAATGGTTGAGCGCGCGCGCATGCTCGGCCGCTTTCGGGCTGTAGAGTCCGATCCCGCTCGGGCCCTGCAGCCCGGCAATCGAGGCGCCCGGCGTCGCGACCCGGTCATAGTGCCGCTTGCCGAGTTCGTCCAAATCTTCCCGTTTCGGCAGCGGCAGGCGGAACCCCGATTGAGGATCGATGTCGGATGGCATGGTAGGTCCCATGGTCGGCGGCGGGGCGACCTGCGTCAAAGCCGCCGGCGAGCCGCAGAGGCTGACGGCGGTGGCGAAGAGGCAAATGAGGGGGAAGAGGCAAATGAGGGGAAAACGCGGGCGCATGAGATTGCCTCCCAGTTTGGGGAGACTCATGCGGGAAATTGTCGCCTATCTAAACGCGATGCGCCAGGCGTTCTTGAATGCCGGCCAGGGCTTAAGCGGGTAGCGCCGGTAGATTCCGTAGTGCAGCAAGAGGCGTTGCAGAAAAAACACGTGGTCCACTCGTATTGGGGTACCCACCAACGCCGAACCGGCGCGATGGTTCCGATCATTTCTGAGTCGGCCGCATCGGTCGAGAGACCTGGGATGCCCCACAAGGTCTATAAGCAACGTGTTTCGCTTTGATGACGATGCCCAGCGGAGGACAACTCAGAGGGCCGGAGCGATCGTTCCGTGGCATTCGCCAAAGCCGATGCCGGCAAACCCCTCCCGGCGGCAGCGCGCGCGCATGATGACGGTATCACCATCCTCGAGGAAGCGGCGCGTCTCGCCCGAGGCGAGCGCCACCGGGCGTCGGCCGCCGGCCGATAGCTCGAGCAGGCTTCCCAGCCCGTCCTAGGTGGGCGCGGAGATCGTCCCGGTGCCGAACAGATCGCCTGCACGCAGGTTGCAGCCGCCGCTGCTGTGGTGGGCGACGAGTTGCGCAACCGTCCAGTAGAGATGGCGCGCGTTGTGATTGCCAACCGCTGCGCAGGAAGGCCTTTGGCCTTGAGACCTGGCGTGAGCAAAAGCACCTCGAGGTCGATATCGAAGGCGCCCTCCGCCTGGTCCGCGGCATGGAAGAGATAAGGCAGTGGTGCCGGATCGCTCGCGGGGCGGCTCGCCTGCGCGGTCCGGAACGGCGCCAGCGCTTCGGGAGTGATGACCCAAGGCGAGATGGTGGTGAGAAAGCTCTTGCCCAGGAAAGGACCGAGCGGCTGCGCTTCCCATCCCTGAATGTCGCGCGCCGACCAGTCGTTGAGCAGGCAGAATCCGGCGACATGGTTCGGAGCGTCAGCGATAGCGATCGGCCTGCCGAGTTCGTTGCCCGGCCCGATCCACACTCCAAGCTCGAGCTCGTAATCGAGGCTGCGGGAGGGCGCGAAGCTCGGAACAGCTTCGGTTGAACTCTTTCGCTGGCCATTGGGGCGGCGCAGCGTCGCGCCCGATACCGCGATGGACGAGGCGCGGCCGTGGTATCCGATCGGCAGATATTTGTAATTCGGCAGCAGCGGATTGTCCGGGCGAAAGAGCTTGCCGGCGTTGGTCGCGTGTTGGATGCCGGCGAAGAAGTCGGTGTAATCGCCGATTGCGCCCGGAAGCTCGAGCCGGCAATCCGCGGCGCGGTGAAGGAGGCGCGAACGCAGCGCTTCGATCCGGGCGCGCTCGCGGCCATCGGCATCGAGAATCTCGCCGATGCGCCGGCGCAGCGCGACGCGCGGCTCGCGGCCGAGCGCGAACAGCGGGTTGAGCGTCCCGCCGGAAGCGGCCTCGGCGGCGCGCGCCGCCAGGCCTTCGAACAGGCCGAGTTCGAGCGCCGCGGCGAGATCGAAGATCTCATCGCCGATGGCGACTCCGCCGCTGGCGGGGCCACCTGACACGCTGAATATGCCGAGAGGCAAGTTTTGGATCGGAAAGTCGGCGTGCCCGTTGGCCGAGGCGACCCAACTGCGCCGGGTGGTTGAATGGGTCTCGTCGATCATTGCTCGATCTTCTCGCGCTTTGCCGGTTGCCTCGTGTGCGGGATAGGGCGCACCACTGATCCGGGATCGTTACGGACCCTGGGGATCGACGCAAGCCGGGTTTAGCCGCGGGATTGTTGGATGCGAAGCCCGCTCGTATAGAGAGTGTCGGCCACTTATCCTCATTCACGAAAGTCGCTGCAGGGTCGGTATGCCGTCGAAAAATGAATCACACGTGATTGCGAGCGCCGATCTTGAGCGCTTTGCCAGCGCCCTGTTTGCGGCCGCAGGCGTCGCGCCGGCCATGGCGGATGAATGGGCGAAGTCGCTGGTATGGGCGAATTTGCGCGGCGTGGACTCGCATGGGGTTTTGCGCATCCCCGGCTACATCGAGCGCCTGAAGACAGGTGCAATCAATCCTACGCCCCAGATGCGGGTGGAAAAGCGCGCGGGCGCGGTCGCGGTGTTGGAAGCGGACCGCGCGCCGGGCGCGGTGGCGATGGCGACGGCGATGGCGGAAGCGATCGCGCGCGCCCGCGAAGCCCATGTCGGCTGGTGCGCGGCGCGCAACATCACCCACGCCGGTGCCGTCGGCTACTTCGCGCTGCAGGCCGCGAGTGCGGGAATGATCGGAATGGTCATGTCGGCGTCGGGACCGATGATGGCGTATCACGGCGCCAAGGTCGCCGGCGTTTCGAGCAATCCGCTCGCCATTGCCTTTCCGGCCAGCAACCGGCCGCCGCTCTTGCTCGACATGTCCACCTCTACTGTCGCCATGGGAAAGGTGATGAGCGCGCGCGACGCCGGACAAGACATTCCACTCGGCTGGGGGCTGGACGCGGAAGGCCGCGACACGACCGATCCTAAAAAGCTCGCCACGCTGCTACCGCTCGGCGGACCAAAGGGCTCCGGTCTATCCTTCATGATCGAGTGCCTCTGCAGCCTCATGGTGGGGAATCCAATCATCGCGCCTGCCCTTGCCGCGGGCGGCAAGCTCGATCTCCCGTTTCTCAACGGCGTCGCGATTGCCGTCGATCTTACCGCATTCGGCGATCGCCAGCGCATCCTTGACGATGCGGATCGCCTGGCACGGCACATCGCCGCGCTGCCGCCCGATGACCGCGTCGAGCGCATCTACCTTCCGGGCGAGCGCGGCGATGCCGTCTTGCGCGAGCGGACGCGTACCGGCATTCCCCTGCCGCAGGGCACCTGGTCGCGGCTTGTCGCCTGCGCCAAGGCGCTTGGGGTATCGCCGCCGTGAGCTGTGCAGGTCTTCTCCGTTCGCCCCGCGAAAGCGGGCACCAGCGCCTACTCCCGTCGCCACGCCGGCTTGCGCTTCTCAAGAAACGCCGTGATGCCTTCGCGCCCTTCTGGTGAGGCGCGCGCGTCGGCGATACTGCGGGCGGTGAAAGCCTCGAGCGCGTCGTCGACCGGACGGCCGGCGATCTCGGCAATCAGCCGTTTGGCACGCGACTGCGATTGCGGGCCGCCGGCGAGCAGAGCGGAAATGATGCTCTCGACGGCGGCGTCGAGGCCGCTTTGCGGAACGACCTGGTGAAGGAGTCCCAACCGGCACGCCTCCGCGGCGGAGAACGGCTCGCCGGTCAAGAAGTAGCGGCGCGCGGCCTTGGCTCCGATCGCCGCGACGACGTAGGGGCTGATTGTCGAGGGGACGAGTCCGAGCCGCACCTCGGAAATCGAGAACACCGCCGCTTCCGCCGCGATTGCAATATCGCAGGCGGCGATCAGCCCCGCGGCCGCGGCATAGGCCACGCCATTCACCCTGGCGATGGTCGGCTTTGGTAACTCGTTCAGGGCCCGGAGCATCGTGCTGATGGTTTTTGCGCCAGCGAGATTCTCCGCTTCGCTCGCAGCCCCCATGCGTCGCATCAAATTGAGATCGGCGCCGGCCGAGAACACCGTGCCGCTTCCCGTCAACACGACGATGCGCGTCGCGGCGTCCGCGCCGAGCGTCCTGAACGCATCGGTGAGCAAACGGATGACGTTGTCGTCGATCGCGTTGCGCACCTGCGGCCGGCTGATCGTGACCGTGGCCACGCCGCGGGCGTCTTTGCTAATGAGAACGGGCGTTTCGCTCATGCTATGAAACTCTGCCGGGCAGATTGTCGGATGGCGTGAGATTGCATTATTTCTCACGCTCCGAAAACCGCTGCGTGATCGGATTAAAGGAGACGGCGTTGCCAGAGCCAAAGCTCAACTACGAACGCATCATGGCCTACCGGCCGGCCGACATCCGCGTAAACTACGGCGAGCGCGAATGCATTCTCTACGCGCTGGGCATCGGTATCGGCATGGACCCCCTCGATGCGGGGGAGCTCAAATTCGTTTATGAGCGCGTGGGCCTCGAAGCGTTCCCGACCATGGCGGTGGTGCTGGGCTGGCCGGGGCGCATGACCGACCCGGCCTTGGGCATCGACGAGCGGTTGGTGGTGGCCGGCGATCTCAAGGTGGTGCTGCATCGTCCCTTGGCACCGCAGGCGACGCTGGTGAGCCGGCCGCGCGTCAAGGAGGTGATCGACAAGGGCCCGGGCAACGCCGCCATCATCCAGAACACGCGCGAGCTCATCGGCGAGGATGGCGCGCCGGTCGCGACCGTGGACAGCAGCACGTTCGCGCGCAAGCACGGCGGCTTCGGCGGCAAGGCGACCGAGACGCTGGTGCCGCATGCGGTGCCCGAGGGCGAGCCGGAGGTGGTCTGCGATCTGTCGACGCCGCCCAATCTCGCGCTTTTGTACCGCCTTAATGGCGACGAGAATCCGCTGCACGCCGATCCGCAGCGCGCCAAAGCGGCGGGATTCGATCGGCCCATCCTGCACGGGGCGGCGAGCTTCGGAATTGCCGCGCGCGCGATTCTTCGCGCCTGGGCCGACTACCGGCCGGAGCGGATCAAAAGCATCGAAGCGCGGTTCTCGCGGCCAGTGTTTCCCGGCGACACCATCCGCACCGAGATGTGGCGCGATGGCGAGCGTATCTCGTTCCAGTGCCGCGTCGTCTCGCGCAACGACATCGTGCTCAGCAACGGGCTCGCGACGTTGCGGACGTAGACGCCGGTTACTTGCCGAGCGCTTTCCTTTTCCAAAACTCCCACGCGCGCGCAAAGTCGTTAGACCCCTTGTCTCTGGCCGCACCCTCTTCCGCAGAGATGTAGTTGATCGGCCCGCCGATCGCGATCGCTGCCGCCTGCAATCGGGCGTTCACTTCGGTATAGATCGCGTATCTCACCGCCATCTGCACGTCCGGCCCGACCACGACGTTGCCATGCCCGCGCATCAGCGCCACCCGCTTGTTGCCAAGCGTCGATGCGAGCGATTTGCCGAGCGCGCTGTTTCGCACCAGCATCGCCGCGCTGGCGGGATCGTGCGCGTCGCGGCTATCCCACACCGGCACGCCGACCCACAGAAAAGATGCCGCGTGAATGACCGGCCGCATCGGCGCTTGCGTGATGCCGAACGGGATCACCGCCGGCGAATGGCTGTGGATCACCGCTTTCACGTCCGGCCGCGCCTTGTAGATTTCACCATGGATGAACCGTTCGATCACGCTGCGGCGATCCTTCGGATCGATCGGATTGGAATCGAGGTCGTATTCCATGATGTCGCTTGCGGACACCAAAGCCGGCGCGAGCGAGCGGGACATCAGATAACGGTTAGGATCGCTCGGGTGGCGGATACTGACGTGCCCGTAGGCGTCGAGGACGCCTTCCTCGGCGAGGATGCGATTGGCCGCGACAAGGTCCTCGATCAGCCCCGGATCTACAGGGCCCCCAGAAGTCGAGGAGCTTTGTGCGGGAGCAAAACCGAGTCCGGCAACCAGAAACAAAGCGGTTGCGATCGCTAAGCGGACAGGATGAATCACCTGTTCCTCCCTGGTTCGGATGGCCTGCTTTACATTGCGTAGGAAGGGTTTCGCCGGGCTCAACCCATCTACTGCGCTAGCCGACGCGTCGCTTTCATCCGTTGCACGCTATCGCCGGCGAGATGGCTCCAAATGATGGCATCGCGCACGAGTTTATCGGCGCGGCGATCGAGGACGCCGGCGCCGGTATGGAGATCGAGGTTGATTTCGGTCACCTCTTGGATGACGTCGGTCGACAAATTCATGCATAGCCCGGCGTTGGCGGAGCGGACCTTGTGGTCATGCTCCCAGGCCACCCGCATCACGAACGAGCGCAACGCCTCGGCAAGAAGGTGCATTCGGTTGAGCTTGAGCTGAACCAGCTGTTGCTCAAAGAGGGGTCGGCCGCCTTGCGTCTTCGTGCGCGCCAGCGCCAGCGCCATGCCGCAGGCATCGTCGCAGACCCCGAGCGCGTTGGCGGCAAGCTCGAGGTCGCCGAACAGGTCTCCGCCCGTGCGGTCGCCGGCCGCATGAGTCTTCATGTCCGAGCCGTTCACCGCGCCCACGACATTGGCGTGCGGCACACGCGCGTTCTCGAAGATCATTTCGCCGTTCTGGTAGAAGCGCCAGCCGCTCTTGTTGAACACTTTGCCGATGCGCAGGCCGGGCGTGTCGCGCGGCACCAGGAACATGGTGGTGCCTTGCCTGAGCGGGGCGTTCGGATCGGTGCGGGCGTCGATGAAGAACAGCTTGCCGACGCTGGCATTGGCGATGAAGCACTTCTCGCCGTTGAGGATCCACTCGTCGCCGCGGCGCTCCGCCTTGAGCTTGAGGCCGGCCTTGGGATCCTCGGGCGGCAGCCGGTTGTCGGAGCCCGCGCTCGGCTCGCTGATGCCCTTGCCGAACAGGAAGGTGTCGTCCTCCAGGAACGGCTTGAGGAAGCGCCGCTTCTGCTCGTCGCTGCAGGCGGCCGCGATCAGGTGGCTCCACTTCCAGCATTGGCTGAAGGTCTTGGAGATGGCGCTGTCGCCCTTGGCCAGCTCTGCCATCACCAGCGCTTGGCTCACGAAATCGGTGCCGTGTCCGCCCCATTCCTTGGGGACCGCCAGGGTGCGAAAGCCGAGCTTCGAGCCCTTCTTGAGGATCTCCCAGTCGAAGGTCTCGCGCGGATCGTCGATGTCGTCGCGCTCGAGCGAGATCGGGCGGATTTCCTCTTCCGCAAATTTCCGCGCCGTCATCTGCCAGGCGCGCTGCTCGTTGCTCAGGGTAAAATCCATGGCCAGCCCCTTCATTCCGCTGCGAGTACGGCAGCGCCTGCCGGCCGGCGATAGCCCGCCAGCGCCTCGGCGATGCGCAGCTTCGCCTCGCTTCCGCCGGCGCCGGCGTAGAGGCAGACGCGCGCATCGTGGACGTATTTTTGCAGCGGCATGTCTCGCATCACGCCCATGGCGCCGAAGCATTCGGCTGCGTCTTTGACTGCACGGTAGATCGCCTCCGATGCGAATGTGGCGGCGATGGTGCTAAGCGGCAGATCGGGCAGGCTGCGGTCGGCGAAGGCGTCCGGGTGGTCCGAGGCCCAGGCCGCCTGCCAGATGGCGGCACGCGCCACCTCGAGCCGGGTCGCGATCTCGGCGAGCTTTGCGCCGATCGCCTGATGCTCGATGATGGGACGTCCGCCTTGCACGCGCAGCTGCGCGTAGTCGAGCGCGGCCTCGTAGGCGGCGCGGCCGATGCCGAGGTTGATGGCCTGATCCAGGGGGATCGTTCGGCCCGTATCGGCGAAGAGCGAAGCGTCCGAGGCGAGCAGGTTTTCCGCCGGGACACGGCAATCCGCGAATGTCAGCGCGCTGCAGGCGCCATGGTCCCAGCGCGCGCTCGCCTCGCTCGCCGTCACCCCCAACCCCGGCGTATCGCGCGGCACGAGCAGCGTGCCGGCGCCGCTTTCGCCGACCCTCGCCCGCACCGCGTACAGGCCCGCGAGTGACGCGCCGGCAACGCGATCCTTGCGGCCGTTGATGATCCAGATTTCCCCCGCGCGCACCGCAATGGTCTTGAAGCGCGCCTCGCTCGCCTGTGGCCGGCGATAATTGACGCCGAGCGCGCTGTCACGATCCGCCTCGTGCTCGGCAAACGCGAGGTGATAGCGGTGGTCGGCGAGGAATCCCGGCAAGAAGCGCGCGCGCTGCTCCTGCGTCATCAGCTGGTCGAACAGCACACGCGCGAGCAGGGAGGTCTGCGCCAGCACGGCCGCGACATCGGGATCGCCGACCGCGAGCTCTTCGGTGACGATGCAGCAGGTGAGGTTGTCGGCGGCGGCACCGCCCAGCTCTTCCGCCAGCGCAAGCGCGCGTAGCCCGATCTGCGAGGCCTTCTCCAGCACATCAACCAGCAGCGGCTGCGCATGCGCCTCCAGCCGCTCCGGTTTCAGCGCCAGCGGCTTGATCTCCTGCGCCACGAAATCGCGCACCGTGTCGCGGATCTGCAGCTGCTCCGGGCTGAGGTAAAGACTGTACATGCAATCGCTCCAAACGTGTCGCCGCCTAGTACACCACGCGCCGAGATCTCACTCGCCCTTGATGCCGGCGGTCTTGATCACGCCCGCCCATTTGTCGAGATCCTTGCGCATCAACTCGCCCAGCTGATCGCCGCCCCGCGGAAACGGCGTCACCTGTTGGTCCGTGAGCTGCTTGACCACCTGCGGGTCACGCATGATCGCGAGCGTTTCCTGCGAGAGCCGCTGCACGATCTCCTTGGGCGTGCGCGCCGGCGCGATGATGCCGACCCACGGCGCCATTTCGAATCCGGGCACGGTTTCCGCGACCGCGGGGAGATCGGGCAGCGCGGGCATGCGCTTGGGTTCGGCAACCGCCAGTCCGACCAATTGGCCGGCTTGCACCGGCTGCAGCAGCAGCTGAACGTTGTTGAACCCCATCTGCACCTCGCCGCCGATCAACGCGAGCGACGCGGGCCCGGTGCCTTTATAGGGCACGTGCAACAGCTTCACGCCGCTGGCCTGGGAAAACAGCTCCATCGCCAGATGGCTGAAATTGCCGACGCCAGCGGAGGCGTAGGTCAGCGCGGCCGGCTTCGCCTTCGCCAGCGCGATCAATTCCGCCACCGAGCGCGCCGGCACCGATGGATGCACGGCGAGCATCCCCGGGAAGCGCACCATATTCGCAACCGGCACGAAGTCACGCAGCGGCGCGTAAGCGAGCTTCTCGTAGAGCGAAGGATTGACGACCAGCGGTGTGTCGGAGCAGGTGGCGATCGTGTAGCCGTCGGGATCGGATTGCATCAGCGCCTGCAGGCCGATGGCCCCGTTGGCGCCGCCGCGATTCTCCACGAAGACTTGCTGCCCGAGTCGGTCGGACAGGTGCTTGGCGGCAATCCTCGCGATGAAATCGGTGCCGCCGCCTGCCGGAAACGGCACGATCATCTTGATCGAGCGCTGCGGCCAAGGTTGCGCCGGAGTCTGCGCCGAAACCATCGCAGGCATGGCGCCGGCCAGCGCGATCGCCGCCGCGAGCTTGGCGAGATGAATACGCATATTCGTCCTCCCGAGAAACGCCGGTTGGTCCGGCACAACTTATTGCAGCTATCCTTGCACGACGGCGGCGATGGCGTCTCCCCATCTCCGTGGTGCTGGCGTCGCCGTCGAGGTCGCGGGTCAGATGCTTGGCGATGTCGGGCGCCGAGCCGAGCCCGCCGACCAAGCCGGCGCCGATATCGGTGAGGATGTCGCCGAACTGATTGGTCGTCACCACCACGTCGAACTGCTGCGGTGCGGTCACGAGCTTCATCGAAATCGAGTCG
>Ga0306924_10001076_pt1 | contig 24429 bp, 17 predicted proteins | sample sta12Can44000111_FD_203756 | JGI IMG/M metagenome (GOLD analysis project Ga0306924, IMG submission 203756) | Lab enrichment of tropical soil microbial communities from Luquillo Experimental Forest, Puerto Rico - statanox.12C.anox.44.000.111 (v2)... | ecosystem: Environmental > Terrestrial >...
GGCTGGGACACCGACTGCGCCGTAGCTCGTAGCCGCGTCGCGGTTTCTTCCAGAATCGATCGCGCACTGAATTCCTAACGGTATACTTTCCCGGCCCGAAGGGGCCAAAGGCGACACTTTTTCCCCATGGCCAGAAGTTCCACAGACAGCATTCAAGAGATCAGCGTAGCCCACAGTCCCGATTCGGACGACGCCTTCATGTTTTATGGCATGGCGACGAACAAGATTCGCGTCAAGGGCGTGAAATTCACCCATACGCTTTGTGACATTGAGACCCTGAATCGCAAAGCGCTGGAAGGCTTCTACGCCATCACGGCGATTTCGTTCCACGCTTATCCGTATATCCAGCACAAGTACGCCATCATGCCCAGCGGAGGCAGCGTCGGGGAAGGTTACGGCCCCATGATTGTCGCTTCGCGTCCGATGTCTTCTAGCGAGGTCAAGACCGTCAAAGTCGCTGTGCCGGGGACGATGACGACTGCCTACTTATCGTTGAAGCTCTTTGCGCCGGAGATCGCCACCGAGGTAGTTGCCTTCGACGAAATCATCCCCAGAGTTCTCGAAGGCAAATATGAGGCCGGCCTCATCATTCATGAGGGCCAGCTTACTTTCAACAAGTCAGGGCTGCACAAGGTCCTGGACATGGGCAAGTGGTGGCGCGACGAGACCGGACTGCCCTTGCCGTTGGGGGGCAATGCGATTCGCCGCGATCTGGGCACCGAGCTGATCAACGCCTGCTGCGGTGCTCTGCGCGACAGCATCCAATATGCGCTCGACAATCGCGAAGAGGCTCTGCAGTACGCCATGCAGTTCGCCCGTGACCTGGAACCGCAGATGGCCGACAAGTTCGTTGGTATGTATGTCAATGACCGCACCCTGGATTACGGCAGCGACGGCCGTAAAGCCATCGCAACACTGCTCCAGATGGGCTACGACAAGGGGATCATTCCACACAACCCGAATGTGGAGTTCGTTGGCGATGCTGCGATAGCGAGCACAAAATAGCTCAGGTCTCACCTCACCGTCTTCGGAAATGAGAAAATCGGCTCGATGTCTACCGGAATGTCGCGGGTGCTCACCAGCATCTGTTGGAGTTCATCCGGCATCTTGCCGTACTTGCGGAACCACGCTTCGGTGCCCGCGCGGTCTCCGGTGGCCTCGAGCGTCAATAGCTGCTTAGCAAGGCTGGCAATGGCATCCGGCATTTTGTCATAGTTAACAACGTAGCGCTTGGATCGGTCGGGGCTCCCCTCGCCCATTGTCCCTGGAACCGCCAGCAGCCGTACAGCTCCTTGTTCCCTGAGGTAGCTGAATTCCATCATCTCGGCCCCACCGTGTGCTTCGCCAACACCGAACCGCACCGAACGGAAGAAGTCGGCGACATAGGAGGTATAAATCTCCGGCAGGCGCTCCTTCGGCAGGACACCTTCATCGACCAGCCACTTCAAGCCATACATGCCGACGACATCAGCTTTGGCTTCCTCCAGTGAGGCATTCAGCGGGCCGATCGCCTCACGGATGTCCGCCTTGCCGGACGGCGTGCGCGCGAACGCGGGTCCCAGACCGTGTGCGATCTCGTGCATCAGCGTCGTCGCCAGATAAGCGTCACCAGTAACGTGTTGCGCCTGGTCGCTCCGCATCATGCGCTGGGCCAAAGGCACGATAACGTATTCCACGCGCGCGTCGCCAAAGTTCTTGAAGAAGATCTTCTTGGTTCCCTTTTCCTGGTGAATGCGCGCGTCGTTTGGCAAGTTGTCGGCCACTGCCTGGTAGCCATGCCCAAGATCCCCGGAGCGGAATGGTGCGTCCATCACCTCCATGGGCGTCGAATGTCCCCGCTTCGACGGCCGATCCTCAGCTGCGACCGGCAAGGCATCCTGAATGGTGGGAACGTACTTCTGGTAAGTAGCCAGCTTCTTGCTTTCCTGCTCGTTGCGGATGAGCACAGCTGCGCCATAGGTGGTCTTCACCCCAAGCACCTCGTCGTCGTAAGTCTCGTAGGGGGCGAAGATCACGTCAAACTTCGGGTTCTTTAGATCGAGCCACGCGATGTCGCTGGGATAGTAATCATCGCTGAGCAGCGCATCGGCTCGCAGGCGCAAAAACTTTGCAAAGTCACTGTCTTCACTCAGTTCGGCAGCCTCGCGCAGGTCCTTCGCCATTGGCTCAAGAAATTCCTTGAACTTCACGTGATACGGCACGCCGACCAGGTCCCCGCCACGACGCTCGACGATGGTATATGGACTGTAAATTTCTGCCTTCTTCTCAGGGTGCTCCTTGACGTACTGCTCAATCTGCTCGCGCGTGAGCCCTTTGGGATAGAAGGCATGCCCAGGCGGCATGGGCTCGGTGCCAATGAAGGGCTTGTTATCGTTGATCAGATCCCATCGGCTGCCATTGATAAACAGCAGACGCGCAACCTTCTGCGCCTGTGGGTCATTCATGTTGATGAGTGCCTTGTAAATCTTCAACCCTTCGGGATCGATCTGGCGCCAGTAGATCGAATCCAGCCACCGACTGGCGTCGACCAGCTTGTCCACCATTTGTCGTTCTTTCGGGCTGAGCTTCGAGGGATCGTAGGGCATTTTGACGGGACGGGTCTTCGCCAGCAGTTCGTCGATGTCGGGGGCGAGCTTTAGCTCGGAGAGCTCGAGCTTCTGGGATTGTGGCTTTGAGGGGGATGACGCAGGTTGAGACAGGCCATTCGTCGTCATTATACTTGGCAGCAAGAACAGTGTGATGGAGCACCGGGCGAGTGTAGAGTTCATAGACCAAGCCAGTGTACCGCGAGAGGCTGCCGGGTCAGCGGTTCTGGGGCAGAAAGAATTCGACAGCCTATTTCTCCGCGAATTCCCTGATCTTGCATGCCGGAATTCCTCGATGCCGGCCGGCGAGTGCACACAAGGCAACTTCCTCGGCCGATCGGACAAATTCTGGAAGCGGTGAGGCAGGTCTTTCGGCAGAAGGGCAAAGGCTCCTTCTCCAGCGTGGAATACTTTGCCCGCAGATTCCAGCTCGAATTCGCCGTCAAGAATGTAGAACGCTTCGTCCTCCCGGTGGTGGGTATCGAGAGGCGGCCCGTGATGCGGCGGCACCAACTTCCGTGAGAGCGTATTTGCCATCCGTGTCCGCTATTCTCCGCTTTGTACATAAAAGCAACGCCCTGGACGTGGAGCAGTTCGCCTTGGCCTGTTTGCAGCACCTTGGGATGTCGTTGGTAGGACATTTCGTCATTATTGTGTTTGTCATTTCTCAAACACCTCGAGACTACAGCCCAGAATTGATCCCGCGCTTGGGTAAGATAACTACATGCCTGCCGAGTCTATTCAGAAGGTCGCGCCCGGCCAGAACCTGCTGATCGATGCCGACGATACGCTATGGGAGAACAATATCTACTTCGAAAGGGCGATTGCGGATTTCATCTCGTTCCTCAACCATCGCGAATACCCGCCCGACCAGGTTCGCGAGGTGTTGTATGATGTCGAGCGCGAAAACATCCGTCACCATGGCTATGGCATCGGGAGTTTCGCCAACTCCCTCGTGAAGTGCTTCGAGCGGCTCTCCGTCGAGCCGCTGACTCCCGAGTTACAGCAGAAGATTCGAAGCTTCGCGCACCAGATCGTGGAGCACCCCATGGAGTTCCTGCCCGATGTACCGGAGACTCTTGCCGACCTCGCTGAGCGCCACCGCTTGTTCATGGTCACAAAGGGCAACATCACCGAACAGTCTGGCAAGGTCGAGCGTTCGGGCCTGAAGAATTACTTTACTGCCATCGAGATTGTGGCCGAGAAGAACGCCGCCGTCTATCAAAGGGTTGTCGAGAAGTACGGCCTCATCCGCGAGACTACCTGGATGGTTGGCAACAGTCCTAACTCGGACATTAACCCTGCCCTTGAAGCCGGCCTGCATGCGGTGTTCGTCCCCCACCGCAACACCTGGCTGCTCGAACGGGGTGAGTTGCGCAGCGCTCCGACCAGCGGCCACCTACTGGAGGTAGAAAGCTTTGGCCGCCTGCGCGACCACTTCTAGCGTGGATTCGAAATTGTGTCGCTAGAGCAGGCCTGAAGGCTCTTTACGCCCGAGCTTCGCGGATACGGCGGTTGTGAAACTCGCCCAGCCAAGTTCATGCCTTCAGTCCGCCACCTGTGGCTACATCTGCAGTTCCAGCAACTTTTTTGCCGCGAAAGGTTTATACCAACTGTCCAGTGTGGCACGACGGCGGACATTATGAGCCTGGAGTCCCGCAAATTCAGGGGTTGGCGCGCACGCTGGCACAGTCTGTTTTCGCTGGCTCTCCTACCCGCCCTTGCCGCTGGCGTCTACGCGAAGAAAAAGATCGATCCAGTGAGCGAACAGAAGCGCGCCTTGCATGCGCTGGAACGCCTGACCTTCGGGCCGCGTCCCGGCGATGTACAGGCGGTCGCTGCATACGGCGTCGACAAGTGGATTGACCAGCAACTGCATCCCGACAAGATCGACGACTCTGCCATGCAGGTTCGTTTGGCGGACTATCGCACGCTACAGATGAGCACACGCGACATGCTGCTCGAATTTCCCTCCAATCCCGTGGCCAAGGCGGTGATGGATGGCAAGCTGCCCATGCCTCACGATCCTTATCGTCACGCCGTGTATGTCTCCGCAATTGACCGTGTCCAAGAAAAACAGGAGAAAAAACAGAACACGGTTGATGTGAATCCTGGCTCGCCAACCATGGTGCGGGACGCTTCGGCTCCGATTCCGCAGGGCAGCAGCCCGCCGTCCCAGACGACACCTGGAAACCAGACGCAACAGGACCGGCGCGAGGCACGTGTAATCGTCGATGAGCTAGCCTCGCTGCCGCCCGAGGCGCGCATGCAGCGAATCCTCGCGCTTCCCGTCGACCAGCAGCGCGAACTGACGCAGGGCGGCGTACCCCCTGCCAAGCGCGCAGCGTTGCTGGCTGGATTGTCTCCGGAACAGCGCGAGACTGTGCTGGCGCTGAACCACCCGCAGGCTGTTGTCAACAGCGAGGTTCAGTCAGCCAAGCTGCTGCGCGCCGTCTACAGCAGCCGGCAACTTGAAGAAGTCCTGACTGATTTCTGGTTCAATCACTTCAACATTTATCTCAACAAGGGCGGGGACCGCTACTTGGTGACACCGTACGAGCGCGATGTGATTCGCCCACACGCGCTTGGCAAGTTCAAGGACCTGCTGGTCGCCACTGCCAAGAGTCCCGCCATGTTGTTCTACCTGGACAACTGGCAGAGCCAGGGCCCCGACTCGGACGCTGCGCGTGGTCGTCCGCAACAAGCGCAAGCGCAGCCTCACAATGGCCGGCCTAATCCGCCTTTTAGGCGGCGTCCGGTGGTGCTGTATCCAATTCCGCGTCCGACACCTCCCCGGCAGACTCAACCCAACGCACCTTCCCAGAACAACCAGCCGAAGCCGCGTACCGGACTGAATGAGAACTATGCGCGCGAGCTGATGGAGCTGCAAACCCTAGGCGTCAATGGTGGCTACACGCAAAAGGACGTCACCGAAGTGGCGCGCGTCTTCACCGGCTGGACGCTCGCCGAGCCGCGCGAGGGAGGAGGCTTTGTTTTCAAGCCGCGCCAGCACGAGCCAGGCAACAAGATCGTCCTCGGACACACCATCAAAGAGGAGGGCGAAAACGAAGGCTTGCGGGTGCTCGACATTCTGGCTCATCATCCCTCAACCGCGCGATTCATTTCAACTGAGCTTGCCCAGCGTTTCGTGTCGGATGACCCCCCGCAATCGCTGATCAACGCCATGGCCAAGACCTTCACTAAGACGGACGGCGACTTGCGGGAAGTGCTGAAGACAATGTTTCGCTCCCGCGAGTTCTGGGCGCCCGAGGCCTATCGTGCCCGCGTCAAGACTCCCCTGGAGTTCATCGCGTCCTCGTTACGTGCGACTGACGCGGAAATCACCGATCCTCAGCCACTGGCAGCCACCCTCAACAGAATGGGTATGCCCCTCTACGGCATGCTACCGCCAACCGGCTACTCGACGAAAGCGGATGTATGGGTCAACTCGGCAGCGCTCCTCGACCGCATGAACTTTGCCCTGGCGCTAGCTGCAAACCACGTGCCCGGCGTCACTGTCGATGTGACCAGACTGGTTTCAGCACACGGCACCGGCGTCGGCGATCTTGATCTATACCAGGCACAATTACAGCTCGAACAGGCCTTGCTGGCAGGCGATATCTCGAAGCAAACCCATGACACGATCGAGCAGCAGGTCACCAGTTCTTCCGCGGCAGGATCCGGGTCGGAGGTCAAGCGTCCAGCGGGCACAAGTGTCATCGCCGGGCTGCTGCTGGGATCGCCGGAATTTCAGCGCAAGTGAAGGCGCAAAATCTTGAGGCAATGATGAGCATCACACGACGATCATTCATGAAGGGCGGCGCGATGGCCGTGATCGGCACCACCGCAATTCCCTCGTTTCTTGCACGAGCCGCCTCTGGTGCGGTTGAATCGAGCGCCAGCAACAAGCGCCTGGTCGTCGTCTTTCAGCGCGGGGCGGCTGATGGTCTCAACATCGTCGTTCCCCACGCTGAACTTAACTACTACATGATGCGACCTGGCATCAATATTCCCAGGAAGCAGGTTATTGATTTGAACGGCTTCTTCGGACTCCATCCCGCGCTCGCTTCGTTCAAGCCGCTTTGGGATCAAGGGCACCTCGCCATTGTCCATGCCGCAGGTTCTCCTGATGCCACGCGCTCTCACTTCGATGCCCAAGACTACATGGAGTCCGGCACTCCCGGAGTGAAGGCCACAACCGATGGCTGGCTGAATCGCACCTTGCAAACCGAGCCAGCAGCCAGCGACAGCCCATTTCGCGCCGTCGCCCTTGGGACTTCCCTACCCCGCATTCTTGCCGGGAAGGCACCAGCAGTGGCGGTTAGCAACGTCAATGGGTTCGGAATCGGTGGAGGGAATCCCGCCGCTACTCCGTTGGGCCACACCTTCGAAGCCATGTATGCGCAGTCGGTCGACACGGTCTTGCACGGCACAGGGCAGGAGACATTTGAAGCTGTCAAGATGTTGAAGTCCGCCGATCCGCAACGCTATACGCCTGCGCCCGGCGCGAATTACCCAAAGGGCCGGTTCGGTGATGCTCTGCGGCAAACCGCGCAGCTCATCAAGGCGAATCTCGGAGTGCAAGTCGCATTCACCGACATTGGCGGCTGGGATCATCACGTGAACGAAGGCGCCACCGAAGGTCAGCTGGCCAACGTGCTCCGCGACTTCGCGCAATCGATTGCAGCGTTTTGGACTGACCTCGGTCCTCTGGCAGAAAACACAGTCGTTATCACCATGTCGGAATTCGGGCGCACTGCCCGTGAGAACGGTGATCGCGGCACCGATCACGGCCACGCCAATGTGATGTTCCTCCTGGGGGGGACGGTGCGAGGCCGTCGCCTCTACGGGCGTTGGCCTGGACTCGATCCGTCTCAACTGTACGAAGGACGCGACCTGGCACTAACCACCGACTTCCGCCGAGTCTTGGGTGAAGCGGTTGCAAGGCATCTGGGCAATCAGGACTTGAATGCAGTGTTTCCCGGATTTGATAATTCGTCCCAACAGTTCCTGCGTTATCTGGCTTGATCCCTCAACTTTGCGTTGCGCTGCGCGTTGTCTTCCATTAACCTCGTCCTTTAATTCAAACGTTTCAAGACGAGGTACAATGAGCGTCCCCAACGGCGATAAGAGCGTTCAGACCAGCAACGCTTCCCCTCGGGCTTCGATCCTGTTTGTATCCTTCACTCTGTTTTGCTTTCAGCCCGCCTTTTCCACCGCGCAAACTGTCCAGGTCAACATCACGCCTGACCACGCCGTGAACCGCATTGTGCCAACCAAGTCTTTGGGAGCAGGAATTGATCGTATTCCGAAAGCGACGCTCGATCATGTCTTCACCCCGGAGTGGGCAGAGCGCGTTCTGTCGTCCGGGTGGCAGACAATCACTTATCGGCAGAACACCGAGCTGTTCGTGCAAGCCTGGCATTGGAATCCGCAGGGCACGTGGAGCGACCCGGCCGGCAAAGGATACTTCACCGGCAACGCGACGCCGGGCGAACCGATTCGTGAGTCCTATGGATATGACCTGCCGCACCGCGGCTTCACACGCAACGACGGGACAGGCAACAGCGGTTACTCCCGCCTCGATGACGGGGACATCGAAACCTATTGGAAGAGCAATCCATACCTCGCAAAAGCCTTTACTGGCGAAGACGATTCGCTGCACCCGCAGTGGGTCATTCTCGATTTCGCTACACCGCAGCCGGTCGACTCACTCCGCATCGCATGGGCCGAACCTTACGCGCGCCAGTACGTCGTGCAGTATTGGACGGGCGAACTCGATCCGGTTCACTACCCCACCAAGGGCGTATGGCAGGGGTTTCCCGACGGCACGATTACCGATGGCAAAGGCGGCACGGTCACCCTGCGGCTCAGTTCTTCGCCGACAACAGTTCGATATGTTCGCATCTGGATGACGGTGTCCTCGGATACCTGCGATACCCATGGCTCGGGCGACAAGCGAAACTGCGTCGGTTTCGCAATTCGTGAACTGTATGCCGGGACATCCTCACCGGGTGGCTCCTTCCAAGACCTGATGCGGCATACGCCCGACCAGGACCAGACCACGACCTACTGCTCGTCGGTTGATCCCTGGCACGAAGCATCAAACCTCGATACGGTACCGCGGGTCCAGGTGGGATTTGATCTCTTCTACCAAAGCGGCTATACGCGCGGTCTGCCCGCCATGATTCCTGTTGCGCTGGCGTATGGCACGCCGGAAGACTCTGCCGCACAGATCGCGTATATCGAAGCGCGAAAATATCCCATTTCCTACATCGAAATGGGTGAAGAGGCCGATGGCCAATTCATGATGCCGGAGGACTATGGGGCACTTTATGTGCAGTGGGCCACGGCGCTGCACAAGGTTGATCCGGCGCTCAAGCTCGGGGGCCCAGTGTTCACCGGACAGAACAAAGACATCGAGATGTGGCCGGATGCAAGCGGACGCACCTCCTGGCTGGGCCGCTTCCTGGTTTACTTAAGGGAACACGGACACCTGCAGGACCTCGCGTTCTATCCCTTCGAGCACTATCCGCTTCCTCCTTGTACGGTGCAATGGGGCAGTCTCTACGATGAGCCAACGTTAATTTCGCACATTATGCAGGTGTGGCGCGACGACGGCTTACCCAACAATGTCCCTATGTTCGTTACGGAAACCAATTTGTCCTGGGAGTCAGGCGAGTCGTTCCCCGACATCTTTGGCGCGTTGTGGGAAGCCGACTATGTTGGCGCGTTCTTCACCGCAGGAGGAAAGGCGACGTATTACTTCCATTATCTTCCCTCGCCACTCTCGCACGGATGCGCCGGATCTATTGGGACTTTTGCCATGTTCTCTGTCGATAAGGATTACAAATTCGAACAGCTGCTGTCGCAGTTCTTTGCCAGCCAACTGATCACGCATGAATGGGTACAGCCCGGCAATGGTGAGCACGTTGTCTTTCCGGCCCAAAGCGATATTACCGACGGCACCGGCCGCGCAGTGGTCACGGCATACGCGCTTGCCCGTCCGGACGGAGATTATGCAGTGATGCTGGTCAACAAAGACCAGTTCACCCCGCACAGCGTGAAAATAGTCTTTGAGAATGCCAAAACACAGCGATCCTTCGCCGGACAGGTAAACGTTGCGACCTTTGGTAAGACGCAGTACCAATGGCATCCGACGCCGACAGGTGGAAGGGCCGATCCTGATGGACCAATCGGGCGCAGCACCATGTCGGCAAACAATGAGACCGGCTACTTGCTGCCGGCAGCGTCGATCACCGTGATCCGAGGAAAATTGTCGTCGCGGTGAGTCGGGCGGGGTCGTTTCCCGCCAAGCTGGGCCGGCCTGTTCCGCAGTGAAGGCGTTTCGCACCTCTGTCCGCATCCGGACAGCAATGTCTGCTCTTGGATGGTCATTGCCCGAAAACTTCTTAATCCCTGGAAACTTATGACGTGAAATCAGCGTAATACCTGGCAGGCCCTTTGGCCCAAGGGCTGCGGTCTGGTCAGACCAGGAAGGGCCGGCATGCAAGCGCTGCTACAGGATCTTCGGTTCGCCTTTCGCCAGATACGCAATAATCCCGGATTCGCCATCGTCGCTGTACTGTCACTGGCCCTGGGTATCGGCGCGACGACGGCGGTCTTCAGCGTGATCTACGGTGTCCTGCTCAATCCTTACCCATACAAGAATGCCGACCGCATGATGCATGTGGAGGTCCACAGCCGGCAGTACGGTGGCCGCGGCCTGCTGTTCGTGAACCGGCAGGAATACCAGGAACTGCTGGCAGCCAGGTCAATTGAGGATTCCTTCGCGGTCTACGGGGAGACGCGAACGGTGACCAGCGGCGACCTTCCCGCTTCCGCACTGGTCGCGCTGAACACGCCCAACATGTTTGAATTTCTGGGCGTGCCCGCCCTGCTTGGGAGGACGTTTAACCCCGGGGATGCGCCTGGTGAGCAAGCGCCCCCCATCGCGGTCTTGAGCTACCTGTTCTGGCATCGCCAGTTCGGCGGCCAGAAAGACATTATCGGCAAGACCATCGATCTCGACCACGTGCAGTACACGATCCTTGGCGTCATGCCGCCGCGATTCACCTGGTACGACGCCGACGTTTACATTCCGGTTCCGTTCTCGGCCGACTTGCGACAGCATCGCAACGCGTTCTCGCGCCTGCGTCCCGGGATGCCTTACTCCACGGCTGAAGCCGAGTTGGGCGTACTGGTTTCCCGCTGGACCCAGCAGGATCCGCAGGCATATCCCAAAGACACGCACATCAAGATCGTCAGCCTCAACGAAGAGGTAATGGGTCGTTTCGAGGGCACACTGCTCTTGTTATTCGGCGCCGTCGTATTGCTGCTGCTGGTGGGCTGTGGCAACGTCTCGATCATGTTGCTGGCTCGAGGCAGTGCGCGCCAGCATGAGCTGGCAGTTCGGTCCTCTGTGGGAGCGAGCCAGGCTCGCATCATTCGCCAACTGCTCACCGAGTCCGTACTGCTCTCGGCGGTCGGAGGCGTCTTCGGCGTGTTACTCGCCTTCGGCGGCGTGGCTCTGATCAGAGCTTGGCTGCCACATTACTCCTTCCCGCACGAAGCCGCTATTGGTGTGAGCCTTCCGGTGTTGACGGTGACGGCTGCCATCGCAATCCTCACAGGAATCATCTTTGGCATATCACCCGCCTGGCAGCTGTCGCGGCCAGAGGTAAGCCAGGTCATGATGCAGTCAGGGACGGCGCGTCTGGCTGGGTCAATGTATGCGCGCCGCACTCATGCCCTGCTGATTGGCGGGCAGGTAGCAGTCACCCTGCTGCTGTTGGCCGGAGCTGGCGCCGCCACACGAGCTTTCATGCAACGCTACCGTACGCCGCTGGGCTACGAGCCGGAGCAGATTTTGGCGTTCAACCTGGTTCTGCCGCGAGGTGCTTATCCCACTTGGGAGCAACGCAACGCGGCCTTTGAGCAGTTCCGCGAGGCGGTGGCTCACGCTCCCGGTGTGACCTCGGCATCCATTTCGACAACCTGGTTGCCACCCTTCCCCGGATTCAGCACCACCTTCGAGATCAAAGGCAAGCCGGTGCTCCAGGATCAACGCGCCAGTCTGACCCTGGCCAGCCCTCAACTATTCCCGACTCTTCACATACCTCTGCTTTACGGCCGGATCTTCGACGATGCGGAGGAGCAGCGTGCCGCGCATCTCGCGTTAGTGAATCAGGCTATGGTCGAACGGTACTTTGCCGGTAAGAATCCTGTTGGGCAGCATGTCCGCAGCGACACCCTAAAAATGGATCGACCAAACCTGGTTAGCATCAAAGACCCCGATGGCTGGCTGGAAATCGTCGGCGTCGTCGCTGACGTACGCAACGATGGAATCGAACATCCGCCGGCTCCGGCCATCTATTTGCCTGCGTCATTTATTTGTCGCCCCAGCATCAGCATGCTGGTGCGGACCGCGGGTGATCCGGACGCGACCTTACCGTCCATTCGCAGGCAGGTCCGGGAGATCAACGCGGATGTTGTCCTATCGAACGAGCACGCCCTGATATGGTGGTTGTGGACCGAGGCGTGGGGACGCGAGCGTTTCGTCGCAACCCTCTTTGGCGCCTTTGCCATGCTTGCCCTGGCACTGGCCGCAACCGGGCTTTACGGAGTCGTCTCTTACGCGGTTTCACAGCGCACCCGCGAGTTCGGGCTTCGCATGGCCGTGGGAGCACAAAAGCTCGATGTCGTCCACCTGGTGCTGAAATCGGCAGCTATCACGGTCGTTGCGGGAATCGCTGTGGGCATCGTGCTGAGTCTCGCGCTGAGCCGCATCGTGGCATCCTGGGCCGGAGGCAGCGCGCGTGATCCATTTACGTTGGTGATCGTGTCGGTCGTGCTATTGCTCGTAGTAGCCGTCGCCTGCATACTGCCGGCGAAGCGGGCAGCGTCGGTCGATCCCATGAGTGCACTGCGGACGGAATAGGTTCGGCCCCCCACGCGACACTGAAGGCTGGTTACTCAACGCTTACACCGCGTCGTTGTCATTCCAAAACCAGGACTGTCCCATCAGCGCCCGGTAACGTTTTCGCCTTGAGGTAAGCAAGATCCGAGACGAGGGATTCTTGCCAAGCTGGCACTTGTTTCGTGGGATTAATCGCAAATCCTTTCACTACGCGCCCGCTCGGCCTGCAAAGCAGCAGGTCGAAGGCTTGCGCTGCTGCTAAGTTTAGTCTCGCGATAACAGTTATAAGTGTTGAAGCGGTGCCGGAGGGTGTCACTTCGGCTGCGAAGTTAAGCGCCGCGCCTCGGGCAACGCGCTGGCAATGGTATCTCTGACCGCCGTCATCAGTGCCGCGCGGTCGGTATAGGTTCGAGAGTCAATCGGCGGATGCAAGACAGCCGTGGCTGTCCCTGGTTGCAGCTTGAGCTGACCTTTGGGCCAGCACTCGTACGTACCTAGCATGGTCACCGGAATCACCGGAATTCCCGACTCAATCGCCAGGTGGAATGGCCCTTTCTTGAAAGAAAGCAGCCGGCCATCGGCTGAGCGCGTACCTTCCGGGTAGATGACCATATGTAACCCTTGATGCAAGACTGCTATCGCCGCGTTCACGCTCTCGATTGCGGCTTCACGATCGCTGCGGTCGACGGGAACCATTGCGACCGTCTTCAGACCCGCCCCAAGCACCGGGACGCGGAATAGTTCTTTTTTTACCAGCACGGAACAGCGGCCAGGAATGGCCGGAATCAGAACTGGAGGATCCAGGTTCGAGACATGATTCGACATGAAGATGTAGTTCTGTCCGGGCTGCAAATTCTCCATGCCGCGAATCTCGATCTTCACTCCGATCAAGCGTACGCCCAGTGCGGCCAACCCTGTGCCGACCCGATAAATAGGATTGGCGTCGCCGGTGACAAGCGCCCAGATGAGCAGCGGTGGCCCAGTGATCAGGAGCGATAAGCCCCAAAATGTGAGCAACGAGATAACTCGAATCATGGCACGCCTCCGCCCTCGTCGTCGCCGTGCATCCACGCTGTCCGATGGGAGCGTTGCTCCGGAGTGGGCGAAGAATTGTCTTGCACTTCGTAAGACTGTTCAGCACGCGAAGCAAGGTGCAGTTTCACCCGGCGCTCTCCACATCGATTGGCGAGCGTCATTGTAATCGTGTCACCGGGATGCATCTTCGCGATGTCATCTTCAAACGCACCGTTTGCAGGCTCGCCATTCAACGTGACCACGCGATCACCTTTTGCGATCCCCGCTTTCTGAGCTTCGTTGTCGGGGTCCACCTCGACCACCTCGGGCTGTCCTCCGAGGTTGGCAGTCGTGCGGAATCCGGGCCAAGCGACGTTTGTAGTCCTTGTCGTCACGCGCAGACCGACAAATTCGAAGAATTCGTCGTAGGGGATCGGTTTCACACCAGAGACGTAGTCACGGAAGAATTGGCCGAAGCTCTTACCTGTGACCGTCTCTGCAGCCTCCTGCACGCCATAGGAGTCGCGAAAGTAACGATGCTGCTTCGCGTAATGTTGGTTCATCCACTGAAACAGATCGCGCAGTGACTTGCTTCCATTGGTGAGCTTGCGAATACGCAAGTCCAGCAGGATTCCAAGCAGCTGTCCCTTGTTGTAGTAGCTGACGCTTCGCTGCGGAGAGCGGTAAAACGCGTTGGTTTCGAACCAAGCATCAAGACTGGAGTCCTCCACCGACTGCCACACATGCGCTGGCCGCTGCTGCAACTCGGTAATGACCCTTCCGACCCCGTCTAAGTATTGCCGGTCGGTGACGAGCCCAGCGCGGACCAGCAACATGCCTGCCACCGTGCTGGTCACCCCTTCGCTGAACCACAGCGCGCGTGTGTCCTGCTCGCGCTGGTAGTCGATCGGCTCGAGCGACTGCGGACGGATGCGCTTCACATTCCACAAGTGAAAGAACTCATGTGCACTCACGTCTGCGACGCCTTCCAGATTACCCAACCTGTCGGAACTTACATCGATCGCCGTTCCGTACGCGTGTTCCATGCCTCCGCCGGCAGGGCCGTGAGGAAAGTGATACAGGAAGGTGTACTGGTCATAAGGACGGTCCTGCATCCAATCGACGCCAGCATGGGTGATCTTCTGCAATACCTCTTCGAGCCGGTCCATATTGAAGTCAGCCGGATTGCCGTGTACCACAATGCGATAGGTGGCCCCGTCCTGCTGAAACGACACTTCCTGAAGCTGGTTGCTGGCTTCGATAGGGCTGTCGACGAGCTTGTCGTAGTTGTGGGCAAAACAGATGGACTCAAGGCGTCCTGAGCCGGACAGCCCTTCGCCCGATGCCAAGACTTCACCTGATGTTCGACAGAGATGGAGATCGCGTACCGACGAGTATGGGATAGACTCCAACCGCAAGGCGACCGGCTTGTCGCGCAGGTCTGGAAGGTACATCAACACCATCGCCCAATTCAGAAATGCGTGCTCGCCGTTGAGCTGGCTGCCAAAGGGGCCGGAAGTGTCCAGATGGATGCCGTACGTGACGGCAATGCATCCTTCCGGGCCACTGACCTGCCACTCACTGGTTCCGGTATGGACTACATCTATGGGGGCGCCGTGCGCATTCTGGGCCCGTACGTTTTCGATGTTGGCCGCAAAATTACGCACCTGATAGAGTGCGTTCCAGACTGGCATGTTGAAGATGCGCCTGCCATGCTGATCGCGCATCACAACTGTGACAAGAGCACTGTTTGGTCTCGGGTCGGTGAGAGAAACGATGTATTCCACCGCGGCGTCAGGAGATAAACGCGGCAAACTGCATGCCGGAAATGGCCTTAATGTCGCTGGTGCAACCCCCGAGAAGAATATGGCCGCGATCAGTGTCCAGGAAGCGTTGGCAAGGAACCGGTTCACGCCTTCGTCGAGACCTCGTGCAGGCTCCTTAACCGCGCCGGCAGTTTGTCATAGATGCCGTCAAAACCTCCATTGGAGAGGATCGCCACCACGTCACCCTCGCGCAACTCCGGGACGACCGAGTCCACGATATCGTCGGCAGTGGCGAGCAATCGCACTGGCTTTCCGTTCGACTTCAGTTCACTGACAACCGCTTTCGGATCCAGCCGCTCATCCTCAGGAATTGCCTCGGACTTGAAAATGCCGGCAAGGACAATTTCATCCGCCCCAGACAGGCTCGCTGCCATCTCACTCTGAAAAACTTTGCGACGGAGCGTATTCGAGCGCGGCTCCAATACGGCCCACAACCGTCTTCCCGGATAACGAGTGCGGATTGCCCGCAGCGTTTGCGCAATCGCCGTGGGGTGATGGGCGAAATCGTCAATGATGGTGATTCCTTGTACCTCGGCTTTCACTTCCAACCTCCGCTTCACGCTGCGGAAACCACGTAGACCAGCCGCGATCGCATCCCTGTCAATGCCGTAGTTGGCGGCCATCGCTGCCGCGGCCGTGGCGTTCAGTACGTTGTATTCGCCGGCAAGCGGAGATTCGAATTGTCCCCAAGCTTCGCCATTGTGCAAGACCTCCCATCGCGTTACTGCCGTGTCGTACTGAGGCTTTGCGATTCGCCAATGTGCATACTCGCCGAATCCATAGCGCTCGACCCGGCAAAACGCACGACCGATGCAGTCATCCACATTTGGGTGGCCATCCCAGGCGATCAGCAATCCGCGCTGCGGAACCAGGTTAACCAGACGCTTGAATGCTGTCTTAACCTCATCGAGCGACCTGTAAATATCAGCGTGATCAAACTCAACGGAGGTGAGAATCACCGCGTCGGGAAAGTAGTGCAGGAATTTCGGGCCCTTGTCGAAAAATGCCGTGTCGTACTCATCGCCCTCCAGGATAAATTCGCGGCCCGTGCCGAGACCAAAAGAAGTACCAAAGTTTTCCGGGATTCCGCCGATAAGAAAGCCAGGTTCACGCCCCGCGGAGTGGAACAGCCAGGCCAACACGGACGACGTGGTGGTCTTGCCGTGCGTGCCGGCTACCACCAGTCGCTCGCGGCCAGCGAGGAACTCGTCGTGTAATAGCTGGGCCATCGATTGGAACGGGATGCGCCGGTCGAGCACGTATTCCAGTTCGACGTTGCCGCGCGAGATAGCATTACCCACCACCACGAGGTCAGGGGCGGGCTGCAGGTTGCGCTCGCTGAAGGGCTGGAATAGGAGAATGTCCTCGGAGACTAAGAAGTCGGACATCGGCGGATAGGCAGCCGAATCGGAGCCGGTGACTTCGAACCCGCGTGCCTTTAATAATCCTGCAAGGGAGCCCATAGCGGTACCGCATATGCCGATCAAATGGATGTGTTTCTGCTTCATGTTTTGGGGACTCGAACTGCTTCGTGTGGCTTACCGACAGCAGCACTCGAACGTAAGGCAACCATGGCTCCGACAGTTAGCGTTGTATCGACTCCGAACGCAAGCGTAATCGCCTGGCGCGAGACGTGGCCCGACCGTAGTCCGAAGGCCAACGGGATGGGCAGGTCCGCGAGCACGCGCAGGATGACCTCCTGCAACGTGTAGTTCTGTCTCGCCGGGGGAGCGCAGTCGAGCATCTCGCCGAAGATGATGCCCTGCACACCCTTGAACTTTCCCGCCAGCTTTAATTGCATCAACATGCGGTCTATCCGGTATGGCGCCTCGCCGCGATCCTCGAGAAAGAGTATCGTGCCCTCGGTTTGAATCTCATAGGGCGTGCCCAGCGATGCGCACAACAGTGACAGGCATCCGCCGTACAAGAAGCCCTGCGCGCTGCCCTCCCGCAGCGGCTGAACCTGCTCCCGAGGAAATTCCTGCTCGTACTCCTTTTCCGACGCCACCGCTCGAAGCCATGCCGTCTCGTCGAGGCCATCCGGCCTGGCGAAGTCGCCTGCAACCATTGGGGCGTGAAACGTCACCAGGCGGGCTCTGTCCAGAATATAGGTCAGCAATGAAGTCGCATCGCTCGAACCCGCAAAAACCTTTGGGTTCTCCCTAATGAGCTTCAGGTCGAGATGCGGCAGCAAGTAGTTACAGCCATACCCTCCACGTGCACACAGGATCGCCTTCAGTTCCGGATGCACGAACATCTGGTGCAGTTCCTGTGCTCGCCGTTGCGCCGAGCCTGCAAAATACAGATCGCGATCGAAGATCGAGGGTGAATACACCACCTCATATCCCAAGCGACGCAGAGTCGCACACCCCGCTTCGAAGTCGCTTAGCCTAAACCCACTCGCAGGGGCGATTATGCCAACCTTGTCACCAGGCTTAAGGGCTGCCGGACGGAGGAGCTCACGATGTGGTGAAGACGCCATGAGGAAGGCCTATCTTAAACGAAAAACTCGCCATGGCAGAGCAAGGTCGCTGGACCGGTGAGGAAGACTTGATTATTCCATTCCACCGTCTGACTTCCTCCCGGAGCATGCACTCGCACTGGCGACTTCACTTTGCATGAATGTATCGCAGCCACCGCCGCAGCACAGGAACCCGTTCCGGAAGACATCGTCTCGCCGACACCGCGCTCACAGAAACGAACCTCAATCTCGTGTTCGTTCATCACCCTCACCAGCTCCACGTTGGTTCCATGCGGAAAGTCGTGATGACTTGCGATCGCGGCTGCAAGAGTCTGCCATCCGATCTCAAACTCGTCTACGTACATCACGTAGTGCGGATTCCCCATTGAGACTGGTGTGCCGAGAGCTTGGCCATAAGCGAACTTGATCGAGAACTCCTGCCCTATTTCTGGTTCTCCCATCGAACTGCGGAACTGAAACGTGTGCTGCTTTCGCTCGGTCAATTCGCAGGTCTTCAGGCCGGCCCCGGTGCGGACCACAACTCTGTCGCAGGAATTCTGGCAGCAATACCACGCCGCGACGCATCTCGTTCCGTTGCCCGAGATCTCGGCCTCCGAGCCGTCGGCGTTCAGCAAGCGCACGCGCAGATCAGCGTCCTTGGCGGGTGATACCCACTCCACGCCATCGGCGCCTACTCCGTTATGCCGATCGCAAATTCGCTGGCTGAACGCATGAATGTCCGCGGGAGCATGGCTGAGGTCGATGATGAGGAAGTCGTTGCCGCAAGCGCTTGCCTTGACGAAAGGAACAGCCTTCTCAGTCGCAGTCATGATTAGGTGTCAACTTTAAATCTAGAAATCGGGGCAGGACTCGCATCTCGCGCTGTCGCTTCCGCGTCCAACCTGCGCGCGGAAGGGATGTGATGATCACAGCGCGGATTGTATCGCATCGCGAAGATCGAAGTGTTCATTCCGGGCCTGAACACCAAGCTCGGAGGTGCAGAGGGATCGTGCCAGCTATCTTGGTCTGTAGACCGCACAGCGAGCCTGCCCTGGAACGTTGATAGCCAACAACTCATCAAGATCGGCGCGATGCTCGCGTACGGCCATCGACATCGGGTCGCCCTGACAGGCAATAAGAAAGTCGGCATGATGCACGGGATCGAGAAGCGCCCACTCCCATTCGGGATGCGTTCCCTCCGAGATTACGCGCCGCAGCGGAATGTCCGCACGTTGCAAGGCGCCGACATGTTGCCCCAGGTACATCAGCAGGGTCGCGTCACGGGGCATGCGCACCAGGAAATTGGCGAGCGCCGTTTCCATGGAGATGCGGGTACGAGAGTTCACGCGCGCCTCGCGCACGGTAATCGGTGTCGCGCGGTAGATTGAGACATAGCTGGAAGCGACCAGCGCGCCCAGGGCTAACCACCCGGCGACCTCGACTCTAACATGGTTGAGGTGTTCGATGAGAAAGTCGGCTAAAATCGCTGAAAATACGGCTAATACCGGGAGCAGCTCCAGCCCGTAGCGCACGTTGTAATAAGAGAATGGATACCAGACCGGCAAGAAAATGGGCACACTCCCGTAGGCGATCGACAGCGCATAGAACGGCAGCGGCAACCACAACACAAGCAAAATCCCATAACGCCGCCACTGCCAGGCAGCAATGGCCGTACCTGCGATCGCCAGCGCCAACATGAGCTGTCCCCAGAGATCCGGACCGACGTTTAGCTTCGCCGCTTTTAGAAAATACAGAGCCGCAGTAAACGGAGCATGTTGGCCGGGATACGATGGAGTGCCTTCCGCCAGCGTCCGTAAGGCAATGGCCTTGGCGGAATAAGGACCATTGACAAAATCCAATGCATATCCTGAGACGTTGCGGGTGTAGGTCAACCAGAAGACCGGGATGAGCGCGTTCAACAGCAGCAACTCAACGAACGACTTGGCCATTGTCCGACGCTTGATCGAATCAGGGTTCCGCAGCCACCAGGTGACAACCACCACGCCAACAATCCAAGCCATCACCGCAGCCATGAACCACCCATCGTAGCGAGTGAGGACACCTCCGGCCATGGCGATGCCACAAGCTTCCATCGCCCGGTCCGGCGACGTACGTGCCGGTAGCCCGAGCCTCGTTTGCGACGGAAACGCCGCCCGCACCAGCTCATCCAGGTAAACCAAGGCCCAGATCAAGAATGCCAGCATGATCGGCTCATTCATCGCCGTTGTCTGCATATACAGCAGGTTTGGATTGAGTGCGTAAATTGCGGCCGCGAGATAGGCGGCAGCACGTGACGAACGGCTGCTGACCAGTCGAAAAATACCGAGCCCACCGAGTACGTATGCCACCATGCACGGGATAGCACCGGCAATTCCGCTCTGCCAAAGGGCCTTGTTCCACACAAAGGGCAACATCGCTGCATGTTGCAGCGGCAGCCAGACAGTGCCGAACTGAACGAAGAACGAGACCGGATGCCGGTTGTCGATGACGCGGCGTGCGATGTTAATGTGCGCCACTGCATCGCCATAAAGGAGAAGCTCTTGCCGGGAGTAATATGCCAGGAGGGTAACGAAAGAGAGAAAACCCAGCAGCAGGGTGAAGCGCGCGTCATGGCGCTGCTGGCGGTAACGCTCTTCTTGCGCAATTCGTTGAGGCTGGGGTGAGAGCCGGACGCTCTTCATTCGATCCGTGTGCCTTCTGATGGCATCCCCGCGAACTCTGCCGGCACTAAGAACAGGGATCCAATACCAGTGCCGCTTCCCTCTCACTCGCTTGAACCAACTCCTGGTCAGAGCACATGACGAAAGGCGCTTCGGCACCCGCAGAGTCCCGGGGAATCATGTAACCGGCTGCACATATCAATTCAGTCCAGATGTGTCAGCTCGCGAAAGATGTTGAAGCGCCTGTCGATCTCTTCGCGGGTGAGCGACTGCAAACGCTCGGTTCCGAACTGCTCAACGGCGAACGAGCCCATGACACCGCCGTAAAACATGGCATGCTTCATCGTCCGGCGTGTCACTTCGCCTTGTGCCGCGAGATAGCCCATGAAGCCGCCAGCGAAGCTGTCGCCTGCCCCAGTGGGATCGCGAACTTCGTCCAGCGGCAGGGCCGGCGCACGGAACGGATGATGCCCTCCTTCGAATTGGCCACCGCGGAAGAAGATCGTCGCGCCGTATTCGCCATGCTTGATGACCAGGGCGCGTGGCCCAAACTCGAGCACCTTGCGCGCCGCCCGCGGCAGGCTGTTGTCGCCTGCCAGCATCTTGGCCTCGGTGTCGTTGATCAATAGCACGTCGACTCGCTCCAGCATCTTGCTGAGATTCTGACGATGGTCTTTGATCCAATAATTCATGGTGTCGCCGCCGACCAGCTTCACGCCCTGCATGGCATCGCGCACCTGCGTCTGCAGCACCGGATCGATGTTCGCCAAGAACAGGAACTCTGAGTTGTAGTACTCGTTCGGGATCTGCGGCTGGAAAGTCTCGAACACATTGAGTTCGGTGTTGAGTGTCTTGGCTTCGTTGACGTTCTCGCCATACTCGCCTGTCCAGTGGAAGGTCCTCCCTTTCGCGTGCTGGATGCCGCGCGTGTCGACGCCGCGCTTCTTCATCACGGCTTCGTCATCCGGCGAGAAATCTTCGCCCACGACTGCGACCACGCGTGCGTCGGTAAAGTAGCTGGCGGACAGAGAAAAATACGTGGCCGCGCCGCCGAGAATCTTCTCGCGTTTACCGTAGGGAGTTTGCAGGGTGTCGAAGGCAACCGAACCAACTACGACAATAGACAATCTCAGGCTCCTGTTTGCTGCTCGGATTCGAAATATTTCCCAACAATAAGTTTCAGCCGCACCAGCGTAGCCTTGGGCACTGCATCTTTTTGAGTGATGATGGCATGGCTTAGCGCCGATCCGCATTTACAACTACGCTCTTTCGGAATGGCCGCAACTGCTTCGCGAACGACGTTGCACGCATTCTCCGCATTCTTGAGCAGCACGGCGACGATTTGATTGACCGTCACATGATCGGGATGCCAGCTGTCGTAGTCCGTGACCATTGCCACAGTGACGTAGCATAGCTCGGCTTCGCGCGCCAGCTTCGCCTCCTGCAGGTTGGTCATCCCGATGACATCCATGCCCCAACTGCGATACAGGTTGGACTCGGCCTGCGTGGAAAACTGCGGTCCCTCCATGCAGAGGTAGGTACCGCCATGCTTAACGTTGACGCCCGCACGGCGACACGCCTGTTCGACAAACTCCGCCGTCTCCTCGCAAATGGGGCGCCCGAAGCCGATGTGTGCAACCAGCCCCTCGCCGAAGAAAGTATCGACTCGATGGCGCGTACGGTCGACGAACTGCTTGGGAACAACGAAATCAAGAGGACGATGCTCTTCCTTCAGCGATCCCACAGCCGACAGGGAAATAATGCGCTCCACGCCAAGCTGTTTGAAGCCATGAATGTTGGCGCGGAAGTTCAGCTCGGTTGGCATAAGACGGTGCCCGCGACCGTGGCGCGACAAAAACGCAACTTTGCGACCCGCGAGGGTGCCCAGGACATATGCGTCAGAAGGGGCACCGAACGGGGTTTCGAGCGGCACCTCATGTACATCGGTCAGGCCCGGCATAGAATACAGACCGCTCCCGCCGACGATGCCAATCTCCGCCTGCTGCAACAGATTCTCCTGGAAGGTGGGGTGCAAACCTTGGATTATACAGAAGCGAATCGCCGAGGGACGCCGAGGGATCGCCTCACCGCAACAGCGTGGCCACGTGCGAGCCCCGCATCACGCCGAGCGACCAGTTGGTCACGTTGATGAAGAAGTTCGGAAACAGGCCAATCCCCACGGTTCCAACTGCGGTAACGGCCAGCACGAGGCGCATCATGGGGCCGGTCTGCACCGGTTCCGGGTCGACCGCCGGCCGCATGATCATGGCGTTGGCGATGCGCATGTAGTAGTAGAGGCCGACAACCGCATACAACACCGCCGTCGCCGCGAGCGCGTAATGGCCGGTCTGGATGAGGCTGAGGAAGATGAAGTACTTGCCCCAGAAGCCCGCCAGCGGGGGAATACCGGCCAGGGATAACAGAAACAGCAGCATCAGGATCGCCTCGGTCGGAGCCTTGAAGTAGAGGCCTGCAATGTCGTCGATCTCATCGCCGATGATGTTGCGGCGCCGCAGCGATGTGATCACCGCAAACGCTCCCAAATTCATGAAGGTATACACCAGCAGGTAGATCATGATCGCCATGATGCCAGTCGAGTTCGTCTGACCGTCGCTCGCCACCAGGCCGAGCAGCATGTAGCCGACATGCGCGATCGAGGAGTACGCCAGCAGCCGCTTGAGATTCGTCTGCGTGATCGCAGCGAGGTTACCACCGGTCATGGTTGCGATGGATACGAAGGTGACAAGCGGAACATACATGGGGCGCAGCGGATAAAGTCCCCACAGGAAGATGCGCAGCAGCATCGCCCACCCCGCGGCCTTCACCGCCACCGACATGAAGCCGGTGATGCTGGTCGGCGCACCCTCGTAGGCGTCGGGTGCCCATTGGTGGAACGGCACAGCCGCGATCTTGAACAGCAGACCAGTTGCCGTCGCCAGTAACGCGAAGATCACGACGGGATCGCTTGGCCTCGCGACGTGGTCCGCCTGCAGTTTTTGGGCAATCACGCCAAGGTTGGTGCTGCCGCTGAGGCCGTAAAAGAGCGACAGGCCATAGGCGAAGATTCCCGAGGAGAACGCTCCCAGCAGGAGATACTTCAACGCAGCCTCGTTGGAACGCCTGTCACGACGCAAGAAACCGACCAGCACATAGGTCGAGATGGCCATCAGCTCCAGGCCGATGAAAATCAGCACAATATCGTAACCGGCGGCCATGCACATCATGCCTGCGATAGAGAACAGGATCAGGGCATAGAACTCGCCGTGGCTTTCCTTCTCGATTTCGAGATAGCGCACCGACATCAAGATCGCAATAGCAGCGCCCAGCAGGAACAGATAGAAGAAATAGATAGCGAATCGATCAACCACAAGCGAGTCCATGAAGCCGGTGAACGTCACGATTTCGTTGCCTTGCCGCTCGGCGGCTCGGTATGCCAGGTGCAACTTGCCCACAGCAAGGGCCGAGAACACGACACCAATCAGCGCCGTGTAGGCGTTCACTCGCTTCCACTGCTCCGGCAGGATCAGGTCGATAAGCAGGATACCGGCGCCAAATAAGGTGAGCAGCAACATCGGCAGTGCCAGCTGGTAATCAGCGCTGGAGAACGAAGCGTATTGCGTCAGCGAGCCAGTCACAATTTTTACCTTCTCACTTGCCCGGTACAGCCGCAGTCGTTGTTACGCCGGCCTTGGTGGTTCTGGCCGGGGACTGCTTCTCATTTACGGCTACTCCACCAGTCTCGGGATCGCCTGTCGACGACGGCGCTTGCGGCGGGGCAGCATTTGGCGGCCGCGGCAGCGACGTCGCAGCGCCCGGCTGAGCCGCAACCACAGGCTTGTTCAGGCCGGGATAATCGGGACGGACGGTCGCCACAAGGTTATTCACCGGTGTCGAAAGAACCTGGAAGAACGGCTTGGGATAGAGCCCGATCCAGAAAGCGATCAGGACCAACGGCACGAAGGTA
>Ga0306924_10001080_pt1 | contig 24398 bp, 18 predicted proteins | sample sta12Can44000111_FD_203756 | JGI IMG/M metagenome (GOLD analysis project Ga0306924, IMG submission 203756) | Lab enrichment of tropical soil microbial communities from Luquillo Experimental Forest, Puerto Rico - statanox.12C.anox.44.000.111 (v2)... | ecosystem: Environmental > Terrestrial >...
GCCGAGCTCGCCGCGCTGCGCCTCGAGATCTCCCAGCATCGCCACCGCCCGGAGCATGGGCGGCTGCGCCCGCGCGGCCCGCTCGAGCAGCGGTCGCGCGCCGTCCGCCGCGTGTCGCGCCAGGAGAAGCTCACCGGCGAGCGCCAGGGAGAGCGGCGTGGCGGCTGGGGACCCGGCGTGGGCGAGCAGCGCCTCCGTGGCCGCGGCCCGGTCCCCGTCGCGCTCCGCGACCAGGAAGCTCGCGGCGGGGGCGCCCGCCCCGGCGCGACCGGCGGCGAGGAGCTCGCGAGCGCGGGCGCGGGCCTCGGCGTCGCCGAAGTCGTAGGCGAGCAGGCCATCCACCTCCGCCGCCAGCGCGTCCGCCTCGGGGGCGACGTCGGACCGCGACTGGACGATGGCCAGCACGTGGCTCGCGGCGCGCAGCGCGCCGGCCGTGTCGCGCGCGAGGCCCTTCCGCGCGTCCCCGGCCGAGACGCGCGCCTCTTCGGCGCGGCGATGCGCTCGCGCGACGAGGAAGGCGGCACTCCCGGCCCCCACCACCGCGAGGAGAGCCAGCGCCGCGAGCGCGAGGCGGTGCCGGCGCAGGAAGGATGGGCGGGCCGCCTGCTGGGCGAGCAGCTTCTGGCGGAGCTCGTGCTCGTAGGTGCGGGCCGCCTCCTCCGCCTCGCGGCTCTCCGCCTCGGCCGTGGTCCCGTTGAAGGTGCCAGAGGTGGTGAAGGTCCCGGACCTGGTCGGATCGAAGGAGGGCGCGGGGAGGGGTACCGGCGCCGCGCTCGGGTCCGGTCGCGGCGGCGTCTTCACTTCATCGGGGATGAGCGACAGGAGCCCCGCGGGCGGGGGCGTGTCGCGGCGGAGCAGCGGCGGCGGCTGCGAAGGCGGCGGCGTGGCCGAGGGCGATGCGCTCTCCCCCGCTGCCGCGGCGAAGAAGTCGGCCCCCTCGGCATCGTTGTCCCGGGCGATCTCACTCGCAGTCGAGGTCTCGCTCTCGGTGTCCGAGGTCTCGGTCGCAGTCGCAGTCGCGGTCTCCGTCTCGGTCGGAGTCGGAGTCGGGGTGGAGGGGGGCGGCGTCGCGGTCGCGGGCGACGTCACGATCCAGGCCGACGTCGCGGTGGCGGCTTCACCCGCGGCAGCAGTCGCGGTCGTGGTCGCCCCCCGCTCCTCCGCCTCCGCCTTCGCCAACCGACGCGCTTCCGCCAGCCACCGCTGCAGCCGGGCATCACCGGGGTGCTGGCTCGCCCCGCGGCCGAGCAGCGGAAGCGCGAGCGTGCCGAGCCCCGCCTTGACGAGCGCCTCGCCGGCGAGATCGTAGGCGTACGGGTTGGCCGGGTCGGCAGCCACCGCCTCCGTGAACCTGGCCAGCGCCTCGTCGCCCCGGCCGAGCGCGAGCAGCGCCTTCCCCGCCACCACGCGCGCCTGCACGGAATCGCGGTGGTGCGCGAGCCCCCGCTCGCACACCTCGAGCGCGCGCGAGGCGTCACCCCCCTCGAGCAGCGCGCGCGCGAGCTCGACGAAGATGCGCGACCGTGGGTCGGCCTGCAGGATGCGCTCGTACTTTTCGACGGACGGCGAAAGGTCGGGGGCCATGCGAGCCCGGCGAACGTATCACGCCCGCGGCGGCCTACCCCCCGTTCATGGCATGCCGCCCATGTGCGACGCCGCCTCCGGTCGCCTTCCACGTCACCCCCGTCTGGCCACACCGGACACACCCGGGCACACGGCGGCGGGGGACGAGCCCCCTCCCTACGATCCCCTGACGGAGGAGGAGACCGACATGCGGAGGATCACCCCGTTCCTGTGGTTCGACAACCAGGCGGAGGAGGCGGCGCGCTTCTACGTCTCGATCTTCGCCAACTCCAGGATCCTGAGCACGACCCGCTACGGAGAGGCGGGTCCTGGGCCCAGGGGCAGCGTCATGACGGTGAGGTTCGAGCTCGACGGGCAGGAGCTCATCGCGTTGAACGGTGGGCCTCACTTCAAGTTCAACGAGGCCATCTCCCTCTCCGTCGACTGCAAGACGCAGGAGGAGGTGGACGCGTTCTGGGAGAAGCTTTCCCGAGGTGGGCAGGAAGGCCCGTGCGGATGGCTCAAGGACAGGTACGGGCTGTCCTGGCAGATCAACCCGTCCATCCTGGGCGAGCTGCTCGCCGACCCGGATCCGGCGAAGTCGAAGCGGGTCATGGAAGCGATGCTGAAGATGAAGAAGATCGACATCGCAGGCCTGAGGAAGGCCTACGAGCAATCGTCGAGCGCGGCGTAAGCCGCGCGAGACACCTTCATCGCAGCAGGAACCGCCTGATCCACGAATCCGCCCGGACGCGAATGAGGGAGAGCCCGCCATCCGTACACGGATGGACAAGTCTTCGCCCTGCGTGCGGCCCCCTCTCCCTGCCCTCTCCCCCGGTGGGGGAGAGGGTCGATCACGCTAGGCACGCGCCTCTGCCCTCACGTCGGGAGACGGGGTACGACCATCAGAACGGGATGTCGTCGCCCCCGCCGTGGCCACCACCCTGCGGCCCGTGGTCGGCGGGCTCCTCGAACCCGGGCGGCGGTCCGCCCATCTCGTCCGGCGGCCGCGACGGGCGCGCTCCACCACCCGCGCCGCCGCCGCCGAGGAAGCGGACGGTGTCGGCCACCACCTTCACCCGGTACCGGTCCTGGCCGGACTGCTTGTCCTGCCACTTGTCCGTCTTGAGCCGGCCTTCGATGTAGACCTGGCGGCCCTTCGCCAGGTACTCGCCGCACTGCTCGGCCTGCTTCCCCCACACCTCGACGTCGTGCCACTCCGTCTCTTCCTTGCGCTGGCCCGACGCCTTGTCGGTCCAGCTCCGGGAGGTAGCGATGCGCAGGCTCGCGACCGCCTGCCCGCCCGACGTGTAGCGCACCTCGGGATCCTTCCCGAGGTTTCCGATCAGGATGACCTTGTTGACCACGGCGATGCCCCTTTCGTTCGTTTCGCCTGGATCTCAGCGTGATCGCCACCGCCACCTGTAGGGCGGGGGCTCGTCCCCCGCCGCAGCGGCCCGTGACGATGGAAAGCTAGCACCGGGATCCGACAGTCAACGTGGCCCGTACGCGCGGAGGAACGTACGCACCGCGGTGCGGACCGTGTCGCGGATGCGCTCCTCGGGCGGGTCGCGCAGGATGCCGTACTCCACGGGAAGGTAGAGGTCGCCCTGGCAGAGCAGGATGAACTGGTGGGCGGCGAGCTTCGCGTCCTCGAGCCGGAGCGCGCCCGCGTCGGCCTGCTCTTGAAGGTACGCCGCGAGGCGGTGGCGCATCGCGAGCGGACCTTCATCGTACAGGGCCTGCCCCAGCTCCGGGAACCGCTGCGTGTCGGCGAGGATGATGCGACGGAGGGCGAGCGCGTCGCGCGTCGTGAGGAAGCGCAGTAGCGTCTCCCCGAATCGCTGCAGATGCTGCTCGACGTCGCCCGACGGCGACCCGAGCAGTGCGGCCAGCGCCTCCCGCTTCTCGCGCGTGTGCTCGCGGATGCACGCGAGGAACAGCTCCTTCTTGTCGTGGAAGTGGTTGTAGATGGTGGCCTTCGACACCTCGGCCCTCGCCGCGATGTGGTCCATGCAGGCGCGCTCGAACCCGACCTCGAGGAACACCTGACGAGCCCCGTCGAGGATCTGCCGCTGCTTGGCGGGCGGGAGATCGCCTGTATTGCCTTGGGCGTTCAGGGGTTTGTCGGTCACCGCTGAGTATACTGAACGGTTTAGTATTGACCGTCAAGCCAAGTGGTGCGTATGAACTGTACCGTCCAGTTTAGCTCACGGCGGTCTGGCCGCCCCCTCCGGCCGGGCCGTCGACAAGGAAACGACGCACATGTCATCGAGCCGTTCGGCGGTCTGTGCCGTCGCGGTCGCGGCGGCGCTGCTCGCCGCCCCTCGCGCGGATGCTCTCCAGCCGCTCGAGGAGTTCCTCGGCAGCGCCCGCACCTCCTCGCCGGACAACCGCGAGGCGCGGGCCGGGACGGAGCTGTCCCAGGCTGTGTCCTCCGTCGCGACCGGGCGCCTGCTCCCCGGCGTCACCCTCCACGGCAGCTACGCCCGAAACCAGTACGACGTGACCGAGCCGCTCGGCGGAGGCGGCGTCCTGACGCTCACGCCGCACGACCAGCTGGACGCGTTCGCGACGCTCAACGTGTCCCTCTTCGACGCCGCGAGCTTCGTCCGCGCGCGCGCCGCGAGCGGCAACGCCCGCGCCGCGCAGCAGTCGGAGAAGGACGCCGCGCTGCAGGTCGAGAGCGGCGTGGCCCAGGCCTGGTACCAGGTGGTCGCCGACGTCGGCCTGGTGGAGGCGTCGCGGCGCGCGCTCGACGTGGCGCGCACGAACCTCACCCTGACCGAGCACCAGCGCGCCGCCGGAACGGTGGCGGGGCTCGACCTCGACCGCGCGCGCGCCGAGGTGGAGCGACAGGTGCAGCAGCTCGCGTCCGCCGAGCTCGGCCTGCGGCTCGACGCCCGCGCGCTCGCCTCGCGCTCCGGGCTCGCGCCCGAGCTCGGCGCCGCGCCGCGCCTCTCCGACGATCTGCACGAGGAGGCCGCGCTCGAGGCGTTCGTGTCTCCCGACGTGGCGCTCCCCGCGCTGGCGGCCGCCACCGAGGCGCGGCGCGCGCAAGAGGAGCAGGCGCGCGCGCAGCGGCTGACGCTCGTCCCCGTCCTCACCGGCAGCCTCACCGAGCACGGCACCAACGCGCCGGGCCTGCTCGGGCACGACTGGAGCTACCAGGGCGTGCTCGCGCTCAACTGGTCGTTCGACTTCACGACGCTCCCGGCGATCCGGGCCGAGGACGCGCGGCTCGCCGCCGCCACCGCGCGCGAGGAGCGGACCCGCCTCGCCGTCCACGACGCCATCCACCGCGCCTGGAACACGGTCCACACCGACCTCGCCCGCAGCCGCTCGGCGCGGGCCCAGTTCGAGGTGAGCACACGCGCCGCCGACCTCGCCCGCGAGCGTTATCGCGTGGGCGCCGGAACGCAGCTCGACCTGCTCCAGGCGCAGCGGGACGCGTTCGCCGCCGAGGTGAACGCGATCCAGGCCGACGCCGACCTCGTGAACGCGCGGGCGCAGCTGCGCCTCGCCGCCGGCCGTTCGCTCCTCGAATCCTGACCGGAAGAAGGAAGACGCCATGCCCGTTCGCAGCAAGCTGCTCCTCGCCGTCGCCCTCGCCGGCATCCTCTCCGTCCTCGGCGGCTGCCAGGGGAAGCAGGCCGCCCCGCCGCCCCCGACGCCGGAGGTGACGGTCGCCCCGGTGGCGCGCCGCGACGTCCCCGTCTTCGTCGAGGCGGTCGCGACGCTCGACGGCTTCGTCAACGCCGACATCCGCGCCCGCGTGCGCGGCTTCCTCCAGCAGCAGCGGTACCCGGACGGCGCCGCTGTGAAGGAAGGGCAGGTGCTCTTCACCATCGAGCGCGCCGAGTACGAGGCCGCGGTCGCCACCGCGCGAGCGGCGCTGGCGCGGGCCGAGGCTGCCCGCCAGCACGCGAAGCCGCTCCTCGCGCGCAAGCGCGAGCTCGTCAAGGTGGACGGGATCAGCCAGCAGGAGCTGGAGGACGCGGAGGCACTAGACCGCGAGGCCGACGCGCAGGTGGCGGCGGCGCGCGCGCAGCTCCGGCAGGCGGAGCTCAATCTGTCCTACACGGAGGTCCGGTCGCCCATCTCTGGCGTGGCCGGCCTGGCGCTGGTCCGCCCGGGGAACCTGGTCGGCCAGGACGGCCCGACGCTGCTCACCACCGTCTCGCAGGTGGACCTCATCCGCGTGACGTTCCCGCTCTCCGAGATCGACTTCCTGCGAGCGCCGGGGCGGCTGCGGCAGCTCTCGACGCGTGACCTCGCCTGGGTGCGCCAGCAGCTCCCGCGCCTCGACCGCGGCGAGCTCGCCGCCGACGGCGATCCCGGGGTGGAGCTCGTGCTCTCGGACGGGACCGTCTACCGCCACCGCGGTCTCGTGGTCGCGGTGAACCGCCAGGTCGACGCGACGACCGGCTCGCTGCAGATCCAGGCGCTCTTCCCGAACCCGGAGCGGCTGCTGCGCCCGGGCCAGTACGGGCGTGTTCGCCTGCGGCAGGAGGGCGTCGGGCAGGGCGCGCTCGTCGTCCCGGAGAAGGCGTTGTCCCAGCTCCAGGGCCTCTACCAGCTGGCGGTGGTCGGCCCGGACGAGAAGGTGCAGCTCCGCCAGGTGAAGGTCGGTCCGTCCTCCGGCGCGCTCCGCATCGTGCTCGCCGGCGTGAAGGAGGGGGAGCGGGTGGTGGTGGACGGCCTCCAGGCGGCCCGCGACGGGGCCAAGGTCACCGCGCGCGAGGCGGCGACCGCCTCACTCACGCAGGCCGGCGGAGGCGGCGCCCCGGCGCGCGCGGCCGCGGCCCCCTGATCCGAGTCCGAGCGAGACGCCATGTCGAACTTCTTCATCCGCCGCCCCATCGTCGCGATCGTCATCGCGGTCGTGACCGTGCTGGTGGGCGCCATCTCGATGTTCGGGCTGCCCATCTCGCAGTTCCCGCAGATCCTCCCGCCGCAGGTGAACCTGTCCGCCGTCTACACCGGCGCGGACGCGCTCACCGTCGAGCAGTCGGTGGCGACGCCGATCGAGCAGCAGATGAACGGCGTGGACCAGATGCTCTACATCAAGTCCACCAACGCCAACGACGGGACGATGCAGCAGCAGGTGACGTTCGACGTCGGCACGAACATCGACATCGACAACGTCCTCGTCCAGAACCGCTTCTCGCAGGCTCAGCCGTTCCTGCCGCAGGACGTGAAGAACTACGGCGTCACCATCAAGAAGTCGCTCAACTTCCCGCTCATGGTGGTGGCGCTCTACTCGCCCGACGGGCGGTACGACGCCAACTTCCTCGGCAACTACGCCGTCATCAACGTGAACGACGCGCTCCTGCGTGTGAAGGGCGTGGGCGACATCAAGAACCTCGGCGCGGGCGATTACGCCATGCGGGTCTGGCTCAAGCCCGACGTGCTGGCGCGGCTCGGCCTCACCGTCGCCGACGTGCAGAACGCGCTCCGCGCCCAGAACGTGGTGAACCCGGCCGGCCAGGTCGGCGCCGAGCCGGCGCCGCCGGGCCAGCAGTTCTCGTTCACGGTGCGGGCCCAGGGGCGCCTCGACACGCCCGAGCAGTTCGGCGACGTCATCGTGCGGCAGAACTCCGACGGCTCGGCCGTGCGCGTCCGCGACGTGGCGCGGGTGGAGCTCGGCACCGCCACCTACTCCATGTCGGGCCGGCTCAACGGCAAGCCGGCCGCCATCATCGCCGCCTTCCAGGCGCCGGGCTCGAACGCGCTCGACGTGGCCGCCGGCATCCGCGCCACGATGGAGGAGCTGAAGGGCCGCTTCCCGCCGGGCATGGCCTACGAGGTCTCCCTCGACACCACCGCGCCGGTGCAGGCCGGCATCCACGAGATCCTCATCACCCTGCTCGAGGCGGTGCTGCTGGTCGTGCTGGTGGTGTTCATCTTCCTGCAGAGCTGGCGCGCCACCCTCATCCCGCTCCTCACCGTCCCGGTGTCGCTCATCGGCGCGTTCGCGGTGTTCCCGCTGCTCGGGTTCTCCATCAACACGCTGTCGCTCTTCGGGCTCGTGCTCGCCATCGGCCTCGTCGTCGACGACGCCATCGTGGTGGTGGAGGCGGTCGAGCACCACATCGAGCGGGGGATGAGCCCGCGCGAGGCGACCCGACAGGCGATGCGCGAGGTGCAGGGGCCGGTCATCGGCATCGCGCTCATCCTGGCGGCGGTGTTCATCCCGGTCGCCTTCATGAGCGGCATCACCGGACGCCTCTACCAGCAGTTCGCGCTCACCATCGCGGTCTCGGTCCTCATCTCCGCCTTCAACGCGCTCACGCTCAGCCCGGCGCTGTCGGCGATGCTCCTCAGGCCGAGGGCGGCGCACCGGGGCCTCGTGGGCAGGCTGGGCGGCGGCTTCAACCGCTGGTTCGAGCGGGTGACGCACAGCTACGTGAGCATCAACGCGCGGCTCGTGCGCAAGGTGGCCATCACGCTCGTGCTCCTGGCTGGCGTGGCGGGCCTCTCGACCTTCCTCGGCGGCAAGCTGCCGACCGGGTTCGTGCCGCAGGAGGACAACGGCTACGCGATCGTCGCCATGCAGCTCCCCGACGCGGCGTCGCTGCAGCGCACGCAGGAGGCGTTCAAGAAGGTCGAGGACGTGCTGGCCCACACGCCGGGCGTGAAGTTCTACACGACCATCGCCGGCTACTACTCGCTCTCCGGCGCGAGCGCGACCTACTTCGGGACCGCCTTCCTCGGCTTCGCGCCGTGGGAGGAGCGCACCACGCCCGACCTCCAGGCGCCGGCCATCCTGAAGCGGGTCAACGCCGAGCTCTCCAAGATCCAGGAGGCGCGCGTGTTCGCGATCGCGCCGCCGGCCATCCCCGGCATCAGCGCTTCGGGCGGCCTCAGCATCATGCTGCAGGACCGCAGCGGCGGCCCGGTCGAGCTGCTCGCGAAGAACGTCCAGCGCTACATCGCCGAGGCGCGCAAGCGCCCCGAGCTGCAGAACGTCGTCCCCAACTTCTCCCCGTCCGTGCCGCAGCTCTACGCGCAGGTGGACAAGGAGAAGGCGATGAAGCAGGGGGTGCCGATCGGCGACGTGTACGCGGCGCTGCAGGCGTTCCTGGGCGGCTCGTACGTGAACGACTTCACCCGGTTCGGGCGGCAGTGGAAGGTGTACGTCCAGGCCGACTCGGAGTACCGGCACGGCCCCGAGGATCTGAAGTCGTTCTACGTCCGGAGCCAGAGCGGCGCGATGGTCCCGCTCTCCTCGTTCGTCACCGTGCGCGACGCGGCGGGGCCGGAGTACACGGTCCGCTTCAACCTCTACCGCGCGGCCGAGGTGATCGCGTCGCCGGCGCCGGGCTACAGCTCAGGCCAGGCGCTCGCCGCGATGGAGGAGGTGGCGAAGACGCTCCCGCCGGAGATGGGCTACGGCTGGTACGGCCTCTCCTACCAGGAGAAGCTGGCCGCGGGCGGCACGGCCAAGGTGCTCGGGCTCTCGCTCGTCTTCGTCTTCCTCATCCTCGCCGCGCTCTACGAGAGCTGGTCGCTCCCCTTCAGCGTCCTCCTCGGGACGCCCATCGCCGTGCTGGGCGCCTACCTCGGGCTCCTCTCGCGCCGCTTCGACAACAACGTGTACGCGCAGATCGGCCTCGTCGTGCTGGTCGGGCTCACCGCCAAGAACGCCATCCTCATCGTCGAGTTCGCCAAGGCGGAGCTGGAGAAGGGACGGCCGCTCATCGAGGCGGCGCTCACCGGAGCGCGGCTGCGGCTCCGGCCGATCCTCATGACCTCGTTCGCCTTCATCTTCGGCTGCCTGCCGCTCTGGGTGGCGGAGGGCGCGGGCGCCGCCTCGCGGCAGGTCATGGGGACGGTGGTGGTGGCGGGGATGCTGGCGGCGACGCTGTTCGGCATCTTCACCATCCCGTCGCTCTTCGTGTTCGTGGAGCGGCTGGCCGGCCGTCGTCCGGAGGCCCTCCACCCGGTCGAGGCCCCCGAGGCGGGGAACGACGCGGTGCCGGCTCGCGCTCACGGGGAGCGCGAGCCGTGAGCGGCGCCGCGTTCGGCCGGATCCTGATGGCGACCGACTTCTCCTCCGCGTCGTCGCCTGCCTTCGAGCGAGCGCTGGCGCTGGCGAAGGACCTGTCGGCGCAGCTCCTCCTCTTGCACGCCTACCAGGACCGCGCCTTGCCCGAGCTCGGCTTCGCCCCGACGGGCAGCTTCGAGGAATGGGACCGTGACGTCCTCGCCCGGGCCGAGGCCCGGCTCGAGCCGCTCCTGGCTCGAGCGCGCGCGGAGGGCGTCGAGGCGGAGGCGCTGCTGGTGCCCGGCTTCCCGGACGAGGCGATCGTCGAGACGGCGCGGCAGCGCGGCGCCGACCTCATCGTGGTCGGCACGCACGGGCGCCGCGGCGCCGCCCGGCTCATGCTCGGCAGCGTGGCCGCCCGCGTGGTCGCGGGCGCGCCCTGTCCGGTGCTGACCGCGCGCGGGTGAGGAGCCTCAGGCGGGCTCGCCGAACAGCGTGGCTGCTTCCTCGATGTAGGCGCGCGCGGCCGCGTGGACGCGCGACTTGCGGGCCCGGAGCTCCTCGACCAGCTCGAGGCCAGTCCGGTCGCAGGGTGGGAGGTCCAGCTCGGCGGCGCCGAGCGGCGCGGTCCGCTCGCCCCAGCGCACGACGTGGGCGCACCAGCTGAGCCCGGCGCCGAAGGCGGGGAGGAGGAGAGTCGCGCCGGGGGCGACGCGCCCCTGCTCGACCGCCTCGGCGAGCGCGACCGGCACGGTGGCGGCCGACATGTTGCCGTAGCGATCGACGTTCACGAACATCCGGTCGGCCGGGATGCCGGCCCGCTTCCCGACCGCGTCGATGATGCGGCGGTTCGCCTGGTGCGGCACGCACAGGTCGACGTCGGCCACACCGAGGCCGCCGCGCGCCAGGGCCTCCGCGCTCGCCTGCGCCATGCCCACCACGGCGCGCCTGAAGATCTCCTGCCCGTCGAAGTTCCAGCGGGCGAAGCCGAGCGGGACCCCGCGGTTGGCGTAGCGGGCGCCGACCCCGCGGATGTCGAGCGCTCCGCGAGCCTCGGAGTAGCAGCCGAGGCGCTCGGAGAGGAGCCCCTCCTCGCGCGAGCTCGCCTGCAGCACGGCGGCGCCGCAGCCGTCTCCGAACAGCACCGCCGTGTTGCGGTCGTCCCAGTCGAGGAACGCGCTTGGCACCTCCGCCCCGATGACGAGCGCGGTGCGGACCACGCCGGTCCGGATGAGGGCGGTGGCGGTCGAGAGGCCGTAGAGGAAGCTCGTGCAGGCGGTGTTGACGTCCATGCAGGCCGCCTCGGCCGCCCCGAGCCGCCGCGCCACGCCCGAGGCCGTGTTCGGGGCGAGCTCGTCCGGGAGCGTGCTCCCGAGCACGACCAGCTCGAGCGCGTCCGCCGGGAGCCCAGCGCAGGCGAGCGCGCGCGCCGCCGCGACCGCCGCCAGGTCGCCGACCGGCACGTGCGAGATGCGGCGCTCGCGGATCCCGGTCCGGCTCACGATCCATTCGTCGTCCGTGTCGAGGAACGTGGCGAGATCGGCGTTCGTGAGGACGGCCGGGGGGAGGCACTTCCCCCAGCCGACGATCGCGGCGTGCGTCATGGTCGGATCTCCTGCGGACAGCGGGAGCGAAAGATCTACCTTAACCATCGTCCCGCGTGGGAACGGGCGCGGGCGCCGGCGGCGCGGCCTTCGCGGCGGGGCCGATGACGGCCGGCCGGGCCTGCCGCACGGCGCGTGCGGCGGCGACCTGCTCGTCGAACCTGGGGACGAGGGTGCGAGCGTAGGCGGCGAGGGCGCCGTCCGGGTCCGCTTGGGCGCGCCGGATCGCGGCCGGCAGCGGATGCTCCGCCTCCTGAGCACCCGCCACGCCGCGCGCGATCGCGGCGATCGACGCGTCGGCGGCGGCCGCCGGCGCGAGCTGGAGCGCGCGGACGACCTCGTCGGGCGCGCTGCGGGCCACGTCCTCCCAGAGCTCGCCCACGCGATCCGACAGCGCCGGATCGGCCGACGCGGCGGGCGTGAGCTCGATGAGGCGCGCCAGCGCGTCCTGGACGCCCTCGGCCGCGAGGTCCCCCAGGGAGGCGAGCACGGGCGCCGGCGACTCGAGCCCGGCGCCGAGCGCGCGCAGCCGCGCGAAGCTGGCGGCGCCGTCGGTGGCCACCCCGTCGAGGAAGGCGCGGCGGCCGGACTCGGAGTCGGGCTCGGAGAGGTAGACGGCCTCGGCCGCGGCGACGCGGAGGACGGGGTCGCGCTCGGTCTGGAGCGCGGTGCGCAGGAACGACACGTTGCGCGCGTCCCCGGCGCGGCCCAGCTGGTAATAGGTGGCGAGGTGCGCCTTCACGTCGGCGGCGTCCTCGTCGCGCGCCGTCGACGGCGGCGGGGTGGCGGAGGCGACGGCCGCGCCGAGGTCGGCCGGATTGCCGCCCGCGGCGGCGAGGGCGCTGCCCACCGCGTCGATGGCGCGGATGGTGTTGTGGGCGCGGCCCGGGAAGTCGTTCACCAGGATGGAGAAGACGAGCCGCTCCCGCGCGGCCGTCTCCACGAAGCCGGAGAGGCTCGTCACGTTCTCGAGCGTGCCCGTCTTGGCGCGCAGCCGGCCCTCGGTCGACTCCATCCGCCAGCGGGTGGTGCCGTCCTTGCCGGCGACGGGCAGCGCGGCCAGGAAGTCGGCCATGATGGGGAAGCGCCGCCACACCTCGCGCAGGAGCGTCACCGTCTGGCGCGCGCTGAACCGGTTCGAGTCGTTGAGGCCCGAGCCGTTCTTCATCACGTAGCTGCCGCGGGGGATGCCGGCCTCGGCGAGGAAGTCCTCCACCGCCTCGACGCCCTTGGGCCAGGTGCCGGGGAGCCCCTTCTTCTCGGCGCCGAGCGTCTTGAGGAGCTGCTCGGCCACGAAGTTGTTCGAGGTCTTGTCGAGCTTGCGCACCACCTCGGCGAGCGAGTCGGACTGCGCGACGAGCAGGAGCCGGGCGGCGGCTGGCACCGTCGCGCGGCGCACCTGGCCGGTGACTCGGACGCCGCGCAGCTCGAGCAGCCGCTTGAGCGTGGAGCCGAAGTAGAGCGGTGGATCGTCGATCTTCCGGTAGAAGACCTGGTCGCGGCTGCCGGCGGGCAGGCGGGCGTCGACGACGATCCGCTGGTGGCCGTTGGGGAGCCGCACCGACGACGGCGTCACGCGACGGCGGCCGTTCGGACGCACCGTCTTCGTGCGGTTGTCGATCTCGAGGTAGTCGCTCGCCGGCTCGAGCTCGACCCGGCCCCGGTCGCCGGCGCGGGCGCCGGGCGCGACGTGGATCGCAACCACGTTGTAGTTGAGCGAGAGCGCGCCGACGGGCGCGAGGTAGGAGCGGTCGCCGCGCTCCTGGTCGTAACCAGGACCCTCGCGCTGCCCGTCGAAGAAGGAGTCGTCGACGAGCAGGTCGCCCTTCACGACCTTCACGCCGCGGTGGGCGATGTCGCCCGCGAGCGCCCACAGCCGCTCGGTGACGAAGGTCGGATCGCCCTTGCCCTTCACGTAGAGCGTCTTCACCGCGCCGCCCGAGGGCGCGCCGTCGGCGTAGATCTCGGTGTCGAACCGGTACTCCGGCCCGAGCCGCGCCAGCACCGCGGCGCTCGTGAAGAGCTTCACGTTGGAGGCGGGGTTGAGCAGCGTGTCCGGATCGCGCGCGTAGAGCACCTCGCCCGAATCGAGCGAGGCGACCACGATCCCGGCGCGGGCGGCGTGGAGGGGGGTGCGGGCGACGATCTCGTCGATGGCCTGGTCGAGCGCGCGGCGCCGATCGGATGGCGCGGGGCGATCCGGCTCGGCGGGCGCGGGGTGGACGGGCAGGGGGGCGAGCGTGAGCGCGAACGCGGCCGTCGCGACTCGGAGAAAGCGATCGAAGGGCATGAGCGGGGAGCCTGGCAGCCCCGAGTCTAGGGGCAGGGCGTGCACCGGCGAAAACCTCCGCCGTTCTACACCTATTTCGGGTCGCTTTGACTTCGGCCGCCGAGCAAGCTAGCGTATGCCGCGAATGAGACTCATTCTCGATAACGGAGAGGGCGCGGACCACGGAGAGCCCGTGCCCGGCACCGCCGAAACGGCAGGGCAGGCGCTGCCGGAAACCGAGGACGGCGCCGGGAAGTCGATGCCGGGTACCGGGAAGACGGTGCCGGGCACCGAGCCCCCGGGTACCGGGAAGACGGTGCCGGGCACCGAGCCGCAGGTCGGGCCGGAGACGCTGCTCTCGCGAGCGCTCGCCCGGTTCGAGGGGCTGCTGGTGGAGCGGGGGCTCCGGCTCACGGCCGCTCGGCGCGCCATCGTCGAGGTGGTGCTCGCTCGCGCCGGCCACTTCGCCATCGAGGACCTGGTGGCAGACCTGAGGTCTCGCGGACTTCCGGCCTCGAAGGCAACGGTCTACCGGTCGCTGCCACTGCTGACCGAGGCGGGCATCCTGTCCTCGGCCGTCCTCACGCGCGATGAGCATACGTACGAGCGAGCGGTCGGACGCGAGCACCACGACCACCTCGTCTGCCGCAGGTGCGGGAAGGTCGTCGAGTTCGAGTACGAGGCGATCGAGGTGCTCCAGCGCGAGGTGGCCGCCCGTTACGGGTTCACCCTCGAGGGCCATGTCCATCAGCTCATCGGCCGGTGCGCCGATTGCCGGGAGAGGCACGACGCATGAGAACGCGTCTCAATGGATGCGAGGTGAGCGCGGTGCGCACCGCCGGCGATGACGCTGCCGGGATCCGCTTCTGCGAGGAATCGGCGGCTCCCTGCTGCCAGGGGGACGAGCTGCGCTGCGGCTGCGGCAGCCTCCTGGCGCGGATCGTGGGGCCGGCGGTCGAGCTCAAGTGCCGCCGCTGCAAGCGCGTCTGGAACATCCCGATCGAGAAGAGTTGACGATTTCGGCACGCCCCCTCCTCTCCCCGGTCCTCTCCCCCGCCGGGGAGAGGGGCGGCGTGCGCTAGGCGGCCTTCGGCCCCGCTCACGCTCCTCGGGCGAGCCGCGCCGCGACCGCGGCCCTCACCTGCTCCGCGTGCGCGAGCCGCGCCTCGACGCGGTGGGCGAGCTCGCGCCGGCCGGCCTCCACCTCGCGCGGCGCGAGCCCGAGGGCGTCGCCGACGACGGCGTCGAGCTCGCGCTGGGCGGGCCGCGCCAGCATCGCCGCGAGGTCGGTCGTGATCGGATCGTGCGCCAGCCCGGCCCGACAGGCCTCGAGCGCGGCGCGGTGCGCGCAGAGCGCCGCCGGGCGCGGGAACGGCGCCGCCGCGAGCACGCCGCAGTCGACGTCGGCGATGGCCTGGTGCCCGGTGAGCTGCCGCGCGGCGCGGTCGATCGCGAGCCGCAGCGGCGTCGACGAGAGCGCCAGCGCCAGGAGCCACGGCTCGAGCCCCGGCTCCGGGAAGAGCGCGTGCCACTTCTTGTCCTCCCACACGCCGGCCGCGTTCAGGACCGCGAACGCGCGCGCCCCCACCTTGGCCGGGTAGAGCACCGGCGCGGGCGCTCGACCCGGGGCGACGAGCCACCAGGGCGAGCGTCCGGCGCAGGTCGGCCGAGCGGCGATCCCGTGCGCCTCGCCCGCGGCGACGTAGGCGCGCGCCGCTGGCCCGGGCTGGACGGGGCGGAACAGGGCGCGGCGCGGCGCGGTGCGCTCCGGCGCGGCGGCCTCGCGCAGCGAGGCGAGGATCGGCTGCGCGTCGCCCGGCGCGAGCTCGACCAGGCCCGCGAGCGCGCTCTCGAACCGGCTGTCGCCCCGCGGCGCGAGGTGGAAGAAGGCGTTGCAGCCCGACTTCATGCCGAACCGGACGCGGCACAGCTGGCCGAGCGCGAGCGCCCCGGGCGCCGCGGCACGGGCGGTGCGCGCGGGCCGCAGCCGGGCGCTGCCGCTGCCGCGGGCCAGCGCCGCGAGCTCCTCCGGCTCGAGCGCCGCGAGCGGCACCGCGGCCTCCGCGGCGGGCCGGCCGGGGTGGCCCTCCGACCAGACCGCCAGCAGGGTGTCGACGGAGGCGGCGAAGCTCCCGGCCGCGCGCGACCGGAGTCGCCAGGCGAAGCCGCCGCGGGCCGCGGCGTCGGCGCGGAGCGGCGCGGCGGAGCGGGCGGTGTCGAGCGCGCGCGGCCAGACGAGCGCGACGTCGGCGGCGCGCCGCAGCGCGACGGCGGCGAAGTGCGCGGAGAGATCGGCCTGCGAGGAGAGCCCGCTCGCTCGCGCCGCCCGCGCCTTGTCCGCGGGGGCGAGCGCCTCGTGCCGCAGGAAGGGCGGGTTCATGACGACGAGGTCGGCCTCCGGCCAGCGGCGGCTCGTCGCGTCGGCGCAGGCGATCTCCGCCCGCGCGCCGACGAGCCCGAGCCGCGCCTCGGCGGCGGCCGCGGCGAGCGGCGCCACGTCGAGACCGGTCAGGCGCAGCTCGGCGCCGCAGCGGCGAGCGGCCTGGAGCGCCGCCACGAGGAGCGCACCGCCGCCGCAGGCCGGGTCGAGGATCCGGGCGCCATCGAGGGCTCTCCGGAGCGGCGCCGTCGCGCGCCTCGCTCCGAGCAGCGCCAGGAGCGCCTCGTCCTCGGGGCAGCCGCGCCGCGCCGCGAGGCGCGCCAGCCCGAGCGCCGCCAGGAGCCGCGCCTCGGCACCGCCGGTGAAGACCGCGCCCCGGGCGCCGTCGAGCGCGCCGTGCGCGATCGCCTCGAGGATGCGGCCGTCGATCCGCGCCGGCGCAGGGTCGAGCTCGGTGCCCACCTCGAAGCGCGCCAGTGGGCCACCGGAACGGCCCGAGAGCCGGCGCGCGGCGGCGGCGAGGCGCGCCTCGGGCGCGAGGGGCTCGAGCGCCTCCAGGGCGCGTTCGACGGCCGTCACGCCGCCATCCTACAGCGACCCGCCAACGGCTCGGATGTCCCACGGCTCAAGCCAGGTGAGCTCCGCTGTGAGCCGGACGCCGCGCCACCGCGACCTTGCCGCTCGGCACCAGCGCGAGGAGCAGGACGACGACGCCCGACGCGAGCTCGTTCGCGGTCACGGTGCGCGAGCTCCACGCCAGCGCGTCGCTGGCCGCGAGGAGCCACAGCGCGGGAGCCGCCAGCGCCAGCCGCAGCAGCGGCCACTCCAGCGCGGCCAGCGTCCCGATGCAGAGCAGGAGCCCGAGCGCGACGTCGTGCAGCACCGCCGTGACGGTCGGATAACCGAGGATGAGCGGCGCGAGCATGAGCCAGCAGCCCACGGCGAAGGTGGCCCAGCGCGCGCGCATCGATCCCACGGTGAGCCCGCGGGAGAGGGCGGTCAAGGCAGGACGGAGCCGCCCCCCGCCGGGACGTCCGTGCGAAACGGGGAGAAGCCAGCGCCCCCGCGCTGGAGGGCCCGGACGAGTCGGCTCGCTCGCCTTCGGCCGCCCGGTATGATCCCGAAGGGACGCCGAAAACTGGCCCTGTCAGAGGAGGTGGCTAGCATGCCCCAATCCGGTCGACGTTCGGCCGCGACGCAACCACGGACGCACATGACGACATCGGACGAGCGGGTGGCAGCGGAGATGGGCCGCGCGCTCATGGCCCTGTACCGGGCCGGGATGCAGGTTCGGGTCTGGCCCGATGCCCTCTCGGGCCGGGCAGGGGCCCGAATCGTGGCCGGCCCGAGCGCCCGTCGCCGGCGCGCCGCCGCGCCGCGCTCGGCGACCGGCGAGGGCGACTCGCCGCTGTCGGCGCTGTACGCGGCGGTCGAGCGGATGAACACGCGCGCAGGCGCGATCGTCGTCCAGCTCGACTAACGCCGCGGTTCACCCGCTAGGCGAACAGCCCATCGAGCCTTCGCTCGATGTCCTCCTGCACCTGCTTCTTCATGGAGCCGGGCACGAGCATCGGGAAATGCAGGTCGATGACCACGTGGCCGTCGCCGGCGACGTAGAGCCCCGAGATCCCCATCTTCGAGACCTTCCCGGTCTTCCCGTCGGGATTCCTCTCGTACTTGAGCCCCATCTTGGCGGTCAGGCGCTCCATGACCTGATCGACCTTCTCGAAGATCTGCTGGGCGTTCTTGCCCGGGTACTCTCGCTTGATCTGCGGCATTCCTGGGTGACCTCCGACTTCACACGTAGAGAGTTGGATCCGGAACCCCGGCCTCCGCAAAGCCCTTCCTCCGGAGCTCGCAGGCATCGCAGCGGCCGCAGGCGCGGCCGCGGACGGGGTCGTAGCACGAAAGGGTGAGCCGGTAGGGCACGCCGAGGGACGTCCCGAGGCGGATGATCCCGGCCTTGGTGAGGCGCAGCAGGGGGGCGCGGATGTGGAGCGGCCGCCCCTCGACCCCGGCCTTGGTCGCGACCCGCGCCAGCCGCTCGAAGGCGCGGATGAACGCGGGCCGGCAGTCGGGGTAGCCGGAGTAATCGATGGCGTTCACGCCGACGTAGATGTCGCTCGCGCCGAGCGTCTCGGCGTGCGCGAGCGCGAGCGCGAGGAGGACCGTGTTGCGCGCCGGCACGTACGTGACCGGGATGCCGCTCGCCATGGCGCGCGCCGGCCGGTCCTTCGGGACCGCCACGCCCGCGTCGGTCAGCGCCGACCCGCCGAAGGTCGACAGGTCCACCCGCACCACCCGGTGATCGGCCGCTCCCATGGCGCGCGCCACCCGGCGCGCCCGGTCGAGCTCGGTGCGGTGGCGCTGGCCGTAGTTCACCGACAGCGCATGCGCGTCGAAGCCATCGCGCCGCGCCAAGGCCAGGCACGTGCTCGAGTCGAGCCCGCCGGAGAGGAGGACCACCGCGCGCGGAGCGGTGCGCTTCTGCTTCGCCATGCGGCGCATCCTCCACGAAGCGCCACGCTGCGGCAAGCGCGCGCTCACCGCGTGCCGGTGAGCTGCCAGCGCGCGGTGCAGGGGACTCCGCAGGTGGTCCCGCCGTCCGGCTCGCACCCGGTGCCGCCGTCCGCCGGCGCGAGCGCGTCGCTCAGCTCGCCCGAGAAGCCGGCCGCTCCACCGTCCGCCCGGAGCACGTCCCCCACCAGCGTCTCGGTGACGGTGAGCGGGCACCCGCAGGCGTCGAGCGTGACCGCCACCGGGTTCGCCGCCAGCGTGAGGTGGTCGCCCGTGAGCTGCCCCGCGAGCGGCGTGGCCTCGGCACGGTCGGGACACAGGTACGCGACGCCGGACGAGTCGTAGGCGATCGTTCCGGTGAAGGAGATGCCGCCGTCCGGCACCGCTTCGCAAGTCCCGCCGTCGGTGTCGAGCGTGCCGACGAACTTGAGGGTCGCGACGGCGGTGCCGGGGCAGGCGGCGGGGCGCGCCGTCGATTCGCAGCCGGCGAGCGCGGCCATGGCCACCAGGGCGAGGAGCAGGGCGGGTCGGCAGCTCATGGAGTCAGGTCCTCTCGGCGCGGAGATCGAGCCAGGTGTCGGAGAGCGCGAACGAGGCCAGATCGCGCACGTCGCCGTGAGCGAGGGCGTCGGCCCGGGCGCGCTCGCGCAGCGGGCGCTCGCTCGCGACGAGCGCCGCGAGGGCGGCGCCGGGAGCGCCGGCGTGGAGCAGCGCCAGCCTCGAGGCGGTGCGCCGCGCCGCGGCGGCCAGCCGGGGCTGAGGCGTCGTGGCGAGCTCGGACGCGGCGGCGGCGCCGAGCGCCGCGGCCTCGTCCCGCACGCCGACCGGGACGTCGCGGGCGAGCGCGCCGAGGAGCGCTTCGGCCCGGGCGGGAGGCAGCGCGGGGCGCGCGACCGCACCGCCCGCGAAGCGGCAGGCCAGCTCGCACAGCGAGGCGCGCGCCTCCGGCCCGAGGCGGCCGGCGACGGCCCAGCCCAGGTCGACGAGCGCGAGGCCGCGGGCGAGCAGGAAACGCGCAGCCGGGGCGGGCGCGCGGGCGAGTCCGCCCCCAAGCACGAGCGAGGGAGGGCGCGTGTTCTCGAGCTCGACCTCGAAGCCATCGCCGGCGCGCAGGTACGCGGCGCAGTTGCGGGAGTCGAGCGCGCGGCGCGCGCCGGTGAGCAACGCCATGAGCTGCGGTCCGCGCGCCGGGCTGAGAGCCTGTAAAGAAATCCCCTCCCATCGCCGAGTCGAGCGATCCGCGTCGCATCGCTTCGTTGCTCCTCCCTCACATAGCCCGTGGCTATGCTCGGTCGTCGCGCCTCGCGCTGCTCGCGTCTCGCTCGCCTGGCTCGGTCCGGGGATTCCTTCACAGGCCCTGAGCGCGTCGCCGGCGCTCACGCCCCGGTGGGCGAGATCGCCCTGATAGAGCGCCTCGAGCGCCGGGGCGAGCAGCGCCAGGAGGCGCGGCAACGCCCCTCGCGAGAACGGGTGTGCCGCCGTGGCGCGCAGCGCCGGCGTCGTGTCGCGCGGCGCCGCATCCTCGTCGGGCCGTTCGCCGCCCGCGGCGAACGCCGCGAGTGAGCCGGCAGTGCGGGCGAGCAGCTCCAGCCGGCGGCGCTCGGCGGAGCCGCTCCACGGCGCGGCGGAGGCGGCGTGCTTCGCGAGGACCTCCAGCACCGCCGGGTCGAGCGGCGCGGCCCGAGCGCGAGCCAGAGCCTCGGCGAGCGCGGGTGGGATGGAGGTGGGGGGCTCGGTCGCGGTCGGGGTCGCGATTGCCGTCGCCCTTCGACTTCGCGCCGCGTTCGCGGCGCTACGCTCAGGGCGAACGGAGAGGTTCGCGGTCGCGGTCGAGGAACCGGCCCCTCTCCCCGGCCCTCTCCCCGCTTCGCGGGGCGAGGGAGACGAAACACGCGGTGCGCACGGCGAGAGTGGGGGGAGGCCTTCGCGTCCCGAACCCTCTCCCCCACCGGGGGAGAGGGCAGGGAGAGGGGGCACGTCCCGCAGCCGCTCCAGTGCCCTCTCCGCCCGCGCGTGCTCGCCCATCTCCTCACAAGTCTTCGCGAGCGCGCGCAGCGACTCGGGCGAGCGCGCGAGCCTGAGCGCGTGGTCGAGGTGCAGCCTCGCGGCCGGTGGATCTGCCGCGAGGAGCGCTCCCAGGCGTGTGTGCGCGGCCGCCTTCTCATCCGCGTCCGGAGCGTAGGCGGCGAGCCGCCTGCAGGCGCGGAGCAGCGCGTCGCGGTCCTGGCGGCGCTCGCCCAGCTCGACCAGGGTCCGCAGCGCCGGGAGGTGGTCGCGCTGGAGCCGGAGCGCGACCTCCGCCGCGCTTGCCTGCGCCGTGGGGTCGCCCCTCGGACCGAGCCGGAAGCAGGCCTCGGCGGAAGCGAGCGCCGCGCTCTCCTCTCCGCGGCAGGCGGCGGCCTCGGCGGCCGCGGCGAGAGCCTGCGAGGCGGGCCCGGGCTCCCGGCGCGCGGCGCACACCTCCGCGAGGTCGGCGCGGGCCCCCGGCGCGCCCTCCTGGTCGAGGAGGAGGCCGGAATCGGAAAGGACCGGCGCGGCCGCGCCGCAATCCCACACCAGCCGCAAGCGGCCGGGCTCGACGTCGGCCCTCGCCAGCCGGACCGCCGCGGCGCGCGGCAGCGCGAAGCCGCTGGCCGGGAGCGCGCGCCGCAAGAGCAGCGGCAGCGGATCGAGCCGCAGCTCGGCGTCGTCAGGGTCCGCGACGGCGAGCGGACGGAGCGCGCGCGCGACGAGCGCCGGGAGCGCGGCGGCGGGGATGGACGAGGGGGCGTAGATGCGCGGCGAGTACAGGCGCAGGGCGACGCCCGCCCCGGCCTCGGGCGCGATCAGGGCCGCCTTGAACGTGAACGGCGCGCCGTCGGCCAGCGCGCCGGTCCCCTCGAGGAAGCCGGCCCTCGCGGCGAGGTCGAGGCACGCGAGGCCGCTCGCGGTGAGCGCGAGCGGCGCCACGAACGCGCGGAGTGCCTCGGAGGTGACGGAGAGCTCGACGTGGTCGAGCTCGCAGGTGCGGCCGTGGAACTGCGCGGCACCCGCGGCGACGTCGAAGGGGAGGCGGACCCCCGGCACCTCCATCGAGAGCGCGACGAGGTCGATCCCCGGCGCGAGCGCGACCGGTGCGAGCGCGACGTAGACCGCGCCGCGCTCGAGGCGCAGCTCCGGCCCGCCGCGGTGCGGCTGGGCGACGCTCGTGATGGGCGGGTCCGCCATCGGGCGCACATCCTACCGACGAGCAGCCGCGGGGACGAGCGCCAGCGTTGCGGTCGCGGATGCAGTCGCGGTCGCCCTTCGACTACGCGCCGCCTGCGGCGGCGCTACGCTCGGGGCGAACGGGAGGTTCGTGCCTGCGGCGGCGCCACGCTAAGGCCGACGGGACGGTTCCCCTTCAGCGCTGCCCGCCGCTCGCCTGCTGCTGGGCTACCTCGGCCGCGCCGCGCCGGTAGACGTAGAAGGTGCGCCGGCCCTGGAACTCGTCGTCCTCGCGCGCGAACACGGTCACCACGTTGTTCCCTGGCTTGAGCGGGACGTCGGCGGCGAAGTCCATGCGGTTCGAGGCGCCCGACTCCGGGACCACCTTGAAGAACACCTTCTGCTCGTTCGCGAAGATGAAGACGTCGCGCAGCTTGTTGTGCAGCCCGGCCGCCCCCGGCGGCACCGAGGCGGTGCCCGTGAGGTGCAGCTTCTCGGTCGTCACGACCGGCGCGCCGGCTTCCGATCCGGGGTTGAGCGCGATGCGCGGCGGCTCGCGCTGGAACACCTCCGCCGCCGCGGCCGCGGCGCCGGCCTTGGCCGCCGGCGCCGGCTCCACGTCGTGGGCGTGCGCGAAGGCGCTGCGGCCCTTCTGCCACTCGACCTTGTAGAACTCGCCCACCTTGCCCGTGACCGGCAGGAGCGCTCCCTTCTTCGCGAGCGCGATGGGGGGCACCGACGCCGAGGCGCCGCTGCGGAGCGTCGCCTGGGGGGCGGTGACGCGCACCGCGCCGCCGGCCGGGACGCGCCCCTTGCCCTCGGCCGCCACCGGGATCTCGAGCCGCTCGGACACGTACTCGTCGAGCTTCTCGTCCACGATCATGAGGCGCAGCGGCATGGTGTCGGGCTTGAGGCCCCGCTTCACCTCGAGCTCCAGCAGCGCGCTCTTCACCTCGCCCGGCGCGAGCTGGCCCACCACGACCCGGCCCTTCTTGATGAACACCTTCTCGTCGCCGAGGTTCTTCAGCGAGACGTAGGTCTTGTCACCCGACGGACCCTTGCCGTCGTTCTTCACGTCCACCCGCAGCGTGACCTCCTCGCCGCGCTGGACGAGCCCGTCGCCGTTGCCGGCCGCGTCGTCCTCGATCTGCGTGGAGAAGGCGAAGGCCGGCTTCGGGTTCTCGACGACGTCGACCGCGGTGAGGGCGTCGGGCGGCGCGCGCCCGCCGTCGTCCTCGAAGTGGAGCTTCACCTCGTCGTGCCGGCTGTCGAGCCCCTTGGGCAGCTTCACCGGGACCGTCCAGCTCCGCTTCTCGCCTGGCTTCACGAGGCCGAACACGAACTCGCGCCGGTCGAGCAGCGGCCACTTCTCGACGTTGCTCCAGGCGCGGAGCCGCCGGAGGGCGCCGTCGCCCTTGTTCTCCACCGTCACCGTCCAGGGCAGCGTTTCGCCGGCGACGATGGGCTTCCCCGGGGGCGGCGAGACCGTCACCACCGGACGCGCGACGCCCTGGACCGGCCCGGCGGTCCAGTCGACCCCGAGGGCGGCCAGCCTCTGCACCAGGCGGGCGTCCTCCTCGGCGCGGCGCTCCGCGACGAACCCCTTGGCCGCCTCGAGCAGGCGCGGCCGGTCCGCGAACGGAGCGCGGGCGAGCAGGTCGCGGGCGAACCGGATCTGGTAGTCCTCCTTCAGCTCGTCCGGGTTCGCGTCGAGGTCCTCGTCCTCCTGCTGCTCCGGGGTGAGCTCCTCGATGCCCGATTCGCCGTGGGCGCGGGCGGCCGCCTCCCGCTTCTCGTCCGCCTTCATGGCCTTGGCGAGCTGGTCCTCGTTCTCGTCGAGCAGGTAGCGCAGCTCGAGCGCCGCCTTCTCGGCGCTGGCCCGCCGCTCCTCCGCCCGCTTCTGCGCCTCCGACTGCGAGGCGGTGGCCTCGGAGGGGTTCGCGAAGTGCTTGTCGAGATCGACCTCGCCCATCGAGCGCGGCGGGGCGAAGTAGTTGACCGCGTCCTTGAGCGCGCGGCCGGGGAGGAGCGCCACGTCGGGCGCCACGCCGACCTCCTGGATGGAGAGGTCGCCCGGCGTGAGGTACTGCGCGATGGTGAGCTTGAGCGCGGACTCCTCGCTGGGCTTGGCCGGATCCGAGAAGTCGTACAGCACCTGCACCGAGCCCTTGCCGAAGGTCTGCCGGCCGATGACGAGCGCGCGGTTGTTGTTCTTGAGCGCGCCGGCCACGATCTCGCTCGCCGAGGCGGAGCTGTTGTTGACGATGACGACGAGCGGCAGCCCGGTCATGTCGTCGCGGTCCGCGTGCGCCTCCTTCACCTCGTGCATGCGCATGCCGTCGCCGACGGTCTTGACGATGACGCCCTCGGAGAGGAAGAGGTCGGAGACGCTGATGGCCTGCTCGAGCAGGCCGCCGGGGTTCCCACGCAGGTCGAGGACGAGGCCCTTGAGCTGGCCGCCCGCCTGCGAGCGCTGCTGGGCGATGGCGGTCTGGAGGTCGCGGGTGGTGTTGGCCGAGAACTGCGACAGCTTCACGTAGCCGACGCCGTTCGCGAGGAGCTTCGCCTGCGGCACCGTCTCGACGCTGATCACCTCGCGCGCGAGGTCGAACCGGCGCGCGTCGGGCCAGGCCGGCCGCCGCACCGTGATGGCGACGTGGCTCGAGGGCTTGCCGCGGAGGCGGTCGACCGCGTCCTGCAGGTCCATGTTGACCGTCGACTGCTCGCCGATCTTGGTGATGACGTCCTTGGGCTTGATGCCCGCCTTCTGCGCCGGCGTGTTCTTGAGCACGCGCACCACGGTCAGGTTCCCGTCGCGCATGGCGATGACGAACCCGAGCCCGCCGAACTCGCCCTTCGTCTGCAGCCGCATCTCGCGGAACATCTTCG
>Ga0306924_10001083_pt1 | contig 24347 bp, 21 predicted proteins | sample sta12Can44000111_FD_203756 | JGI IMG/M metagenome (GOLD analysis project Ga0306924, IMG submission 203756) | Lab enrichment of tropical soil microbial communities from Luquillo Experimental Forest, Puerto Rico - statanox.12C.anox.44.000.111 (v2)... | ecosystem: Environmental > Terrestrial >...
TCTTCTCTAATAGCTAAAATTTGATTTTCTGTTAGCTTAGCCGTTCCACGAGGGTGATCTTTACCTCGTGGAAGATTTCGCACACCCCATCGATTTTTAACGGACATGTCGTGCATGTTATCGGCTTGTGTTCCGATGAATAAGTGCTCGACGTTTACACAACTTGGGTTATCACATTTATGCAGCACCCCCATACCCTTCGGAATACCCCCATGCATGCGAACCCATGCTAACCGATGTGCTAGAATATTGTACCCTGAACGTCCTCCGACTCGCGTCTGCCCATACCCCAACGGAGTACGGTACCGAAGCCACAAATGACATCCTGTGTTCGGGTCCACTTTGATCCGACGCTCCCATTTTTCTATTTCAGTCAATCGTCTTGTCATCCTTCAGGGTCTATCATAATCTCATAGGGTTGTCTACACCCTGTGCCGATCCGGAAAGTTACGGATAGGGTACTCTTCGACCACCAGCTCGTACTCTCCCTTGCGCGCCGTGACACCCCAGGCGTGAGGATCGCTTGAATCGGTTCGTCGATGCATGAGGGTGTAGCCGTCATCGCGAAGGACCTGCAGGATAGCTGTGCGGCGATCAGTGTCCATCAATCACCTCCTTGATAGAGAGGTGCTTGACTACCGATATAACCACGTACGCCTGTCTTGGCTAAAGTCTTCCCAAATCCTTGACTTGGTTTAGGCTGTAAGAGACCTTTTTGACGAAGTATATTTTGCCACCGGGTATTTCCTTTTAACCACCCTTGAACACCCGGGTTGTTGACCAATCGGCCGACACCACCAGGAGCAAGCCAACCAGCGATCGCTCCTGAAAGAGCACCAGTCGGAGCCCCTACAATAGGTATAGCGTGACCAATTGCAGTTCCTGCAAGCCCCCCTACACCAGCCGTAGTTCCTCGAATACCGGTTTCGTGTGTTCCGCCGAATCCTAATTCACGATAAGGGGTCATGACGGCATCAGCAGCCTTGGCTAATCTGTGCAGATTAGACCGTTGAGCTGCGAATGTCATTTTCGCATCCTGGCCACTCGTTAAATTAGTAACGAGTGTTCCCGGATTAATCTGGCCGTGACCTGCAGCTTCCCCGCGCCGGGATACTGAGGAAAAAGCAACAAGTCTATTGTACCATTGCCGTCTCGCTGTCTGTAAACGTTCTAAAGCTTGTGTATTTCCTGAAGCTGTAGCTTGTGATTCCAGCGCATCGTCAAGCGCCGAGCGAACTAAGGTACCGAAAAATGAAACATTTGGATTAGGATCGCGGATAGCCCGGCTTAAATCTTCATTGTACTTAGTGAAATTCTGGTAACGTTCGCCGGGCATGAATTGAGTGCCGTTCGCACGGTACTCCCACAAATCACCAAATCGTGGACCTGCAGGAGAAGGCAGAAGACGATCTACCAACGCAGTTATTCTGCGCTGAACATCATCATCCATTCCAGCATTATGCATACGAAATAAAATAGAGAATAGGTCATTCTCCATTTTCGGAGTTGCTTCTATCGGAAGTGCGTGCGCTACAGAATTAAATTCTCGACCTAAGCGATCGCCACTTTCCTTGAACACATTATCGTTGAACACACGACCGTGCTGACCGGTTTCTCCTATCTCACGTAATACGGCATCAGTCAGTTGTTGTTCAGGCTCGCGTTTGACGCGCTGATAACTTGTTCCTCCCAGTGGCAACGAGCCCGTCTCTTCAGTTTTACGTAAGCGCATTGACCCTATGACATCGCCAGCTGAAGGTTCAATACCATGCTGCCGAAGTGTCTGCACATGTTGAGCGTGCTCCAAATCAGACGGCGAAGGTGGTCTCGGCTGAATTGGTGTTGCTATCCGTGAAGCGGCTCGTCGAGCAGCTCCGGGAACTCCAGCCGCACCACCACCCAAGACGCCGCCCGCAAATCCTGCCCCTGGTGTGTTAGGCATCAAATACTGCATCAATTCACTGCCGAATACTGAACTACCGATGCCAAGAGCCTTTTGCCCTAACCCGCCAGGGCCTAACCAGCTGATAGGGTCGGTCGCAGCTTCCGTTATTCCTTCCGTCAGAGCACCACTAAACCCACCCGCGCGGGGAAGTTGCTCACCACCGAACTGCTTAAAGTATTCCTGCTGACTGGGCACCGTGCTCTTCTGCCCACCGGTCCCCATCATCTCTTCGTATTGTCCAGGACCAGAAACCTTGCTGGCCAGCATACCGAGCACGCCACGGCCGGCAGAACCGAGATAACCTTTAATTCCCGGGGTAGGTGGCTGTTCAGGCTGCTGCCCACCTAAAATCTCATCGAGACTAGGTTTCTTCTGGCCGCCTAGGATTTCATCAAGGCTTTGTGGCATTTTTCTTATACCATTCATCTATTTGTTCATCGGTAAAACCAGCAGCTTTAGCCTTGGCGCGACGTTCGTCTCGATCATCACCCGTAGCAGGGGGAGGCGTCCCCTTCTCGAAAGTCCTATGCTTTAATCCGAACGTATCTTCGAAAGTTTTTCCTTTCTTCATATGGCCGGACAGCCGATCCCACTGCTTACGCCAGTTGTCCATCTGACCTTCCATCAACTTTTCCAAGGTGTTAGCTTGACCAACGATCTGATCGGGTGACGACTTCTCCGTGATATTGTGCGCCAGCTCCATACGCTCTTTAACACCGCCACCGGCGGCCGTCACCGCCGAGATTACTTCCGCTGCGATGATCTGCTTAGCCGTCGCCAGATTGTTAGCTGCAGCATCGCCAAATTGCGTTCTGATTATATTTCGGATATTGTTGATGGCTTGCGACTCTCCACTGTTCAAAGCAGTGGAGAGATTAACCAGCGTTTGCAGGTGGTCCTGCGCCGTGCCGAGTGAGCGGATGCGATCACTTTGCCGACCTGTGAGCATATTTTTCTCGCCGGCTCCGGCAATACCGTAACCTTTGGTATCGAATTCTTCGCCGTCCGCCTCTGCCATTTTACGAACAGCACCCATCACTGCAATATTACGTGTGTTACGAGTACTTTCATCTAGAGGTTTAGCGTTATAGCTCCTAATAGCCTGTGCCAACGCCATATCATTATCAGTTAATTTGTAATTTGGATCGAGGAAAGGATTAGTTCCACCGGCACGCGTTGAGTAAAGGCCCTTGATGTACTCGGCGCGTTGTTCAGGTGTTGACTCAGGGTTTTTATCAACAAAGTCGTTGAATGCTTTCACTCTGGGGTTGGTGCGTTCCAACGCGCCACGCTGTTTTATCTCCTCAATTTCCTTCTTGCCTCCACGTGCCTTTTCAGATTCAATAGCTCTGAATTTTTCTTTCATCTCTTCCAATTCTTTTTTGTATCCAGCTGCTTCTTCCATGCGCCTAGTTGCTTCTGTAATTTGGCGTTCCCGTATTCCAAGCATCTGTTCGCGAAGCTCCATCGCGCTCTCTTGCTGGATGTACGGCATGGACGCCTTCAAGGCATGGAACATCGTATGACCGTCAATCCCCGGGTTCCGGGCTCGGATTTGCTGCGCCATCTGCTGCCATGTCGGCCGCTGTCCGAACCCACCGGCCTGCGCTCGCGCCTGTGGGTCGCCCCCGCCACCCTGGAAGCCCTGTTGGGGCGCGGGGGCTCCTCCAGGCCCTTGGGAGACAGGGCGAGGAGCTGCTGGACGACTTAGCTGGATCGGCTGCTGATTGGGCTGGCCGAATAGACCACCTGTTCCACCTTGTGGAATTGGTCCCCCCGTTATATTCCCGTTCCTTATCATAGCGGGGGGTCCCGCCAATCCTGTCGGCAACTGCGGCCCCATCGGCGGAGCCCCGAGCCCACCTGTCAGCTGTGCAGGCGTGCTGGCCATGGTCCCCGGGCCAGAAGTCATCCCAGCCCCTTGCACTCCGCCTTCCGGCACCTGCATCGGAGGTTGCCCCCCTGGCATCCTGATGGATGCTTGACTCGGCGGCATTGTCGGCGCACCCCCCGGCCCGCCACCTTGCTGTGGTGTGAGCCCCAGCCCCGTAGTGTCCCCCTGCCCACGCGCGCCGCCCGGCGACGTGAGCCGCGAGGCGTCATTGAACGCCGCGAGCTTCAGCATGTCATCGGTGCCGAGATAATCCCCAAGAGCCGTCTCGCCGATTAGACTAGCTTCCCCCTCAGCAATCTTCTGCTGACGCAGCTTCGCTTCTTGGTAAGCGCCGGGCGCTGCACCGAAAGCTGATAGGAGAAGGGCACCGATCGGACTGGCCACGACACACTCCGTCTAAGCGATTGCATTACCGGGCAGACCAACCTGGTTCATCCCAGCATAAGCCGTCGGCGGGACCATCCCTCCGCCACCAAATTGACCGGCAAACGGATTACCATAGCCGCCAAACGTGCCAGGTGCCCCCGTCGCGCCGAACGCCGCAATGCTGCCGATGTCCTGACCAACCGCCTGCGCCTGATTGAACTCCATCTGGGCCTGCGCCAACTGGTTACGGGTCGCCTGCTGCTGCGTCTGAGCGTTCTGGTTGGCTTGGGACAAATAGGACAAATAGTCCTGAATCTGCATCTGCGGGATCGCAGCGGCCTGCTGGCCATACGCCGCGGCCTGCCCGAGTATGCCGCGCTGGGCCGCATTGATCCCCTGCGAGGTCTGCCATGGCAGTGCCGCACCCTGCATGTACTCCTGCCCGCCTGCGTACTGCATCCCCTGCCCCTGCTGGACGCCCTGGCCAATCTGCCCGAGCAGGCCCCCAGCGCCCTGTGCGCCGGCCAGCGCACGGTTGAGCTGCTGGTTCTGCCAGTCGATGTTGAAATTCCGGTTCGACAGGTCCGCCAACCCCTGGCCGTACGGCGTCCCGCCGATGCCGGACTGCTGCGCCTGGGCTGCCTGCTGTTGCGCAACCTGCTGCTGCGTGCGCTGGTAGAGCGCCTGCTGGGGGTCGAACCCCATCTGAATGAGGGTCTGAACATCCGGCAGAAGGGCCTGATTAGCCCCGATCATCTGCGCGCCCTGGCCGTAAGCCCCCTGCCCGGCTGCCTCCAGCATCCCGCCGGCCGTGCCCGCCCCCTGCTGGTAGCCAGCCGCGTTGGGGTCGTAGACGCCAGCCTGGGTCAGACCGGCATACTGCCCAAGGTTCTGCCCCCCGAGATTGTACTGCCCGAGGTTCTGGGTACCCCGGTAGGCGCCCGTGTCCGCGCCGTACTGGTGCCCGAGCTGGTAGGGCTGCTGCACGGTGACACCGCTGGCAGGGATGATGCTGTCCATGATGCCCATGAGGACACTTTCCCTTCAGAAATCTACCAATCTGTCCCTTGACTTCGCAAATCAGGGGGATTTGCGAAGTACCAAGTTCTCTGTTCGTTTCAGGCCGTCCGCGGCCCCTGTGCCTCCGGGTTCGGCGCCGTCTCCGACCGCGTGGCCTCGCTGTTGACGCTCGGGCTCTTGGGCAGACGGGTCGAGGAGTCCTCCGCCGACGGCGAATGGGACTTTAGTCCCTTCAGAAGATCGTGGCTGGGACTGTGCAGGTTGTCCCCGGAAGGCGCTCGGTGCTTGGACATGATGCTCTCCTCAGTTGGCGTTAGCAGAATCTTTCCAACCATACATGTAACCGACAGCATTGGTAGTAGAACACACTGACACAGTGTCAGCTTCTAGCAACAGACCTCCCACAATTGATACTGGATTGCCAGCTAGACCATTCAGATAAAGAGAAGGCGCTGTAGCAGTAGCAATCCCCGTGTAGCTGCTGGTGGGGGCAATAAAAGCCAAACCCTGACCACCAGCCGCACTACTGACAAGTTGGAAATTGACTCTGGTGGCAGTGGTCGGCACCCACACTTGGTTTGCCCCTGAAGGCACACCACCATTTCCTCTAATAGTAGTAGATTGCGGTGTGGGTGTAGTAGCAGAGCACGTTGATCCTGTGTTACCGCTGAAAACGACAGGCAATGATGTTGTATTCAGTTGACCGCCAAGAACATAAACAACTTCACTCCCATTCTGTCGTGTTCCGTATAAATTGGTCGTACCGCTTCGCACGGCACCAGCATAACAAGCATATTGATAATTGCCGGGAAGCGTAGGAAGTGTCGGAGGGACCGATAACGTACCAATCATCCCCCATACTGCGGCCACAGGATCATAAATACCCCAAGTAAAGTAAAACCTGTTACCTATAAAAGTTCCTACGTCCAATCCGTTGGCCCCAGTGCTGTTAAGATTGAGAGTACTGCTCTGTGCTCCACCGGATATAGAACCCGTCGCACTGTTAAGCGTAGCTGCGCGCCACGCCCACACTACATTGGCCGCCGTTGTGACAACAAGAGAAAGTCCACTGAACCCACAATTATTTAACCCACTTACAGCAGGCGTTCCATTAGCACGGTTATACTGAATGACCTGCCAGTTGCCACCGCCTGTGTACGCCGCAATCGCTGTGTCGTTGAGGTTCGTTGTGATGTTCCCGCCGCCGGGAAGTAGCAGAGACGCCGAATTCTGCAACGTCACACCAGCAACAAATCCCAACCGGTAGATCGGATAAGTCAAGCTGGCACTGGGGCCAAACGACGTGATCGTAGTTACGATGCCGAGTGTGATACCAACATTATGCGACCCGAACGTCCCCAGGTCGACCGTCGCCGCCGATGCCACGGATGTAAGTGGCCCGAACCCGCCATACTGGGCGCCGACACTGATCGCCTGGAACTGAGTGCCGTCATACACTGCATAGACGATGTTGCCCGCGGTCAGCTCACCCCCGGTCAACGCCTGCGGGCCTGATGGAGAGGGGCGCAGGACAGGGGTAGCCGCCGTGGGACTGACTGCAAGCGTCACCGTTCCCGTGTTGGTCAGCCCGGGGCCGACCTGGAAAACAACACCCAACCCCGGCGTGAGCGCGAACCCCGAAGGCGTCGTCGCGGTGATTGTCTGCGCGTTCGCCGTCCCTCCCGAAACCCCCCCTGCATAGACGGCGGAGCCGCCAGCAACCGTGCCGATCGGCGCCGAGAGAGCGGTCAAGGCTGTAATGTCAGTGTTTACGCCGTTGACTGCAGCGTTTAAAAGACAGGCGACCACCGTGTTGAAATTGGCGTTGACCTGATTGGCGTCCGCCAAGGTTCCTGGAACGAACGGTGTGATCCCCGGGCACATCACGCCCGCATAAGCGAGACCGGACCAGAGCCAGAGAACTGTCGCCAGAATGAATTTTCTCATCACACGGCCTGCTGTAGGTAGTTGAGCACCTGATATCGCATATGCAGACGACCGATTTTTAACGGTGCAGCCGACTGCCCGAACGCAATGAGCTGCAGCCGGCGAAACACGATCGGGAAGTGCCAAGCCATCCGGCGCGGATACAGCGAATTATTCATCGCGATCCCGTTCCACTGCGCTTGGTTCCAGTTGAAATCATTCCACATCGTCGGCATGCCTGACCCGGTGATCTCCACCGTATCCAGATTGCGTCCGGTCTGATCCCGCGCCTGGAAAGTGACCATGTTCCCTGCCATCAACTGCATGTGCAGCGTCGTCTGGATCATGGCGATCTCAGCCATCTGGTCCGTATCAGGCAGCATTGACGTAGCCCAGACGTAGTTCATCTGAACGCCGGCCGGCGTCGCTCCTGTAGGCAGGCCGGCAGGTTCGGTGAATAGGCTGGAGATTGTCTGGAAATGTTCACTCTTAAAGATGCGCGCGCCCTGGCCTTGGATCGTCACGAAGAACGAATTCTGATAGGCCAGTTCCAGCGAGCAGTTGGTCGTGTGCGGGCCTGACCACCTGTTGTGAATCGCATCGAACCACCACTCCTGCTGCCGCGAGAACCCTTCAACCCCGCTTGGACCGTAGGCCGGACCGACACTCCCCGGCGCACCCGTCCCGCCCCAGCCAGAGGACCACGGCGACCCCGGAGGCACCAGATTGCCGTTCTCGACCTGGATACGGTAAGTGCCGCCATTGAATGCAGCGCAGGTACGAGACGGATTGAGAGCATAAATAAACGGGACCGATATGCCGACGCCATCGTCACCAATGGGATCGCTGATGATGGCGTTGAAATCGATGATGCGGATGCCTTCGGGAGACATGAAGAACAGCCCCTTCTCCGATCGACACACGGAGTTCGGAGCGTTGGTCCCCGTCGCCACATTGAGAGAATTACGTGCCAGCGTCCCGAGCGAATAATCTCCGGTGATCTGGTAGACGTTGTTGACACCCTTGAACACCATCAACGACTGGATAATGCCGCCAAGCTGATTGCTAAGTGCGAGCCCTTCCGAGCAAGTCAGCATCTCGTTGTCTTCAAATGTCAAAATCTGATCGGCGTTAGTAATCACTGTCGGATTGAGAATGTCCGAAAAGTACGCCGCTGGCTGCACGCCACCGGGCGGATTGACAAGGTAATAGGCGCGGCCGTTGAAGTTGCTCACCCATGTCGGCGGGAAGAACAGAGGCACCGGACTGGTGTTAGTCGCGGTCCAATTCATATGGAAGGGGTCGCTGACATCGATCACGCCAAAATAAGCGCCACCCACCCCCGTGAACCCCGGATGCGTGACAATGATCTTGGACCCCACCAACTCCATATGTGGCGGTGTCCAAGGACCAGTTGCGACTTGACTGATCGGTGTATTGGCAGTCGTAGTACCTGGAATAGGAAGAAACTGAAACGTTCGAGTGTCATAACAGAAGGGCTGGTCGTGTGCCGGCGTCCCGGTCGTCGACACCATTCCGTAAATGCGTGTCCCCGCCGCCATCCAACAGGAAATGAATGTCGCCCCAGTAAACCCATGCGCTGCGAGATCAACCACAAACACTGCCGCCGGCCGGCACTGCCAAAGGTTCTTGGTGGAGGGATCGGGGATCAAATTGGACATTGACGCCATCGCCCCCTGGATCGAGGTCGACGCATCAAGCGTGTCCGCGGCGCTCTGCGGGCTCCATACCAGGGGAGTACCAGGAAGGGGGGAAGCCATGGGCTACCACCCGATCTGCTTCGTATTCTTCAGCCGATCGAACGGCCGTCCCCAGCGTCGGCGATCCTTGCCGACCGTGTGCACCGCGCCCTCACGATCCTCGACGTTCTTCAGATATCTTCGCAGCAGCGTGCCGGCTCCGATCGGTGCCAGCTCGTCATTGTCGCTCAGATACTCAGGCGCGCGTTCGTCTCCCGTAATCTGCATCAGCCGGCCCGCCACCCAGTTGATCAAAATCTGCGTGTTGAGAAACCACGGCGTCGAAGACGAGACCTCTGGCGACGGGATGTCCGGCATCAGCTTGTAGTACCGCAGCACGCAGGGATACGAGCCGCTTGCAGGAGGCCACACGAACAACTGAGGGGGTATTTGCGAAAGATCGGTGGCATAATTGTAGGGGTAGGACATGAACCCCGGCGTCTGCACCAGCCAATCGTATTCGGCCTTGGTGACCTGGATCAGCGGATAGGGAACGCCATTGATAGTGTAAAAGAACTCATCCTTGCCGTCTTTAACCTGCGTGCGCAGATAGTCTGACGGCAGCGTGTAGGGACCGCTCCCCTGGCCGGTGGCCGAGTTGAAGCTGAAAGTGAACGTCCCGAGAGCCGCGTCGAGATCATAATTCTGGCAGAGGTCTTGCAGGGTCGCGTTGAGGAACTGCCCGGCCTGCTGTGTATAACCGGGGCACTTAGCGATCTGAGTCGCCAGCGTACAAATTTGCTGCGCTTGCAGCATCAGTCGACCTTTGCAATTGTCGCCTCCAGCTCGGCGATTTTCTTTTCCCACTTCTCAATGTTCAACTTGTTCGCCTTCATATTATTCTCGGTGTTATGCTTCCCTTCTATCTCACTCTTGGAAAGCTGCGGCGGGCCTTTCTTGCCCCGCTTCTCCCACTCAATCGCGTTGCGCTCATCGATCTTGACATACTGAAGCTTGGCTTCCTCATACTTTTTCTTCTCGAATTCGAGCTGGAACAACGCACCGGGGAGTTCGTCGCGGGCCTCCTGCCGATCAACCATGTGCTGCAGGCGATCGATCAACGCATGCGTCTGGGCCGGGGGATCGTCGCGACCGACATAGGTCTGCATGACGATTTGCCGTCCCGGCTTGACCTGCGCCGTGATGCTGACCGCCACAGCAATCTCCTGCTTGGTCAGGCTCTCGATATCAAGCTGCTCGTTCATATAGGCATGTCCGCATTAACAGTGACGCCGTCCGCAAATCCGGCTGTCGGGGTAACGTCGCGCGGACCAAGTCGAATGTTACGAGAGAGGTTCTGCGCCCGCGTGCGGCCGTCGATCTCGTCTTGATGCCGCCATGACCGCTGCATCTGCTCGTAGAGAACAGCAGCAAGCCTGGATGGAACCTTGTAGGTGTAGCCGTTGTAGTACGGCTTCCCATCAATCAGGAAATGCGGGACGTACGGAGCCGAGTTGATCTCGATATCCACGATCTTGTCGGCCGGCACCTGGGCGCGGCGAAGGTTCTCGCGTTCTTTTGCGTAGAACTTGTCACGCGCCTCCTGCTTCATCTCCTCCAGGATCGATTCGCGCGCTGCCTCGCGCAGAGCCTTACGCTCCTCCTCAGTGAGCAGCGAGAAGTCCGCAGGCGGCATTGTGATCTTCGGACCGAAGTCCTTTTCTTTCTTGTCGGTCATGTGCTGTGCACCCAACTTCCTCCAGCGATCGACGCCCGCGATACGAGGATCGGCCATCCCACCACGGTATCGACCATCACATAATCGCCGGGCAAACACTGCAACACACCGCGGTTGGGGATGTACAGAAGACCCGACGAAGTAAATTGCCCACTCGGCATTAGCTTTGCAGGGGTTGCGATCGTGTTAATTGTCCCTAACGGAAGATTTGGATAGACGTTCTGACGGTCATCCCAAATCGCGCTAGAGATATTACCAACATCAGTCCCCGTTCCTGCCATGCCGCCAATAAACGGAGACGATATCGCCAGCGTCGTTGTTCCAGTTGTTCCAGCTGTACCGATCGCCATCACCCGCCTCCCGTCGCGAACCCCGCCAGCTTCGGAACGGCTGCCGTTATGATGGTAGTGAGATCGTTCGAGATCAACGTCACCAGCCCAGAGACATCAGAAGCCTGCATAGCTCCAGCGGTTCCAGAGCCGACGATATTCTGACCGCCCGAACTGTTTACAAGGTCCAGCGTCTGCGCTCCGCCGCGCCCGCCCTGCGGAAGCGAACCGCCTGAACTCGGACCCTGCGTCGTAGTAACGCCGGCACCGACCAGCCCACCCCCCATCGGACCTTCTCCAGCTCCAACCCAATCGATGTTTAAAGAGTACGTCGCGCGATAGGGCATGTCAGTTCTCTCCTCTATAAGTAGGGGAACGTTCCTGGCGATCCCCTATGTCCTCACCGATTGTGCAGCGGAAGAGGACTATCCGAACGTCGTATTGAAGGCCGAAGTCGACTCGATGCGCATCATGAATTGCGCGTTGCTGATCAAAGTTCCATAGAAGTTTTTCCAGCCAACCACGCGCAACTGGTTGAGCGGATCGGACTTATCGGCCTCTTTCAAGTAGGTAAACTTTGCGTTGTCGAGGACGACCTGTGCATAGGCACCGCGGCCGAAGATGAAAGTCGGATAGACAATGACGCCGCTCGTTGGCGCGGCCGGCGGGAACTGCGAAGGTCCAATGCCGCCGATCGACACAGTTTGTCCACCTGCAAGCTGTGTCGCAGCCCCCACCAACGGACCGGATTGTGGGCCGAGTGACGAGCTGGAAGTGCCAAGCAATGCGATATTATTCGTAGTCGAGCCGCCGACCTGTGAAATATAAACCGTAAAAGTATACCCAGGCTTAGAAGGAAGCGCGAGTGAAAAACTAGTTGTACTAGTCGTAATTGTTGTTACAGCCCCAGACACCGAATAAATCTGCTGCTCGTATTGATTCTGAATATCTTGACCTACAATTGTTACAACATAAGCCCCAGCTGCAAGAGTTCCACCTGTCGTAAGAGGGGCTGTACCAGTTGGAGACGCACCATTACCCTGTAACCACGGCACCATATTCGACCGGCAGAACCTTATGCCGCCCCACTCACCGGCCTCATAATTGTAGAGCCGATTCAAGTCGCTGTACGACCACGCTGTCACAACCGTTGAATTCTCGCGGAAGTCCCCGAGCACGAAGGGATGCATGACCGCCACGTAATGCGGCATCTTCCTTGGGTTGTTCGAAGCCTTGGCCCCGCCGGCATTGGCTTCCAGCTTCATGTCGGTGATCTCGTCACCGTCGAATCGCGGAGCGCCAATATTCTCCAACATCGCCGTCGCACGGTTGATTTCGTGGGGGTTGATCACGTCGCCCGCCACCAACGAAGTGCGTGAACCGCGACTGTTCACATAGTTGATCTGCGACCCGCCCATCAGATTGTTGAAGGTGTTGCGCTCCAGCGTTTCCGCAAGCTGTAATGCCATCAATTCGATCGCCTTTTTGAACAACGGGTGCTTGATGGTCATCTCCGCTACATCGGAAATCGTGATCTTGTCGCCCCACTGCTGGGCCTGCGCCGAGACCTGCTGCAGCGTCATCGACTGCCCGACCGGTGGGACGCCTTCCGACAACGGTGCGAAGGGCAGCGGCACGCGAATATAGCGCGACGCCGTGTAGGTCGTGCCCATTCCTTTGGGGAGAGTAGCCGGATCGCCGAACTGATAGACGACAAGTTGCCGGCGCGCGAGGGGAAGCGTCTTGGCCGCTATGAATGGAGTAATGTCACCAGCAAATTGCGATGCACTATTGAACGTTGTCGCCATGACCGTGCTCCACAGTTACGGCGACTGCCTGGGTCGCCTTATATCGGAACATCTCCGAAACGGGACTCGAAATCTTCAGCAGTGGTTGGCTGCCGCGTTCGCGAAGGCCGGATATCACCTTGCGAATTCGCAGGGCGCGCAGCCTGTCGCTGTCGGTTGGCTGCGGCCTTGGTGTTGGTTTTGCCGTATTGGGCGAGCGCGCGCTCACCGACAAGATAGGTGAAGATGACTTCACGGGTGGGAAGCCGCTCACCGCGGGATCGCATATCGGCCAGACGACGCTCGACCTCACCAGCGAGTCGCTTAGCGAGGGGGTTAGAGGCTGCCTTAGCCTCAAAAGCCGTGCGGTCTGAATTATCCAAAAGCTGAGAATTGACAAAGGCTTGCTGTTGAGCAAACGCCTGATGCTCTTCCCGAGCGATGGTAAGAACCCGGTCTTCGGGGGACATGAGCGAGAGGCGATCGACGCGCTGCTGGGGGGTCTCGACAGGAGCTTGGTAAGCCGGCCGCTGAACCTGTCTTCGGAGATCGTCCAACTCGCGAGTAAGGCGCGCATTCGCTTCAGCAGTCTCACGGGCACGCTTGCGGAGTTCCCCGATGCCTCGGTCGCCGCGAGATGGCGGAGGCTGAGGGGCAATGGCTGCCGCACCCTCGCTTTCGTCAGCACCCTGCTCGTCTTCAGATTCAGCACCTTCAGTGTCGTCCTCTTGGGTCGGATCGTCTGAAGTCTCATCGTCTTCCAAGTCGATCTGAGGCTCGACCGGATCGCCTGTCCCACTGCCATCTTCCGGCGCAAGCACCATCGACGGCAAAAAACCGTTAAAAATCATAGGGTTTTACCTCATTAGCCCTTTACGAGAGCCACGCGCTAGCCGGTTACGCCGGCCAAGCGAGACTAGATGTTGTACGCCGTGACTATAAAAAGTCAATTCCTAGGGCCTAGTGATGCACTTAGACAGCAGCTCGTGCAGCTCGCTGGTCAATTGGTTGACCCCTTTCTGCCGCTCGATGCTGACGTATAGCAACGAGCCGATCGTAATGAATTGCAGAATCACCAGCGCCAACACGACTGGGCTCGTACGCAGAGCGTCGATCGCACTCTGCGCGGCCTCGACCGTCTTGCTGATGATCTCGGCATTCATGGGGTAGACTCCCTGCATCCGGGTGCACCAAAGTCACCAAGGCGATCATGAACAAAAAGACAATGACGGCGAACACCACCATTAAAATCAGCAATTCCTGTGCATTCATGCCTAGACCTCGTAGGGATAAATCACTTCCACCGTAGCGTCAGTCGTCAATTTTAAGTCGTCCATAAGGCACTTGCTAAGATCAGCCACGCGGCCGGTATCTGCGTTCGGCCCCCAGTCCGCTGGGAAAGCCGTCAACGCGACGCCAGTAGCCGGGTTCCGCACCAAGGCCACATGCTCCAGCAAGCTAGGCTTAGGCGTCACGTCGTAATTCCACCGGCACGCAATGAAATGCGTGTGTGGATTGAGCCGACGCGCGAGCCCCGTCGTCCCATTGGGCTGATAGGGCAGGAACAAATGCGGCGCATCACCAATTTCGTAAATAAAGGCCAAGCCTTCGCTCGCGCCCACCCCGGTATCCTCAGGTCCGCCGAACCAACTGCAGGGGCCGCTCGCGCGAAACAGAGGTAACGGAGGAAGGTCTTCGGGCCGCTCCGGCGGCGGCTCTGAAGGCCCATCCAACGTCACGTCACCAATGACATCGGCAAGCGCGTAGCAGACATCTTCAAAATGCTGCTGGTAATGCGACGCATCAACGCTGCTATCCACAAATACCGTCTCGACCAAAATTGCCGGCATCGCCGTGCCGTTGAGGAATGCGAGATCGGTGCGCTTCTTAGCCCCACGATCAGGAAGATCGACCACCGACGCGATCGATGCAGAAACCTCTGCCGACAACGACTGCTGCGTAACGTACAGACATTCGGTTCCCATCGGACTGGAGGTAGGCTTGTACGCATTGAAATGTACGGAAACGTCGAGATCGCGCGTCTGCGCGTTGTGCCAATTTACAATACGGTCGAGATTGGCCGATTGCGTAGTCGAGACATTATCATGAAACTTGACGCACGGCACGGATGCGTCGTGCAGCAGCTCGTAAACGCGATCGACTACTCTCCGGGCTTCATTGACCTCATCGAGGTATCCTGACGCGCCACGGATTTTAAGTCCATGACCTGAGCTGATGGCGATTCTCCGCATTTGGATTCCTCCATTTCATCCAGCTTCCGTTGAAGTTCTTCCAACTTCACATTTGCCTCCGCCACCAGCAGAACCATCTTGTTCGCCAGTTCGTCCCGCTGCTCGGTCAGAGCCTTGATGATGTATTCTTCTCGTGTCATGCGTACACCCATCCTGAGCCGGTATAGATCACCGTCGTAGTAGTGCTGCCGGTGGTGCTAACAGTCCCACCCTTAGCTGGAGTTGCTTGACCGTTACTAATGACCATGACTGTTCCAGCCGTCGGCGCTCCTGGTAGCGTAGCAATTGTCTTGACATTAAATACTACACCACCTGCAGCGGCTGCTGCCGCCACATTCGACAAAATTAGATTGCCTGTGTATACTGTCTCCCCTGTGGATGACCATCCTACAATATCTGTTCTGGCCATCGTCACTTTTACGATGGGACCAGCACTAACGTAAAACCCAAGCTCCTGCCCCAAAGTCAAGTCAAATGAAAACGCTGGATTGGATTGACCGGAACCGGCAACGCCAAGGGTCGAAGAAAACGCTGGAGCAAGAATATTAAAATAGCTACCAACAGCTAGTACCTGTTGGGAAGTAGCTGGCGTGCTGCCCCAAAAAAAATGAAAAGCGCCACTGTTATCACAGAATAAAGCCATAACGCCAGTACTAGAAAAGTAGCTTTGCAGCTCCAGCACCGTTCCAGAAGTACTAACAGAACCACCCCCCGTTCCATAGGTGCCTCCCGCCTTAAAACCACTAACTGTAGGGCCGCCGGAAGTCTGCGTAATATTACCAGTCGAATTTACAGACGTTGGCTGTATGGCACCAAGAGTAATAGTAATCGCGGGCGTAGTCGTCGGATTGGTAACAGAGCCGGAAACTCCAAGTGCAGTTGCTACCGATACCGTTGTAACAGTTCCAGACCCACCACCACCAGCAGACGCCCAGCTAAGCGCCCTTGGCGTTCCGCTCCCACTAACATCAGTCAACGCCTGCCCAGCAGTGCCGTAGCTGGCCGGCAGCAGATAAGTGGCGGCGCCAGCAGCGATCACATCGGCAACGACCGTCTTCGTCATTTGCTGCCCTCCGCAAGCAGCCGGGCATGATGCTCTTTCTGCTCACGATCCAACCACTGCATATGCTCTTTCCAACAACGGACGATATTCGGCCTGATTTTCTTTCGAGGCATCACAACGCCGCAACCACGGCAGGTGTACATGTCATCAAGCGGCGGCCGATCTCCTTTCGGAGTGTAATCTGCCAACTCGCCACATTTCATTCGGTATGGGGTCATGGCACAGGTCCGGTTATTGAGATAAGCGGCTGATGATTGATGGTGTAGTCGGTCGCATAGGTCGCTCCCCTCCGAGCATACTTGCTGTCGAATATCAATTTTACGATAGTCAGGGCATTCACCGGCCCAGAATCACTGTTTACTATTCCCGGACCATTCGCAATGATGCGGTTTGGAGGCAGGGAGCCAGGAGTCCCGGTTATTCCATAAACCGTAAAGGTATCTGTCGATTGCAAATCAGTACCGTCTCTATTGATCTTCCGCAATCCAACCTTCGTCAAGTCCACCTGAATAACCGTACCATTGTTAGGACCACTGGTGTCCAGCTTGACACCAGCACTGTCATCAGCCGTCAACAGCGTGATCTGAATACTGGCTGATCCGGCCGACGATTTCTGCTGCACGTCAACCTGAATTTCCTTAAGTTCACCGCCAATGCCAATCAAATTACCAAACGAGCCCGATGCATTAAACACGTACTCGAAATACTCGTCGTAAGAGTGTCCTTGCGCACAGGCCCGAGATGCGTTTCGCGCAAAGTCACCTCCGAAGCACTGGTCAATGGTGACATCGCCAGCACCCAGTTTGATGTAGCTGCCATTAAATGTTCCGAACGGCAGCGTCAGGTTTGGCAAACTCAGCGTCGTGTCCATGTAATAGTTGTTGGCGTCCTCATACACCTTCAGCACCATTCCAGCGCAATAGCCGGTAATCGCGTAATACTCATAACCGGCCACAACGTCCAGGCCGAAGGTCTGGCCAGGGATCATTGCGTAATAAAGCATATTGTAGTTGGCAAGCGCCTTGTTTATGCCGATCCGACCGATATTAGACACGACCTCGTACCACGGTTGAGTAACGTCCTTGATGGTCCCTGTCCCTGTGCCGGCAATGGTAACGCCAGTAAGCTTGACCGTAGTTCCTCCTGGCGTGATCACATAGCCACTGTGATAGGCGTTATCCAGCGACGTGCCGGTACCTGTCACCAGGAAATACCTCGGAGCGCCGGCACTACTTGCCGGCCACCCGGTTGTGCTGGTGACAGTCAGATTTGTGTCCGAACCTGAGATGGCCCACGCAGTGATCGCCGTGTGAAAGTCACCCTGCAGAGGGTTTAATTGTCTAACATCGGTCAGGTTGCCATTAGATACACCGATAGAAGCGTCCCAAATCCTGCATCCGCTCAAAACACCGCCGTAACTGTACCCATCGGTCAGTGCAGGCGCGAATATTCCGAAACTTGCACCGTACGCCTGGACGTGCTGTCCGCAGCCAATCAGACCAGCATAGCTCCCACCGATAACCGTCAATCGCTTGGGCGTCGGGCTCTGGCACACCAATCCAAAACTCTGCGACCTGCAATTGATGTAGACAAGATCAGAAACCCCCTTATCAATCTCGCCGACCAACTCCAACTCATCATCGTAGTGCGTAATAAACCACGCCAGAGACTCCGAGAAACCAGCACCCTTCCAGTTATAAGTACGTATCTCCCGTCCGGCCATGCTTACATATTGGCTATTGGGAAGACCTCCGTTGTTCAAAACACCCTTGAGCCCGCAACAAGTCACATTGCGATATTCCGTCCGTCCATCCCAGAATACGGACATGGCCCAAATCCGAGCAGCGCCGATAGGAGTGCTGGCGCCAGGAACGGAATAATCTGGGAAATCCGACCTGTGTTGATATTCAATCGCCTCCTCAAACGTAACGACGCCAGTGGCAGCATCGATATCAGCGATGCGATGGTACTCAAAGAATTGAGCACTGGGCGGACCCCCGGAGAACTGCACGTCGAAGCTGGTCATATAAATGATCTGGCCGATGTTGAAGACACTGAGATCGGCCGTATTAATAACCTTGCAGGTCGATGATCCAACCACCGTCGTCTGTATTTTCGCGCCGGGGGTAATGAAACCAATATTTCGGTAAATAGGAACCACGGGCTCCCAGTTAAACGAAGGATAGTCCCACCCATTTCTCTCATGGTTATTCACAGTAGCAATGGTGACCCTGCCGTTGTCGCACTCCATGGTAAGATTGGCCACCCCGGCAGCCCAGAAATACGTGGATTGAGGCGTCGGGAAGAACCCTGTTATAGAATAACCGTCACTATTGCCTCCAGGGATCGGCACCGAGTTGACAGGCGTGGCCAGCGACCAGAGAACAACACCGTCCTCAAAGGCGTAGGTGACCTCAGGTGACGGCTGTCCTACGATCGGAGCCCCTGGTACCGTCGTACCTCCTGACGCAGCGTGCCAGATGGCCCAGTTCTGCATATAGGTCAGGCCTTGGGTATTGTCAGTCCCGGCCGGGAACCATGGCCCGAGAACATGCTGATTGATCATCACCCCAGTGGAGAAAGTACCCGCTATGATCTGAGAATTGTAGACATCGACGTGAGTGCCATCGATCACATTTACCTGGGGGTTGACATTCGGAAATGGCGCAGTGCCAGGAGTGTCGGCAACTGTCGTCCCATAAACACCTACCCAGTCACCCCAATCCGGAGGCGGCCCAAGGTTAGGCGGCGAGGTCAATCCAACCGTGCTGTTGACCGTGTAACGGACCGCAGACGCAGCACTGACTGCAGAAACCAGGACTGAGCCTCCGGTACCGCCAGGAATAGTCAGGGAGTCCGGAGGAGATGACTTGTAACCAGACCCAGCATGTACGATCGTAACCGCAGTCACAGCACCGCCCGACGCGGTAATGTTGGCAGTGGCCCCGGCTCCAGAGCCGCCACCCAAAGCCACATTGCTTGCGGTAGTGTAGCCTGATCCTCCAGTAATTGCCCCAAGACCTGTGATGGCTCCGCGCCAACTCAGAGGCGGCGTCAAGCCTGTCGCCGCAGTTGCTGCAGTGACCTTCATCTGCGCCGCAACGTTACCGCCCTTAGTATAAGTGCCGGAAACCGGTCCTGTGCCGGGAAGGGTTATGTTATAATTGTCTCCAAGTTTATGAACTAAATAATAATTATCAGCTGATGCTGTATAAGTAATGCCGCCTATGCCGGTAACATAAACGCTGCAGCCTTCAGCCAGCGCCTGATTAGACGACAAAGTAAGCTGAAGCTCCCCAACATGCCCTGACGCTGTGGACGCAAAAGCGTTCCTCACAGCAAAACTAGTACTCCTGCCAAACGGGTCTACGACGACGCCATCCGACAATACGCCCCACCATCGAGCACGGACCTTGGTGCCGTCGTATTTGCGCTTCCAGGCTCCCGTCGATCCATCCCCCGGCGAAAACGGCGGTACCCAAATCCCCATCCCCGGATCATGTGGACATTGAAAATCAGGCGCAGTCCCAGTTCCCGAATGATTTCCTGGAATCCAATCGAAATTGCTCTGACCTCGGACCGGGTCCTGAACCCACACAGTAGCCACACCGGCAGGAGGCGCCAGACTACGCAGGGAAGGAATATCAGCGACCTGAGACCCACCGCCACTGCTGCCTGGTGCCGACAAAACACCGCCAGACAACAGCAGACCGCCGCCAACGGTAGCCTCACCAATATTCCCTGCGTTGTCGTACAAAATCGTATTGGAAACGCTGCCACCATGGATCGGCGACCCGAGCGTGATCCCTCCACCGCCTCCGCCGCCTCCACCGGCATCATTGATGTTCACATACGACTGCGCAATATCCTCCAACACCTGCCGTGCATCAAAAGGCGTAATCTGATAAGTCGTATTGTCGGCGAAATTGCTTTCAATCTCAGCCAATATCTCGGTAACTGTTTTAGGAGTATAGGGCATATTACCCCCTTACGTTGTATTAACCCGCAATTTTCCCGTATTATCACACGTCAACACACCGCGCTGCCCATTTTGCAATGTCGGAGGGGTCGTAAAGAAAACACAACCGGTTACTGAGTCAGGATTAGTTTGCTGCGCCCATCCTATAGCTGCCCCCGCAAGGACGATACCGATCGCAATGATCACTGCCTGTGTGTTGGTCATCTCCGAGGCTCCTGTGTTCCCTGCATCTGGTCAGGATGAACCATCCCAGGCGGTCCCTGCGGCCGCGGCAGACCGGCCTGAGCGCCCGGGCGTGGTGTGCCTGCCACGCCCGGGCCAGCACCGCCGGGGCTGCCGGGTACCCCAGGACGCTGCATCTGCTGCATCGACGCCATGGCCATCTGCATTTTCTTCTGCATCTGGACCCTATGGTAGAACATATGCTCGCGCACCGCCCCACTGGGATCACCGTCCTGCATGGCGCGCAGATGAATCTGCATGTGCTGCTGATCTTCATCCAACTCATGGACCGGCAATGCCAATCCCTCGATCAGGTAATCGTTCTCCATCTCGGGCGGGATCGTCAACTGAGACTTGATGTCCTTGAAAATCTCCGGCCCCAGCCGCGGGCCGAACGAATTCTCGATCAACTGCGAGATCACCGGCACTAAGTTGAGCGTGTACCCCTTGTATTGATCGGGCGGGATGCCCTTGACGACGTTCACCGCGGCGATCTGCTGCTGCATCATCTGGGTGTTGCGCGCGGCCTCTACCCCGAACCAGCGGAACTCGAACCGGCGATCGATCTGTAGCGGCGGCACGTCCTCCATGTTCATCCGCAGACCCATCTGACCATACTGGCGTACCGACAACGGCCGGTCCCGGAACTGATGATCAAGCTCCACGAACCAGCGCAACAGCGGGGTCAGAATTTCGTCCTCCAGATTGGTGCAGACATCGGCGGTCGAAAGAATGTCGACCTGCTGCTCGGCAGCAATTTCAGCCTGATTCCGCTTGGTTTTTGGGCCTCCCGTGGATTGGGCAATCGCGGCTGGCGATATAGACAGAAGCTGAAAAATCTCCTGTTTGGCTGAAGCAACCAAGGCAAAAGCGTCTTTCCACAACTGGGGGAACTGAGCGAACTGCGTCGCCTTGGGGTCGGTCTCCCAGATCGCCGCGAGGTTGAGCACCATCGACCCCGTGCGCGGGTTCTTCGCCGGATCGGTCATCACGATCGGCATCAGAGCGTAAGCCGCCGAGTCCCATCCCTCATTCACCGCATCGTTAGCGGCATACTGGAGGTCCGCCGCGAACTTGACCTTCGATATCCCCTTGAAACTGCCGGATATTTTGTCAACCGGCGCGGAGATCACCGGGCATTTGTCGTTCCAATAGGGGTTCCGCTTGACCGACAAGACGCGCTCGGTCGACCCGCCACCCCAGAGGATTTTGCACAGCCGCCGCTCGTCTTTCCTCTTCAGATGGGTCCAGGCTTCGTAGAGGACCAGAAACTTGCCGCCCTTCGAGAGCGTGATCCCCGCAGCATCGACATGCTTCTTGTCGGCATCCGGCGCGTCGGGATCGTCCTTACTGTCCCGCATCTCCTCCAGGATGGCCTCGCCAGCCTCCTCGTCTATTTCCCCTTCATCGATTGCGCGCTCGATCCGCGCCTCCGTCCATTTCCTTATGACGACGGCCATCCCACCCTTCGAAAGCGCGTCGCCCACGCTAGCCGAAGTGTGAGGAAGAACAAGGACATCATTGTCGGCCAGGACTTCCACCACGGGCTGCTCGTGGAAAGTCTCCTCCTCAATGACATCATCCTCAGCTTCAGGATCAACGGACTCGATCTCCTCACCCTCGATCTCCATCACCGCCGGACGGCGGTATGCAATGTGCCGGCTGGAACTCTCCCAACTGACATATAGGTTGTACTGACCCTCTACGTCACCATTTTTAAGAAGAGCAGGAAGAACTTGCGTGCGTAGCTTGGTTTTCCTAATGTAGTGTTCAAGCAACGCCATTATCGAGTAAGGCTTCTCATCAGATGATATACAGTCAACATTCCTCCCTGATCTTGGGAATATTTGGTTAACAAATCGAGTTTTACGGGCGTTGATGGCTTCATGTACAAGTGGGATGTATATCTGAGAATTGCCCTGATATGCCTGTCGTCCGCCCAGCACACAATCGTAGACATCCCACCAGTCAAGCTGGTCATTGCCGCGCTCCCACTGGGACTTGAATCCTTCAGAGGCCAGCCGCATCGCCTTGCGGACCTGCTTCTCTATCTCTTCCTCGCGGCACAACTCCTCGTCGCGCGCCGGCCAGGAGTCCTCGACATCCCAGCGGTCGCACCACATATTCGAATCGATGTGGCCGGCGACCAGCTCGCAGGAATTATCTTTACCGATGAAGTACTTGCAGTTGCCGCAGCGGTCGTTCCTGGTGCCGGCCGGGCTGTAATTAACTACATCTTTCCGCAACTTTCTACCATCCCGATCTTCTTGATCGGATTGGTCAACTAGTCGAATGCTTGAGTTCGCTGCCACCATCGCCTCGGCGTGTATGTTGTGCCCGCGCGGACAGGTACCTACGACCTGTTGGGTCTATAGCATAATTCGGCTTGTCCAGACCATCCTGATGCACGGTCTGCGCGATCACGGCAGCGAAGCTCTCCAGGGCCTCCATCAACACTCTATATACGCCCTCGTCGGCACCTTGATCGGTGGCGACAATGTCCCTGCCTTTGATGACACTGCGCGCGTAGCCGCCGGCCAGGGCATTCAACGTCCACCGCGCCCGGGGCGAGACCACCAGGGCCGGCTGATTATGGCTCATGGCATCGATCCGCCGCCGCAGCTCCTCTCGACCGACGGTGACGCTGCCGCCGGTCGAGAGGCGGACCTGCGCGCGCCGGGCGGCCGCTTGCAGGCCGATGGTATCGTAGGGCCGCCAGTGCTCGGGGCCGGCGTAGACGGTCAGGGTCTGTCCGGCCGTTTCAAGTCTCGATATCCCGACGACATCAGCCAGGGCGAGACCCGGATCGGAATCTCGTACCGCGTCCCACAGCACACGCAACACGCCTTTATCCATCTGACATAGGACAACGGATGTGCAGGTGCGGGTAGCGCCGACGACGAGATAATAAGGGGCAGCCCGCAGTCCCGGCAGATCATCCTGGACGTTCTTGAATCCGAAGTTGTCATAGACCGGCACTCCCGGACGCATCCGCAGGGCGTAGGCAAGAGCGTTGGGCACGTCAATCCTGCCAGTGGGAAACGAGAGCAACTGCTCCCGGAGAACCGGCAGGTCTTTCGCAAAAACGATCTCGCCGCTCGTAAAGAAGGGCTGCAGCGAACGGATGAATGCCAGCTTCCCGGCAGGGGCACTCAGAGGCACCACAGGGATAATAGTATGTCTCCGTGTACTTTCCGCTCGTAAAGGCTGCAGCAGAAATTCCTCTAACCCGTCTTTCTCGACACCAATCCTGATAGGCTGGTACGCTTCCGCCACTTGGAAAATGTCGGATATAATTTGGTCCGGCAGCCACAGCTGCCCGTCCGCCTCCCACACGATCAACTTGCTCCCCACCCATGAGAACACCACCTTTCCGGTATGCGCCGAAGATGCCTTCACCGTCCGCGCGGGATCGTAAGCAGCGTAGACCGGCTCCCACGTGCGCACCCGCCCTGGCGTCGACGGCCCAGGAGTTGCAGCTGCCAGCATCGCCGTGGTGAACGTCCGTGCACTCGGGTCCATCGCGCTGACCATGAACTCCTGCATGTACTCGTTGAGCATTCCCGACTTCACGTATTCGGCGCGGACCCGATCGATATGGTCGAGAGGGAAGCGGGCGGGCCAGGAGGCGATACGTTCACCAGTTGAAGAGATATACTCCCAAGGGTACTCTCGCACTTCCCACACACCAGTCTTGCGCAGGCGTGCAGCCAGACAATCCGGATCAAGGAGGTTGGCGAGCATACGCACGCAAGCTCCCGGGGCGAGAGCTGGCAGCAGCGTACGCATGACCCATCTCTGAACCTTGTCGCGACCTTCAGGTGTAGCGACACTCTCCTCGTCCTCCAGATCATCGATCAGGCAGGCGTCAGGCCTGACATCGTCGTGTTTCGTTCCTCTGAGCGACTGCCCCCGCCCGAACGCCTGAACAACCACACCGTTGGTAAGCACCACCTTGTCCTCGTTCCACACCTCGCCATGCAGGTTGCCGAACAGGAAATTTATGTGCTCGTTGAAGTCGATCTCGTGCTTGATCGCAGCCAGACGTTCACAAGCTCTTGTTGCGCTTTCGCCAATGATGATAAAATTCCTGAAACGTCGGAGGCAAGCTCCAAGGCAGATGTAC
>Ga0306924_10001084_pt1 | contig 24336 bp, 21 predicted proteins | sample sta12Can44000111_FD_203756 | JGI IMG/M metagenome (GOLD analysis project Ga0306924, IMG submission 203756) | Lab enrichment of tropical soil microbial communities from Luquillo Experimental Forest, Puerto Rico - statanox.12C.anox.44.000.111 (v2)... | ecosystem: Environmental > Terrestrial >...
TGGATGCCGCCAACCTGATGATGGCGCTGACCTTCTTCATGTCGCCGACCGACCCCCGCATGCTCGCGACGTTGGATGCAACACTGCTGCCGCTGGAAAAGGGCGGCCTGACCGCGAACAGCCTAGTATACCGATACAATATCAAGGAGGCCGGGGACGGGCTGTCCGGAGAGGAAGGCACCTTCAACATCTGCACGTTTTGGCTGGTCGAGGCGCTGACCCGTGCCGGTCGCCACGACCGGTCGCGGCTCGAGGAAGCGAGACTGATTTTCGAGCGGATGCTCGGCTTTGCCAACCATCTTGGCCTCTATGCGGAAGAGACCGGTCATCGTGGCGAGGCCCTGGGAAACTTCCCTCAAGCCTTCACGCACCTCGCACTGGTCAGCGCTGCGTTCAATCTGGACCGCGCGCTGGGACCCGGGCGATGACCAGGCGCGCGCAAAGCCATATCGCGGCTGGGATGCCTCGTGAATCACAACGATACCGGTTGCTGAGGTCGTTCAATCGATGTGCTGGTGATGACATATGACCGTCGGCGCGCGGGTCACGTATTTCGCCCATGCTCTCCAGCAGCGTCTGTCGACTGCGCTGGTCTGGCTCGGCGACGCGATCGCATTCCTCAGCCGGACGGTCTGGCCGCTCGTCGATCTTCTGATCCGGATCTGGATCGGTAAACTGGCGCTCGTCTTGAGCGTGCTGATCTCGACCGACTGGGCGATGGCCGTCAGCATGGCGTCTGGCTCCTATCCGATCCCTGTCGCGGCGCTCGGGTCCACAGCGCTTCTGAGCCAGGTGTATTGGCTCGCCGCCGTCTCGTTGATCCTCGGACTGGCGACTCGAGTTGGCGCCGCAGCGTTGTTGGCACTTGCCGTCACAAGCCACATCCGAGTGGCAACGCTTGACCTCAACCTGTTCTGGATGGCCTTGCTCGCTTGCTACGTCCTGCTTGGCGCCGATCGCCTGTCGCTTGACCGGCTTTTGTCACAGGGAGTGAAGAGCAGCCCGCTGCCGCAGATTGGCGCGCTGATCACATTCCTCGATGCGACGCGGCCCGCGCTTACCGCCATCTATCTGCTCACCTTACGAATTGCGCTGATGTTGACGCTGCTGCTGGCGGGCGGCCATATGGCGACGGCCATGATAACGACGACGGTGGACGTCCGCGCATGGCTGCCCGTGAGCTCGGCAACGCTACTTTTCGGAAACGAGGGGGTCGCGTTGGCGCTCCTCATCGGTAGTGGGCTCGCCACGCGCGCAACCGCCCTCCTTGGCGTCGTGATGATTGGCTACCATGAGATGAGTGGCGGTGACCTGAGCTTCCCGTTCTATTGGACGGTGCTCCTGTTGCTTCTGGTCGCCAAGGGCCCTGGACCGCTCTCACTCGACGGCGCCCTACTCGCAGCTCTGCGGCGGAGCTTGTCAGAGCTGTCGGGTAAGCCGGCTTTTAGCCTCGAAGGCCTGCCCCGTGTCGTCATCGTTGGAGCAGGATTCGGTGGCATCGCGTGCGCTAGAGCGTTGCGGCATGCCCCGGCCAGCATCACACTGATCGATCGGCATAACTACCACCTGTTCCAGCCACTGCTCTACCAGGTTGCGACCGCCGCGCTGTCGCCGGGTGACATTGCCATCCCCATAAGGGCTATTTTCCGTGACCAGTTCAACGCCAAGGTGATGCTGGCAACCGTCACCGGCCTCAACACTGAGCGGCGTGAGGTGTTGGCGGATGGGCTCAAGCTACCCTATGACCACCTCGTCATCGCGACGGGCGCGACGCACAGCTACTTCGGTCAAGACGCCTGGGCGCCCTTTGCTCCAGGCCTGAAGCGGGTAGACGACGCAACCCTTGTCCGCCGTCGGGTGCTGGAGGCATTCGAACATGCTGAGGTGGCCGTGAGCGAGGCGGAGCGGCGACGGCTGCTCAGCTTCGTAATTGTCGGTGGCGGTCCGACCGGAGTCGAGCTTGCGGGCGCCATTGCCGAGCTTGCCCGCGTCGGGATGGAGAAGGATTTTCGCAATTTCGATCCAGCTACGGCAGAAATCGTTCTGGTGCAGGCAGGCCCGCGGTTGCTGCCAGCGTTTCCCGAGTCGCTATCGGAGGTTGCCCGTCGCTCGCTCGCCGACGTCGGCGTCAAGGTGTTCCTCAACAGTAAGGTTCGTCTGATCGATGCCGACGGCGTCATGGTAAATGACCGGCGGATCTATTCAAGAACGGTATTGTGGGCTGCGGGCGTCGCTGCATCACCCGCCGCGAAATGGCTCAATGCAGAAGCCGACACGGCGGGCCGCGTCAAGGTTCAACCCGATCTCTCCGTTCCTCACCTGCCCGACGTCTACGTAATCGGCGACACCGCTCTTGCCAATTGTTGGAAGGGCCAGCCTGTACCGGGACTGGCACAGGCTGCCAAACAGGGCGGGGCCTTCGTCGCCAAGGTCATTCGGGCAAAGCTCCGTGGCGAAACCGTCTCGCAGCCCTTTTCTTACCGACATATGGGCAGCCTGGCGACGATAGGACGGAAATCAGCGGTCGTTGATTTTGGTTTGGTCCGGTTGCGTGGCGCCACCGCCTGGTGGCTCTGGGGTATCGTCCACGTGCTGTTCCTTGTCGGATCACGCAACCGCGTCGCGGTCGTGCTGAATTGGATGTGGTCCTATGTAACGTACCGCGCCTCGACGCGGCTCATCACCGGCTCAAGCCCTACAAGCCCATAACGCAGCCGCCATAGGCGACGACGTGGGCGCCGGGGCTCAGCGTCCCGAAAAGCGTGGGAATAATCGGGCCGCGACGCTGTCGATCAGAGCGGCGGTGCGGCGCCCACCAGCTGCCGCGGCAATTTTTTCAGCAACTTCCGCGGCGTCATCATGGCAACTTCGAGCCGCCTCCGCAGCAGAAACAGCTATCGGGCAACAATGCAGATGCCGCAAGGCCTTGAGGCGCAACACAGCGGCGCGCAGTTTCCCGAAGGACGTTGAGAATGGCATAGATGCTGATCTGCTCCGTCGGAAGAGTCTCGCGGATCTCGGCGCCTAACAACGAGAGTAGGCGGACGCCTCAACTCGGGAAAAGACCGGGGCAGGACCGGGGTAGAAGTTGGGGTAGAAGCCGCCGTTCAACCTTGGGAAGCGGCTATCAAGAAACAATGCAGACGCCGCAAGGCCTTGGTGCGACAGCGATCCGGATCGCGGTCCGAGCGGCGGATCGGGCTCGCGCCGCAGTGCGCGCAGACTTTCGAATGTCAGTAGCGTCCACGCCGGCTCGACCCCGTCTAGCCAGTCCCGAATCTGCGGATCTTGCAAAAAGTCCTCACCCACCATGGCTCAGCCTGCCACGCCACTTCGCCGTGAGATGGGTGAGCAAGGGCGCAGCCACTCCGCCAACTTCGACCACCGCCGCCGGCCCGAGGCGTTACGCACTGCGATGGCCACGGCCTTCCTCTGCCCGACCAGCACGACCAGCCGCTTGCCTCTGGTGACGCCGGTGTAGAGAAGATTCCGCTGCAACATGGCGTAATGTTGGGTGAGCACCGGGATTATCACCGCGGGATATTCCGATCCTTGGCTCTTGTGAATGGTCGCCGCGTAGGCCGGCACCAGCATGTCCAGCTCGGCGAATCCATAAGTGACGGACCGGCCATCGAAGCTCACAACGATCTCGCCCGTGTCGGGGTCAACATCGTCGATGTGGCCGATATCGCCGTTGTAGACGTCCTTTTCGTAGTCGTTCTCGATCTGCATCACCTTGTCGCCGGGGGCAAAGGTCCAGCCGAACCGTTCGACCTTGCAATCGCCGGCAGGATTGAGCGCTGCCTGCAGCTCGATGTTCAACGACCGCGCGCCCACCCCTCCCCGGTTCATCGGACACAGCACCTGGATGTCGCGGATCGGATCGAGGCCGAACCGCTTGGGGATCCGCGTCCTTACCAGTTCGATGATACGGCCGACGGCGGTTGCAGGATCGTCCGCCTGCACGAAGTAGAAGTCGCTCTCGGTTCCAGGCGGGCCGAGATCAGGCATCGAGCCCTGGTTGATGCGATGGGCGCTGGTGATGATCCGACTCTGTGCGGCCTGCCGGAATACTTCGGTGAGCCGCACCACCGGCACGGCGCCTGACGCGATGATGTCCGCCAGCACCTGCCCGGGTCCGACCGAAGGAAGCTGGTCTATGTCGCCCACGATCAAGACGGCGGCCTTGTCCGGCACCGCCTTCATCAGCGCCTGCATGAGCATGACGTCGACCATGGAGGCCTCGTCGACCACCAGCAGGCCGCAATCGAGCGGATTGTCCTCCCCGCGCCTGAAGCCGCCTCCCCTAGGGTCCACCTCCAACAGCCGGTGGATGGTCTTGGCCTCGAAGCCGGTCGCCTCGGTCATGCGCTTCGCAGCGCGGCCGGTTGGCGCGCACAGCACAAGGCCGGTGCCTTTCGCCGCGAGGATGCGCAGGATCGCCTTGACGATGGTGGTCTTACCAACGCCCGGCCCGCCGGTCATGACGAGCACCTTGGATATCAGCGCGAGCCGGATTGCCGCGACTTGGCTTTCGGCAAGGGCAAGACAGATTTGCTTCTCGACCCACGGCAAGGCCTTGCCCGGATCGATCCGGGGCCATGGCAGCGTGCCATTTGCCAGTCGCGTCAGCCGCTCGGCGATGGTGCGTTCCGCCCGATGCAGACCAGCAAGAAATACGCAGGGCGTTTCACCAACCCGATCGGCGATGACCGTGCCGTCCTGCAGCTCGAGGTCGAGCGCAGTCCGGATCAGTTGCTGCGGGACCTCGAGTAGCCTCTCGGCCAACGGCACCAGCTCGTCCGTCGGTAAACCGCAATGGCCCTCGTCCATCCCTTCGGTCAGCGCATAGGAAATCCCCGAACGAACCCGGATCATCGCCGTCTTTTCGATGCCGAGCTTCATGGCGATCGCGTCGGCGGTCTTGAAACCAATGCCACGAATATCGCGCGCGAGCCGGTACGGGTTCTCGGACATGACCTGGATGGCGTCGGAGCCATAGGTCTTGAAGATCCGCACCGCTCGCGCGGTGCCGACGCCGTGGCTGTGCAGAAAGACCATGATTTCCCGCACGGCCTTCTGTTCGGCCCAGGCGGCGAGAATGCTGGCCGCGCGAACCGGCCCGATGCCGTTAACCTCGCGCAGCCGATCCGGTCTGGTCTCTATGACTTCAAACACCTTCTCGCCAAAGGCGCGAACGAGTTTTTTGGCGTAGACCGGCCCCACGCCGCGGATCATGCCGGACGAGAGGTATTTTTCGATGCCGTCGGCCGAAGTTGGTGGCGATGTGCGCAGGAACCGCGCCTTGAACTGCTGGCCATGGGTGCGGTCGTTGACCCATTCGCCGGAGGCCGTGATCCACTCGCCAGCGGAAATGGTTGCGGCATAGCCAACCACGGTCACGAGGTCACGATGCCCGCGCGCCCTGGCGCGCAGAACGCAAAAACCATTCTCGGCGTTGTGGTAGGCTACTCGCTCGACGAAGCCCGCCAGCACTTCCTGGGTCGACGGTTCCGGCTGCGGACTCATGCGCATTATCCAGTCACCCGCGATCGGGCCCATCAAATGCCCGTCGCTTCGGGATGCTCGGCGGCAAGGGCTCTTTCCTAAGCTTTCGGACCCGCCGCGGGTCAAGAGCCAGCTCGTTTGGCTGTAAGAAAAGCGCCAAAGATGTACTGCGTTGGAATTTCGAGCGTCGGATATCGGTTCGCACACCGCTTGCCCACTATCCGTTGCCCATAAGAGCCCGCGCTCGCCGCAGCGTTCTCAGCCACGTCAAGATCATTCGGCGAGCGCCAGCCGCAGGGTGGCGCCAAGAGCGGCAAGACCACACGGACCGCACATGTTGTCCAATCTAAAAATCTGCATGCCGTCCATGCCTGTCCATAAACGTTTATTGGACAGTTGTTGGACACTAATCGGCCGACTTGCATTAAGTGTTTGATCTTATTGGCGCTCCCTAGGGGACTCGAACCCCTGTTTTCGCCGTGAGAGGGCGACGTCCTGGGCCGCTAGACGAAGGGAGCAAGCGGAGAAGCTTCGGAAATAGCGCTGATCCCCGCCGCGCGCAAGGAGAGCTCGCGGGTCCTTCACCGTGCACATAACCCGACGATCCATGCTCTCCTCAGAAGAGGTTCTGCGTAGAAGATGGACCCCCGCGTCAAGCCCGGGGGTGACTCCGTGGGGATGGGCAGGAGCTCAAATCAATTCATCCGAGTCTCGCGGCCGCGCGTGGTGTCGTCGCAGCTCCCCATGCGCCGCGCCCCTCGCCCCTCACGGCTCGGTCGCAAAGCGCAGCCGTCCGGTGGGCTTGAGCGTCTTGACGTCGAAGGTGCGGATCTCGATCGCGCCGCCCACGTCGAGCGTCACCGCGATGCGGTCCTCGGCCACGGCCGCGGCGATGACGCGCGCGCCCTTCGGCAGCAGCGCGGTGACGTCCGCCGGCGCGCTTCCCTCGGCCTTGAAAACGCGATAGCCGATGACGCCGATGACCGCGGCGATCGCGAGGAGCGTGGTGGCGCCGGCGATCACCATCAGCCAGCGCACCTTCGCGACGATGCGGGCGGCCGCGGGATCGAGGGGCGCTTCATCGTCCGCCGAGAGCTTGCTCATGGCCTTGCAGGGGCGCAGCGAGACACTGGTGATCGCCGCCGAGGAGGGCGGCGAGCGGCTCGACCGCGTGCTGGCTCACCGCCTGGCCGAGCTGTCGCGCTCGCGCCACAAGGCGCTGATCCTGGCGGGTCGCGTCGCGATCGACGGCGCCACGATCCGCGATCCCGGCCACCGCGTCAACGCCGGCGCCACCATCGTGCTCGATCTGCCGCCCGCCGAGGACGTCGCGGTTGCACCCGAAAATATTCCGCTCGACGTGGTGTTCGAGGACGCCGACCTCATCGTCATCGACAAGCCGGCGGGGCTCGTCGTCCACCCCGCCGCCGGCAACTGGACCGGCACGCTGGTCAACGCGCTCGTCGCCCATTGCGGCGAAAGCCTCTCCGGCGTCGGCGGCGCCAAGCGCCCCGGGATCGTGCATCGCCTCGACAAGGACACCAGCGGGCTCATCGTGGTGGCCAAGACCGACCGCGCCCATCGCGCGCTCAGCCGCCAGTTCGCCGACCACGGCCGCATCGGGGCGATGCGCCGCGGCTATCTGGCATTCGTGTGGGGCGTGCCGGAGCGGCCGCGCGGCACCATCGACAAGCCGATCGGCCGCCACCCGCGCGTCCGCGACAAGATGGCGGTGCGCGCCGGCGGGCGGCCGGCGGTCACCCATTGGGAGGTGCTCGAACGCTACCGCGGCAGCGACGGCGCGCCGGTGGCGAGCCTTATCGCCTGCCGGCTCGAGACCGGGCGCACCCACCAGATCCGCGTCCACCTCGCCTCGATCGGGCATCCGCTGCTCGGCGACGACGTCTACGGCGGCGGCTTCAAGACCAAGGCTACTCAGCTCGGCGACGACGCCAGAGCCGCGCTCGCCGCCCTTGGCAGACAGGCCCTGCATGCCTATCTACTCGGTATCGAACATCCATCGCAGGGCACGAATCTGGAGTTCCGCGCGGAACTGCCGGACGATCTCTTACGTTTACGCCATAGCCTCGGTGCGCAGGGCACATTGGCTTGACCGAAAGCTCGGGCTAATCAAGGGCTTAGGTGTACACGGAGGGGTCACGGCGACGTGACGCCGAGTTCACTTTCTTTCGGACCCGTTTGTCCTGTAATGTTGCGGCTGCGATCAGCCTTCGCGGTCGCAGCAAAATCGGCACCGTCGGCTCGGGGAGCGGCGGTGCGCTTCGCTCGCCGGTGCACCGGGGGCAAACTTTGGAGGGCGCTACTATGGCCCGTGCCGCGGCTTTGCCGATTCTGACGGCCGAATCCGGCCTAACCCGTTATCTCGAGGAGATCCGGCGGTTCCCCATGCTGGAACCGCAGGATGAATTCATGCTGGCCAAGCGCTGGCGCGAGCACGGCGACCGCGATGCGGCGCACAAGCTCGTCACCAGCCATCTGCGCCTGGTCGCCAAGATCGCCATGGGCTACCGCGGCTACGGGCTGCCGATCTCCGAGGTAATTTCGGAAGGCAATGTCGGCCTGATGCAGGCGGTCAAACGTTTTGAGCCGGACAAGGGCTTCCGTCTCGCCACCTACGCCATGTGGTGGATCAAGGCGGCGATCCAGGAATACATCTTGCGCTCGTGGTCGTTGGTGAAGATGGGCACCACCGCCAATCAGAAGAAGCTGTTCTTCAACCTGCGCAAGGCCAAGAGCAAAATCTCCGCGCTGGAAGAGGGCGACCTGCGCCCCGACCAGGTCAAGCTCATCGCCAAACGGCTGGGCGTGACCGAGCAGGACGTGGTCGACATGAATCGCCGCCTCGGCGGCGACGTGTCGCTCAACGCCCCGATCCGCGACGACGGCGATTCCGGCGAATGGCAGGACTGGCTGGTCGACGACGTCTCCGATCAGGAGACGCGGCTGGTCGAGGACGAGGAATCGGACAACCGCAAGAAGGCGCTCGGTGAAGCGCTCTCGGTCCTCAACGAGCGCGAGCGGCGCATCTTCGAAGCGCGGCGGCTCGCCGACGACCCGATCACGCTCGAGGATTTGGCGGCCGAGTTCGGCGTGTCGCGCGAACGCGTGCGCCAGATCGAGGTGCGCGCCTTTGAGAAGGTGCAGCGGGCGGTGAAGAACCGCATCGCGGCGATGGAAGCGCGCCCGAGTGCGCCCGCGCTGCAGGTGCATTGAGTTCTCGAAGCGTCAGATCCCGAAAGCGAAGGCGAAGCAAAATCGACGCGGCCGTAGAGCCGCGTCGTCGTATCGCGGTCCCTTGCCAGAAGACGGCAATTCCGCAGCAGCTCACTTCCGGTGGGCGGCGATCATCGCCTCGCCCATCCTTATGAGACGTTCGCCCAATCCGGCGCGACCCATGCTTTGCGCGGTCACGCGCGCGCCCTCCAGCAGCAGGAACAATTCGTCGGCGAGAAGTTCGGGCTGCGCCAAGTCCGCGGCCGCGCACAGTTGGATGATTCGGTTGCGCTGCGCAGTCTTGAACGCCTCGATGACAGGCCGCGCGGGATGATCCTTGTCCGGTAGCTCGACCGCGGCATTCGACAACGCACATCCGCGCTGATCGCGGCTGTCGACATGACTGGCCATATTCTCAAGCCAGGCACGCAATTGTGCGCGCGGATCGCCGGGATGCTGTGCGGCCAGATTGTCCCAGGATGCGCTCGCCTTTTCAGCCAAGCATCGCAGGTATGCTGCGACCAGCTCGTCCTTTGAGGCGAAGTGCCGGTAGAGGGTCATTTTGTTGGTTCCAGCCGCTTCGGCGATGGCCTCGACCCCAACCGCCCTGATCCCGTGGCGGTAAAACAAGTCGGCCGCGACCGCGAGAATGCGGTCCCGCGGCGGAATTCCTTCGCCCTTTCCGATAGTTGCGGGCTTAAGCGCGGTTTTCATGACCCCTCCCCTTGACATAGGTGTTACCGGTCAGTACCTATGTGCGTGTTACCGGTCAGTACCACAAGGCCGACGCGGAGTCTAGTTCAACTGCAGCCGCTGACCGGCGAAGGATCAAACGCCATGAAACACCAAGCATTACGCTGGTCGCGAGTGTCGCTCGGACTTCTGCTGTTCGCAGCCGGCGGCGGACAAGGCGGTGGATTCGACCTGGTGGCCCAGCAGGTCCAGGTCATGGGCGCGCGGCAATGGCTCGGCCTGATGGCGGGAGCGGCAATTGCCCCGGTCAGCCAACGCATCGCAGGCGCGCTTCCGCGGCACCAGCTATGAGAACGACGATACTGCGATACGCGGCCAATGCCGGCTTTGTCGCCATGCTAACGCTCGCCGCCGCAAGCAGCTCATTCGCGCAAGTCCGAACTGGAGCGCCCGCCGGCAACGAGTTCGCCCAATACTGCACGCCGCAAGACGAGAGTACCGATGCGCACAGGTTTTATTGCCGCAGCGAGGTCTGATCGAGTGCGATCGGACGCGCAACCGCGCGGCACCTGCTATCGAAAACGCGACGGAGCGATCTTCGATCTGCGGCGGCGCGAGTTCATCCCGCTCCTCGGCGCCGCGGCGGTCTATCCGGCGCCTGCCAACATGCAAGAAAGAATCGACGCGGCCGTGAGGCCGCGCCGGGTGTGCACGACGTGATGGCTGCGGCGGCTACTGCTTCCACGCCTTGAATGCATCGGCGAAGACGCGCTCGCCGGGCGTGCCTTTTTCCAAGGCGAGGATGGCGCGGCGGTTGTTGTTGTAAACCACCGGAATGTCGAACCAGCTCCGCTCCTTGAGCAATTGAAGATTGCGGTCCTTGTCGGTTTCCGCGTTGGACAGTCCGATGAGGTAGAAGCCGGGCGTCACTTTGACCGCGAGCCCGGCCAGCGGCGTGCCGCGCGTCTGTTCGGCTTGCTTCATCAGGATGCCGGGAACGTTGGAGATGCCGCCCGAGGGAAAATCCGCCGGCAGCTTGAACATGATCTCGACGGTGTGGGTCGCGGGCAGCCCCTTGTCGGTGTTGCGGCGGAGCGACCAGGTCATGGCGAGCTTGCGCTCCGGCACTTCGACGTCGGCGCGAATCGCAAGCTCGGGTGGCTGTCCCGGACCAGGCGTCACGGTCTCGGTGCGCCAGATCGCGGAACCGACGAAGCGTTTGCCGTTGGGATCGGCGGGGTCCTCCTCGTAGAGCACCACCTTCTGCGCAGCCGGGACGGCCGCCTGCGTGGCGGGCGCGGACGTCGCCGGGGCCTGCGGGCTGCCGGGCTCGATCCGGTCGGTGATCTTCGGCCGCGTGGTCGCGGGCGGCGGCACGTCGCGCGCGGTGTCGACCGCAGGCGCGCGGAAGGAACGGTAGAGCGCGACCATGTTCGGCCACTGCCATACGCCGATGCCGACGAGGACGGCAACGACGGCGGCCGCAACGAGGCCCTTGATCAGATCGCCGTACCGCCGGCGCGGCGCCACATCCTCGTCCGCCTCTTCATACGCGTACTCGTCGTCGATCGCATCGGTTGAAGCGTACCGGTCCTGATCTGGTGGCGGATGGGAGTCGTCGAGCGGGAATGACGACTCCAGCATCGGCTCGGAGAAACCCTCGTGCGGATGCGGCTCGTGCGGCGACGGCTCGAACATGCGCTCTTGCCGCGCCCGCGGCTCGAAGGACTTCGGCTCGGAGCGGACGAATTTCAGCCGGTTGAAGAAGCCCCGGCCGCGCTCGAGCTCGGGCGCGGGGGCCGCGGCATCGCCTGCGCGCTCGGATTTTTCCGCCCGCAGCGCACCGTCAACCTCCTCGGCGGCGGCGCCGAGAGCGTCTTCGGGCGCCGCGTCGAGCAGCGCGTGGTGCTCAGCGGCGGTGCCGACGTCGCGCGCAGCCGGCGACGGCGGTTGCGGCGATGGCGCTTGCGGCGACGGCGGCAGCGGCCGGTCGAAGATCGAATCGGAGCGAGGCGCTGCTCCCGGCAACCACGCTCGGCGCGCGCTCTCTTGCGGCGAAGCGGGCGCACTGTCTTGCGGCGCCGGCGACGGCGGACTGACGTAGCGCCGCGGCGCGGAGGCCGGCGGCTCGGCCTCGTCCCATCGGCGCGGCTCGGCGGGACGAGCCTCGGTCGGGCGGAGTTTGGGTGGCTCGTCCCATTGGCGGGACTGGCGGATCTTGGCCGCCGACATCTGGCGCGAGGCTTCCACGAATTGCCGCGCCGATTCAGCCTCCACCTTGCGGATCGACTCCTCGAGCGCGAGGCGCTCGCGGGTGATGTCAGACTCCTCGAGCGCCGGCGTCACTCCGCGTAGCTGCGCGAGCAGTGCCGTGCGCGCGCGTTCGTAGAGCGCGCGGCGGTTCTCGCCGTTGTTTTTTTCGAGCGCGGCGACGGCGCGGGAGATGAGCGGATAATAGTCGGCCATCGGACTTACTCGTTCCGGCTGCAGGATTGCGCTTGGTTTACGTCTCGAACGGGTTTTGCATCAGAATGGTGTCTTCGCGCTCGGGGCTGGTCGACAACAGGGCGACCGGGCAGCCCACCAATTCCTCGATCCGGCGCACGTATTTGATCGCCTGCGCCGGCAGTTGCGCCCAGGAGCGTGCACGGGCGGTCTCGGCCTGCCAGCCCTCGACCGTCTCGTAGATCGGCTCGACCTCGGCCTGGGCCTGCTCGCTGGCCGGAAGATAGTCGATTTCGCGACCGTCGAGGCGATATCCCACACAAACCTTAAGTTCTCTCAAACCATCCAGGATGTCGAGCTTGGTCAGCGCCAAGCCATTGATCCCGCTGGTGCGAACGGTCTGGCGCACGAGCACGGCGTCGAACCAGCCGCAGCGCCGCGGCCGTCCGGTCACGGTGCCGAATTCGCGTCCGCGCTCCCCGATGAGGCGGCCGATGTCGTTGGCCTGCTCGGTCGGGAACGGTCCCTCCCCCACGCGGGTGGTATAGGCCTTGCAAATGCCGAGCACGTAGCCGATCGCCGCCGGCCCCAGTCCCGAGCCGGTCGCGGCCTGGGCGGCGACCGTGTTGGAGGAGGTCACGAACGGATAGGTGCCGTGATCGATGTCGAGAAGGGCGCCCTGCGCGCCTTCGAACAGGATGCGCTTGCCCTCGCGGCGCTTGTGGTCGAGCAACGACCACACCGAATCCATGTAAGGCAGCACGCGCGGCGCGACGCTCTCGAGCTGCTCGCGCACGGTCTCCACGCCCACTTCCTCGAGCCCGAGCCCGCGCCGCAAGGCGTTGTGATGGGCCAAGAGGCGCTCGATCTTGCGCCCCAGCGCCAGCGGGTCGGCGAGATCCATGACGCGAATGGCGCGCCGGCCGACCTTGTCCTCGTAGGCCGGGCCGATGCCGCGCCGGGTGGTGCCCACGCGCGTGAGCATATTGGAGGATTCGCGAATGGCGTCGAGCTCCTGGTGCAGCGGCAGGATCAGCGTGGCATTCTCGGCAATACGCAAACTCTGCGGCGTAACGTCCACCCCCTGCCCCTTGAGCCGATCGATCTCCTCGAGCAGCGCGCGCGGATCGATCACCACCCCGTTGCCGATCACGGAAAGCTTCCCCGGTCGCACCACGCCCGATGGCAGCAGCGACAGCTTGTAGGTGATGCCGTCGATGACCAGCGTGTGACCCGCATTATGTCCACCCTGGAAGCGAACGACGATGTCGGCTTGCTCGGACAGCCAGTCGACGATTTTGCCCTTCCCCTCGTCCCCCCACTGGGAACCAACCACGACCACATTGGCCATGAGGCGGCCTTCCTCCGCGTCGCGGGCACCCGGGATAGTCTCGAAGCGACAAAGGCTTGCCCGGCATTCGGAGCCTCACCGGATAAGGGATCACACCCATCCAGGCAAGGTGAGGCCGCCGCGACGCAACGTTCCGTCAGCAGCCCAACCACCTGATTTTGCGGGCCTTATTCACCCCTTGCCGTCGCGCCGCGCTAACCACAGCGGATGATTTGGCTCTCTCCAAGGCAATCTCGCGGCAACATCGCGGCGGCGACGACTTTGGTGCCTCCGCATGGGGCGGCAATTTCCCCGCCGCGCGGAGAGCGGCACGGAGTCGCGGCGCTCAAACAATCCACCCGCCATGTGAGCTAGCTCACATTAGCTGAGATCGTTGTCCCGCATCCTTGGAGCGTCCAGTGATCTCGGAGGGAATCATGGAAAGCAGGACGCACGTCGCCCACTACGCCGCCACGATGACGCGAGAGCTCTGCCGCATGTGCCGCAAGGTCGAATTGGACGACCTGGCGTATCTGCTGGAGGTCGCCGCTGCCGAGGCAACGAAGGTGAAGCGCAACGGTTCGGCGCCAGACGCCGTTCAGCTGAGCGCCGGCTAGCGCCAACGCTCAGAATTTCAGCGGCCGCGCCTGCTGCACCTGCGGCAGCGCGCGCACCGCGGCCAGCACTTGCGGGGGCAAGTCGCCGTCGATCTCAATCAGCGCAATGGCATTGCCGCCGGGCGCGTCGCGGCCGACATGGAAGGTCGCGATGTTGATGCCGGCCTCTCCCAGCGTCGACGAAAACCGCCCGATGAAGCCGGGCTTGTCGAGATTGGTGATGTAGATCATCGACCGGCCGAACGCCGCGTCCATGCGGATGCCCTTGATGTTGACGATGCGCGGCCGCCCGTCGGCGAAGACCGTGCCCGACACCGAGCGCGTCTGGCGCTCGGTGGCGACCGTCACCGTGATCAGGCTGCCGTAGTCGCCGGCCGCTTCGCGCGTCATCTCTTCGATGACGATGCCGCGCTCCTTGGCGACGACCGGCGCCGAGACGACGTTGACCTCCTGCAGCATAGGCCGCAACAGGCCGGCGATGGCGGCCGAGGTCAACGCCTTGGTGTTCATGCCGGCGACGCCGCCTTCGTAGGACAGCTGCGCCTTGTGGATGCCGGTCTCGGTCAGCTGGCCGGCAAACGAGCCGAGCTTTTCCGCCAGCTCGATGAAGGGCCGCAGCCGCGGCGCTTCCTCGGCCGTGATCGAGGGGAAGTTGACGGCATTCGAGATCGCCCCGCGCAGGAGGTAATCCGACATTTGCTCGGCGATTTGCAACGCGACGTTTTCCTGCGCCTCGGTGGTGGCGGCGCCGAGATGCGGCGTGCATACCACGTTGGGATGGCCGAACAGCGGATTGTCGGTCGCCGGTTCCTCGGTGAATACGTCGAAGGCGGCGCCTGCGACGTGGCCGGAATCGAGCGCGGCGCGCAACGCATCTTCGTCGACCAGTCCGCCGCGCGCGCAATTGATGATGCGCACGCCTTTCTTCATCGCCGCGATCGCCTTGCCGTCGATGATGCCCTTGGTCTTGTCAGTGAGCGGCGTGTGCAGCGTGACGAAGTCGGCGCGCCTGAGCAGCTCGGGAAGATCGACCTTTTCCACGCCGAGCTCGGCCGCGCGTTCGGGCGCCAGGAAAGGATCATAGGCGACCACCTTCATCTTCAGTCCGAGCGCGCGATTGGTCACGATCGAGCCGACATTGCCGCAACCGATGACGCCAAGCGTCTTGCTGGTGATCTCGACCCCCATGAAGCGGTTCTTCTCCCACTTCCCCGCCTGGGTGGACGCGTCCGCCTGCGGGATCTGCCGCGCGAGCGCCAGCATCAGCGTGATCGCATGCTCGGCCGTCGTGATCGAATTGCCGAACGGCGTATTCATCACGATGATGCCCTTGGCGGTCGCCGCGGGGATGTCGACGTTGTCGACGCCGATGCCGGCGCGCCCGATCACCTTGAGGCGTTTTGCCTGCTCCAAAACCTTGGGCGTCACCTTGGTGGCCGAGCGAACGGCGAGGCCATCGAAATTGCCGATGACGTCGGCGAGCTTCTCCTTGTCGGCGCCGAGCTTCGGCTGGAAGTCGACCTCGACCCCGCGATCCTTGAAGATCTGCACGGCGGCGGGAGAGAGCGCATCGGAGATAAGAACGTTGGGGCGCATGCTTCGGCCTTTATTGCTGTCATCATCGGCGAAAGCGGGCCTCGCTTGCGCGACGCATGACCGATCGTGGTGTGGAACATCACGCCGCCTTCGGCAGCGCGTCCTTGGTCTCGGCGAAGGCCCAGTCGAGCCACAAGGTGAGCGCCTCGACGTCGGCGCGCTCCACCGTCGAGCCGCACCAGATGCGCAGGCCCGGCGGCGCATCACGATAAGCATCGATGTCGTAGGCGATGCCCTCCTTCTCCAGCGCGGCGGCGATGCCCTTGACGAACGCCGCCTGCGCCTCGGCGGGAAGCTTTGCCACCGACGGATCGACGACCTTGAGGCACACCGACGTGTTGGAGCGCAGCGCCGGATCGCGGGCGAGGAATTCGATCCACGGCGTCGATGCCACCCAGTCGGCGATCACTTTGGCATTGGCATCCGCGCGCGCGATCAACGCCGTGAGCCCGCCGATCGACTTCGCCCAGGCGAGCGTGTCGAGATAATCCTCGACGCACAGCATCGACGGGGTATTGATGGTCTCGCCTTCGAAGATACCCTGGTTGAGCTTGCCGCCCTTGGTCAGCCGGAAGATTTTCGGCAACGGCCGGGGCGGCGTGTAGCTTTCCAGGCGCTCGACCGCACGCGGCGACAGGATCAGCATGCCGTGCGCCGCCTCGCCGCCCAAGGCCTTCTGCCAGGAGAAGGTGACGACGTCGAGCTTCGGCCAATCGAGTTGCTGCGCGAAGCAGGCCGAGGTGGCATCGCAAATGGACAGACCCGCCCGATCGGCGGCGATCCAATCCGCGTTCGGCACCCGCACGCCCGAGGTGGTGCCGTTCCAGGTGAAGACCACGTCGGACGCCGGATCGACCTTGGCGAGGTCGGGAAGCTCGCCGTAAGCAGCCTTGAGCACCGTCACGTCCTTGAGCTTGAGCTCCTTGGTGACGTCGCTCACCCAGCCTTCGCCGAACGATTCCCAAGCGAGCATGGTGACCGGTCGCGCGCCGAGCATCGACCACAGCGCCATCTCGACCGCGCCGGTGTCGGAGGCCGGCACGATGCCGATGCGGTAATCGGCGGGGACCTCGAGCACCTCGCGGGTGAGATCGATCGCACGCTTGAGCTTCGCTCTGCCGATCTTCGATCGATGCGAGCGTCCGAGAACGGCGTCGGTGAGGGCTGAGAGGCTCCAGCCGGGGCGCTTGGCACAGGGGCCGGAGGAGAAGTGCGGAACGGCCGGCCGCACGGCGGGCATCGCGTGGCTCATGGTCTACCCTTCCAGATAGGCGCCCCTCGGTGGGGAGGGGTGTCCCGCGGCCGGACATAAGGAAGGAGCCGAGCGGCGTCAAGCGGTCGCACGCGTGCGCCGACGCGCCCAGATTGTGGCGATTATGCGCGCAGGGACTTCAAATCCACCACACGGGCCGCGTCGTCAGTCCGCGTGATCGTCGTCGGTTTTCCCCATGTGATGCTGGGCGTAAAGCTCGAGGCCGAGCTTGGCGACGAGATCGAGCTGGGTCTCGAGATAATCGATGTGCTCTTCCTCGCCGTGCATGAGCTGCTCGAACAGGTCGCGGCTGACGTAGTCCTTGACCGCATGACAATGCGTCGCGGCCTCCTGGTAGAGCGCGCGCGCCGACATCTCGGCCGCGAGATCGCAGTCGAGCACCTCCTTCACGTTCTGCCCGATGTGAAGCGGGTCGATCACCTGCATGTTGGGAAATCCGTCGAGGAAGATGATGCGCTCCACGAGCTTGTCGGCATGCTGCATTTCCTCGAGCGACTCCTGGCGCCATTTCTTGGCCAGCGACAGGTAACCCCAATTGTGCAAGAGCCGATAATGCAGCCAGTACTGGTTGATGGCGGCGAGCTCGTGCCGCAGGCCACGGTTGAGATATTCGATGACCCTTGCGTCGCCTTGCATGGTGCGCATCCCTGACCCAGTCGGTCGCGATCGTCGACCGTCGATCGAGAATGTCGCTAAATGCGCGGGCGCGACAAGGGGGGAATCGCCGCCCGGCGGGGGAAAACGCCGGTTGTCAAAAGCTGATTTAGTCGCGCTGCCGAGCGCCGGCGCAGCAGCCGCGGGCCGCCGCGACCGCGTCGTCCATGATGCGGCGGATGGTGCGCGCGCAGCGGCCGCACTGGGCGCTGCAGCCGAGACAGCCATAGACCTGCCCGGTGGTGCGCGGCGTCTGCTCGGCGCCGATCACCGCGCGCACGTCGTGGTCGCTGAGCACGTTGCAAGAACAGACGATCATGGACGTTCGGCGTTTCCAGGCGGTTTAGTTCGTTATGCAACTATCGATACATGAGGCCGGCCGGGCAGGCAAAAACAAAACGCAAATTTTGTAGCTATTCCAATCTGCGCGGGATAACCGGGCCGTCGCCGCCGGCGGTCGCGCCTTTTTGCCAGCCGCAACAAGAGGATAGAGCCGGGATGCGGGCGAAAGAACGCTCACGCCGCGTTGGTGAGCGCATCGACGATGCCGTCGACGACCTCCTCGACCAGCACCTTGTCCTCGCCCTCGCCCATGACGCGGATCACCGGCTCGGTGCCCGACGAGCGCACGACCAGCCGACCATGACCATCGAGGCGCGCTTGCGCGTCCGCGATGGCGCTGCGCACCTTGGCGTTCTCGAGCGGCTTGCCGCTCGCGTAGCGCACGTTCTTGAGCACTTGCGGCAACGGATCGAAGCGGTGGCAGACCTTGGATACCGGCTGCTGCTGCTTCTTCACCACCGCCAGCACTTGTAACGCGGTGAGCAGGCCGTCGCCGGTGGTGGTGTAATCGGACAGGATGATGTGGCCGGACGACTCGCCGCCCACATTGAAGCCATGGGCGCGCATGTGCTCGAGCACGTAACGGTCGCCGACCGGCGTGCGCGCGAGCGAGATCGCCAGCGTCCCAAGATAGCGTTCGAGACCGAGATTGGACATCACGGTCGCGACGACGCCGGGCTTGGCGAGGCGGCCGTCGGCCTGCCAGCTCTCCGCGATCACGGCCAGCAGCTGATCGCCATCGACGATGCGCCCGCGCTCGTCGGCGATGAGCACGCGGTCGCCGTCGCCGTCGAGCGCGATGCCGATATCGGCGCGCATTTCCTTCACTTTCTGGCAAAGGACCGCGGGCTCGGTCGAGCCGCACTCGCGATTGATGTTGAAGCCGTCGGGCTCGACCCCGAGCGAGATCACCTCAGCGCCCAATTCCCACAGCGCCTGCGGGGCAACGCGGTAGGCGGCGCCGTTGGCGCAGTCGACCACCACGCGCAGACCCTCGAGCGACAGGTTGCGCGGCAGCGTGCGCTTGGCGAACTCGACGTAACGGCCCTGCCCGTCGTCGATGCGCCTGGCGCGACCGACATCCGCGCTCTTCGCCAGCATCTTGACGAGCGCGGAATCGACCAGCTCTTCGATCTTATGTTCGATCTCGTCGGACAGCTTGAAGCCGTCGGGGCCGAACAGTTTGATGCCGTTATCGTCATAGGGGTTGTGCGAGGCGGAGATCATCACGCCGAGATCGGCGCGCATGGAGCGCGTGAGCATGGCGACGGCGGGCGTCGGCATCGGGCCGGTCTGGAACACGTCCATGCCGACCGAGGTGAAGCCGGCCACCAGCGCGGTTTCGATCATGTAGCCGGAGAGGCGGGTATCCTTGCCGATGAGCACGCGGTGACGATGCTCGCCGCGGCGAAAGATCAGGCCCGCCGCCTGGCCGACCTTGAGCGCCAGTTCCGGCGTAATCGTCCCGTTGGCACGGCCGCGGATGCCGTCGGTGCCGAAATATTTTCGAACCATCTTTCCCCAAACCCGGTGAAGGCCGAGCTTTCCAACCGGATGATAGGCCAATTGCCCGAAATCTTCAAAAAGAACGAGCGATTTCTACGGCTATGGCTAAAGGACGCCGCTGGCCGAAGGCCGCGGAGGCCTTTAGGGGCCGCTCGTTATTTTCGCTTCCGGCGGGTCGGGGCCGGCTGGGTGACGTTGATCGGATCGGAGGCGGGAAAGCTGTCCTCGAGACCTTGTTCGAGCGACCGCTCGAGCCTGCGTTTGCGGACCTCCTCCGGATCGCGCTTGGTCTTGTCGTCGAGCTCCTCCTCCACGACCGTTTGCTTCGGAGTTGCCATGGATGTTCTCCTTGCGAGCGACGCACGGGTCGCGCCATCGTGCAAATAACGCACGGGGCGTGGCGGGCGTTCCCGTATCAGGGATCCGCGGCCAGTGATCAGTAATCAGGGGGCCGTCATTAGCAGACTGTTTTTCCTTATTACTGATTACTGATTACTGATTACTGACCACTGATCACTGATAGCCGGATCGTGCTAGAAGTTAAGTCCATGCGGACCATGACCTGCATCGAGGACCTGCGGCAGACGGCGCGCCGCAAGGTGCCGCGCGCCTTTTTCGAGTACGCCGAGGCCGGCTCCTATTCACAGGCGACGCTGCGCGCCAACCGGGAAGACCTCGAGCGCATCAAGCTGCGCCAGCGCGTGCTCGTCGACGTGTCGCAACGCGATCTCACCACCACCATCATGGGCGAGAAGATCGCGCTGCCGCTGGCGCTCGCGCCGATTGGGCTCTGCGGCATGCAGCACGGCGACGGCGAGATTCTGGCCTGCCGGGCGGCGCAGGCGGCGGGCATTCCGTTCACGCTCTCCACCATGTCGATCTGCTCGATCGAAGACGTGGCGCAGGCCGTCGACAAGCCGTTCTGGTTCCAGCTCTACGTGATGAAGGACCGCGGCTTCATGCGTGCGCTGATCGAGCGCGCCGTCGCCGCAAAGTGCAGCGCGCTGGTGCTCACCGTCGACCTCCAGGTGCTCGGCCAGCGCCATTGCGATATCCGCAACGGCATGACGGTCCCGCCGCAGATCAAGCTCGCCAACGTCATCGATATCGCGACCAAGCCGGCCTGGGCGCTGTCGATCTTGCGGGGCAAGCGCAAAACTTTCGGCAACCTCGCCGGCCACGTGCGCGGCATGGAGAACGTCAATTCGCTGGCGCAGTGGACCGCGAGCCAATTCGATCCGGCATTGAATTGGAAGGACGTCGAGTGGATCCGCAGCCTCTGGCCCGGCAAGCTCATCCTCAAGGGCATTCTCGACGTCGAGGATGCGAGAACCGCCGCCAAGGTGGGCGCTGGCGCGCTCGTGGTCTCCAATCACGGCGGACGCCAGCTCGACGGTGCACCCTCCTCGATCTCGGCGCTGCCCAAGGTGGTGGAGGCGGTGGGCGACGTGATCGAGGTGATGTTCGACGGCGGCATCCGCTCCGGCCAGGACGTGGTGCGCGCGCTCGCGTACGGGGCGCGCGCCTGCATGATCGGACGCTCCTACATCTACGGCCTCGGCGCCGGCGGCGAGGCGGGCGTCGCCGCGGCGATCGACATCCTCGCCCGGGAGCTCGATGTGACCATGGCGCTGTGTGGGGTGAAGAGCGTGCGCGACATCGACCGCGGCGTGATTGCGCCGCCGTGAGCGGCCCGCGGCGACATTAGTCGGTGCGCGCGAACGGCCGTATCTCGCTGGTTGGGCGTGACAGCCTGGGCGGACGGACGCGCCGGCGAAGGAATGCGTTTTTTCAATAACTTATACTTTCGCCTTGACGCCGACGGTGGTCTCGGGAATCAATAGAACAAACCATGAACATTGCATTTTGGCTGGCCCATGGCCGCAACCGCACGACTGGACCTCCCTCCCGCCGGGGAGCCGGCAGCCCGCATCGACCGGCTGCGCCGGCAACTCTGCGCGCTCGGAGCGTCAATCGGCCTCGCCGGCGATTGCGGCGCTCCGCTCGCGCTCGGTAACCCCGTCATCGACGGCGCTCTCGGCGGCGGGCTCAGCGCTAGCGCGCTGCACGAGATCGCCGCCGCGCGGGAGGCGGAAACCGCCGCCGCCAGCGGCTTCGCGCTGGCGCTCGCGGCGCGAAGGACATCGTCGCGGGGCGCGCCATCGATCTCCGGTTTACCCGCGATCGGCAGCGCCGCGCGCGCGCGCAACGACGAAAGCGCGGCTTCTGTCCTCACGCCGGGAAGAAACGTGCTCTGGATCGCCGAGGATCTCTCGCTCGCCGAAAACGGCGCGCCTTATGGGCCCAGCCTCGACGAAGTCGGGATTGCTCCCGAGCGGCTGATCACGGTTGCCGCCGCGCGCGAGCGCGACGTGCTGTGGGCGATGGAGGAAGCGCTGCGCTGCCGCGCCGCCGGCATGGTGATCGGCGAAATGCGTTCACGCGGCATCGATCAGGTGGCGACGCGGCGGCTTGCGCTCGCGGCCGCCGCCGGCAACGCGCTCGGCCTCATTCTGCGCACCGCGCCGGACGATGGGCCTTCCGCCGCCGCGACGCGCTGGATCGTCGGCGCGGCGCCCTCCCCCCGTTCAGGAGATGGTGACGAGGAACGTCACGGCGTCGGTCCGCCGCGGTTCGCCGCGCGTCTCGTGCGCAACCGCCGTGGTCATCTCGGAGCATGGATCGTGGAGTGGAACAGTGTGGAGCAGCGTTTCGAGCTCGCAACGCATTCTGAGCCTGTGGCTGGATCGGCTTTCGACCGACCGCGTCGCACGGCAGTGGCGTAAGGCATCTTCTCCCCTCGTCGTCTTCGGCAAGCGCGGCAACCTCGATCTCCTGCTGGCGGTCGACGCCGCGGCGGAGCGGCTCGGACTCACGGCCGGCCTCGCGCTGGCGCAGGCCCGCGCCATGCATCCAACTCTCACAGCCGTGCCGGAGGACCAGGCGGCCGACGCCCGCCTGCTCGACGCCATTGCCGACGGCTGCCAGCGCTACACGCCGCTTATCGCCGTCGATCCGCCCGACGGCGTTTTGCTCGATATCGGCGGCTGCGCGCATCTCTTCGGCGGCGAGGCGAACCTTCGCGGCGATCTCCTCGCGCGCATGACGCGGTTCGGCTTTTCGGCGCGCGCCGCCATCGCCGCCACCATCGGCGCGGCTTCCGCCGCGGCGCGCTTCGGCGATGCGACGGCAGATGCAAATCGCGGCGAGCGCGAACGTCTTGCGCCGTTGCCCCTCGCAGCGCTGCGCTTGCCGCACGAGACGGTCGCCGCGCTGGCGAGGGTCGGCTTGAAACGCATCGGCGACATCCTCGACCTGCCGCGCGCGCCGCTCGCCGCCCGCTTCGGCGCCGATCTCTTGCGCCAGCTCGACCGCGCGCTCGGGCGCGAAGATGAACCGCTCACCCCGCGTCTGCCGGTCGCGCGCTATGTCGCGGAGAAGAGCTTTCCCGAGCCGATCGCGCGCGAGGAAGATGTGCTCGCGAGCGTCGAGCGGCTCGCGGCGCGGCTCAAAACGGCGCTGGCCGCGCGCGGCGAGGGGGCGCGGCGTCTCGAGCTCGCCCTCTTCCGCACCGATGGCGCGGTCAAGCGCATCGCCGCCGGCACCTCGCGCCCGCTGCGCGATCCGCGGGCAATCCGCGCGCTCTTCGTCGAGCGCCTCGCCGCGCTCGGCGACGAGATCGATCCGGGCTTCGGCTTCGATCTGGCGCGGCTCTCGGTGCTCAACGCCGAACCCTGTCCGGACGAGCAGATCGGTCTCGGCACCCGTGAAGATCAGGCCGAGCTCGACCGCCTGGTCGATCGCCTGAGCGCGCGGCTCGGACGGCGACGGGTTTCGCGTCTCGTCGCCCGTGACAGCCATATCCCCGAACTCGCCGGCGCGGCGGTGCCGGCGCAGGCCATGGCGCGCGCCGAGTTTGGCTGGGATGCGTTCCGCCGCTTCCGCGCCGACGCTCAATTGAGCCCGCGTCCGCTGCGTTTGCTCGCCAAGCCCGAGCCCATCGTCGACGTCTTCGCCCTCGTGCCTGACGGCCCGCCGGTGCGCTTCCGCTGGCGCCGCGCCCTGCACGAAGTGGTTTGCGCGGAAGGACCCGAACGCATCGAAGGCGCCTGGTGGAGCGAAGAGGGCGGCCCCGCGCGCGACTATTTCCGCGTCGAGGACAAGGCGGGGCTGCGCTTCTGGCTCTTTCGCGCGGGACTCTATCGCGACGTCGCGCCGCCGTGCTGGTTTCTCCACGGGATATATGCGTGACATGCCCCATTACTTCGAATTCGCCGTCGCCTCCAACTTCTCGTTCCTGCGCGGCGCCTCGCATGCCGAGGAGCTGATGCTGCAGGCGGCGCATATCGGGCTCGACGGTCTCGGGCTCTGCGACCGCAATTCGGTCGCCGGCGTGGTGCGCGCCCATCTCATCAAACGCGAGCAGGGATTGGCGCTCGCCTATCACCCCGGGGCGCGGCTCGTCTTCGCCGACGGCACGCCGGATATTCTCGCTTATCCCCGCGACCGGGGCGCGTGGGGATGGCTCTGCCGACTGCTCACGCGCGGCAACCTGCGCGCGGAGAAAGGCGAATGCATCCTCTATCGCGATGATTTGCTCGAACACATCGATGGCCTCGAGCTCATTGTGATGGAGACATCGACGTGGGAGCTGGCGTCGCCTCCGGTCTTGCGAAAACCGCCATCAACACCCCCCTCCACCGATCTCCCCGCCTCGGCGCAAGCCGGGCCAAAGGCCGGACTTCGGCTGGTCGCAAGCGCGGAGAAAAAAGCGAGTGCAAACCATCTCCTCGCACTCCTGCGCGACGCCGCCCAAGGCCGCGTGCGGCTCGCCGCCAACATGCTCTATCGCGGCAATGACCGCGCGCGGCTCCTCCGGCGCGCCGCGATCGCGCGCCGAGCCGGCGTGCCGCTCATCGCCGTCAACGACGTGCTCTATCACCACCCCGGTCGGCGGGAATTGCAGGACGTGCTCACCTGCATCCGCGAGCACCTGACGATCGACACCGCCGGACGCCGCCTTGCCGTCAATGCCGAGCGCTATCTCAAGCCGCCCGCCGAGATGGCGCGTCTCTTCCGCGATGCGCCGGAAGCGATCGAAGCAACAGCGGCGCTCGATGCGGCGCTGACCTTCTCGC
>Ga0306924_10001092_pt1 | contig 24287 bp, 18 predicted proteins | sample sta12Can44000111_FD_203756 | JGI IMG/M metagenome (GOLD analysis project Ga0306924, IMG submission 203756) | Lab enrichment of tropical soil microbial communities from Luquillo Experimental Forest, Puerto Rico - statanox.12C.anox.44.000.111 (v2)... | ecosystem: Environmental > Terrestrial >...
GTCCTGCCAGCCATGAAGGGCCAGGACCGGAGTCGTCGCCAGTTGCGCCGCGCGGTCGGGAGCACTGGCCGGGACAGTCCATACCTGAAACTCGCCACCTGAAGACTTCAGAAAGGCGATCTGCGAATCGTCCGGAGACCAGAAAGCGGCTTGCGCTCCGCGGATCAGATCGGCAGCCCTGGCCGTAGTCGCGTCATAGAGGACGACGGTACGATCGCCGGCGGAATCCTCGCGGGTATAAAGCAGTCGCTTTCCGTCGTGGGAAAGAGAGAGTTGCGAGCCCTTGGAAGCCACGAGCTTTGCCGCTTCGCCGCGGGCGAGCATGACCTTGCCGGCGGGGTCGAGATAGGCGACCGCGGTCGGCGGCTTGAAATTGGTGATGAGCGGCGGTGTGAGCTTCTTTTTTTCGGGATCGTCGTCGTCGAGGTTTTTCTGCTTGAACTCGGGGAATTGATCGGGAGCGATTCTGGCGCAACCTTTGAGTTCACCGATTTGCGCGTGGGTGACGAGGGCGCGGAAAGAATACTTGGTTTCCGACACGTTGTCCGAGCAGGCTTCGCGCGAGACGCGGACGGTAACGTCCGCCGTAGTGGCCGAATCCTTGGCGTGGTAGAGCCAGGCTTCGGTCGTGCCTTCCTGCTCGATTTCGCCCGGCTCGAGCGGTACGGGCGGATAGCCGGCACGTTCGAGGCGTTCGGCGCCCTTCATGCCGATGCGGAGGCTCCAGGAGGGTTCTGTGCCGGTGGCGATCAACAGGATGGGGTAGTGCTTGGACTGAGGTGCAGGCGGGGACGGGGGAGTTTTTTGCGTTGAGGATGGCGGCCTTGCGGGCGTCGCGGGCTTGGCGGGGGCTTGCCCTTGGGCATCGGAAGCGAGAGCCAAGCCCAAAGCTAAGGTCAGAAAAACAATGGAGCTTTGCGGCTGGGCTGGCATCGCGAGCTGTGGTCCCTCGACAATTCAGTGGATAAGTCGCTCGAGGATTAGACCAAATGGGGGAGGGTAAGGCAAGGTTGGGCGAGATGAGGAAGGCCCTGCCACCCGATGGCGAAGAAAAGACGAAATAGCTCTTGACAGGGCGAAAGAAAGGCGAAATACTCGGGCTGTTTCGAGGTGGGCTATGTCCCCAGTATTTCGTTCCTTCCCCTCCCCTACGGCGTCGGGCTTTACGGCCCGGCGACGCGCTCGAACCTCCTCAGCATTCCTCTTTCCTGTTAGCCCTGAACGTAGCCCGAAGCAACGGACCGAGGAGCTTGCCCCTCTCTCGGCTCCGGGCAGTGGCGTTCTGGACTTTTTCAGGTCAGGGTTTGTAGCGACCGACCCTGAAACCCGTGAAGCGGATTGCCCTCCGCTCGCGCCGGCCGGAAGCGGTGAGATTTGCCGCGACATGCCGGATTTCCAGAAGGCCGCTGTTGATACGCCAGAAGCAGCACCGGCGTCAGTCTGCGACGAGCAGGCTTCGCCACTGGTCGGCATCGCCCGCCTCGCTTCCATTTCGCCCATGGCTCCGACCCGGCGCCGATCGGAAGAACGGCCCGAGTATTTCTTTCTGCCGGTGAAGTCGCTCTTAAACCGCTGCGACTCGAATCGAGTGCCGTTTGACTGGACGATCAATCCCTACCGCGGATGCGAGTTTGCGTGCAAATACTGCTACGCGAGGTACACGCACGAGTTCATGGAGATGGACGGCGCGGCTTTCGAGAAGAAGATCTATGTGAAGAAGGATGCGGCGGTGCTGCTGGCACGCGATATCGCGACCAAGTACAGGTTTGAAGTGGGGCGCGGTCGAGCGCCCGAACACATCGGAATAGGGACTGCCACAGATCCCTACCAACCGGCGGAGCGGGAGTACGGCGTGACGCGGGCTTGTCTTGAAGAGCTGGCGCGGCATGAGGGTTTGAGCCTTTCGATCACCACGAAGTCGAATCTGATTACGCGGGACATCGATTTGCTGCAAAAGATTGCGGCGAAATCGCGGCTGTTTGTGGACATGACCGTGACCACGCTGCGTCCGCGGCTGGCTCATATGCTCGAGCCGCGGGCACCGCGTCCGGACTTGCGACTGGCGGCGATCCGGAAACTGCGCGAGGTGGGAATCAGGGTGGGTGCCATGGCCTCGCCGCTGCTGCCGGGCATTACGGATCGCGAAGGCGAGCTTGAAGCGGTAGCTCAAGCGGCGAAGGAAGCCGGGGCGCAGTGGTTTGTGTCGGGAGTGCTGTTCCTGATGCCTTCATCGGCAAAGACGTTCTTGCCGTTCTTAAGGGAGAAATTTCCCCGGCTGGTGCGCCAGTACGAGGACTGGTATGTGCGCAACGCATACGCGCCGGAGGCCTATCGCGAAAAGATCGCGGAGCGGGTGGGGCGGATCAAGACGCAGCTGGGGATGACGGCGCGCCCCTGGCAGGAGATGACGCAACCGGTCGCCAGGCAGGCACAGCTGACACTGTCGCTATCGGCCTGAAGCTGCTCGAACTTCACGTAGCGCTTCCCGCACACCTGTACTCGATGGCAGCCTGAAGCGGAGCCAATCCGCAGTTATCTTGGCTGTGCAGGGCCCATGGCTAGGTTCAGGTGCGGTTTGGCGCCGGTACCGCGAGCAGACCGCAATAGACTGGCAGCGATGGCTGCGGCCTAGGGAACGATGATGCGCGGAGCTTCGCGCTTCAGCTCTTCCGCTTGCGGGAATTGTCCGCGCAGAAACTCGATGAAGCGGCGCGAGCGCGGGCGACCGTTCGAACGCAGTAAGCCCATCCGGTAAAGAAAAACGATCACCTGAAAAATGGCGACATCTTTTAGGGCGGCGGACTGGCCGGTCTCGGCCGCTTTCCGTTTGATTTCGTCAAGGAATTGGGAAAGCGCGAGATACAGGTCGCGCTGCACCGGAATATCGGGAATTTTCTCGTAGAGCAAGCCGCTTTGCAGGGTTTTGTAGGTGGCGGCGAGCGCCGCGAGGGTTGCGATCACGTCGGGATCGGCCGTGGAAGCTTCATGGCTCGCGAACTTGGCGGTCTGGAAAGCCAGAGCCGCCATGAGCTGTTGATGGGTGTGCAGTATTTCCTGCGGCACGCGCTCGGCAAGAAACGGCGTGTCTGAGGGCAGAGCACGTTGGTGTTCGTCTTCATAGCGATGGGCCGCGACGAGATAGGCGCACTCGGGCGGGCAGCTGATGGTCACCTCGCGCTCGGTACCGCAGCAGACGGCGCAGATCTTTTCGCCCTTGGCCGGACAGTAGCGCGCAGCCTTGCGCTTTTCACAAATGGAACAGTTCAAACGGCTCCCCTCGATGCACGACCGTGATCTGGCAGGATACGACGGGCCTCGCGGAAAAACAAAATGGCAAAAGCCGGCGGCGCCAGAAAAGCGCAGGCTTTTCAAGCCATGATGACTTTGTTATGAAAGCGGCGCGCGGCGATGATGAGCAGCAATGATCCGATCGCGAACAAGGCCAGGCCGTCGAGCCACAGATGATAGAGGCCGGCACCGCGCAGGATGACGCCGCGGGTGATGTTGATGAAATAGGTGGCGGGCACAAAGTAGCTGATGACGTAGAAAACCCTGGGCATGGTTTCGCGCGGGAAAATATAGCCGGAGAAGAAGATGCTGGGCAGGATGGTGAGGAAAGCGAGCTGCATGGCCTCCGACTGGGTGTTGGCTTTGCTGGAGATCAGGATGCCTAGCGATAGCGAAACGAAGATGTACGGCAAGGAAAGGATGGCCAGCAGGACGACGCTGCCGTGAATCGGCACGCGAAACGCGAAGCGCATGAAGGTGAGGATTAGCAGCAGCTCAAAGAAACCGATCACCAGGTAAGGAAGCAGCTTGCCCAGGAGCAAGCCCATCGGTCTCACCGGAGTTACGAAAAGCTGTTCGAGCGTGCCGCGCTCTTTTTCTCTGACGATGGAGAAGGCGGTCAGGAAGGTGGTGACGTTGAGCAAGAGAATCGCAGTTAGGCCGGGAAGAAAGAAATTCGGCGAGCGCGAATCGGGATTGAAGAGCAGCTTGGGGCGCATGTCCACGGCAAGGGAGCTGTTGTTCACCAGGACGCGGCGGAGCGATTCGTCGAGGCCGATGGAGGTGGTGACGTTGATGGCCTGGCCCGCGACGGAAGAGTCAGAGCCGTCAATCAGCACCAGGACCTGAGCGCTCATCTGGTGCAGCAATTTGTCGGAATAATCGACCGGGATCTTGATTCCAACGCGCGCTTTGCCGCCGACGATCATGTCGTTCATTTGGGCGTCGCTTGCAACGTAGCGGACGACGTGAAAGGTGTCGGAGTTCTTGAGCCGGTCAATGAGTTCGCGGCTCTCGCGCCGGCCGTCGGCGTTAAAAACCACGGTGTTGATCTGGCGAATGTTGGTGTCGATGCCGTAGCCGAGCAGCAGCATTTGCAGCAACGGAATGATCAGCGAAAAGAAGAGCGTGCCGAAATCGCGGCGTACGTGCAGCGTTTCCTTGTAGAAGACGGCGCCGAATCCGCGAAAGATGTCAGTCATGCCCGGCCTCCGTCGCTTCGCGGGCGGCCTCCGGATTGTTGCTGTTGGCCTGATTCTTGTAGGTGAGCTCCACGAAGACGTCTTCGAGGCTCGGAGCGAGCGGACGGATTTCGCCGACCGCGGCTCCCTGCCGGGAAAGCTGCACGCGAAGGTCGTCCAGATCCAGGTGGTCGTCGACAAGCGCGTGGATGGACTGGCCGAAGATGGTCGCACTGCGGACGCCTTTGATTTGACGGGCGCGAGCCAGCGCCCGGGTGACTTCGGGCGTGGTGATCTCGACGCGCAGGGTGCCGGGCGGCTGCAAGTCGGGGAGTTCGCGCAACGTGTTCGGCGTGCCGTCGGCGATGAGTTTGCCGTAGTAGATGTAGGCGACGTGGCCGCAGCGCTCGGCTTCGTCCATGTAGTGGGTGGTGACGAAAAACGTGATGCCGCGGCCGGAAAGATCGAACAGCAGATCCCAAAGCTGACGGCGCGCGACGGGATCGATTCCGGCCGTCGGTTCGTCTAGGAACAGCAATTTCGGTTCATGCAGCATGGCGCAGCCGAGCGCCAGGCGCTGCTTCCAGCCGCCCGAGAGCTGCGATGCGAGACGGTTCAAGTACGGAGCGAGACCGTTCAGCTCGATCACCTCCTGCATGCGGCTTTTCACGCGCTGGGAGCTGAGGCTGTAGATCCGGCCGTAAAACGTCAGATTTTCCGTGACGGTGAGGTCGGGATACAGGCTGAAATTTTGCGACATGTAGCCGATGCGCTCGCGCACGCGTTCGGAATCGGTGCGAACGTTGAGTCCCTCGACGGTGGCCTCTCCGCCGCTCAGCGGCAGCAGGCCGGTCAACATCTTGATGACGGTGGTCTTTCCGCTCCCGTTGGGGCCCAAAAAACCAAAGATTTCGCCCTTGGCGACTTGGAAGCTCACGCCTTTTACCGCGGTGAATTTGCCGAAGCTGCGCACAAGTCCACGAGCCGCTATGGCCGGATCGGTCGCGGGCGCGCCGCCCTGGGGGTTTTGGCTAGTGAGAGTCACCGGACGAGCTTCCACTCCTGAGTTTCACGTCGGCGGCCATTCCGGGCAGGACGTGCCGCGTCCGATCGTTGATGCGCACTTTCACGCCGAAGACCTGGTGCACGCGTTCTTCGCGCGTCTGCACGTTGCGCGGAAGGAACTCGGCCTGCTGGTTGATCTGTTCAACCACGCCTGCGAACGTCTGGCGCCCCGCGGAGTCCACGGTAACTTCGGCTTTGTCGCCGACCTTGACGCGGTTGATTTCAGTTTCCGGGATGTAGATGCGGACGTAGATTTCGTCGCTCTCAAGCAGCGTCGCCACGGCGGTATTGGGAGCGATGAGGTCGCCCGGACGAACGTCCAGCACCTCCACGGTTGCGGCGGTCGGCGCCACAACCTGGCGTTCGCGAAAACGCGCTTGGTCCAGCGCCAATCCGGCTTGCGCCGCGTCAATATCCTCGCGACGATTGCCGCGTTCCATCATTTTGAGGGTGGCCTTGGCCTGCGCAAAGCGGGCCTGCGCGCTGGCAATTTCCTCGGGACGGTAGCCCCGTTTCAGCTCGTCCAATTTGTGCTGCGCGTTTTCGCGCTGGGCCACGGCGACTTTCCAGTTGGCGTCGGCGGTGTCGCGCTGCTGTTTCGACACCAAATCCTTTTTCGCGAGCGCGTCGTAGCGTTCAAAGTCCAGGCGGGTGCGGGTCTCATCGGCCGCGGCGCGATCGAGATCGGCTTCGGCGGCGGCGATGTCCTCCTTGCGGTAGCCGTTTCGCCGCATGTCGTAGTCGGCTTGCGCCTGTTCGGCCGCGGCGCGCGCCTGGGCAATTTCCTCCGTGCGGTAACCGCGCCTGGCTTTCTCGGCATTGGCGCGCGACTGTTCGAGTGATGCCAGCAACTCCTTGTCGTCAAAGGTAATGAGCAGCTGGCCGGCTTGGACGTGGTCGCCTTCCCTCACCAGCACTTTGTCGATCCTGCCGCCGATTTTCGAGCCGACGCGAATGTTGCGGGCTTCAACCGTGCCGGAGCCGTCGAGCCCGATTTCCCGGTGGAACCAGCCGCCGTAGAGCACGCCGACCGCGACCATCGCGGCCATCGCCACCGCCGCCATCCCCATGCGCTTGGCTTTCATTTCCCTTTCACCCTAGATGTCTTCTCGGCGGAATGCCTTCCGGACATGTGGCGGATGCCTTCCCATAGCAGGCGAATCGCCGTTTCAATACGGGCGGTCAGCGTGGCGTCGCCGGTCAGCGACCAAAACATCAGCGTGCCGAAAATGGTTTGCCGCCACACCTGGGCGATCTCTTCCGCGGCAAGATCACCGCGGATTTCGCCGCGCTCCTGTCCGTGCCGGATCAAGCGGCCGAGCAAGGCGCGATTGCGGTCGTGGATGCGCACCATCTCGCCGCGCACCGGCACGGAGGAAAGGTTTGCCTGCAAGAGCGCGCGAACAATCGCCGGGTGGCGGATGGGCTCTTCGGTCATGCGCATGACCAGAGTGCGCAGGACGTCGCGCATCGGCAGATCGGACTGCTCGGCCTCGCGGACGACAGCTTCAAGACGCCCCAGCTGCATTTCGCCAAAGGCCATCAGGATGTGTTCTTTGCTCGGAAAGTAGTTGAAAAAGGTACCTTTGCCGACGTCGGCGGCTTCGGTAATGTCCCAAACGGTGGTTTCTGCATAACCCTTGCTTGCAAACAGGGCCAGAGCGGAGCGGAAGAGGCGTTCGCGGAGTTCGGCGGAGCGGCGCTCGCGGCGCGAGCCCGGGGCCGGGAACGGAACGCGCTCGCCGGGACGCGGGATGGAAGTCGGCTCAGTCATGACCTTCGCTCATAAATGACTATAAGTCATTTTAGCGTCCGAGGAAACCAAAAAAAAAGGCGTCTCGCGCGGTTGCCGCGCAAGACGCCAGCAAGAGCCAAAAAAGGCTCGTTTTACTTGAGAGAGTCGGGATCGGACAAGTTCTTCGGAGTCTTTTTGTTCAGGTAGGCCACCATCTTTTGCGCCGATGGCGGAACAGGCACGGCTCCCTTGAAAATGATGTCTCCGGCCTCCACCTTCTTTTTATAGAGCACTTCGTTGGCGCCGTTGTCCGGGCGCACGGTGGAACCGGCGAGCGAGATTCCGGCGAACAGGCCGCGCGCGCGCGAGTAGGTGAGAACTTCGGCGCGCAGTGTTACGTCGGTCGAGGCTTCGGCATCGCGTCCCTTAGGTCCGGCCGCCGCCGAGGCATCCCCGCCGAGCTTTACTTTGCTATGCAGGATGGCGCGCGCGCCGCGTGGATTCATGACCAGCAGAACGAAGTCGGTGGCTTGTCCGCCGAGCTGGAAGCCGACGCTCGCGCCCTCAAGCGCCATCATGGTCGGAGCGCCCCAGGGGCCGGTGAAGTGTTCGCCCGTGCGGCAGACCATGGCGCCGCGGCCGTAGCTGCCGCCGACGATGAATGCGCCTTTTACGACCGAGGGGTAAATGATGACGCATTCCGCTTTGTCGATCAGGTCCTGCGGGATATCGTCGGGGATGTCCATGATCTCTTTGATTACCAATCCGCAATTCTCAAGCCGCTTGTCTTCTTTGTTATCGGATTTATCGTCCGCGCTGAGCGGCAATGCCATCAAGGCCACAGCCAGAAACAGGGCCAAATGCTTTTTCATTTCATCTCCTTTGTGAAACCCGCCCTGCAAAGGGCTGACTGGCTTTCAAGTGCGGGCGCCGGAACTCCGGATCCAGATTCGGGCGGGAGGCGGCAGCGGATGCCCTCTGGAGGAAGTGTTCCGTGGTCTATGGACTATACTTGGCCAAGCGGGAATTTTCCAGCGGGTGGAATCCGAGGCGGACGTACATGATTGCACGTAGGAAAATGCAGATCGTCGCGGCTCTGGTTTTGTGCGCTCTGGCTACCGCTCGCGGCGCACAAGCCCAGCAAGCAAGCCAGCCGGCCGGAATGTCCGCGGAAAAGAAGGGCTCCGCGGCACACGAAGGCCGTGCGATGGCCCCGGCCGAACTCTTTGCGGCGCGCGCGCAGCTGGTGCTGGGGGCGGGCCAGCCGGCCAAGGGCGATTGGGGCCTGCTGGTCGCGGACGCAAAAACCGGCCAAGTTCTGTTTGAGCAGAATGCCGATCGCTACTTTGTTCCCGCTTCCAACATGAAGCTGTTTACGACCGCGCTGGCTCTGGCGACGCTAGGGCCGGACTTTCGCTTTCGCACGACGCTTGAAGCGCTGGCGTCGCCAGAAAAGGACGGAAAATTGAAGGGCCCGGTGTTTTTGGTTGGCCGCGGCGATCCGAATCTTTCCAATCGCAAGTTTCCCTACGTGCTGAAAGAGGAGTTCGACGGACCGCCCGAACGCGCGCTCGCCGAACTGGCCGATGCGCTGGTCGCCAAAGGCATCAAGAAAATCGAGGGCGACGTGGTGGGCGACGACAGCTACTTCCCGCGCGACCGCTATCCTAACGGCTGGGAAATCGACGACATGGTGTGGGAGTACGGAGCGGCGATCTCGGCCATCGTGGTGGACGACAACACGGTGCAGCTCACGCTGACGCCGGGCGAAAACGCAGGCGATCACGTGGCCGCTTCGGTGAACCCGGCGACGCCGGAGTTTACCTTGGACAACCAGGTGGTCACTTCGGCCGTGGGAGTGAAGCCCGACTTGACGCTCAAACGCGAGCCGGGGGCGAATCTGGTGACGGTGCTCGGCACATTGCCGGCCAGCAGCAATCCGCGAAAGTTGACGCTGGCGATTCAGGAACCGGCGCTGCACGCCGCGGCGCTGCTCAAGCGCTTGCTCGAAGAACGCGGTATCAAAGTGGATGGAGCAGCCCGCGAACTTTCCGCTCCCGTGGCGACGGCTCCCGACGAGCGCGTGGTGCTGGCCGAGCATCTCTCGGTTCCGCTCGGCGAATCGGTGCGGCTGGTGAACAAAATCAGCCAGAATCTGCACACGGAAATGCTGCTGCGCACGGCGGCGCGGCAGAAAGGCTTGTGGACGACGCCCGATGAGCTGGCCGGTTTCCCGGCGGATTTTTACGCGACGGCGGGAATTCCTCCGGGCGACGTGGTGCAGAGCGACGGCTCGGGATTGTCGCGGCACGACCTGGTGACGCCGCGAGCGGTGGTAGCGCTGCTTCTCTACGCCCAGAAGCAGCCGTGGTTCGGCGACTTCTTCGCTTCCCTGCCGGTTGCGGGAGTCGATGGGACGCTCGAAGACCGCATGAAGAACAGCATTGCGGTTGGACGCTTGCATGCCAAGACCGGATCAGTCGAACACGTGCGGACGCGCTCGGGCTATGCGGACCTGCCGAGCGGCAAGCGCGTCGTTTTTTCGTTCATGAGCAACAATATGGGCTCCAAGGGTCACGAAGCCACCGATGCGCTCGATGCGCTGAGCATCGCCATGATCGAAGAATTTGACGCCGAGGGCACGGCTTGCTGCAAGAAAGCGCCTTGAGATCGTTTGGAGCCAGGGTGGAGCGCATTGTCACGGTTTTCGGAAGTTCCCGTCCGCGCGAGGATCACGCGGACTACCAAGAAGCGCGTTTGCTTGGGCATGCGTTGGCCGAGGCGGGATTCGCCGTGTGCAGCGGCGGCTACGGCGGCGTGATGGAAGCGGCTTCGCGCGGGGCCAAGGAGGCCGGCGGCAAGACCTATGGCGTCACGGCGGAATTTTTCAAGCCCAAGGCCAACGCCTGGGTGGATACGGAAATTCGCGTGAAAACCTGGCAGGAGCGTCTGTTTGAACTGGTCCGCGTCGCCGATGGGTTTGTGGCTTGCAAGGGCGGAACCGGGACGCTGGTGGAGCTGGCCGTAGTGTGGGAGATGCTCAATAAGTCGGTGATCAGCGGCAAGCCGATCGTCGTGCTCGGCCAGTTTTGGTCGCCGATCCTGGAGCGCGTTCGCGAGGTGGAGGTCGGACATCCCGGCCCCTGGGGCGAGGCCAACGGCAAGCTGGTACACATGGCCGCGACCGCGGCCGACGCGGCGGAATTTCTGCTGCAAAAACTGGCATGAGCCGAAGCACCGAAGAGGTTCTGGAATTTGACAAGCTGCGCGAGCTGCTGCGGCGGCGCACGACCTGTGTGCTCGGCAGACGCGCGATCGATGCCCTTGCGTTTTCGCAGGATGTGGCGGCTCTCGAGCGGCAGTTCGCTTTGATCCGGGAAGCGCGCGAGTGGCTGCGATCGGGGCGCGACCTGGGCTTCGGCGCGCTTTCTGATCCCGCCGTTTGGCTCGCGAAAATCGAAGGCCCGGGCGCTTCGCTCGAGCCTCAGGAATTCCTGGAAGCGGCGTCGCTGCTCGAAACGGCTTCCTGGTTGCGCGTGCAGTTTCGCGAGCAAGCCTCGGAGTTTCCTCTGTTGGCTGAGCGCGCCGGCAAACTCGCGGACTTCCGCGACGGGCTGGCAGCGATTCGAAGGTGCGTGCTACCGAACGGCGAGATCAGCGACGACGCCTCACCCGCCTTGCGCCGGATTCGGGCCAGCATTGTGTCTACCCGCGACGGGATTCAGCGCGTGTTGAAACAGCTCTTGCGCTCGCGGAATGCGGAATCCGGAGAGGACTACGTCACGCTGCGCAACGACCGGTTCGTGATCCCGGTGCGCGCGGAAAATCGCAGGAGCGTGCCGGGCGTGGTGCACGGCGCGAGCTCCACGGGGCAGACCGTGTTCTTGGAACCCTTCGAGACCGTGGAAGCAAATAATCAGCTGGTGCAGCTTGCGGAGGATGAGTCGGCGGAAATCTTGCGCATCCTGCGCGGGCTTACCGCACGATTGCTGCGGGAACTGCCCTTGCTGGTGGCCGCGACGGACGCTATCCAGTTGCTCGATGGAGTTTTTGCGCGAGGCCGCTTCGCGCGCGAGTTTGACGCGGCGTTTCCTGAATTTTCCGCCGATGGCATGTTGCAGCTGGAATCCGCCCGACATCCGGTGCTCGAAGACAAGCTGAAGCGCGAGCAGCGCGCGATTGTGCCGATGACCTTGTCGCTCAACCGCGAGGAGCGCCTGCTGGTCATCAGCGGCCCCAACACCGGCGGCAAAACGGTGGCTCTTAAAACCACCGGGTTAGCGGCGCTGGCCGCGCAATGCGCGATTCCGGTCGCGGCGCAGCGCGCGGTGTTGCCGCCGTTCGACCGGGTGCTGGTGGACATCGGCGACGAGCAGTCCATTGCCGCGGACCTTTCCACGTTTTCGGCGCACATGCTCAACCTCAAATCGATTCTGGAAACGGCCGGTCCGGAGTCGCTGGTGTTAGTGGACGAGATGGGAACGGGCACCGCTCCCGAGGAGGGCGCGGCGCTGGCCGTCGCGCTGCTGGACGAATTCCGTGCTAAAGGCTCCATGGTTCTCGCAACGACGCATCACGACCGGCTGAAGTCGTACGCATCCACCGCGCCGGGAGTGGTGAACGCGGCAGTCGAGTTTGACGACGTCAACCTGCGGCCGACCTACCGGCTCATGGTGGGAGTTCCGGGCGTCTCGAGTGGCATTGCGATCGCCCGGCGGTTGGGCTTCGCCGAGCCTCTTATCGCGCGAGCGCGCGAGTTGCTATCGCCCGAATCGCGCGAAGCGGCGGACCTGATCGCGTACCTTCACTGCAGCCGGGAAGAGCTCGATCGCATGCGCCGGCAAATGTCCGACGAACAGCGGGCACTCGAAACCGAGCGCGCCGGGCTGCGTACAGAATGGGCGTCCCGCCAGCAAAAGCGCATCCGCGACCTGGAAGCAGAGTTCGCTCACATGCAAAAACGCTTCGAAGAGAATGTCGCGCGGGTGGTGGAGGCGGTGAGAGAACGCGAACTGCGCGCGCAAGTCGAGAAAACGGCCCGCCGCAAGCTGGGTGAGGCGCGCAGCGAAGCGCGCGAAGAATTGAACGCAGCCGTGGTAGGGACCATTTCCGATTCGCAATCTGACCTTGGCGTGACCTCGGCTGGGACCGGGAACGTGCAAGCGGAACTATTGCAGGCCGGGACCAAAATTCGGGTGCGCGGCTTTTCGAAGCCCGTCATCCTGCGGCGCATCGAAGGCCGCAACGCGGAAATCGAAGCGGGCCCGCTGCGCATGAAGATCGCGACGGACGAAATTGTCGGCGTGGAGGCGGTTTCTCCGGGGAAAGCGCCCGCAACGTCGGTGTCGGGTCCCGGACCTTCGGTCCGCGTCAGTGCACCTTCGTCGGCCGCCAACGAGATCAATGTGATCGGTCAGACCGTGGAGCAGGCGACAGAGCAGGTCGACAAATTTCTGGACGATGCCGCGTTGGCCCGTTTGCCGAGCGTGCGGATTATCCACGGGCACGGCACCGGCGCGTTACGGCGCGGATTGAGCGATTTCTTGCGGACTCATCCGCTGGTAGCGGCCCATACATCCGAGGCCCCTGAGCGCGGCGGCAAAGCGGTCACTGTCGTAGAATTGCGTCCATAGCCGATGGCGGAAGCGGGCTCACTCGCGGAGAAGGTCAAACAGCAGGCGGATATCGTCCGCGTCATCGGCGAATACGTCCAGCTGAAGAAAGCCGGGCAGAATTTCCGCGGCCTTTGCCCGTTTCACTCCGAAAAAACGCCTTCCTTCAACGTGCATCCGACCCGGCAGATTTACCACTGTTTCGGCTGCGGCCAGGGCGGCGACGTCTTCAAGTTTGTGATGGAAATGGAGAAATGCCCGTTTCCCGAGGCCATGCGGATCGTTGCCGAGAAATGCGGCATCGCGCTTCCCCGCGCCAGAGAACACTCCCCCGAAGAGCGCCGCGAAAATCAGCAGCGCGGCGTACTTCTTGAAATTCACCGGGAAGCGCAGGCGTACTTCGTCAAGCAGCTCGAAGGCACGCTCGAAGGAAAAGCCGCGCGCGCCTACCTTGAAGACCGCGGGCTGGATCGCGACACGATTACGCGGTTCGCAATCGGCTACGCGCCCAGCGGCGGGGACCTGCTGCTTCGCCATCTCAAACCGAAATATCAGGAAAAGGCGCTGGTCGATTCCGGTTTGATTTCGCGCGATCAGAGCGGGCGCCTGTTCGACCGCTTCCGCCGTCGCGTCACGTTTCCCATTTCCAACGAGTCTTCCAAGATCGTTGCCTTTGGCGCGCGCGCGCTTGGCGACGACCTGCCGAAGTATCTCAATTCGCCCGAGACGCCGATCTATTCCAAAAGCAACGTGCTTTATCACCTCGATCGGGCCAAAGACGCGCTCCGCCGCCAGGATTTCGCCGTGCTGGTCGAGGGCTATATGGACGCCATTGCCGTAGCTCGCGCCGGCATCAGCAACGTCGTGGCCAGCTGTGGGACGGCGCTGGCGGAGACGCAAATCAAGCTGCTCGGCCGATTCACCAAGCGCGTGATTGTCAACTACGACCCCGACACCGCCGGCCAGGCCGCCACCGAGCGCTCGCTCACCGCGCTGCTCGAGCAGGATTTCGAGGTTCGCGTCCTCAATCTGCCGTCGGTCGGCAGCCAGAAGGCCGATCCCGATCTCTTCATCCGGGAAAAAGGCGCCGACGCCTACCGCGAACAGCTCAAGAACTCGCCTCCCTACGTGGATTACCTCATCACGCGCGCCCGCCAGATGGACCTCACGACGGGCGAAGGCAAGAGTCGCGCCGTGAATTTTCTGCTTCCCTACGTGCAAAGAATCCCCAACAGCATCTTGCGCTCCGAATGGGCTACGCGTATCGCGCAGCAGTTGCGAATCGATGAGCCGGTGCTGCGCGCGGCGCTCAGCAAGGCCGCCAAGGAGCGCCGCAGCGAGATCAAGCTGCAACCTGAGCTGCTGAGCCGTCCCGCCAAACCCGCCGAGCGCCGCCTGATCCGTATGCTGGCCGAAGCCGAGGGCTTTCGCGCCGAGTTGGCACGGCATTTAGAAACCTCGCGGCTCTATCAGGGCCTGGAAACGGAGAAGATCTTCGCGGCCCTGGTGTCCGCCGCGCTTTCTGGCGGGCCGCTCCAGGCCTCAGAAATCGGCTCGAGGCTCGAGGACCGCGAACGACGGCTGTTCTTTGAAATCCTGTTTGAGGACGCGCAATCGCCTAGCTGGGAGGAGGCGCAGAGCTGCCTGGACACGCTGGCTCGCAAGCAGCTCGAACGTGAGCTGGCCGAGGTGCAACGGGGCATTGAAGCGAACCCATCCGGGCAGGCCTTGAAGGATTTACTCACCCGCAAGCAGGACCTGATGCGGCGGCTTGCGGCCTCCGCCTGAAAGCGGTCCCCGGGGGCGCCCAGAGCTTGCCGTGGGTCTTCCACAGATTCCCACAGCACGGGCCGCTGACTAAATGATTGACGAAACGCCACTTAACCGTGTAACGTCATAAGGTTCAGGCGGGTAACGATTTCCGGCCTAAGTGCATCTATACTTAGGTAGTTAGCGGCTGGGGAACGGCCCCCTTACAGGCAGGTGCGGGATACGGGCAACGCAACTGCCAGCGGATACGGCGGCGCGGGCGCACTAGAGGCTTCACAAAAAATTAAACTGTGAGCAGGGAAAAAGTCCCAAAACGTGCGAGTGCGCGTCCCGCCCATCGTGTGTGACTACGAAATTTTCTTGAAGCATACCGGCCTTTGCCGGTCTGTTGGGCTGCCCGAAGGCCCTAGAAATGCTCGCTGACTGCGGGAGGGTTTGTGGCGCAGGTTCTTCTTGAAGAAAAATACGAAGCGGTAAAGGCGCTCATTGCCATCGGCAAAGAGCGCGGCTACCTGCTTTATGACGAGGTCAACGACTCGCTTCCTGCCGAAGTGCATTCCTCGGAAGAGATCGACGACCTACTCACCACGTTTGAACGCAACGGTATCGAAATCTACGAAGACCAGGCCTCGGCCAAAGCGGCGCTGGCAGTAGAGCTTTCCGTCGAGCACGGCGAGCGCGAACCCGGCATGAAGGAAGACGGTCATGCCGAGGAAGCGGGCGGCAGCGATCTGGACCTGACTCCCGGTTCGCTTGAAAAAACCAACGACCCGGTCCGCATGTACCTCCGCGAAATGGGCACCGTCCCTTTGCTCACCCGCGAAGGCGAAGTTGCCATCGCCAAGCGCATTGAACGCGGCCAACTGGTGGTGATGAAGGCCATCACCCGCTCGCCGATCGTCATCAAGGAACTGATCGCCGTCGGCGACGATCTGCGCAAAGGCGCCCGCTCCATCAAGGAGATCGTCCAGTTCGACGACGAAGAACTGACCGAAGAAAAAATCGCCAACAAGACCAAGCAGACCCTCAAGTACATCGACAAGATTGCCAAGCTTTACGATACCGCGCTCAAACAGGCGGTAAAACTGGACAAGACGCCCAAGGCCAAAAAGCGCTCGTGGATTCGCGCCAAGTGGGATGTCGCGCGCACCCGCGTGGAAATCTCACTGGAAATTCGCGGCATCGATTTCAACCCGTTCGAGAAGAAGCGCCTCATCGACAAGATGCGCGGCACCGTGGAGCGCCTGCAGTCGCTAGAACGCGAAGCCGGCCGCCTCGAACGCCGCGTGGACGTTGCCAAGGGCGACGTCGCCGCCGAGGCCCGCAAGGAACTGCGCACGCGCCGCTCTGAACTGAAAGATATCGAGGATGCGAGCGAAGTCGGCTTGACCGAGCTGAAGCGCACGCTGACTTTCATTCATCGCGGCGAAGCCGAAGCCGAACAGGCCAAGAAGGAACTGATCGAAGCCAACCTTCGCTTGGTCGTCTCCATCGCGAAGAAATACACCAACCGCGGGCTGCAGTTTCTCGATCTGATCCAAGAAGGCAACATCGGCCTGATGAAGGCCGTCGACAAGTTCGAATGGCGCCGCGGCTACAAGTTCTCGACCTACGCCACCTGGTGGATTCGCCAGGCCATCACCCGCGCCATCGCCGACCAGGCCCGCACTATCCGCATTCCGGTGCACATGATTGAAACCATCAACAAGCTGGTGCGCACCAGCCGCCAGCTGGTTCAGGAGCTTGGCCGCGAGCCGACCAGCGAGGAAATTGCCAAGCGCATGGACATTCCGGTGTCCAAGGTCCGCAAAATCCTCAAAATTGCGCAAGAGCCGATCTCGCTTGAAACTCCGATCGGCGAGGAAGAAGATTCGCACTTGGGCGACTTCATCGAAGACAAGGCCGTGGTTTCGCCTTCCGATGCGGTCATCAACCTCAATCTGAAGGAACAGACTTCCTCGGTCCTGAAAACGCTGACGCCGCGCGAGGAGAAGGTCATCAAGATGCGCTTCGGCCTGGACGACGGCAGCGAGCACACGCTCGAAGAAGTCGGCCAGTCTTTTGCGGTTACGCGCGAGCGCATCCGGCAGATTGAAGCCAAGGCGCTGCGCAAGCTGCGTCATCCTTCGCGATCGCGAAAGCTGCGCGCTTTTCTCGAAGGGCCGTCCCGCGACTACCTATAGAAGGACGGCCAGCCCAAACATAACGCCGCCTCCGGCAAAGCCGGAGGCGTTTTTCTTGTGTGCCGAGCATGTTCATCAGCTAGGAGGTGCAAGTCCTCTTCACAACGTGATGGACGTGAAGTGGTAGCGAAGCGCAAGGGCGTCGCCGCGAGGCGGTGTCGGAAAGAAGCGTGGAGCAAAGGCGCGAGCCGATGTACAAGAACCGGATCTGAGGCATACGGTGCCGGACGAGCGGGCAAGTGGCCGCGAAGTCCGTATCCATCAAAGGCACTGGTCGAGTGATCGGTCCTGACCGAGCGGCAGGAGTCAGCAGCAGGCGTATTAGCTGCGCAAGCAGTGAAGGCCCGAACGGTCCCTGCAAGGGGTTAATGGGAGTGGCGAGTAAGCGGCGCAACTCATGACCAACACCCAAACGGCGCATAGCGCCAAAAGCGGTGCTCCGCTTTAAGGAGCGGGTCCGAGAACTGACAAGTCGGACGCGAAGTGTGAGCGTAGACCGAATGGCTGAGGAACTGGCCCGCTACCTACGGGGTTGGGTCGGCTACTTCGGCAACTGCGAAACACCGAGTGTGCTGAAACACCTTGAAGAGTGGACCAGACGCCGGCTGCGTTCGGCGATCTGGAAGCAGTGGAAGCGTGGCGCGACACGATTTGCAGAACTGCGAAAACGAGGCGTGGGCAAGGACCTTGCCGCGAAAGCGGCCGGCAGCGCCCATGGCCCGTGGCAGTTGGCAAACAGTCCCGCCCTCGCCATGGCATTGCCCAACGCCTACTTTACCTCGCTCGGGCTTCCGTCCTTGACTGAGCGCCGCTAGCTCAACCCACCGAACCGCCGTATACGGACCCGTACGTACGGTGGTGTGACAGGGACGGCGGGAGACCGCTCACCTATGTCGATTGCCGTTTGGCCGCTCAACTGGAAAGCGGCTGCGCAAACGTAATCCAGTAGCCGTTGCAGTCCCGAAAGATCCATTCGCGCATTCCATAAAATGTGTCGTGCGGCTTCTCGACCACTTCCACCTGCGCTGCAAGTCTTCGATACAACGCGTCGACGTCGGTCGTCGAGATATACAGATCCACTTCCCGCCGGTGTTCGCTGCTGGATTTGCCGCCGGCGCTGAACATCACTTCGCTCCCCCCGAACATCAGTTTCGCCCAATCCATCTCTCCGTCTACCTCGTTGCTACGGAGCACCTCAAAGCCGATGGCCTTATACCAATTTGCGGTCCCGCGCACGTCGGCGACATGGATCATCGGAACCACCGTTTGCGACATCGTTCGCTCCCATCCGGTCTGCGGACTTGCCGACGTTAGCATGACGTTAGCATGTGGATCCCGGTGCGATCTTTGCCGGCCCGGACGCTGCTCGATCGTACTAAAATGTTGCTTCAGCCTCGAGGGGGCGCATTGCGCACGGCACAAAAAATAGCGGCGGCCGGGTTGCTGCTGGCCTTAGGCGCCACCCTATACGGGATTTTCCTTCTCGGCCACGCTTCGGTGGTCTCCGCCAAAAAGCAAGCCGCCGCGTCAGAGAATGCCATCGTCGACCACACGGCTTTCAAGACGGCTCAGGATTTAGCGCAGACCGCCGACTCCCCGGAAGAGCAGGAGCTGGCCAAAAAAGTGCTTCGCGTTACGGACCGGGAGCTCGATTTGTCGTTCGTAATTGCCTTGCAGGACGCGGACGCTCATCCCGCCGATCTCTCGCCCGAGGCCAAGGAAATCCAGCAGCGCCTGCAGGCCAATCAGAAGCTGCAGCAGGCCTTGCGGACGCAAGTGGACCAGCTCACCGCGCAGGTAGCCAAAGCCACCGGCCAGCGCAAGTCCGATCTCAAAGACCAGCTCGACATGGCCAAGGCCAGCCTCGATGTCGCCGACAATGACGTCGATGACGCTAGCCGCGACCTCACGGAAGCCGGCGGCAACCAGCGCGACCGCATCGAAAGGATGAAAGAGGCGCACGAAGAGGCGGACAAGTCGCGCAAGGATCCCGACAAAATCTTTCCGTCGCCGGCCGCAGACAGGCTCGGGCTCATTCACCTCTTTCAGCAGTGGTCTGCGCTCAACACCAAGAAAAAGCTTCTCCTGAGCGCCAAATCCGAGGCCGACAATCAGGTTGCCTCCCTTACCGAACAGCACAACGCCCTCGCGGCCCAGCTTGATGCGGAAAAATTCAACTCTCCCGATCTGGCCGCGCATTCCAAGCTCGCCCAGCAAACCACCCGGGAAGCGGGCTCACCCTCCGCCGAATCCACCATCGCGGCGGTAGCCGGCAGCATCGCCAAATCTCGCAGCGCCGATGAAAAGAAATCGGTTCTGGCTACCAGCAAAGCCATCACCCTCGATCAGAAAAATCTCGCAGGCTTCGACAAGCGCATCGACAACGAAAAGGAGCTTTCGCAAGACTACGGGCAATGGCTCGATATCGTCTCCAACCGTCAGCGGTTGATTATCCGCGGTATTCTTGTCGGCACGGCCATCGTGGTAGGCATCGCTCTCGTCGGCCTCTTCTTCAATTCCTGGCTGGAAAAAGTGCTCGGCAAGCTTCGTATCGACCGCCGCCAAATCCAGACGCTGCGGGCCACCGCGCGGGTAACCGTTCAAGTGCTCGCGGCCCTTCTGGTTCTGCTCATCATCTTCGGCCCGCCTACGCAGCTCGGCACCTTCATCGGCCTTGCCACAGCCGGCCTCACGGTGGCGTTAAAGGATTTCATCGTGGGCTTCCTCGGCTGGTTCGTCCTCATGGGCAAGAACGGCATTCGCTTGGGCGACTGGGTGGAAATCAACGGCGTGACCGGCGAAGTTGTCGAGATCGGCCTGTTCCACACGGTACTGCTTGAAACCGGGAACTGGACCGACTCCGGCCACCCGACCGGCCGCCGCGTGACCTTTACCAACAGCTACGCCATCGAAGGTCACTACTTCAATTTCTCCACGTCCGGTCAGTGGCTATGGGATGAACTGCAAGTCGTGCTTCCCACCGGCGAAGACCCCTATCCGATGATCGAAGCCATTCAAAAACGTGTGCTGGCGGCAACCGAGGAGAGCGCAAAGTCCGCCACGCAAGAGTGGAAAAGCACAGCCGGCAACCGCGACATCGGCTCGTTCAGCGCGGAACCGTCGATTAACCTGAAGCCGGTGCTCGGCGGCGTGGAACTCTCGGTTCGCTACATCACGCAAGCCAACCAACGCTACCAGCTGCGCACCAAACTGAACCAGGCCGCCGTCGAACTAATGGGCAAACGTGGCATACCGCCGGCTTCACCGGCGCCTTCGGCCGCGGACTGATCGTAGCCCCTGCCCTGCCCCAGCGGCCCTCTAAGCGCAAGTGTCAAGCCAACTATCGTTTGACCGGCTCCGGCATCACGTAGCCGGACTGCGCCGGCAAACCGGCGCGCTCGAGCTGCACGGTGACGTGTCCTATGGAGAATTCCTTTCTAACCAGCTCTTTGATTCCGGCGAGAATCGCTTCGCATTGATCCATGTGCATGTCCGGCACGCGCGCATGGCAGGAGAGGGCGATCTCTCCGCCGCCGAGCGACCAGATGTGCACGTCGTGCACCTCCGTCACCCCGTCTACTTTCAGGATGGACCGCGCCACTTCCTCGACGCCCATCTCTTTCGGGCGGCCTTCGAGCAGGACGTGCGCGGAAGCGCGCAAGATGCCAACGCTCGACCACAGCACCAGCACGCCGATGGCCAGCCCAAGAACCGGGTCCACCCAACGCCAGCCGGTGTAACCAATGACCACCGCCCCGATGATGATGGCAATATTCGAAAGGGCGTCGCCGAAGTTGTGCACCAGAATGCTGCGCAGGTTCAGGTCCTTGTGCCCGCGCACCAGCGCCAGCGTAATTCCGCCGTTCACCGCAAGCGCCGCGAGCGAGGTCCAGATCATCCAGGACTCGACGACGCTTTGCGGCGCGCGTAGTCGTTCGATCGATTCCCAGCCTAGCCACAAGGAGAGCAAAACCAGCAACACCGCATTGGTGAAGGCGGCCAGTTCTCCTGCACGCCGGTATCCGTAGGTTTTTTCGTCATCCGCAGGCCGTTGCGCCCAGCGCATAGCCAGCCAGGAAATTCCGAGCGCCGGCACGTCGGAAAGGTTATGCACGGCATCGTTCAGCAACGCGATGCTGTGCCCGAGCCAGCCTCCGAAAATCTCCGCCACCACCAGGCCTAGTGTCGCCGCCATGGCCCACGCCAGGACGCTCGGCTGCATGGGCGGATGCGCGTGCGCGCCCGGGCCGTGCGAGTGGCCGTGAACACCATGCCCGTGCGAAGACCCGCTGGCATGGTCGTGTATGCACTTCTCGTCGTGCTCGATCTCGCCGGCGCGGCTATGGCTGTGCGATTGCATCTTCCTCCAGTTTACCTGGGCAACGCGTGCAATTCGAACCGGTGCCGCTTCCGTCATGTAAGGCTGGTCAGGCAGGCGATGCCGGCTTACGGCGAAAAACCGGCGGCACGAATTCGAGCGCGCTCGCCTCATTGACCGCCACGCGAATCTGAAACTCCATGACCTCGGGCGCGATCGGGTTCTGATACTCGCTGAGGCATTCGCGCAACACTGCGTCAAGAGCTGCATCGCTGGTTCGCACTTTCCGGTACACCCTCATCACCAGCGCCTCAGCGGCTCCCGGCGTAAGCAGCGGCGGTATCGAAGCTTCGAGCGAAGCAAAGGTGTCCTCGGCCATGGCCAGACCGCGCTTGGCCGCGAGCATCCGCAGCAGGTCGTAACCTTCCCGTGCGGTGGCCGTGGGAAGCAGGGGAATTTTGACATCCACCCGGCCCGGCCGCTTGAGATCGACTTCGATTAGATCCGGCCGGCTCGAGGCGAGCACCCAGACGACCTTGCCCCGATTGGTGCTGCTGCCCATCTCCTCGGCCAGCATGGAATAGATGCGGCCGCCTACCCCGGAATCTCCGCTCGACGCGTCCCGTCGCCCCAGCGCCTGGTCCGCTTCGTCGATGAAAACATAGCAGCGGCCCAGGGCGTGGATCAGGCGAAAGATTTTCTCGAGGTTGCCCTCGCTGCTGCCGACCCATTTGTCGCGGAAATTCTTCAATTTAACGATGGGCACGCTGGCTTCGCCGGCCAGGCATTCGACCAGGAAAGTCTTGCCGGTCCCGACCGGTCCGCAAAGCAGGTAGCCCTTCGGCAGCGCGCCGACGTCGTTCTTTTCCCAAAGGGCGATGTCCTCTCGCAGCCACGCCTTGATTCCCTCAAGACCGTAGACATCGTTGAGGGTCCGCGAAGTCTCAATGAATTCGATCAACCCGCTGGTGTCTTGCTCGACCAGATCCTTCTTCAGCCGGGCCAGGTCGGCCGTTGCCAGCGCCTCGCGCCGGTGTTCTTTGGTCTTGATCGCACTTTCCACCGCCCCCAACGTGGTCCCGGTCAGCTGCTGCGCCACCGAGGGCAGATCGGACGTCATGCTGGCAAGAGAGAGCGGGAAGGATGGCGCGAGCACACGGAAGCCCGCCAGCAGTTCCTCGGAGGACGGAAGATCAATTTTCAAGCGGGCGGTACGGGGGTTGTTCACAAGCAGCGGATGCAAATCATTCAGGTTTTCCGTCAGAAGAAAGGTTGCCAGAGCATGCCCCGCCAGCAGGCTCTCGCTCGACCAGTCGCGGATGAGCGACGCCAGCGCGTTCAGGTCGTAGTCCAATCCGCCCTGCAAGGCGGGGACCAGCAGGTTGGCGTTCTTGATGATGCAGCCGACCTGGACCGAAGGCTGGTTGAGGCGCGTCACGTTGGCGCAATAGCGGAAGTAACGGGTCAGGGTTTCCACTGCCGGCCGCGGCGCCTTCCAATCCTTTTGGCTTTCCTGGAAATGCGGCCACTTTGCAAAGGTTTCCGCTCCCTTCTCCACGCGGATGCCGTTGCCGATGTCGTAGCTGAGCACCACCTCAAAACGGGAAAGCAGGGCTCCCAATAGGAAATCCGGCAGCGAGCCCAGGCGAGCCGGAGGAGCACCTTGCAGCACCATTCGGTCGCTGATATTTCCGAAGATGATGAATTGGCTCGACGCATTGCTTTCATAGCATTCAGCCAGGTTGCGGGCCCAGGCCGGCAGGGCCGCGGCAGCATCGCGGGGTAGGGGCCCGGCTCCCGCCGGTGGGGGCATTGCGCTCATCAGGAATGCTCCGGAGTCGCGGTCTTGGCAGCCGTGCGTACCTGGCTGTAGTCGCGGTCAAGGTCGGCCACGGCCGATTCGGATTCGCCAAACATCCCGCCGCCCACCAGATCGCTTGCCAGTTCGATGTCGGTGGAAATGGTCTGCGGTTTCCCCTGCATCGCCGCATTATCGAGGATCAGGTCCACTTGAGACTCCACGCGGGTCAGGTCGCTTTCCACTTCCTGCAATGAGTCTTCCCGGCGTTGCACATTGCCGAGGCGCCGCTTCAGGATGTCCAGCGTAGCCTGTTTCGACTGCCGGAGCGCCGGCGTCTCCTGGCTGTTTCCGAGGTCTTTCTGCAGGGCTTCAATCTTTTTCGCCAGAGCTTCCGGAGTGTCGTCGGTTCCCGCCGTCAGCAGATGATAGCGGGCGATCATCAACTTCAGATAGACCCATTTCAGATTTTCCAGAGCGTCGCGGTTGGTATCGATGAGAAAGTCTTCCGCTTGCGCGTTGCGATAGACCTCGATGACCTTGTCGCATTTCCGCTCGAGCCCCAGAAGCCTGCGCTTGTCTTCCGAAGGCAGGAGTTGAACCAGTGCAGCCCGCTTAACCTGCGAGTCTCCGCTCGCGGCCTGCCTGTCTAGGGCATCCACAACGTTCTGAAACCGTCGGTTGAAGGCCAGGGAGGGCAGGACGACGGCTTCCGCGGCGAGACCCAGAAACCAAAAACTCGGATGCCCGAAGCCCAAGATAAAAAATCCCGCGGCCGCCAGGGCATTTACGGGCAAGCGACCCAGCGCCGGGACATCCACGCCCACAAAAAAGGCAGACTTCAAATAACGCCACACGATGAATTATTCTACCGCAGCGTCAGTTCTTCTCCGTCGGAGGTCCCATGGATTTGACCGGTGTCTCACTGCTGGCGGCGCCGGTCGCCGGCTCCAGCGCAATGCCTTCTTTGGCCGCAAAATCAGCAAGCGCCTGGTCGGCGAGCGCGTTCTGCTCGGCTTCTTTCAACTGCACTCCGGACATGTCCATGGAATCGCGCGCGACGCGTGCTCGGCCCGCAGCCTTGGTGCGCTCCTCCTCGACCATGGTCTGCAGGCGGTCGAGCGTATCGCCCGATCCGCCGATGTTGCTGATCATTCCCGAAGCCATCTCGGTCAACTCAGCCATGGCCTTTTTCATCTTCAGGTCACTGATGCTGGACTTCAGGGATTCGATCTTCGCTCGCGCACTCCCGACCGCCACATCGCGAGCCTTCAGCAAATCCTTGTAAGTCGTCTCGGCCTGCTCCAATTGCTGGCGGTTCTCTTCCAGTTCGCGCG